>ERZ1643251.803-NODE-803-length-40443-cov-17.840349_pt1 | contig 40443 bp, 44 predicted proteins | sample MGYA00579261_ERZ1643251 | MGnify/ENA primary metagenome ERZ1643251 (study PRJEB29033, sample SAMEA4952267) | chicken gut metagenome | biome: Broiler Chicken; feature: Gastrointestinal Tract; material: Caecum | place: Ireland | collected 2018 | study: Broiler... | reverse complement strand
CAGAGAAGGCGTGTCGTTTAGTTTTGGGTTGCGTTGGGCGATTTAGGACGGGGGTTAGAATGCCAGTTTGAGCCCAATTGTGCCCAGAATAATTAAAAATATTGAAACGATTTTTACAATACTGATTGGCTCATGGAAAAATGTCATACCGATTACGGAAATAAGAAAAATCCCAACCGCACACCAGATGGCGTAAGCAACACTCATATCAATGGTTTTAAGTGAATAAGACAAGAAAAAGAAGCACAGAATATACGAAAATACAGTGCCGATTGACGGCAGCAGTACTGAAAAGCCATTGGAGAGCTTCAGGGCAGTGGTGCCTATGATTTCAAAAAGTATTGCTAATATTAAATAAAGCCAACCCATATTTTTAGTTTAGCATAGAAATTTTTGTAATATTTATTTATTAATTAAATTCAATCTGATATAATTATGAATATTCTGTAATAACCGGCTTTTGAGGATTTTATGGCGACTAAACATCAATGTAAGATTACTGTATTAAAAAAAGAATGTTATAAAGATTTGCAAAATGAATATCTTGCAAACCCGTATGCGGGGCCTTGCGAGTTTTTTGAAGAGGGACAGGAGTTTATTGTCGAAAACAATGATTTTTTTAGAATGATGCATGGAAAATTTTGCTCGGAAGCGTGGGATTGCATTTCAAGGTATGTTTATGCGGCACTTCAGGGCGGTTCTATTATGGATGGCTGGTGCAACGATGAAAAAATAATGATAACCTGCTGTAATGACGGAACAAGGCCTGTAATTTTTAAACTTGAAAGAATAGATGTAGAGGACGCAAATCAGCAATAGCTTTGCGAAAAAGCAGTCAGCGTTTGGACGCTATGGTAATATATTCGCCTGCCGGCTGTTTAGAATATTGTTTTTCTGTGGCTATCAGTGCCTCCCGTCACAAACATTTGAAATTTTTTGATAAAACCGTCAAGTCTTGGCTTTATTGACATAATATATTCATTATCCCATTTGCAATATTGATAATTCCCCTCAACGCCATTAATTCCGTGTTTTTTTAAGAATTCAAAAAAGTGATTATTGAGTTTATCGGGAGTTATCAGGGGATGAGCCCAGGACAAGATACCTCCGGCGTCTGTGATTTTTTTTATATCAGAAACGTGATTGTTTGCACAAAAGCCTTTCATCAAAGGTGCCAGATTTTTATCAAAAGGGTTAAATCCCAGCCCCACGGCTTCAAAGCCGCTATAAGGTACATCGTATCCGTGCAGTAAAAATTCGCAGCCTGAAACGAACTTGAAGTTTTTGTATTTGTCAGGTTCTCGTGAGATTAGAGCAATAGCCTTTTTCACACTTTGAACGTTATCGTGGTCGGTTATTGCCGCAGAAAACGCGGGCAGTCCGTCTTTGGTTTTGCCGGATTTGAATATTTCGTTTGCCCATTTTAAACACTGTTCCAAAAACTCTTTGGCCGTAAGTTCTCCGTCAGATGCTTGTGTATGAAGATGAAAATTTGCCCTGAAGTTTTCGCCTACTTCGTACTGAAAGGGTTTTAGGTTGTCAATAATATTTTTTAATTCGACCGGTCCTGTAACGGGGCTCAAGTCCTCAATTTTACAATTTATTGCAAATGTGTCTTTTAATCCTTGCTGTAGTAATTTTTTGTATGCCAAATCTTTTGGATGCAGCGGCAGGCTCTTGAAGGATGGTTTTTTATTAAAATCAACAGTTAGTTTCATGTACGAATTTTAGCATAAATCCGAATTTTGGCGTTATGTTTGAACTTATTTATTAGGGAAGAGGCTTTGTGGATATATCTCCAATAAATTTTAGAATTTGCAAGGGGTTTGTTCTTTTTTTGCATTAAAAAAGGTTTCAGTTAAATGCCTGAAACCCTTTTTTTGAAATGGTTGCGGGAGCTGGATTTGAACCAACGACCTTCGGGTTATGAGCCCGACGAGCTACCAGACTGCTCCATCCCGCGATATTAAGTTTTCATGTCGAGGAAACTCCCTCAACATCTCTATTATGCTCCGTAAATTTTAAAAATCAAGTACCCTGATTTTTTATTTAAAAATTCATCTTCCCTACAATTATTTGTAGGGATATTGTAAGGGGGGGCAGATTGAAAAGTTTTTAGGATGTCTGGGGCGGCGAAAATAAACCTGCGGCAGTAGTTAAAATTTATATTTTAGCTATGAATATAACATTAAGTAGTCTATAACTACCAATAACACTTATTATATCAAGCAAGGAAGTAAATCTAAAAAGACCCTTATGAGCCGACAAGCTACCCAATAAATTTCTTATGCAACATTTTTATTTTTAAAATCTACCCCCATACAGCCCCTCTCATTGTGTGTTGAGGTTTCTTTGTCGAGGAAACAAGTTTTCTCTTTCTAAGATTTTCTCGGTTTGAAAATCCTGCCTTGATAAAGTCAGATGAGAGCATTCTCAGGCGAATGATGAAAAGTTTTGCGGCGGCGAGGTATAAAATTACTCTTAAATTAAAGTAATGATTTTAGCAAAGTATCAACGACTGCAAGTTTTGTTCTGTCTGACTTTATGGTTTCTAAGTTTTTTAAAAATATTATTATGCAGTTCTTCGTTAGTCTTTATTCTGCCAAATGAATATAACTCATCAGGCTCTAAGTTTAATTTTTCTAAAATCTTTTCTAATGTTTCAGCGGTTAGAAAGCCGTTGCCTGTTTCAATAATACTTAAGACATTGGTTGACAATCCCAACATTTGCGCAAATTTAATTTGTGAAAAACCTCGCTCCTTGCGTATTGGGCTAGTAATTTAAACTTTCATCAGCCGGCGGACACTTCCCAATTTTGCAAATTGGTATTAAAATATTAACCTGAGCAGTGAGATGAGGGTGAAAGATGAAAATAATCGTTATTGGCGGGGGAGCCTGCGGCGCCAGCGCTGCAGCAAGGATGAGAAGACTGGACGACAGTGCGGAAATTTTGATTCTGGAAAAAACTAACGAAATCTCCATCGCAAACTGCGGACTTCCTTATTATTGCTCGAATGTGATTGACAGCGAAGAAAAAATGCATGTTTCAAGCGTTCAAAAATTCAAAAACCTACTCAATGTCGATATAAGAATGGGCGCAGAAGTTACCTCCATCAATAGAAAAGACAAAAGTGTCACAATAAACGGATATGAAATCTTAAACTATGACAAACTTGTCCTCGCACCCGGCGCAAGCCCTTTTAAACCTCAAATTGAAGGCATAAATAACCCCAAAATCCATACCGTACGTACACTTGGCGACGCTAACCGGATTAAAGAATATATAAAAATTTCAAATGCAAGAAATGCAGTCGTAATCGGCGGCGGATTCATCGGGGTCGAAATGGCGGAAAACCTTGCGGAAATTGACGGTATAAACGCAACACTTGTCGAACTTTCCCCCCATATCCTGCCTCCTGTGGATAAAGAAACGGCCGCTTTTGCGCAGAATGAACTGCGAAAACACGGAATAAAGCTAATTTTGTCAGATGGCGTGAGCGCTTTTGGCAAAAATGAGATTGTGCTGAACTCCGGACGAAAAATTCCTTATGATATTGCGATTCTGGCGATAGGCGTGAAACCGGAAACCGCACTGGCGCGAGATTGCGGGCTGGAAATAGGCGAATCCGGCGGTATAAAGGTCAATAATCATATGCAAACCTCCGACCCCGATATTTATGCCGGCGGGGATAGCGTTGAAGTTGAGGATTTTGTGTCGGGACAGGGCGTTTTAATCCCGCTTGCAGGGCCGGCAAACAGGCAGGGGCGCATAATTGCGGATAATATTGCCGGATACGATTCTGTTTATAAAAAAACTATCGGCTCAGCCGTGGTAAAAGTCTTTGATTTAACCGTTGCGAGCGCCGGAAATAGCGAAGAAACGCTTATAAAACGGGGAATCCCCTATTTGAAGACCTTTACTTTCGGTTTTTCTCATGCAAGCTACTATCCGAACGCAACCCGCACGATGTATAAGCTTTTGTTCAATAAAAACGGGGATATTCTCGGGATTCAGGCTGTCGGACGCGAGGGCGTTGAAAAACGCGTTGATGTTGCCGTAACTGCTATGCGAAATGGCCTGAAAGTGTGGGATTTGATTGATTCTGAGCTGTGTTATGCGCCTCCGTATTCTTCGGCGAAGGACCCTGTGAATATTTTGGGAATGCACGCTGATAATATCCTCAAAGGGCTTGTAAAACCTGCGTTTTATGAGGATATTGAGGGTTCGTTCCTTGTTGATATCCGCTCAAAAGAAGAATTTTCCGCCGAAACCATTGAGGGCGCGATAAATATCTTTACTCCGCAGCTGCGTGAACGCTTTGTTGAGCTTCCTAAAGACAAAAAAATCGTTCTGTTTTGCAACACCGGTTTTCAGAGCTATGTTGCTTCAAGAATCCTTTTGCAAAAGGGTTTTGAGGAAGTTTACAGCCTGACGGGCGGGATTACGCTCTACAAAGAACTTTTAAAAAACGAAAGGGAAGCAGAAAAAAGCTTTGCTCAAGTGTAAAATTTTGTAAAATTTAATTTTCATGTCCGTTTTCAACCGTCAAATAACAATTTGTGCATGGTTTTATAAATATATGCGTAACAACCTGAAGGCATGGAATGGGAATTTTACACACTTTATCCGAAATTGCAAAAAATAACGATAAATTCAAAAATTACGAGCAAAATCAGCGGGATAACGACCTGCAGCGCGAGGAACTGAACCGCCGCCGCGAACATAAGCAGCAGGAAATCAAAGCTGCGCAGGATTTGGGCAAAACCATTATTGATGTTGTCGATATAATGGACCAGCACTCTGAAGATATTGCCGAAAACGTTGAAACGGTTACGGAACCGGTTATCGGGCTTGCTCCGGCTATTACGGGGCTTCTTGGCTTGGGCGGAGCTTACAAGGGGCTAATTCGCCCTGCGATGGATAAAGAAAGTGAGCTTTCAGATGCTTTTCGTGAAAATAAAGAGGTTAATGAGCTTGTTGAGAAGATAAGAGAAGCTGATAAAAAAATAAATTACGAAGAAAAATGGGGTATAAGCTCATGGGATCTTCAGAGTAAAGAATCTGTTGCCAAAATCAAAAAACGTCATCCGGAATTAGGGCAAAAGGCGGAAGAGCTCTATAAAAAACACAAAAACGAGTTGCAAAAACAGTATAAAAAAGTGAAAATTGGCGTGGCGATTCCCATAGTTTCCGCTATTGTTGGTTTTGTTGCGGCAAATGTTTATGCAACAAAGTTGCAGGTCGAAAGTTCAAGGGTTGCCAGATGGCAGGCAAGAAAAGTGCTTGAAGACCCCAAATATTTTGTAAATTATACGCCGGAGCAGATTGAAGAAGCCCGAAAAAACCTTGAAAACAACCCCGAATACAAGAAAAAAGACAAAAAATTAAAAACCGACATGCTCAAAAGCGGGCTTTTTAAGGGGCTTGTCAGCGTAATAAAAGATAACCGCGCATATCGAAAATGGAAGAAAACAGATGTCGATGAATCGAAAAAAGTTGACCGTCAGCTGACACCGCAGGAGCTTGAAAATGCTAAAAAAGACAAAGAAGTCATTCAGCGCGTGGTTCGCACGGTCAACAATCAGGCGGAAATCTATTCGCAGAACATGGAGGTTGCTGCTAACGTGATTCTGGGCTCTACGCCGTTTTTGGGCGCTGCAGTGGGCGCGGTTGTTTCTTCGATTATGAACTGGACAAAGGTAATCCCTAATTTTGTCAATAAACAGGTTCAAAAATACGGTTCTGATTCGGCTAAAAGCGCTTATGACGAGCTGAAAGGGCTCAAAGAGGGCACACGTGAATACAAAGTCGCAAGAAAAAAATTCCTGAAAGAGTGGCATTTTGAACCAATCTCAAAAATGGCAAATGAAGAGGCAAAACGCCCCTCGCGTATGCAAATTATTGAAAAAAATATCAGAAAATATACTGCTTCCGCATTAACAACAAAATGGGGCAGACGCGGCGTGTTCGGGCTAATCGGCGGCTTTGTCACGTCGATAGCAGGTTCGCTCATTGCCCTGAAACTTCAAAAAGCGTCCTCTCGAACCGGCCGCTACATTGCAAAACGCGAGCTTGAAGAAAATCCGAAAAATTTCATCGGCTACACTGATGAAGAAATGCAGGAAGTAAAAGATGTAAAAGCTCCGAAAAAATCTTTCGGTGAAAAAGTCAAAGAATATGCACTTTTCATCCCGAATGTGATGAAAAACTATTTTGAATACCAGAAATACAAAAAAACAGAGCTCAAACAGAACAAAATGCTTCAAGAAGAGCTCACAAAGCTCGATGTCACCGAAACCCAGATGAAAGAAGCAAAAAATCTTCAAAGAAAGATTTTCAATACGTTTGAAAAGGTGGATGACAAATCGCAGGAATATTCGGAGTCAATGGAAGCAGCTGTTGAGATTGCACAGCCGTTTGTTTACGGCGCCGGCATGTTGACGATGATTTCTCCGTTACTTTACGGCGGATATCTTGCCGTAAAAGGCAAATTGAGCGCAAAATCCGTTATTAACAAGGTTTTGACCACACTTTCAGGTTCCAGCAAGATTACAGAAAAGAAATGGTTCAAAAAATACCTTGAAAATATTGCAAAACAGCTCCCTGACAAGGTTGCGCAGGCGACTCCAAATTCTCAAATCTGGGACAAGATTTTTGCGGATATAAACCTTGAAAAAACGCCTATTGTTGAGATTATTGGCAAATTTACAAAAAATTCCGCCGAATATATAAAGAATTTCTCAAATCTTTCACTCGCTGAGAAACGTGCGGTGGTAGAGGATTTAAGCCGGATTGCTCCGGATGATTCATCGTTCGCAAAAAGGCTCAGTTCATTAAAATATGCGGGCGACAACGAGTTTAAAGCGGTAATGGACGCACTTTTCAATCCGTCCGAACTCGGAAAAAGCATTCAGAAGATGAATGAAGATGAATATTTGCATTTTAGATGGAAAATAACCGATTTATTAGGTGGAAAACGTGAGTGGATAGGTAATGTGTATTCCCCAAAAACAAATCTTGCGGACGCGCTTTTTGAAATGCCGCGTCAGGAATTGGGTCAATTCCTGGAATCTTTGTCCAGCAAAGATTCCATAACAAAATTGTCTAAAATGCCGGATTCCGAGTTTATTAACAATAAACAAACCGTCAAATCATTGATAAAAGCTTGCGAAGAGAAGATTAAATACATAGATGACAATATTAATCTCGATAATATGTACAATCACTCTTATACTCCTGAGCAGATTTTTGAGGAACAAAAACGAAAAGCGGTTTTTGAGCAATTAAAATCCATTTTTGGCATATTCGACAATTTAAATAAGCAGGATTATTCAATTGTTTCAAAAATTTTGACTGAAAAAACTGAATTTTTCAAAAATATCTCCAAAATGGACAACGCTGATTTTGAACGCATTAAAGGTCATATAAAAGCTCTTATTGACCCGTCGGATGAAATTATGAGCAAAATTACAAAGGAAAATGTTCAAAAATATGCGGACGAAATCTTTGCAAATGCTGAAAAGTTCAAAAATGCGGTTAATATTCAAGACGATGCTGTCGTTCCCGTTATAAAGAAAATCCTGTCGGAAATCAGCGGTTCTGATGAGTTTTTAAAAATGTCAAAAGAGGATTTGTATAAATTTATTGATACACAAATCCTTGCTCCTTATGCTCAAGACTTTGAAAACAACGGTGCTCTCGGTAAAATGGCAAAATCAGCATTGGATAAGGCTCATGATATCCTTTCTCACCCTGAAAAACCGCTGCCGGACGTAAAAAAACTTAGATTTGCAGATGTAATCCCCACTCCCGACCCGATTAAAGAAATTGAAAAACTGGAAGCAAAAATTACTGCCAAAACTGATGAAGAATTCAGCAAAATAATGCAGAGACTGGCAAATAATAATAGAATTCTCGACAGAGTCAAGGTTGCTGATATGGACAAGGCTTATGTGCTGGACAGCCTCGGAAAGCTCAAAGAAGTCATCAAAAGGCTGCCAAAAGACGAAATGAAAAAAATCGTAAGCGCCATGATCAATGAATTCAGCGAACATCCCGACCAGTTTATAGCTTATGTACAGAGCGGCAAAATACTCCGTTTTTACCAGACAGAAGGCTTTAAAAAAGCGGTTATAGCAGCAGGAGTAAGCTGGACAGCGGTCAACCTTGCTTTGATTTATACAATAGAATCAATTCTTGCGGATTTAAAACTGAAATCAGGCAGATTGGGGGTTATGAAAGCGCTTGATTCACTTCAAGACCCTGCGTATTACGCAAATATCGAGCCGGAAACCGTTCCTGCGGCTCAACCGGCAAATCAGCCTGTAAATAACCCTATAAATCTTTTAGATATGCTGAAAAAATAGTCCTATCTCGTGTAAACCCTTGAAAGTCTTACTTTCAGGCGGCAGGTGAGCTCGTAATTTATCGTGTGCAGAAGATTTGCCCATTCATCCACGGGAATAAATTCCCCTCCGTCAGCCCCCAGCAGCGTAATCACGTCGCCTTCCGAAACATTGAGCCCCGTGATGTCGAACATCATCTGATCCATTGTAATATTGCCGATTTGGGGAACTTTTTGGCCATTTATCAGCCCGAAAATCTTGTTGGACAGACATCTTGGTACTCCGTCCGCGTAGCCCATCGGGATTGTTGCTATTTTGGTCTTTCCGCGGGTTATGAAAGTGTGCGAATAGCTTACGCCCTCCTCGGGTTCCGCCTCATGGATGTTTGTGATTCTTCCTTTTAAAGAAATTGCCTGTTTTAAGTCCGGTTTTTTCACGCCTGCGGGCAAATCCGGCTGCATGCCGTAAATTCCAATCCCAACGCGCGCCATGTTGTAGTCCATATAATCGTACGCAATCAATGCAGGCGTATTGCAGCAGTGGATTAAAAGTCCTGTTGAATCAACGGAATCAACGACTTTTCTGAACTTTTCGTACTGAATTTTAGTGGCTTTTTCGTCTTCTGCGCAGGCAAAATGCGTGAATATGCCCTCAAGCTCAATAAAATCGCACTTTTGAACCTGTTTTATAAATTCTGCTGCGTTTTCAGGCCGCACGCCGATTCTGTTCATTCCTGTGTCGATTTTTACGTGCACTTTGGGCTTTATGCCGGTTTTTTCGTACGCAATCCGGCATGCCTCGATGTGTTCGTCGAGAAAAATTGAAAGCGACATGTTATTTGCTGCCGCCCAGTCGAACGCCCATACAGGAACCGCGCCCAAAATCAGGATAGGCGCATTGATTTTTGCTTCGCGAAGCTGCATTCCCTCGTCAATCGAGGAAACTCCGAGAAAATCCACGCCCGAAGCAAGAAGAATCGGTGCAATCGTCACCGCCCCGTGCCCGTATGCGTCTGCTTTGACCACGGCGAAAAGCTTTGCGCCTTTTTTCAGGTATTTTTTAAATTCCAGAATATTATGTTCAATATTATTTAAATTTATCTCAACCCACGCGTCACGTCTTGTGTTAAGGTAAGATGCACGGTCAAACTGCATATTTTGTCCTTTTTTCTTTTAAATTTTTATTTTTTCTGAATTAAATGCCCTTTTTGAACTTGTTTTTGAACCTTGCAAGCAGGAAATTTTGCATTCGATTCCGGTTAGACCCTGAAACGGGTTCAGGGTGACATTTATTGAAACTGCCTTTCGTGTCCGTTCTTTTCAGGAGGGCACACTGACCATTTTAGCTCAAACGGTTTTTCATGGAAGCTTTTGTAAGAAAATTTATCACAGAAAGCGGCAATTTTGAAAACAACGCTGTCATTTTTGCGTCGAAACCCGCGCAATATGAGAGTTTCGGGTTTTTAATGGTAAGAACTTTCAGGACAAGTTTGCCTATTTGTGCGGGTTCAAGCCCTTTGTCGTTGTTTTTTCGGGCGTTTTTGACCAGAAATTCGTACTCTTTTTCGTATTTTTTGTGGAATTCTTCCGGAATATTGTCGAGAATTTTTGTGCATTCGTTGATGGATTTGTCCCAGATTGCCGTTTTCACCACGCCGGGCTTTATTGAGATAACTTTCAGGTCAGGTTTTTTGCATTCCAGCAAAAGTGCGTTAAAAAATATGTCCAGCGCCCTTTTTGACGCGCAGTAGGGCGAAACAAACGGAAAAAGCCCGAAACTCGCCATGGAACTGATGTTTACAATCCTGCTGTTGTCCATTAACGGCAAAAACTTCTGCGCTGTGCGGATTGCGCCGTAAACATTCACTTCAAACTGCTTTTTTATAACCTCAACAGGCAAACACTCCACCGGCCCTGCAAGCGCGATTCCTGCGTTGTTTACAAGCCCGTAAAGCGAATCTGTTTGCGATTTTATAACCTCAAAAGCTTCATTTACGCTTTCATCGCTCGTTACATCGATGAAAACCGCCTGAATCGAGGGATTCAGCGCCTCGAGTGCAGCTTTATCTTCCTGTTTTCTTACGCCTGCAAACACTTTAAACCCGTTTTGCGCAAGCGTAAGCGCGATTTCTTTCCCGAGCCCTGATGATGCTCCTGTTACCAGTACATTTTTCATTCCTTATTTTTATCATGAAATTTTAAGTTCTACAATGGGCGCTGTTGCGTAAAAACTGCCGGATATTCATTTTTCTGGCTCGATTCGTCGTGGTTCACAGGCGTCGGAAAATAAATATCCGGCAATTTTTATTCCGGGACGATTGTGAAGAAATGTAAAGCTGTAAATCCTTTATTTTTAAGGGTTTTTGATTTTTGTATATATTCCATAGATAAATTTTAGCAATTTTTTATAGAAAAAATCGTTTATATAAGTACGAGAGATAAACAAAAACAAAGACAAAAACATAACTGGAGGAATACAAAATGGCAAGAGTTCTTATTTCAATGCCCGAAGATTTTTTGAACAAAATTGATGGAGTTGCAGAAACAGAAAACCGTACAAGAAGCGAACTGATTAGAGAAGCGCTCAGAACTTACATCCACAAACAAAAAGTTCGCGAAAACACACTGGCAGCCAAAAACGCACAAATTCTTGAGGCATTACTGGACTAATAAAAAACTTTTTTAAAAAATAAACACGCAGGGTAAAATTTAAAAGCAAAACAAACTAATTAGGGGATAAAATTTAAAATCGGCAGCTAGACATTGATTGGGGAATTGGCTAAATAAAAAAAAGACCGCAGAGGGCGGTCTTTTTTATTGGGACTGGTGACAAGCGGAAACTTTTGCGCTAATATAAGGAAAACTTTGTGTAAAGGGGCTTTATCTTGTTTGAAAAATTTACTGAAAAGGCTATTAATGTAATCTCTACCGCCCAGAATGAAGCGAAACTTCTCAACGAGAACAAAATTTGTCCTGCATTTTTGCTTCTGGGGATTTTGCAGCTAAAATCGAATATTTGCTCAAGAATTCTTGCATATTCGGGCGTGGATGTTGAAAATTTGCGAGAACGCCTCCAGTCAACAAAGTGCCTGCACAACGAAAACGCTACTTTTACAAGCGAATCAAGGATTGTGTTCAAAAAAGCCTTTGAAATCGCAAAAAAATATCAAAATACCTCAATAATCCCCGAACATCTGCTTCTGGCGCTGGTTTGGGAGGAAAATTCCGAGGCTGTTGCGCTTTTGAAGAATTACGATGTGGATATCGACAAACTTAAACAAACTTTGATAAAACTTCTCGAAAAAAAGAAGAAAAAAGCGCATCCGGAAGAAATTGAAGCGTCCGAAGAGGAAAATTCGGATTACAAAGATGTTTTTTCGCTGTTTAAGGACAAAGATTCTCAGGCGGTGCTCGAGCGTGCGGTTTCAAAGCTCACAGCGTCGCATTACGAGATTTTGGGGACGGAACAGATTGTCCAGTCGATTCTTGAGGATGAAAGTTCCGAAGTCGTTTCGATTTTGAAAGATTCTGGCATAAATCTTGAATCATATCTGGGAAAATTGAACGAGGTTTCGTCGCGTCAGGCGGAATTTGAGGAAAAACAGATTATTTTTACCCCGAATGCGTTTAAGGCGATGATTCTTGCGCTGGAGACCGCAAAAGAGCTCGGAAGCGCCACAGTCAAGCCAGAACACATAATTCTCGGCGTTTTGAAAGCGAAAAGCGGGATTGCATACAATATTTTTAAGGAACTGCATGTCCATGATGATGATTTGGCTCATCAAATCATTAAACCAATTGAAAAACAAATGCCGGAAACGCTTACTATTCTTAGGTTTGCAAAACAGGAGGCACGCAGCATGAACCGCCGCACTGTCGGCTCGGAATTCATTTTGCTCGGCATAATTGACGAGGCGGTGGGCGTTGGCGCAAGGGTTCTTGCAAAATTGGGCATAAATATTAAAGACGCGCGCCTTGAGGTTGAGCGGGTTGTGGGAGCGGGCTGTGATTATGCGGAAAATGATGTTGTATTTTCTCCGCGCGCAAAAAAAATCCTTGAAATGGCGTGGGAAAAGGCAAAACACCACAACAATACCAAAATTGCCTCGGAAAATATCCTCTGGGCAATCACAAAATCGCCGGATTCCGTTGCTATGAAAGTGCTTTCAAACCTCGGCGCCGATGTTTTGGAAATCAAGCAGGGAATCATCAGCGAGCTCGAAGAACTCAATCAGGAGCCGGTTTCGGAGGAATAAATGCTGATTGATACCCATGCGCATATTGATATGGAGGATTTTGAGGCTGATTTTGAGCAAATGCTCCAAAGAGCGGCTGAAAACGGCGTGGAAAAGATTATTATCCCTGCTGTTGAGCCTTCGACTTTTGAGCGTGTGATTAAAACCGCTGAAAAATCCGAAAATCTCTACGCTGCAACCGGCGTCCACCCCGAAGATGCGAAAAATTTTACGCAAGAATCGCTTGAAAAAATGGAGGAGATGATAAAACATCCCAAAGTCGTTGCTGTGGGCGAAATCGGGCTGGATTATTACTGGGACAGGTCTTACAATGATATTCAAAAAGAGGTTTTTGCGCTCCAGATTGAATTTGCGAAAAAGCACAATAAACCGGTAATTGTCCACGACCGCGAGGCTCACGGCGATTGTTTGGAAATTTTAAAAAGAACGAATGCCGCGCAGGTTGGCGTAATTATGCACTGTTTTTCGGGAAGTCCGGAATTTGCGCTGGAATGCGTGAAAGAGGGGTTTTATATTGCGCTGGGCGGGGTTGTTACCTTCAAAAACGCAAAAAAAATGAAGGAAGTTGCAAAAATTGTGCCGCTTGAAAAGCTTCTTGTGGAAACGGATTCGCCCTATCTCACGCCCGTGCCTTACCGGGGCAAGCGAAACGAACCGGCTTATGTAAAATACGCTGCACAGGAGATTGCGCAGCTTCGCGGGATGAGTTTTGAGGAGCTGGCGCGGGCAACGACCGAAAATGCAATGAAAATTTTCCGTTTGAACGAGGCTGAAAATGGCTAAAAAAGAACGTTTGGACAAAATTCTTGTTGAAAAAGGTTTTTTTGAAACAAAAAACAAGGCGCAGGCTGCGATTATGGCAGGGGACGTTAAAATTAACGGCGAAACCGTTACAAAAGCCGGCTGGGGGCTGGAATTAAAGGAAAATACAAAAATCGAGATAAAATCCCTGCCGTTTGTGTCGCGCGGCGGCTTGAAGCTTCAAAAAGCCGTGAAAGAGTTTGAAATTGACCTCAAAGAAAGGGTTTGTCTGGACGCAGGGGCATCAACGGGCGGATTTACCGACTGCATGCTGCAGTCCGGCGCAAAAAAGGTTTACGCGGTGGATGTCGGGTACGGGCAGATTGCCTGGAAACTGCGTAATGACCCGCGTGTAAAGGTTGTTGAGCGCACGAATATAAAAAATTGCGCGCCGGAGGCAGTTTATGGCGAAAATGACGTGCTGCCTGATTTTTGCGCGATGGATTTGTCGTTTATTTCGATTACCAAGGTGCTTGAGAACATAAAAAGGCTCATGAAGCCCGAAAATATTGAAATTATGGCGCTTATCAAGCCGCAGTTTGAGGCCGGCAGAGAATTTGTCGGGAAAAACGGAGTTGTGAGAGAATTGAGCACGCATATTGCCGTAATCCGCTCTGTGATTGAATATGCGGAAAATATCGGGCTTTTTGTGAAAAAACTTTCATATTCGCCAATAAAAGGGCCGGCGGGAAATATTGAGTATCTTGTTTTGCTCTCTGACACGCCTGCGGAGTTTGATTTTGCGTCGATTGAGAGGGTTGTTGAAGATTCTCATGAAAACGGGGCGTTTAGTTAGAAGTGAGTGCGTAACAGGAAGTCTGAATTTATTTTTTATGACCTATTCCAGCGGAGCGAATCGAGGCATAAAAAATAAATTCAGACTTCCTGTTACTTTGAGAGCTTTTTAGCGCTTGTTGCGTCATGCTGAACTTGTTTCAGCATCTTTCCGGCGTGAAAAATAGACAAAATTGGCCGCAAATTTCTCTATGCTTCAAGCATTTCTTTCAAAAGCTTGTTAATAACCTGCGGATTAGCGCGCCCTTTGGTTTCTTTCATAACCTGACCGACAAAGAAGCCGAACAGCTGCTGTTTTCCGCCTCTGTACGCTTCAACCTGCGAGGGATTTGCTTCAATTACCTTTGCAATTGCGTCTTTTATTGCGCCCTCGTCGGAAATTACGCTCAATCCCTGCTTTTCCACCATCTCTTTTGCGCTTCCGCCGTCTTTTAAAAGCGACGGGATGAGTTTTTTCGCGATATTGTTTGAAATAGTGCCTTTTTCTATCAAATTAACAAGCTCAGCAAGTGATTCCGGCCGGAGTTTTGTTTCGTTAATTGTGATGTTGTTCTCTTTCAGATAAGCCGTAATGTCGCCTACAAGCAGGTTGTTGGCAATTCTGTAATCTGCGCCGAGTTTCAGAACTTTGTCGTAGAAAAGCGCAGTTTCCATCTGGTCAACCATTACATTTGCGTCATAAGCGCTCAAACCGAGCGATTCGTAGCGTTTTCTTTTCTGTTCGGGCAGCTCGGGCATTTTTGAACGGACTTCTTCGACCCATTCGCGCGAAATTTCAACAGGCATTAAATCCGGCTCGGGGAAATAGCGGTAATCATTCGCGTCTTCCTTGCTTCTCATGGATTTTGTGACTTTCTGATTGTCGTCCCAGAGGCGGGTTTCCTGAACAACCTCGCCGCCCTCTTCGACGATTTCGATTTGGCGGTCGATTTCGTATTCGATTGCTCTTTGGAGCGCGGAAAAGCTGTTTATGTTCTTGATTTCAGCGCGTGTGCCGAATTCTTTGCTGCCTTTGGGCATAATCGAGATGTTTGCGTCGCATCTCATTGAGCCCTCTTCAAGGTTTCCGTCGCAAACGCCGATGTAGCGCACAATATTGCGTAATTCTTCCATATAATTTCTTGCTTCTTCGCTTGAGCGCATATCAGGCTCTGAAACGATTTCTAAAAGCGGTGTTCCGGCTCTGTTGAGGTCAACGAGCGAATAAATTGAGCCTGCAATGCCGTCAGCGCCCGCATGGACGAGTTTTCCGGCGTCTTCTTCAAGGTGGGCGCGGGTTATGCCGATTCTTTTGCCTTTTACGTCAATGTGACCGTTTATGCAAATCGGCTCATCGTATTGTGAAATCTGGTATCCTTTCGGCAAATCGGGGTAAAAATACTGTTTTCTGTCGAATTTGCAGCGTGCGGGGATTTCACAATTTAATGCCAATCCCAGAAGTATGCCCATATTAACACATTCTTTGTTCAAAACCGGCAAAACGCCCGGCATTCCCAGTGTGATTGGGCTTGTGTGCGTATTGGGGTCAGCACCGAATTCCGTGCTGTCCGGTGCAAAAATTTTCGACTTTGTTTTCAGTTGGGCATGAACCTCAAGCCCGATAACTACTTCATATTTATCTCTTAAATCCGTCATAGCTTCCTCTTTTTCTATTATTTGATTAAAATTTTAACACAAAGATAGCAAAAATTTTTTTCACCTGTTTTATAATTAACCGCAAGGAGATTTTCATGAATATTAAAAATATTGACACCGATATCTTTAAAAACGCCTACAGAAAAGGAAAAAAGGCTTTCAAAGAGGCTGTTGAGGAATTTAATAAAAAATCTGAGCCGGTCATGGGGAATTTGAAAGAGAATGCGAAAGAAATTCTTTATGAGCCAAAACTTGAAAAGCTAGAAAAAGAAATGGAATCAGCCAGAAAAGCTCTTTTGTCGGCAAAAATACAATATCGTTTTGGCGGCTTAGACCAGTTTCAAGCAGCCGAAAAACAAAGAAAAAAGCTTCAGGCTTTTCAAAAAGCAGAGCAAAAATACAAAAATTTCTACGCCCGCCAGCAATATGCCCAGCAGGCGTTTGAAAAATTGAATTCATGATTGAGCGCGTAGCTGCAGGTTTTTTTAAAACTTGATTCAGGTTCATGTTTGAATTATAAATGTGGAGTAGTAAAAACTTTTAGTAAAGAAGAGGAGCTAAAAAATGGCTAAGAAAGTTGCAATTAACGGCTTCGGAAGAATCGGCCGTAACACATTAAGAGCAGCAGTTAAAGAAGGTATCTTCGACAAAATCGACTACGTTGCTATCAACGACCCCGGTTTGAAACCTGCTGACGCTGCATTTTTGTTCAAACATGACTCTGTTATGGGTCCTTTTGACGGTGAAGTAGAAGCTTACGAAGAAGGTATCATCGTAAACGGCAAAAAAATCAAATTTTTCGCAGAAAAAGACCCTGCAAATCTTCCCTGGAAAGATTTGGGTGTAGAAGTTGTTGTTGAATCAACAGGTTTCTTCACAGATGCTGAAAAAGCTAAAGCTCACATCGCTGCAGGCGCTAAAAAAGTTATCATCTCTGCTCCTGCTTCTAACGAAGACAAAACTATCGTTCTCGGTGTAAACGAACACGAATACGATCCTGCAAAACACAATGTAATTTCTATGGCATCTTGCACAACAAACTGCCTGGCGCCTGTTGCTAAAGTTATCAAAGAAAAATTCGGTATTGTTAAAGGCTTGATGACTACTGTTCACTCTTACACAGGTGACCAGAGAATCCTCGACGCAGGCCACAAAGACCCCAGACGTGCAAGAGCAGGCGCTTTGAACATTGTTCCTACAAAAACCGGTGCTGCTAAAGCAGTTGCACTTGTTCTTCCTGAACTCAAAGGAAAATTGGACGGTTTCGCTATGCGTGTACCTACTCCGGACGTTTCTCTGGTTGACGTTGTTTTTGAAACAGAAAAACCTGTTACAGTTGAAGCTGTAAACGCAGCTCTTAAAGAAGGCGCTGACGGACACGTTCTTTGTTACAGCGAAGAACCGCTCGTTTCTACTGACTACATCGGTTCATCACAGTCATCTACTGTTGACGCGCTTTTAACAAGAGTTATGGGCGACAACATGGTTAAAATCATTTCTTGGTACGATAACGAAATGGGTTATTCAACAAGATTGGCTGAAACTACATTGATGGTTGCTGAAAAACTGTAATTTTCAGTTAATATATTTGAAAAACAGGCATTTTCTTCGGGAAGTGTCTGTTTTTTTAATAGTTTGTTGTTGGGGCGGGGCGTAAAAACATGGAATAATTCATTTTTCTAGCTCGATTCGCTTCGCTCATAGGCGTCGAAAAATAAATTATTCCATGTTTTTACTTTTCTTGAGGATGTGTTTGATTTTTTTGGGATTTAGAGCATTTTGGGGGATAGTTGCCCCCTCCCCAGCTCGGGGAGGGGCGGGGTGGGGGACGAAACTGACATTTTGCTTGCAAGCGAACCCATATTTATATAAAATAAGACTTATGAACAACGGAGAAAGAAAACAGGCGAAAATCCTCGGGTTCGGAGTTGACTTGATGACGTTTGACGGGGCGCTGGAGTTTAGCGAAGAACGGCTCAAACAGGGCAGCGGCTTTCAGGTCGTGACTATTAACCCTGAAATGATTGAAATTGCCAAAAAAAATCCGGATTTTGCCGCTGTATTGAACAATGCCGAACTCGTAATCCCTGACGGCGTGGGGATTAAGCTCGCGCTAAAAATAAACGGAATAAATCAGCAAAATATCCCCGGAATTGAGTATTCAAAAAAGCTCATAGCCATTTGTGCAAAAAACGGCTTTCCGATTGCACTTCTGGGTGCAAAAGAGGAAATTGTTCAAAAAGCAAAAACAAATCTTTTAAAAGAATTTGAAAACCTTAACATAGTTTATGCCCGAAACGGCTATTTTTCCAAAGAAGATGAGGAAAACATAAAATCCGAAATGACGCAGGCTGCACCAAAGGCTGTTTTTGTTGCTCTCGGGGCGCCAAAGCAGGAATTTATGATTCAGGAGTTGAAAAAATCAATGCCTGAAGCCGTATTTGTCGGTGTGGGCGGAAGTTTCGACGTTTGGTCGGGGGTTGTGAAAAGAGCGCCGGAAATTTATCAAAAACTCGGGCTCGAATGGCTTTATCGAACCGTAAAAGAGCCCCAAAGGTTCAAACGCATATTTCCTGCTTTGCCTTTGTTCCTGATTAGGGTTATAATAGATTCAGTCTTGCAAAAAAAGGGTTATTAATGAACAATCAGCTTTTACCTTCTCAAATAGAAGAACTCAACAAACTCTGCCGCGAAATGAGAAAAGATATTCTCTCGATGATTCATGCGGCAAAATCCGGACATCCGGGCGGAAACCTGAGCGCGGTCGAAATTCTTGCGGTTTTGTATAAATTCTGCATGAATCACAGCCCAGAGTGGGATAAATCGCCGGATTTTCAAAATCGTGACCGTTTTATCCTTTCAAAAGGGCACGCTTCTGCTGCACTTTACTCGATTCTTGCAGAATGCGGGTATTTTCCGAAAGAGGAACTGCTGACTTTCAGAAAACTCGGCACAAGACTTCAGGGGCACCCGTCCTGCCGCCATTTGAAAGGCATTGAAGTATCAACCGGCTCGCTCGGACAGGGGCTTTCTATGGCGTGCGGCGTGGCTTTGGGCTTGAAACTGGATAAAAATCCGGCAAACGTTTTTGTTCTCGTCGGTGACGGCGAAATGCAGGAGGGAAGTATCTGGGAGGCAATTATGAACGCTTCTCACCACAATTTGAACAACCTTATTGCTTTTATTGATAAAAATAAACTCCAAATCGACGGCTGCACCTGCGAAGTGAAGTCGATTGAGCCATTGGATGAGAAATTTGAGGCATTCGGCTGGAATGTTATTAATATTGACGGGCATAATGTTGAAGAAATTTTCGATGCGGTTCAATCTGCAAAAACAATGGACAGACCCACCGCAATAATCGCTGAAACGGTCAAGGGCAAGGGCGTTTCATTTATGGAAAACAACTGCGGCTGGCACGGAAAAGCGCCGAATGACGAAGATTTTGCAAAAGCAATGGCAGAACTCGCATAAAAACCTGAACACAATTAAAAAGGGCATAAAATGATTAAAATCTTACAGGGCAAAGACAGAGAAAAAAAATCCATCCGCGCGGAATACGGAAAAACGCTCGTTGAGCTCGGGAAAAAGAACCCGAATATCGTCGCTCTCGACGCTGACCTTTCATGTTCCACCCAAACTGCGATGTTCGGGAAGGAATTCCCTGAAAGATTTTTTAATATGGGCATTGCCGAGCAGGACGCAATGACTACGGCAGCAGGGCTTTCCACGACCGGCAAAATCCCGTTTGTTTCAACTTTTGCGATGTTTGCGACGGGGCGTGCGTGGGAACAGATTAGAAATTCCATCTGTTATCCCCGTTTTAACGTAAAAATCGTCGCTACGCACGGCGGAATCACTGTCGGCGAGGACGGCGCAAGCCATCAGGCGCTTGAGGATATTGCGATTATGCGTGATATTCCGAATATGATGGTTATTGTGCCCGCAGATTGCACCGAAACCCGTGAGGTGATTAAATTTGCTGCAGAATATGACGGCCCTGTATATATAAGGCTTGCGCGGACAAACGTTCCGAATCTTTTTGACCCCGAAACTTACAAATTTGACCCGAAAAAGGCGCTTGTTGTAAAAGAGGGCAAGGATGTGACGCTTGTTACGAACGGCGAAACGCTTGTTGAGGCGCTGGATTGTGCGCAATTGCTCGAAAATGACGGAATCAGCGCGGAAATTATCCATATGCCCGTTGTCAAGCCTGTTGACGCGCAAACGCTGGTTAAATCAGCAAAAAAAACAAATCATGTTATCACAATCGAAAACCATTCAATAATCGGCGGGCTCGGCTCGGCTGTTTGTGAAACTTTGTGCGAAAATTATCCCGTAAAAGTCAAAAGAATCGGCATAAATGACCAGTTCGGGCAGAGCGGGGAACAAAGGGAACTTATGAATTTTTACGGGCTGACAGGTGAAAAACTTGCTCAAACCATCAAAAATTACTTAAAATAACAGAAAAAATTAGGAAAATTATATGATACAACTTCGAGGTGTTACCAAAAAATATAAAAACAACTACGCGCTGAAAAATATCAATCTGGATATTATGTCCGGCGAGTTTGTTTTCATTACAGGCCCGTCAGGCGCCGGAAAATCCACGCTGATGAAGCTTTTGTACAAGGAGGAAACTCCGACGACCGGAAGCGTAATCATTGGTGCAAAAAATATCGCAAATTTGCCTCCCGAACAGGTTCCAAACCTGAGAAGGTGCATGGGAATTGTGTTTCAGGATTACAAACTCTTGAATAATCAAAGCGTTTACGACAATTGCGCCTATGTAATCAGAACGCTCGGGATGAGCTCAAAAGAAATTGAAGCAAGGGTTACAGGTGCGCTGAAAGTTGTTGGTTTGAGCGATAAAATGAAGTTTAAACCCACGGAACTTTCGGGCGGAGAGCAGCAGCGCGTCAGCATTGCGCGGGCAATCGTAAACGGGCCGCCGATTTTGATTGCGGATGAGCCTACGGGCAACCTCGACCCGAACAATTCTATGGAAATTATGCAGATTCTCGACCAGATTAACCAGAAAGGGATTACTGTGATAGTTTCCACCCACGACCATGCGATGGTTAATTATTTCAGAAAAAGGGTTCTCACCCTTGAAGACGGTCAAATAGTCAGAGATGTACAAGCAGGTACTTATGAATGAGATAAAAAAGAACATAAAAAAAACAGTAAAATCACATATTCCGAAGGATTGGCTTTACGAACTTCGTATTGTTTATCGAATCGGGCTTGAAACTATTAACGGAATCAGGCGCACAGGCTGGATAAACCTTGCTATTATCACAACTATGGCAGCTATTTTGTCTATTTTCGGCGCTCTTTTCAGAACGACGCTTTCTTTGTCTTCGTTTGTGTCAGAGCTCGGAAATGCACTTGAGATTTCTGTATATTTGAAGCCGCAGGCCGCTCCTAACGATGTTGCCGCCCAGATAAGGGAAATACAGCATGTTGAAAGGGTAAAGGTTATTCCGAAAGAGCATTCCTGGAACGATTTAAGGCGTGAAATCGATGTTCCCGATATGGAAAACCCGCTTCCTGACACTTTGCATGTAAAAGTAGACAAGCCTGAAAACATAAACATCGTTTTCAACGAAATAAAGAAGTACAAAACCGTCGAGGATATGAATTACGCGCAGGATATCGCAAAAAAAATGCAGATGTTTAACAATGTCGTGCATACGATTACCCTGATTGTGGTTATTCTTGTTGCTATGCTGACTATTACTATCATAAACAACACAATTCAGCTTGTTATCCAGTCCAGAAAGGACGAAATTGAGATAATGCGGCTTATGGGCGTCAGCAACTGGTATATAAAAATTCCTTTGATTTTGCAGGGGGCAATTTACGGATTTTTGGGGGCTTTGATTGCCCTTATCCCAATAAACGCGGCGCATAACGGGCTTTTGAAAGTACATGAATTTTTCGTGGTACCTTCGCCTGTACTTGCAAACAACATAGTAATTCTGGTATTATTTATAATAGCAATAGGCTTCGGAGCAGGCGGAAGCTTTTTATCAATTAAAAAACACCTGCAGGTATAAGTATTATGGAAGAAAAAACACCTTTAGATTTAATAAACACACTCAAAGATGTTCCCGCAATGCCGAATGTTATCATTCGTGCGCTCGGAATCATCAATGATGATTCTTCAGGGACAAAAGAGCTTTCGGAAATCATGGCTTATGACCAGGCTTTGACTTCTCAGGTACTCAAACTTGTAAACTCGGCATATTACGGGTTTGCACAGGAAATTACATCAATAAAAAATGCGATTGCGCTGCTCGGAATGACGCAGACAAAAAATATTGTTATTGCAGTAGCAATGAAACCCATGCTGACCTCCCAGTGCGGCAAGGATATGTGGCGTCATTCACTGAAAACCGCTGTTGCGAGCGAACTGCTTGCTAAGAATTTTGATTTTCTTGACCCTAATGACGCTTTTACAATCGGATTTTTGCACGATATTGGGAAAGTTATTCTCAACCTGTGCGATTCCAAGAAATATCAGGGCGTAAAAGAACTTATACAAAACGGCGGCGACCAGCTTGCTGCGGAGGAACACATTTTTGATATAAACCATGCGGATGTAGGGTTTATGCTGGCTAAAAAATGGAAATTGCCGGTTCTTCTTGCAAACTGCATAAAATATCACCACGATCCGCTGAGATCTTCAATGCCAAAGGCCAGCTCGCTTATTTATCTGGCAAATATGATTTCCCAGCCGGGCGAAGAGCTGCCGAAAATGGATTATAACATTTTGGACGAAGTGGGTATTGATCCATCCCAGCTTATACAGTTTAAAGCTGACGCAGAGGCTTTGACCGACACACTTTCGTTAAAACTCGGAAGTTAAAAGCCAATTTATACAAATATTCGCTCAAAAAAAGCCGCTTACTTCATATAAGCGGCTTTTCAAATCGGTATTTCTGACAATTTTAATGCTTGTCAGTCATGACAAACAGACTGATTAAATCATTAAGCGTAACAGCCTGTTTTTTGTAGTCCTGAACCTGTTTTTCGAGACTTCTGATACAATTTTTGTACTCGTTTATAGAAATCATGCAGGTTCTTGCTGAATCGTTGAGGCTGTCTTGAACCTGTTGCGCTTCTTTGAGCACGCTGTTCATCGAAATGCCGAGTGCTTCCATTGTCTGGCGGATGATTTGCGCGCCTGTTTGTTTTGTTACTCCGCCCGGCAGCTGTGCAATAAGCCTTTTCAAAACAGCAACATTTGAGGGCATTGTGTGGCTTTTCGGTTTTGGCGGAGGTGAAAGTTTTACGCTCTGCGGGTTGAAAGCCTCTTCCTGCACAAAAGTTTGTGCATTATCATTGTCAAAATCAAACTCTGACGGGCTGTCATATTCAGAATCTACTTCAACAGGGCTTGAGTCGAAATTATTTAAACTCATAGGTTCTGCATCGTTGAAGAACCCGTTTGCACCTGAGAAATCACTGAAAGATTCTTCCATATTTACGTCATCAGCGGCTGATGCGCTGCTAAATGCGGCTTCTGTCTGCTTTGCAAGAGCCTCTTCCGCAGTAACCACTTCATCGGGTACTGTTTTTATTTCAATATCGGCCTGTTTTTTCAAAGCCTGAACAATTTTCTTACCAACACCGTGAGGGAGTTTGTTTTCTGCCATTTGTCAACCCTTTTCCTTTATTTCATCGTATTTTAAAGCATTATCCGCTTAGAAAAATTATATATAAAATATAAATTATTTACAAAAACATATTAAATTTTATTAAGCATATCACGGGTAATTTCATCCCTGTGTTGAGCAAGGACAAGGATATATTCTTCAAAAGAACCGTGCCTTTTGGCTTCTGAAAGCTCTTTTTCGTACGGTTTTTCGGGAAAACTCAAATCAAGAAAGTTATTCCGTTTGATAAATCCCTGAATTTCCAGCTTTGTGTCGCAATAGTAGTTGTATAAATCCTTGTTTATCCGGTCAATTTTGTTATACATTGCCTGCTCGGCATAAAGATAGGCCGTTTGGCGCTTGTCCATTTTTTCTACATGCTCAATATCTTTCTGGAACGAATTTTTCAGGCCGAATGGGATTTTTGCGCAAAGCGCTTTTGCATATTCTGCGGTTTTTTGCGTTTTCGGGTCTTTTTTGAAGACGTCGTAAATCATCTCAAGAACAGATTCGAGCGGTTTTTCGTGTTTTTCAAATCTGTCAAGTTTACGCTGAATATTAACACTCAATACCGGCAGACCAAATCCCGGAACGCCTTTGAAAGCAGGATTTTGAGGCGCAGAAGCGTTTTGAGGCGCAGCTTTTATTGAAGAACTGCGGTTATAGGGGCTAAAAATCGCTGCTATTCTCATAATTAAGCCTGTTTTGCACCTAAAAATGACGCAAAGGTCTTATTCTCCGGCACAATGTTTTGTATTTGCATAGGCTGCGGCGAATTTTGGGCGTTCAGCGCTTTTTTGGCTTCACGTTTTTGGTTTACATGCTTTGTGATTGCAATATTGAGCTTTGGAATGCCCACGCCGAGCACAACGCCTGAATACAAATAGCCGAGAAGCTGCGCTTTGTTTTTGCATTTTATCTGTTTTAAAACTTCGGCAAGTCTTTCGGTGCCTTGAGCCTTTTCTTTTAAAGCTTTCATAAGTTTTCCGTAAGAAAGTGCTTTTCCGTCTTCGCCAATTGTGCTTATTTTGAATTCTTGCAACGCCGGATAAAGAATTTCTTCATGCGATTTTTCAACAGCTTTTGTAATCCAGTTCCAGCCGCCTTTGCCCATGGACTTTTCGTCGTAGTTGATAAGCGTTTTATCCATTTTGTTCAAAGCGAGTTTTGAAACAAATCCGCCCAGAATCAACCAGTTTACAAAACCTAAGCTGTCTTTGATTGTGGATTCTCTAAGTTCGTCTTTGTTTCTTGCTGCGAGCATTCTGCTGAAAATTGTGCATGCGTAAATGAGCTTGAACTGCGGAATTGTCGGAACAAGCCCCTTGTATTGGATTGCAGAGGGGATATCGCTGAATTTTTTTGCTACAGTGCTGAGCATTGCTGCTGCAATACCCGTACCTACCGCTGTTTTCAGGGCTTTGAAGCCGAAAGAATGGTCAGGCTCACCGCCGCCTACAAAACCGCCGTTTCCGGTACGTTTTTTTGTCAGATAAGCGTTCAAAGGCTGCAAGCTCATGCCGATTGCCACAGGAACCGCAAGACCGGCAGCAGCGGTGCGAATTTTTATATTTTTCAGCGCTTTTACGAACTCTGCGTCGGTAAGTTTTTTTACACCGTCTTTTGCGTCGTGTTCTGCTTTGTCAATGTAGGCTTTTTTGATTGAAAAAGCGTCTTTAAGGAAGTTTTCGAGCCTTCCTTCCACGACCTGTTCCCCGTTTGTGACTTTAATGGATTCTGCTGCGCCGATATCGCCGGTTATCAGGGCGTTTACCTTTGCATAAACATCTTTGGGCAGCCCGTATTTGTCGGTTTTTGCTTCGGAAAGCAGTTTTGCTGCTTCCGTAACGGTTTCCGGTTGCAATTTATTTGTATAAGGCGCATCGGGCTTTGCTAAAGAGTTAAGGCCTTCAATGCTGCTTAAAATTGATTCATAATACGCCATTTTCGGGTTTTTGGCAGTTCTTGCTGCTGCTTCAAATTTTGAAAACAGGTCGATTGATTCGCCGTTTGTAAAAATCATGTGGGCTTTTACGCCGTTTGCTTTGTTGAAAGCATTAGCAACCAGAGAACCCGCGCCAATACCGACAAGGCCGGCTGCTGCGTGGTTCAGGGTTGAGCTGAATTCTCTTGTTGCTGTTTCGAGCCCTGCATCGGGGTTTCTTGTTGTGTCAACGATGGTTCTGGGCGAATCCATAAAGGCTACGTCAACAAAAACCGCACCCAAAGCAGGATTTGTGTTAAGAAGATTCAATCCTGTAGACAGGAGCTCGACGCCTCCTTTAAAATTTTGTTTATTTTGTGTTTTGTTATTAATGTGTAGTTTCGGTTGAATAGAGTTAATCATTTTTTTGCCTTATTTGTTTGCTGTTTCCATCATGCCAAAAGCCTGAAATGCTCTTTTGGCGGTATTTGTCGGGAATATAGTGGGATAGGTGTGGTATCTGTTGAAGTTTGCTTCAAGTTCTTTTCTGTGTTTTATTTCTGTCTGTTTTCTAACATACCATGGAACAAGAATTCCTAAAAGCAGCATGGAGAAGCCCAGTGAGCTTACTTCGCAAAGTGCACGGTATTTTTTAGCTGTCGGCGACATTTTTTCTGCTTCTGCAAAGGATTTTAGCCTTGTTTCTTTTACCCAGTAGTTGAATTTGTCTTTCAAACTGTCTGATTTCGGCTTTTCTGACGCGTAGTTCATAAGGTCAACTTTGCCTTTTGTCATTTTCTTAATTAATGAACCTACGCCTTTGTTTACGTAGTCGCCGAAGAAGTAAAGGCTGCAGAAAGTCGCTATATCACGGAAAGTAGCTTCCCTGAGTTCGTTTTTGTCTTCGGAGGCGAACATTCTGCTTGCGAATGTTGCTGTTGCAATCCATCTGCACTGATCCATCGAGGGGAATATGTTGTGGAATTGCAGCGATTTGAAGAATGGTGTTTCGCTGAGCTTTTCTTTTCCGCTGAAAATCGATTTAAGGTTCGGTCTTTCTTTCAACGAAAGAATTGCAACCCCTACCATAAGCGCTGCACAGGCAAGTTTTTCAGTAAAGAAGCCTGCTTTTTGTTTGTCATGCGCTTTTTTCTTTTTGTCCTGCTGGATAAAATCTTTGTAAATCGGAGCTCCCTCCTGACCGGAGGTTTTTCGCGTAATCCATCTGTTTATTGACTGAACCGAAGCTGCCAGCGGAATAATCGTTGCAAGGCCTGCAAGGCTCTTCGCATTCGTGAATTTAACCGCTTTTTTAAGGAAAGTTTCAAACTGTTCTTTGTTCAGCTTTTTGAAAATCTTGCCTGTATCGACCGTATCTCTCAAAAAGAATGAAAGTGAAGAGCCGAACTGCTTATCGTTGAGTTTTATGTGTTCAGCGCCTTTTACGTCCTCAAGAATAAGGCCGATTGCCTTTTTAAGCTCTTTTTTGTCCTTGGATTCGTTGATAATGTCTTTGACAATATTTTTTGCGTCAGCAATGTTTTTGCTGGAGGTATCCAGCGGCTTCCAATCCTTGCCCACGTTGACTTTCAGGTCTTTGAAAATGCCATCGACAAAATTGTCGATATTTCCGGCTTTTTTGTAGCGCTGATGGAGCTCCGTGAGGCTTTCTTCGTTAGCCCATGTGCCTAAAAGGCCGGGAATTTTGAAATCTTTGTAGAGCATTTGCGCAATTTTGCCAGTACCGAGCACGAACAAGCCCGGAATCATGCAGTTTACAATCAGGCCCGAGGATTCTCTTCTAAAGGTTTCAGCTGCGGCGAATCCGTTTGTTTTTGCGTCAACAATGGTTCTGGGGGCGATTGCTGTGACGCCGTCAATCAATGCAACGCCGTACATGGGTTCTGTGCTTACCCATTGCAGTGCATTTACGCCCATATCGACGATTCCGCCTTTGAATGCGGGCGAATTTTGCTTGTTTATGTTTTGATTTGTATTAATGTTTACTTTACTAATCATACAACTTCGGAATAATTACCTTTTAGCGTGACGGCTTTATGTCACAATCATAACAAGTCCTTACATAATTACAAATCAGCTCAAAAAAAAAATTGCTATTAAAAATTGTTAAATTTTTGGGATTTCGGGCATGGCGGATGATTTTTTTTTAAACAATATAATTATTTTCTTTTATTGGCGGGATTAATTGTATTTTTTACATCCAAAACCCTGAAAAAGTTCTTTAAAATTCATTTTTACAAAACTTAATAAATATTCCCCTTTACAATCGTTTACAAATGACACAAAATCATTAAAGTTTTCAAAAGAAGTGCCGATAAAAATAATATAAGACAAAATCGGAGCGAACATGGCAGACGGAAACAACATTTTAAATCAACCTTTCGGCTTGAACATAAAAATCCCGACCCGTACGGTTCAGCAGGGGCAGGATACCATAAACCATGCTATTGGCGGTGTTTTTGAGCCTTTGTTTAATTTTATCTCCGAAAATCAGAATGTTTTTACGGGCGAGATTTCCGAGCAGATTGAAAAATACAATCTCATGTCCTACAACACCGGCGCAATCCTTAGAAAATCCGAGCCGCAGCGGAAATTTGATATAAAAGGCTAAAATTGATTTAGATTTCGTCTTTTATAATAAATTTAATCAATTTAACAATACTTTCCCTGTGCGAGAGAATTTTGGGTAAAAATGTCAGAATCATAAGCGTTTTTATCCGGAATAGATTTTTTTTGTCCGCATAGCAGAGCCTGAAAAACAAATACTGGCTTTTTTTGTACTCGTAGTACATTCTTTCGCGTTTTTTGGGGGATTTGTCGTGAAGGTGGATGATTTGTGCTCCGGGGTTTATGTAAATTTCATAACCGGCTTTTCTTATCCTGAACTGGAGCTCGTTTTCTTCAAAATACATGAAAAACCGCTCATCAAAAATTCCGACTTCATCAAGAACCGATTTTCTAATCATAACATCGGCTCCGGTGATGTAATCAACGGGTTTTAGCAGGTTTTCGCTGTTCAAGCCCTTGTCTTTCATCTGTTTTAGCTCTGCGGGGAAAAACCATCTGAGCATAAATGTCTTTAAAATCTGCCTTTTTACGGTCGGAAAAACCCCGTACGAATGTACATGTTCCATGTTTTCGTCATAAAGATTTGCGCCGCAGGCACCGATTTTTTCATTGTTTTCAAGAAAATCGAAGAGTATTTTTATTGCATTGTTCACAAGAATCGTGTCTGTGTTCAAAAGAAAAACGTATTTTGCGTCAGATTGGCGGATTGCGAGGTTATTTGCGGAGCCGAAACCGCTGTTTTGCGGATTTTCAATGAGTTTTACCCACGGAAACTCGTTTTTGAGCATTTCGGGCGTTCCGTCCTGCGAATCGTTATCCACAACGAAAATTTCATAAGAAAGATTTTGCGTTTTTTCAACAATTGAATTTATACAATTTCTTGTAAGGTCTTTTGTTTTGTAATTTACAAGGATGATTGAAACATCTTTCTTTTCCATAAACTCTCCGCATAAAACATATTTTTGTTAAGTTTAGCATAAAATTTTTGCATGATTTAATGTTTTTTTATTAAAATAATAGTAATAAGTATTTTTAAAGGAATCGGGAGTATAAATAAATGGGTTCGTCTATTTCTGTGGTGATACATACGTACAATAACGAAGCAATAATCAGAGATTGCCTGGAATCGGTGAAAGATTTTGATGAAATTGTGATTTGCGATATGTATTCGACGGACAAAACCCTCGAAATTGCGCAGGAATACGGCTGTAAAATCGTAATGCACGAAAATATCGGCTGGGCTGACCCTGCAAGAAATTTTGCGATTTCGCAGGCAAGTAATGAATGGGTTCTTGTGGTTGATTCTGATGAGGCTATCCCGGATGCGTTGAGATTGTGGCTTTATGATTTTACAGAGAGCGCAAACGGCTACAGTGCCGTAAAAATCCCGAGATTGAACAATTTCTGGGGAAAATTCATGGAAATGCAGTATCCTGATTATGTAACCAGGTTTTTCAAAAAATCGGACATCTTCTGGCCCCCGAAAGTCCACTCCCATCCGGAAATCAAACGCGGAGATGTCTTCACAATCCCGAAAGAAAACAAAAATCTCGCTATGCTCCACTATACTTCGGAATATGTGAGAGATTTTGTGAACATAATTAATAAATATACCGATTTTGAAGTCGAAAAAATGGACGCAAAAGGCAAAAAGGTCAATATCCCGTTTGTGTTCTTCCAGAGTATCTGGCTGATTTTTGAAAAATTCATTTTTAAAAAAGGTTATAAAGACGGCACGCACGGTTTTGTTTTGTGCTGCTGCTGGGGCGCATATAAATTCCTCGCGCATGTAAAATACTGGGAATATAAAAAGAATTTGAAAGAAAGAAAATAATGGCGCCCAAAACTGATAAAAATACCATAGTTGTTGCGCAGGACAGCGGAATCGGCAACAGAATCCAGTTTATGGCTTCGGCGATAAGGCTTTATAACATAAAAGATTTCGACCTTTACTGGACAAATGACGGCTGGGTGAGCGCCGGTTTTTCTGATTTGTTCGATTTTGAGTGGGATTATGAGGTCAGAGAGCACAGGGAGCTTGTTATGTGCCGGAATCTTCCTGAAGAAGCGCCAATTTGTTATACAAAGGGCTGGCGGCTTTATATTTCGCCACAAGACGGGCTTTCGCGGTTTTTTCCATGGTTTTATGACAACGCTGAGCACGGTTTTAGCATTGATTTTGAATATAATCGCATTCCTGAGCGCATTCGTGATATTTACCGCCCGTTTTTCAAACGTTTAAAGCCCTCAAAGGCGGTTCTTGAACGAATTTCCGCAGTTGAGCTGCCTGAAAATACTGTTGCTTTGCAGGTTCGGAACAATCCAGACTGGCAGGCGCACAATCGCAATGTCGGGCTGGAAAAATACTTTGCAAAAATGGAAAAATGTCCGAAAAATACTAAATTTTTTCTTTCCGCAATGAACAAGGAAACCGAAAACGCCTTTTTTGAGCGTTTTGGCGACAGAATAATCGTCCAGAAAGATAAAAATTATCATTCTATGGTTGACGCGGTGGCGGATTTGTTTCTTATGGCGAAATGTTCAAAAATGATTTTAAGTTTTGAGTCGTCTTTCGGCTGTCTGGCATGGTGGCTGGGCGGGGCTGCGGCAAAAGTCGAAATAGTCGGCGGGCGCGGCTTTTTCAAACTTTTGGGGCGCAAAATAAAGAACTTTTTTAGATTTTTGTTTAAAAAAACGGTTTGAGGCGCGAAATCGGGCGCTTTGCCGTTTTGAACTTGTTTCGGAAACCAAATTGAAGTCGATAAGCCAAAATCTTTCTGCCAAAAGCGAGATTTTCGCATCCCTGCGACCGTGAAACGCGTTCAGGGTGACGAAATCGGGCGAACCGAAGCAAAACGCCCCCAAAAAACGCCCCCTTTGTGGAAAACATAGGGGGCGTGCGGTTTTATTTGGCTTTTTCGTATTCTTCTTTTGGTATCTCGTTGTCATCTTTGTCACGATATAACGGTTCACCTATCGGTTTTCCATCTTTATCGAGCTCTTGAACCTTGTAATAGCCGTTGGTTTTAAATTCAAATGTATAGACTGATGTAATATTTCCGTCTTTGTCTTTATTTACGCGTTTTGTTGAGTTTCCGTTTTCATCATAACCTGAAAATTCACTGGATGAACCGTCTGTATATTTTTCTGTTTGCATTGTTTCTTTAGCGTTTTTGTACGTAATTGCTACTTTTGTTCCATCTTTGTCGGTATATTCTTTCTTGATACGCTGCCCGTTTTTGTCACGAACCCCTCTGACCTTGATGCCTTCTTTACTTTTCCAGTGGACTGAATAACTACCGTCAGCAAAAACCTGATGCGCATTTAGCTTTTCAAGCTTTCCCGTCGCAGTATTATATTTATAATGCTGCTTGTTCGCCTCATCATAGTAAATTCCAGCACAATTGGTCTTTCTGTAACCCGCTTTTTGCGCAGTTTCGTCCGCAGTTTTCTTTTCCTCCGCGGTCAAATCACCGTTGGCTTTGGGTTTTGCCTTTTCTGTGCCATTTTTAGCGCCTGTGTCGTTTTGTCCGTCCGCAGGAGCAGAACCGCCTCTGCCCTGAACGAGCTCGGGATGATTTTGCGCCCATTTTGCTTCTGCGGCAGCTTTATCCAGCGGTGCATCTACTTTTGCAGGCAAATTCACCTCTGCTCCGACAAGCAAATATTCATATCCGCTTTTGGTCTTTTTAATTGCGCCCGGATTGTCCTTTTTGAACTGCTCTTTCGCCGCTTCAATCTGTTCTGCGGTCGGATTTTCAATTCCCTGCGCTTTTAGCGCTTTTTTAATCACAGAGGTGAAGCTTTCGTCCGGCTGTACCGTATATTTGTGGGTTTTTGGCGCTTCTGCTTCTTTTTTGCGCTGTGCTTCAGCCTCTACAGCCGCTGCGGCTTCCTCTTTTTTCTTTGCTTCAGCCGCTTCGTCCGCTTTTATCTCATCTTCGGTCTTAAATTCAAAGGATTTCTTCTCATTATCGTATTTTGCCGGCTTAAAAGTCTTTGAAGCCTCATCGTACATTACATAAGCGTTCTTTTCCTTGTTGTAATAGACGCCCTCGTTGTTTGTCGGCTCGTATCCGAGTTTTTTAGCTTCGTTGTCGAGTTTTTGCATTTTTTGCTCATGCTCGGCTTGTGCCTGCTGCATTTTTGCCTCTGCAAGTACGGCAGAAACCGCTTTTTTCTCGTCATTTTTGCTTGCAGCCATGATATTTCCCAGAAAATCCTTTATATCGCTGCGTTTTATGCGCTCTTTGCCGCTTGTCCCAAGCGTTGCGTTGATATCATCGGCAAGAGCGTCCAATTCTTTCTTTGAAAGCTTTTTGTTGCCGTCGGTATCATAACTTCCGAAAATATCCATTGCGTCAGCCAGCTCTTTCGCGCTCAGTTTGCCGTCTTTGTCGGAATCCAGCACATTGAAAATCTCGATGAGCTTCGCGTCTTTTTTTGCGGCTTCTTCTTTGGTTATTCCCTCGGTTGAAACCTGCGTTAAATCAAATTTTTGCCCTTCGCCAATTTTTATCGTTTTACTAAACATACGCACACCTTTCTTTCCTAATTTTTGACGTTTACAATCTTACTATCGGCATTTTTTTTTTTTCTTTAGGAAACATTAGGAAATTTTACAAAAGTTTACAAAAAGAGCCGCAGGTTTTGGGCTTTTTGCTGAGATTTTGTCCGAGAAAAGTTCGTGATAAGGAGCACTCTGCCTCGCAAAAGGTGCCTAAATGTCACATTTTGCGCAAGTCAAAAAACAACTAACGCGATATTGGATTAGATTTGCATAAACGGGGGATTTTTCGGAGTTTTTAAGGCATTTTTGATGATATTTTTCGAGGGGATTGGGCAGTTTTTTGTTAAATATTACAATTTTGATACAAATCGGAAATCATACTGTTGACGAGGGAATATGTTTAATATAAGGTAGTTAATACACTAGTCAGGTGGGGCAGTATGAGAAAAACGCCCTTCGGGATGACAGCAGAAAAACAAACTGAAAAAATCCGAAAAACACCGCTAGACGCCATAAATTAACGGGTGGTTAAGTCAAGAATTTAAAAACCCAAAGAGAATTTGAAAGCAAAGGAAGACAAAAAATGAGTAACGCTCAAGGTCAAAAAAGACAAAGAATCAGAGTTTGCTTAAAGGCATATGATCATAAACTTATTGACGTTTCAGCAGAAAAAATCGTCGAAACGGCAAAAAGAACTGATGCTAAGGTTGCTGGTCCTATCCCGCTTCCGACAAAAAGAAGATTATACTGCGTTTTAAGATCACCTCACGTTGACAAAAAATCAAGAGAGCATTTTGAAATGCGCACTCACAAAAGAATCATTGATATCTATGATCCTACACAGCAGACCACAGAAGAACTTTCAAGAATGGATCTGCCCGCAGGCGTAGATATTGAAGTAAAATTATAGGATTGTGAAGCCCGCAGCGGTTCACACTGATGAAACGCTCAGGGCATGACCATTCCTCCGCTTTAGCGGAATTAATTTATACCACATACAATTAAATAGCGATTGAATGTGATCTACAAGGGGCTAAAAAGCTCCGGAGTTTTAGAAATAAGGCTCAAAAAGAAGTACACAAGGTAGCGCTCACAAGGAGAAAGGCAAGATATGACCACTAATGGAAAATCTTCCAATAACAGATTGGGAGTAATAGGAAAAAAACTCGGAATGACGCAAGTTTTCAATGAACACGGGCTTGCAATTCCTGTTACCGTTATCAAGGTTGATCCGCTGACAGTTACTCAGGTCAAAACTGTTGAAACTGACGGATACAATGCAATTCAGGTCGGTTTTGAACCCGCTAAGGAAAAACACCTTACAAAAGCTCAAATCGGTCACTTCAAGAAAAACGGACTTGATAACTTCAGACATTTACAGGAATTCAGAATTGAAAATTCCGCTGAATATAAAGTAGGACAAACTATTGATTTGTCTGTGCTGGCTGAAACTGCAAAAGTTGATGTTACAGGACAGTCAATCGGTAAAGGTTTTCAAGGTACCGTTAAAAGATGGAACTTTGGCAGAGGCCCTATGGGTCATGGTTCTAAAAACCACAGAGAACCCGGTTCTATCGGCGCAGGTACTACTCCCGGCCGCGTAATCAAAGGAAAACATATGGCCGGTAATATGGGTAACGAAAGAGTTACTATTAAAAAATTGTCAGTAGTTAAAGTTGACAGCGAAAACAATCTTCTTTTGGTCAAAGGTTCCGTACCGGGCTCTGAAGGAAGAATGGTTACAGTGGTTCCCTCAATAACTAAATGGAACTAGCGGAAATAACTCATAGAAAACAATTGAGGAAAATAAAATGACAAAAGAAGTATCAATATTAAATACAAAAGGAAGTGCAGTCGGCCAGATGTCGTTAGACGAAAAGGTTTTCGGCGTTGAACCCAACCTGCATGTTATGCACCTCGCTTTGCGCCGTCAGTTGAACAACGGCAGATCGGGCGTGGCAAATGCTAAAACAAGAGCCGAAGTTTCAGGCGGCGGAAGAAAACCCTGGAAACAAAAAGGAACAGGCCGCGCAAGAGCCGGTTCACTCCGTTCACCTTTGTTTGCAGGCGGCGGCGTTATCTTTGGGCCCAAAACCAGAGATTACAGCTTCTCTATCCCGCAGAAAGCAAGAAGACTTGCTCTTAAATCAGCTTTATCAGCAAGAATCGAAAATACAATTCTCGTTAAAGACTTTTCAGAAATCAATGAGCCCAAAACAAAATTGATGGTCGAAACTCTGAAAGCTCTTAAAGTTGAAGGAAAAATCCTTATCATTGCAGACACAAAAGCAGCTGAAAACGCTTACCTTGAGCTTTCTGCAAGAAACTTACCGAATGTAAGAATCATTCTTCCTTCAAACTTAAACGTAAAAGACTTACTTGAAGCAGATAACGTAATTATTACCGAAGCTGCAATAAACGATATAACTGAGAGGTTATCCAAATAATGAGCAAGATGAAAAACAACACCGAAAGATTATACGATATCATTAAAAGACCGATAATCACGGAAAAATCAATGGAAGCTACAACTCTTCAGCAATATACTTTTGAAGTTGTAAAAGACGCAACAAAAGTTGAAATTGCACAGGCAGTTGAACTGGCTTTCCCCGGACGCAAAGTAAAAGCGGTCCGCACAGTATATATGCCTTCTCACGCAAAAAGAGTCGGCTACACAGCAGGCAGAACCCAATCCGGTAAAAAAGCAATTGTTACCATTGAGGGCGAACCTCTGAACGAATTGATAGGCGCATAGCGGTGGCTGGAAGCCGATGGCTATGCTAATCCCAAGAAACAGGAGCAAAGAAAATGGGTATTAAAAAAATAAATCCAACTTCACCCGGACAAAGAGGGATGACAAAAAGCGATTTCGCTGAAATCACTACAAGCACCCCCGAAAAGTCCTTGTTGAAACCTATAAGAAAAACAGCAGGAAGAAACAATACAGGTAGAATTACATGTCGTCACAAAGGCGGCGGCGTAAAAAGAGCTTACCGTATAATCGACTTCAAACGCGAAAAATTCGGCGTACCTGCTACAGTTAAAACAATCGAATACGATCCGAACAGAAACGTAAGAATTTCACTGGTATTCTACGCTGATGGTGAAAAAAGATACATTTTGACACCGCAGGGCTTGAATGTTGGCGATGTTATCGTTTCCGGGCCGGAAGCAGAAATTAATACAGGCAACGCAGTTCCTTTGGAATTGATTCCGTTAGGTACAATGGTGCACAACGTCGAAATGATTCCCGGACGCGGCGCAAAACTCGTCAGAACAGCAGGCGCAGGTGCCCAGCTTATGGCTAAAGAAGGCAACTACGTAACTATCAAACTGCCCAGCTCTGAAATGAGAATGATTAGAAAAGAATGCCTCGCAACTATCGGCGTTCTCGGCAATGCTGAATTCAAAAACATGAAAATCGGTAAAGCCGGACGTACCCGCTATATGGGTATCAGACCGACAGTCCGCGGTGTAACAATGAACCCCTGCGATCACCCGCACGGCGGTGGTGAAGGTAAAACAGGTCCCGGCGGACATCCTAAGACACCTTGGGGCAAACCGGCTCTGGGTTACAAAACCAGAAAGAACAACAAACATTCTGACAAATACATCGTCAGAGGAAGAAAACGTAATAAGTAAGGAGATAATGAATGGCTCGTTCGCTAAAAAAAGGTCCATTTGTACAAGAATCACTTCAGAAGAAAATCGCTAAAATGAACGAAGCTGGAGAGAAAAAAGTAATCAAAACTTGGTCAAGAGCATCAATGATTGTACCTGACATGTTGGGTCACACAATTGCTGTTCACAACGGCAAAAGCCACGTACCGGTTTATGTTACAGAACAAATGGTTGGTCATAAATTAGGTGAATTTGCACCTACTAGGTTATTCAGAGGCCATGCAGGTCAAGATAAAACAGCTAAAAGGAAGTAAACTATGCAAGAATCAATGGCAAAACAAACTAATATAAGTATGCCGGCTCGTAAATTACGCAGAGTAATCAACGAGTTGAGAGGCAAGTCTGCATTAGAAGCAGCAAAAATCTTAAAATTTATGCCATACTTCGCAGCAAGAGTTGTTGAAAAAAACTTGGTTGCAGCAATTGCTAACGCTAATGAAAAATTTGGTGCAAATGCTGAAGACCTTAAAATTTCAGAAATTTTCGCTGATGAAAGTGCGACATACAAGAGAGGTAAACCGAGAGCTCAAGGCAGAATCTACAGAAGACTCAAAAGAACTTCTCATTTAACAGTTAAATTAGCAAGTAATAAGAATTAAGGAGGCTGACCTTGGGACAAAAGACACATCCAAAAGGATTCAGAGTAGGTATAATTCAACCTTGGGACAGTACTTGGTACGCTAAAAAGGGCGATTATTCCGAATTCGTTGCAGAAGATGCAAAAATCAGAAAATACATAAAGAAAAGATTGTACGCTGCAGGCGTTTCAAGAATTAATATTGCAAGAAAAGCACAAAACGTTATTATTACCGTTGTTACAGCTAAACCCGGTATCGTAGTCGGCAGAGGCGGACAGGGTATTGAAGAACTCAGAGCTGATGTTGCTAAATTAATCAAGAAAAACGTAACAATCGATGTAGTTGAAGTAGCAAGAATCGACGCTGATGCTCAGCTCGTTTCCGAATCAATTGCATTGCAGCTTGAAAAACGTATCGCATTCAGACGTGCGATGAAACAGGCAATCCAGCGCACAATGAGAGCCGGCGTTCAGGGTATCAAAATTATGGTATCAGGACGTTTGGGCGGTGCTGAAATTGCAAGAAGCGAATGGGTTAAAGAAGGAAGAATTCCTCTTCAAACACTTCGCGCTGACGTAGATTACGGTTTTGCCGAAGCTGATACAATCATGGGTAAAATCGGCGTTAAGGTTTGGATTTTCAAAGGCAATCTTATGCCCGGCGAAAAAGCTGACCAGAACGTAAAAATGAAAAAAGCCGGAAACGGTGAAGAAAAGGCAATCGGCGGCAGAAGAAGAAAAAGAGCCGTTGAAGCTGAATAAGATTAGAAAGAAATAATTAGGAGCGACATAAAAATGTTAATGCCCAAAAAGACAAAATATCGTAAGAAAATGAAAGGTAACCGTAAAGGCCATGAAACCCGCGGTACGAAGCTTGAATTCGGCTCATACGGCTTGATTGCATTGGAACCTGCATGGATTACCTCAAGACAAATAGAAGCCGCAAGACGTGCGATGACCCGTAACATCAAAAGAGGCGGTAATGTTTGGATTAAAATCTTCCCGGACAAACCTATCACGGCAAAACCTGCTGAAACTCGTATGGGTAAGGGAAAAGGCTCTCCGGAATACTGGGTAGCTGTTGTTAAACCGAACAGAGTTCTCTTTGAAATGGAATTCCCGGTTAGAGAAACCGCAATTACAGCATTGCAGTCAGCAGCTCAAAAACTTCCGATTAAAGTTAAAATAATTGAAAAGGCAGCCCAGCCTGAGGCGTAGTCCGCAGCGGGTTGTCCCCCTCATCCTGCACTTTTGCAAGGGCGAGGGAAAAAATTAAAAAAACAATAAGGATAAAAAAATGAAGTTACAAGAAATAAGAGAAAAATCTATAGATGAGCTTAACGAGCTTATTAAAGACTCGAAAAAGCAGCTTTTGGATTTGAGAATGCAAAAAGCATTGCAAAAACTCGAAAATACTGCTCAAATCGGTAAATTAAAAACCGTTATAGCTCAAGCTAAGACAGTTATTAAAGAAAAGTCAGAGGTAAAATAAGATGCCGAAGAAAGAAAAACAAGGCGTTGTAGTTAGCAACAAAATGGATAAAACAGCAGTTGTAAAAGTTGCTGAATATAACAAACACCCCAAATACCACAAAATCATTGAAACTCATAAGAATTATAAAGCACATGACGCGGAAAATTCTTGCGGTGAAGGTGATGTTGTAAGAATCGTGGAATCAAGACCTTTGTCAGGTGACAAACGCTGGACAGTTGCTGAAATTGTAGAAAAAGCTCACTAGTTCCGGTGAAAAACCGTTCCAAACCGCCGCTGAGAGCGGGGCTAAAATATACACAGGCGGAAAATTCCTAAAAGCTAAGAATAAGGATAAATAACAATGATACAACAGGAAACAAGATTAGTCGTAGCTGACAACACAGGCGCAAAGGAGCTTCTTTGCATCCGTGTTATGGGCAGCTCAAACAAAAAATTTGCTCATGTCGGCGACGTAATTGTAGCTACTGTTAAAGACGCTACACCTAATATGGCTGTTAAAAAATCTGAAGTTGTTAAAGCGGTTGTCGTCAGAACAAAAGCTGACATCAAACGTGCTGACGGCTCTGTAATCAGATTTGACGAAAACGCAGCAGTTATTATTAACAAAGACGGCAATCCCCGCGGAACACGTGTTTTCGGGCCGGTTGCAAGAGAGTTGAGAGATAAAAACTTCATGAAGATTATCTCTTTGGCTCCGGAAGTTATATAAGATGTGTGAAGCCCGTATGGACTTGACGCAGGTCAAGTCAGGGAGGGCGTAACCGTTTCAAGCCGCCGTTGTGAACGGAGCGAAAGCGAAGAGAACGAAGCAATCTTTGATTGCACAGGCGGAAAAAGACAAAAGGTGTGTGAAGCCCAAAGGGGTTTGAGCACTCAAACCCCGGAGGGCGAAACCGTTCCAGACCGCCGTTGTGAACGGAGCGAAAGCGAAGAGAACGAAGCAATCTTTGATTGCACAGGCGGAAAAAGACAATAAGGAAAAATACAATGAGAAATAGCAAAAAAACAGTTGAAAAACACGATTTGCATGTCAAAACCGGTGATAGAGTAATCATCACTTCCGGCAAAGACAAAGGCAAAATCGGAAACGTGAAAACCATAATTGCTTCTGAAAACAAAGTTGTTGTTGAAGGCGCAAATATGATTACCAAAGCTGTAAAAGCAAACCCGATGGCCGGTGTTCAGGGCGGCTTGACCCAAATCGAAGCTCCCATGGATTCATCAAAAGTTATGGTTTACTGCACAAGCTGCGAAAAAGCAACCAGAGTTAAACATACCGAGGTTGAAGGTAAAAAAGTCCGTGTTTGTGTTAAATGCGGCGAACAAATTGATGTATAATTAAATAGTATGGGCAGTTTGTTATGAAAATAACGAAACTGCATTCTACAAAGGGAAAGAAAAATGACAGTAACAAAAGACTTAAAAGTTAGATATGAAGAAGAAGTCAAAGAGGCTTTAAAATCTCAGTTTGGCTATGAAAACGTTCACCAGATTCCGAAATTGAACAAAATCGTTATCAACATGGGTGTTGGTGAGGCTTGCCACAACTCAAAACTGGCAGAAACAATCGTAGCACAGCTTACAAAAATCGCAGGTCAAAAAGCGCTCGTTACCAAAGCTAAAAAATCAATCGCTTCTTTCAAATTGAGAGAAGGTATGCCGGTTGGCGCAATGGTTACATTACGCGGCGAAAGAATGTATGATTTCTTGCAAAAATTGATTTGCGTGGTTCTCCCCAGAATCCGTGACTTTAGAGGTATTTCCGATAAAAGCTTTGACGGACGCGGAAACTATACATTAGGGCTGAAAGAACAATCTTTGTTCCCTGAAATTTCTTATGATGAAGTTGATATCGTAAAAGGTATGAACATTTCCATCATTACAACAGCGAAAACAGACGAAGAAGCAAAAGCTCTTCTTGCTGAATTGGGAATGCCGTTCAAAAAGAAATCCCAACAATAATTAACGCGCCAGATGGCGCAGTCATTGCCCGAGCGGGCGAAAAATACAAAAAGGAGAAATAACGTGGCTAAAAAGTCAATGATAGCTAAAGAAAAAAGAAGAGAAGAACTCGTTGCAGCAGGCAAAATGTCAAAAGTTAAACTGCACAACAGATGTTCTATCTGCGGCAGACCTCACGGCTTCCACAGAGATTTCGGTCTTTGCAGAA
>ERZ1643251.802-NODE-802-length-40463-cov-24.673406_pt1 | contig 40463 bp, 32 predicted proteins | sample MGYA00579261_ERZ1643251 | MGnify/ENA primary metagenome ERZ1643251 (study PRJEB29033, sample SAMEA4952267) | chicken gut metagenome | biome: Broiler Chicken; feature: Gastrointestinal Tract; material: Caecum | place: Ireland | collected 2018 | study: Broiler... | reverse complement strand
CCCCTATGTTTGACAGTGTTTTATTTCACTGTCTCTCATAGAGGGAGCATATCACACCCCGGCGGCTTTGTGCGTTTTACTTTTCCGATGGGTTCAGCGCCTCGTCCAGGTGGGCCATGCGCAGCGCCCGCAGCACGGCAAAGGCCAGCAGAGGAGCCAGCACGATGGCCACACCTCCATTGAACAGGGAGGAGGGCACCTTAAGCACCGTGGCCACCCACGCCGCAGAGGCACTCATGCCCTCCAGCAGCATGGAGTTGTAGAAAAAGGTCTTGGCCAGATAGATGATGATATAGCTCACCGCGGCACACACGGTGGACACCGCCATAGCGGGATAGGTGGCCTTGCGGCGGAACACCGCCACAAACACCGCCCCGGCAATCACCCCGTACAGGCCCTTGGTGACAAAGGTGATGGGGGCCTCGGTGATGTAGAGCACGTTGGTGCAGTCGTACAGGGCCGAGCCCAGACCGGCTGCCAGCCCACCCCACCAGGGCCCCAGCAGAATCCCGCTGAGGGCGCACATGATGTTGCCCAAATGGAACCGGGAATAGCCCCCCACGCTCAGAGGCAACACCACTTCAATCTTACTTCCGCAAAACACCAGCGCCACCAGCAGGGCGGTGATCACCAGCCGCAGCAGCTTTTTGTGTTCTTGACGCATAATCTTCCACTCCTCTCCCGCCGCCCACGTTGACGGCGGCTGTTATTGAGTGGTATTATACTCCCATCTGACATCATGAAAATGGCCAGTTTTTATCTTTTTTATCAGGTCAGTTTGGAGGCGCCTATGGAATATCCCATTCACATGCCCGTCTTTGCCCCGGGTCATCCCCTGTATTTGCAGCTGTACCAGCACCTGGCCCGGGAGATTCAACAGGGCCGCCCGGGGCCTGGAAAGAAGCTGCCCTCCAAGCGGCGGCTGTGCGCCATGCTGGGGGTGAGCATGAGCACCGTGGAGGGGGCCTACTCCCTGCTCTTGGCGGAGGGATACGTGAAGAGCCTGCCTCGCAGCGGCTATGTGGCCGCCCAGCTCCACGACGTGCCGGTGCAGTCTGTCCCCGACCTGCCCGCTCCTCCAGAGCCCCCCTCCCAGTGGCGGTATGACTGCTCCACCTCGGCGGTGGACACCTCGGTGTTCCCCTTCTCCTCCTGGGCCCGCATCAACAAGGATTCGGTGTACCAAAACCCCGGACTGCTCCAGCCAGGGCACCCCCAGGGGGACGAACCGCTGCGGGTGGCCCTGGCGGGACTGCTGGCCCAATACCGGGGGGTACGCTGCTCCCCGGAACAGATCGTGGTGGGAGCGGGGACGGACTACCTGCTCTCCCTCCTCCTCCAGCTCTTTCCCCAGGGCAGCGCCGTGGCCCTGGAGGACCCCGGCTACCCCACTGCCTGGCAGGCGGTGGAGCGGCACGGACACCGCCCCATCTCCATCCCGGTGGACACCTCTGGAATGTGTCCCAGGGAGCTGGAGCAGTCGGAGGCGGTGCTGGCCTATGTCACCCCCTCTCACCAGTTCCCTCTGGGGGTGACCATGCCGGTGGAGCGGCGCAGCCGCCTGCTGCGCTGGGCCGCCCAGGGAGAGGGGCGGTATGTGCTGGAGGACGACTACGACAGTGAGTTCCGCTACGCCTCCCGGCCCATCCCTGCCCTCCAGGGGCTGGACGCCGGGGGCCGGGTCATCTACCTGGGCACCTTCTCCCGGTCCATCGCCCCCGCCATCCGTGTGGCCTACCTCATCTTGCCCCCGGAACTGCTGGCCCGATACCGCCGAGTGTTCCCCCAGAGCGCCTGCACCGTCTCCCGGTTTGAGCAAGAGACCCTGCGCCAGTTCCTGGTCCAGGGGCTGTACAGCCGCCATCTGCGCCGGTCCGGCAACCGCTACCGCCGCAAATGCTCCATCCTCACCCAGGCCCTGGGCCGCTTCCCCCACCTGTCCCTGTCCGGTGAGGGGGCAGGGCTGCACTTTCTCCTCACCGCCCCCCACCTCACCGAGGGAGAGATGGTCCAGCGGGCCGCCCGCAGCGGCATCCGGGTCTCCCCTCTCAGCCGCTACTGCCACCAGGTCCCCCCGCCCCCCTCCACCGTGGTGGTGGGCTATGCGGGACTCCCCCTGGAACAGCTGGAGGAGTGCGCCAACCTGCTGGGTCAGGCCCTGGACCCGGTCACCCCTCTTCCCGAGGACGCACGTCCAAACGAATGACCATCACAGTCCGGTCGTCCTCCTCTCCCTCCCGCTGTCCGCTCTCCTGGAGGATGCGGGCGGCCAGCTTCTGGGGTGAGGTGCCCTCATAGTCTGCCAACAGGCGGCGCAGCCAGCCGTCCTCCCGGGGGCTCACCACCCCGTCGCTGACCAGCACCACCCAGTCCCCCGCCCCCAGCTGCTGGGGGAAGGAATCCGCCTTCATGCCGGGGGCCACCCCGGCGGGCATGGACCGTCCCACCACCCGCTCCACCCCGCCGGGCTTGCGGAAATAGGTGGGGGCGGCCCCCAGCTTATACACGGCACTGCGACCGGAAAACAGGTCCAGCTGAAAGAGGTCCACGGTGGTAAATCCCCCCTGGTCCTCTCCACGCAGGGCCAGAGCCTCCCCCACGGTGGCCAGAGCGGCCTCCACCTCCAGCCCTGCCCGGAGGAACTTTTCCAGCAGTCCCAGGGCGCAGTTGCTGTCCTCCCGGGCGGCGGGGCCGCTGCCCATGCCGTCACAGAGCAGGAAGTTCAGCCGCCCGGCCTCGTCCTTAAACCAGGCCCCGCAGTCTCCGCTCACCGACTGGCCCTTGCGGTCCGCCGCCGCCAGACTCGCCACTGCCACCAGGGGCTCCTGCTGCACCAGCACCACCTGGCCCCTGGGGGCAGCGGTATCTTGGCGCAGAGGGCAGCCCAACAGGGTGGACAGCTTTGCCAGTTCGGCCCCCTGCACCAGCCGCTCCACCTCCGGGCCCTCCAGCTGGATGTGTACATGGCCGTTGGGGTCCTGGGTTACCGAGCATTTCCCCCGGATGCCCAGGGCCTTCATGCGCTGGGCCATGAGCCGCTGACGGCGGGCGTCCACCGGGGGATGTTGGTCCAGCCGTCCGGCGGCCCGGTCCAACACCTGGGCCAGCTGCCCATACTGGGCGCACACCGCCGCCCGGCTCTCCCGCACCCGGCTGTCATACCGCCGTCGGGCCAACAGACTGCGCAGCTCCCGGTTGGCCGCCCCTAAAAAGGCGTCAAATTGGGTGCACCGCCCGGAGAAATGGAGGGGGAAGTCCTCCCGTATCCCCTCCCCCCGCTCCAGCATGGGGGTCAAGGCGTCGGAGAGGGCGGTGCGGGTGGCCTGGTACTCCTGCTGCCAGCACCGCTCCCGCTGGCGGCAGCGGACGCACACCTCTTCGGCGGCCCGGTCAAACACCCGGCTGGTGTCCTGGTCGTTGGGAACCACCGGAGTGAAGGCCTCCCGCAGGCCTCCGGTCACCGCCCGGAAGGCGGTGGCGGTGCGGCGCAGCTGCTGGGCGGCCAGCTCTCTCCCCAGCTGCCCCATGTCCTCCCCCTCTTCCCGGCGGAGGACTGCCCCCAGGCGGTTGACCAGCGCCTCCGGCTGGAGGAGGAACAGCACCGCGCCCAGCACAATCTCCAGGCCCACCGCCTGAAGGTTGTCCCCTGGCTCCATCCACACCAGGGACACTCCTCCGGTCAAGACATACACCAGAGCGCACACCAGCCGCCCCCGCTCCCAACAGGCCCCGGCCAGCAGGCCGGGCAGGGCGTAGAGGAGGGTGCCATAGGGCAAGGTGCCCTGGGCAGCGTCCATGGCCACCCCCGCCACCACACCGGCGGCAGCGCCTACCCCAACGCCCCCCTTCCAGGCGGCGGTCATCACCGCCAGCACGCACAGTACCCGGCCCAGGGACACCACCCCGCCCAGCATCACCCGGGCCAGTGTCATCATCACCGTACCCCCCAGCACCAGCACCCCCGCCGTCTGGGCCGGGGTCCAGGGGCCGCTGTGGCTCTGGGTACGCACCGTCATGGCCTGGCGGTAGCAGTACACCACCACCGCCGTGAGGGCCAGCTCCGCCAGATAGGAGGCGGCGGTGGCTCGGTCCCACCCCAGCGGGGACTGGTAGACAAACCCCACCGCCCCATTGAGAAGGGCGGCCATCAGGGGCATAAACCAGCTTTTCCGGTAGAGGCGGAACTCCCCCATGGCCAGGGCCACGGCGTACACCATCATGGAGGCGGCTATGTACCGCAGTCCGCCCACAAAGCCCAGAAAGCACAGGTAGCCCAGGGAGGCGCCCAGCAGGGCGCACACCCCCTCCCAGCCCGGCCCCCACACCGCCACCAGGGCCAGAGCGAAGAAGGCATGTCCCTCCAAAAATTCCGCCCCGGTGAGGGTAGCGGTGAGCAAAAACGCAATGGCGCACTCTCCCAGTCGTGCCTTCAGCGGCATTTCCCGCCGCCCCTTCGACCAAACCCGGCCCAGTGCTCCTTCTTTCCCCGTCATAGTGAATCCCTCGCATTCGTCCAGTTTGGGCCATTATAGCCCCCAATTGTCAAGAAGGAGGTCGTAACCTGTCTTGCCCGGTGGTGCAATCTGTGGTATGATGGGTGGCATTGATGAGCAAAGGAGAACGCTTTGTGAAAATAGGCAATGTTGAACTGAACACCAAAATCGTGCTGGCTCCCATGGCGGGGGTCACCGACGTGGCCTTCCGCACCGTATGCCGGGAGCTGTCCGGCTGTTACACCGTCACCGAGATGGTCAGCGCCAAGGCCCTGTGCTATGGAGATAAAAAAACCGCCTCCCTCCTCACCCTGGGCGAGGGGGAGCACCCCTGCGGGGTACAAATTTTCGGCAGCGACGAGGCCGCCATGGAGAAGGGCGCTGCCCTGGCCCTGGAGCAGTCCGGGGCGGACATCATCGACATCAACATGGGCTGTCCCGTGCCCAAAATCGCCGGGTCCGGGGACGGCTCCGCCCTGATGAAGGACCCGGAGAAGGCCGCCCGAGTGGCCGCCGCCGTGGTGCGGGGGGCCGCTGGCAAGCCGGTCACCGTGAAATTCCGTCTGGGCTGGGACAAGGGCTCCATCAACTGTGTGGAGTTTGCCCGGCGCATGGAGGACGTGGGGGTAGCCGCCGTGGCCGTCCATGGCCGTACCCGCACCCAGATGTACTCCGGCACCGCCAACTGGGACTATATCCGGGAGGTCAAGCAGGCCGTATCCATCCCGGTGGTGGCCAACGGGGACATTTTTTCCGCCAAAGACGCCGTGCGGGCCCTGTCCTACACCGGGGCGGACATGGTGATGATTGGCCGGGGCTGCTTTGGAAACCCCTGGCTGCTGGAGCAGTGCGCCGCCGCTGTGGAGGGCCGGGAAGTGCCGGAGACGCCCCCCCTGGCCCAGCGTTGCGACGTGGCCGTGCGCCAATTTGAGCTGGCCATGGCTCACAAGGGGGAGCGCATCGCCTGCCTGGAGATGCGCCGCCACTACGCCTGGTACCTGAAAGGGGTGCCCTACGCCGGGTACTGGAAGGAGCAGATTTGCTCCATGTCCACGGCAGAGGATTTTTACAAGGTCACGGCAGGCATTCGCCGGGACCTGTGCTGATGGAGTAAAAGACTTCCACGCAGGAGGTGAGGAATGTGGAAGAACAGGAGTGGATCAGCCAGGCCGCCCAGGGAGATACCCAGGCCTTCGCCCACCTGGTGGAACAATATGAGACGGTGGTCTACCACCAGGCCCTGCGCCTGGTGGGCAACCGGGAGGACGCCGCCGACGTGACCCAGGAGGTCTTTTGGAAGGCATGGCGGGCCCTGCCCACCTTCCGCAGGGAGAGCAGCTTTTCCACCTGGCTCTACCGCCTCACCGACAACGCCTGTCTGGACCTGCTGCGCCGGGAGAAAAAGCGGCGGGGAGATGCCTCTCTGGACGATGAGGAGAGCCTCTCTCTGGCCCAGCAGCTGCCCCACCCCGGCCCCTCCCCCCAGGAGCACCTGGAGCGGGGAGAGAGGATGACTGCCCTGGAGCAGGGGCTTCAGCAGCTGTCCCAAGAGCACCGCCGCATCCTGGTGCTGCGGGAAATAAACGGCCTGTCCTACCAGGAGATTGGGGCCATTCTGGGTCTGTCCGACGGGACCGTGAAGTCCCGGTTGGCCCGGGCCCGGCTGGCTCTGGCAAATTATTTGCGTCAAAGCGGGAACTTTTCCCCCTGAGATGCGTCTAACGAAACGAAGAGATAAAATTTGCCCACGAAAGGACGGTGAAGGGCATGGAACATGAGACCTATCTGGAGTGGATCAGCACCGACTTGGACGGCGAGCTGACCCCTGCCCAACACGCCCAGCTGGAAGAGCATCTGAACACCTGCCCTTCCTGCGCCCAACTGCACCGGGAGTTGTTCCAACTCAGCGGGGACCTGCACCGCCTGACCGCGGATGTGCCCCCCCAGCTGCACCAGCAGATTCTGGAGGGTCTGCCCCGCCAGACCGCCCCAGTTCTTCGCTTCCCCCGAGCCGGAAAGGCCTGCGGCGCTCTAGCCGCTTGTCTGGCCCTGGTGGTGGCTCTGGGCTATTCCTCCTTCCACCAAAGCCAGGAGAACGCTTCTCCGATGGCCGCCCGTTCCAATCCCGGGATCGCCCCCGCCGTCTTCTCCCTCCAGCCCCAGGAGTTTTCCGTCCCCGGCGGCGACACGGTGTTGCTCCTCTCCGCCCCTCTGTCTCAAGAGAACCAGGAACTGTTGGGTGACCTCCCTGTCACCACTCTGGAAGGGGGATATCTGTGCTGTGTGGCCGACCCGGACACCGCCACAGCCCTGGCCTCCCATCTGGACCAGTCCGGCGTAGCCTACACCCAGGTGGATGCCGCCCAGCCTGACGGCAGCGGTGACATCGCCGTGGTCTGGCCCCAGGCTTGAGGCGGAATATTTCGTCATTCCCCCCAATTTTCCACTCATCGACAACCGAATTTTTACCACTCTCATACAGGTTTTGCCACCAGGCAAAGCCTGTATTTTTTCTTCTCCCCCAACGTGAGTAAACCGTTTCCCCTTTACTGTCTTCGCACTATTTTTTACAGTAGCGTTAAAAAGTTTTCGTCATTTTGTCAAATTACCATTGCATTTTATGGAACGCCATTGTATAATTCATTCAAGCCCATTCCCCAGGGATGGCGCAAATGGCAAAGATTAAGGAGTGGAACAAACATGAGCTATTCTCCGCATGCAATTCGAAACATCTGTCTGTTGGGTCACGGTGGTAACGGAAAGACCACTCTGGTGGAGAGCTTCCTGCGTACGACCGGCGTCATCGACCGTCTGGGTAAGACCTCCGACGGCAACACCGTCAGCGACTACGATCCCGAGGAAATCAAGCGTCAGATCTCCATCTCCGCCTCTGTGATTCCTGTGGAATATAACGGTTGTAAGATCAACGTGCTGGACACCCCCGGTAACTTCGATTTTGCCGGTGAAGTGGTGGAGTGCCTGTCTGTGGCCGACGCCGGTATTCTGGTGTGCGCAGCCAAGGGTGGCCTGTCTGTGGGCACCGAGCGGGCCTGGAAGCTGCTCAATGAGCGGAAGATGCCCCGGTTGATCTACATCTCTAAGATGGACGAAGACAATGTGGATTTTAACTCTGCCTTCGATACCCTCCGCGAGCACTTCGGCAAGAACATCGCCCCCATGGTGGTCCCCATCTGGGACGAGAACAAGCGTGTCACCGGCATCGCCGATGTGCTCCACAAGAGAGCCTTCGAGCTCCACGACGGCAAGCGTGTGGAGATCGAGGTCCCCGAGGACAAGGTCCCCGTTATTGAGGAAATTTACGAAAAACTCATGGAGTCTGTCGCTGAGACCAGCGAGGAATTCATGGACAAATACTTCTCCGGCGAGCCCTTCACCTACGCCGAGGTGGTGCAAGGCCTGAAGGCCGGCGTCAAGGACGGCTCCATCGTCCCCGTGCTGTGCGGCTCTGCCTACACCGGCCTGGGCACCATGATGCTGCTGGACCTAATCATCGACCTGCTCCCCACTCCTCTGGAAGGCATTCCCGCCATGGGTACCGACCGTGAGGGCGAGCCCGCCGAGTTCATCGTCTCCCAGGGCGCTGTGCCCGCCGCCTACGTCTTTAAGACCGTGGCCGACCAGTACGGCAAGTTCTCCTTTGTCAAGGTGCTCTCTGACCACCTGTCCCCCGACATGACTCTGGTGAACACCAACACCGGCAACAATGAAAAGCTGGGCCGTCTGTATGTGATGAGCGGCAAGAAGAACACCGAGGTCAAGGAGCTCATGTGCGGCGACATCGGCGCCATTGGCAAGATGGACAAGGTGAAGACTGGCGACACCCTGTGCGACGCCCGTAAGTTTATGAAGCTGGACCCCCTGCCCTTCGCCGAACCCAACTACTCCAAGGCCATCGCCCCCAAGGTCCGTGGCCAGGAGGATAAGATCGCCGCAGGTCTGGCCCGCCTCAACGAGGAAGATCCCACCTTCCGGGTGGTGAACAACGCCGAGACCCACCAGATGGTGGTGACCACCGCCGGCGACATCCAGATGGACGTGCTGGTGAGCAAGCTCAAGAGCCGCTTCGGCGTGGAAGTGGAGCTCAGCGAGCCCCGTGTGGCCTATCGCGAGAAGATTCGCAAGAGCGTGTCCAAGCAGGGCCGCCATAAGAAGCAGACCGGTGGTTCCGGCCAGTTCGGTGACGTGTGGATTCGCTTCGAGCCCGGTCCCAACGAAGAGCTGGAATTCTGCGAAGAGGTGTTCGGCGGCTCCGTGCCCAAGAACTTCTTCCCCGCCGTAGAAAAGGGTCTGCGGGAAGCCTGCCTCCACGGCGTACTGGCTGGTTACCCCGTGGTGAATCTGAAGGCCACTCTGTATGACGGAAGCTACCACCCAGTGGACTCCTCCGAAATCGCCTTCAAGACCGCCGCTCAGCTGGCCTACAAGGCCGCTCTGCCCGAGGCCTCCCCCGTGCTCATGGAGCCTGTGGGTGAGCTGAAGGTCACCGTGCCCGACAATTACATGGGCGACGTCATTGGCGATTTGAACAAGCGCCGTGGCCGTGTCATGGGTATGGACCCCACCGACGACGGCAGCCAGGTGATCACCGCTGAGGTGCCCATGGCCGAGATGATGACCTACGCCATCGACCTGCGGGCTATGACCCAGTCCCGTGGCTCCTTTGTGTTCCACTTCGTCCGCTATGAGGACTGCCCGCCCGCCGCCCAGGAGAAGGCCATTGCCGCTGCCAAGGCCATGGCGGAAGAATAAACTGAAATTAACATCCATCCTCTTGTGCCATGCCGTGTTCCTCTCACGGCATGGCACAAATTTTTCTCCGCTCTTCCCTGGTCTCGCCTTTCCTTTACACGACTTTTTCTTGCATATTGTCCAGGGATGTGGTATATTTGGTGACAATACCCAAGCACATAAGAAAGAGAATAAATGGAGGAGTGATGATTCCGTGTTGGGTGATGACAGTATAGTTCTGCTAATCGTATTGATTTGTATGGTGGTGATGAGTGCGTATTTCTCCGCCACCGAAACGGCTTTTACCTCCCTCAACCGCATCCGGCTGAAAAGTCGGGCGGACAACGGAGATGCCCGGGCCGCCCGTGTGCTGGCTCTGGCCGACAAATACGATCAGCTCCTGTCCACCATCCTGATTGGCAATAACATTGTCAACAATGTGGCCACGACCCTGTCCGCCGTGCTCTTTATCGACCTGCTGGGCAAGACCAGCGGCCCCGCCGTATCCACGGTGGTGCTCACCATTGTGATTTTGATTTTCGGCGAGGTCTCCCCCAAGAGTCTGGCCAAAGAGTCCCCTGAGAGTTTCGCCCTGTTCTCCGCCCCCATCCTGCGGTTTTTCATGGTGATTCTCACCCCCGCCACCTTCTTCTTTTCCCTGTGGAAGAAGCTGCTGTCCAAAGTCTTCCACACCAAGGAGGATGTGGGCATTACCAACGAGGAACTGGTGACCATGGTCACCGAGGCGGAGGACCAGGGCGGTCTGGACGCCGAGGAGAGCCAGCTCATCTGTTCCGCCATTCGCTTTGACGATCTGGAGGCCTCGGACATTCTCACCCCCCGGGTGGATATCGTGGCCCTGGAGGACACCGCCACCATGGAGGAGGCCACCGCCCTGTTTGCCCAGGAGGGGTACTCCCGGATGCCGGTGTACCATGAGTCCCTGGACAACGTGGTGGGCGTCATCCACCAGAAGGACCTGTTTGCCGCCCGCTACCACGGGCGCACCCAGCTGGCCCCCCTCATTCACCCGGTGCTCCATGTGACCACCGGCACCAAAATTGACGACCTGATGCGCCAGTTCCAGCGCACCAAGACCCACATGGCCATTGTGGTGGACGAGTACGGCGGCACCGAGGGCCTGCTCACCATGGAGGACGTGGTGGAGGAACTGGTGGGCGACATCTGGGACGAGCACGACGAGGTGGTGGAGCAGTTCCGCCCCCAGCCGGACGGCGGCTACCTCATTGCCTGCTCGGCCAACCTGGACGACATGTACGACCTGTTCTCGGTGACCGGCTCCTGTGACGCCGCCACCGTCTCCGGCTGGGTGCTGGAGCAGATGGGCCGCATTCCCGACGTGGGAGACCACTTCGTGTGGCAAGACCTGGACGTCACCGTCACCAGTGTGGAGCACCATCGGGTGCTGGAGATTCTGGTGAAGAAACTCCCCAAAGAAACCGAAGAAGATGCATAAAAAAGAACGGGCTTGGTAGCCCGTTCTTTTTTATGCCCCAAACAGCCACTTCACCGCCCAGCTGGCAGCCAGAAAGCCCGCCACATCCCCGCACAGGGCCGCCGGAATGGCGTAGCGGGTGCGGCTGATCTTTGCCGCCCCAAAGTACACCGCCACCGTGTAGAAGGTGGTCTCGGTGGAGCCCAGCATCACCGCCGCCGTGCGCCCCACCAGGGAGTCCGGGCCGTAGGTCTCAATGAGCTCCGCCCCCAGTCCCAGAGCCGCTGAGCCGCTGATGGGCCGCACCACCAGCAGCCCCACCGTCTCCGGCGGGATGCCCACCAGACCCAGCACAGGCGCAATGAGCCCCTCCAGCAGCTCCAGGGCCCCAGAGGCCCGCAGCATGTACACCCCGCACAGCAGCCCCACCAGGGAGGGCACCATGCGCACCGCCGTCTGGAGCCCCTGGGCGCCTCCCTCCACCAGGGTGGACCACACGTCCACCTTGCAAGCAATGCCCCACACCATGACCCCCAGCATGATGACAGGCACCACCATGGACATCATGTCCTCTCACTCCCTCCACACACGGGCCATCACCTTGGCCGCCACAATGCCCACCGTCACCGACACCGCCGAGGCCAGCCACACCGCAGGCAGAATGTCAAAGGCCGCCCCACTCCCCGCCGCCTGGCGGATGCTGGCCACCGTGGCGGGGATGAGTTGGATGGAGGCGGTGTTGCACACCACCAGCATACACAGGCTGTCACTGGCCACGCCTCCCGCCCCCTGGGCCATGAGCTGGGCCGCCCGGATCCCCAAGGGTGTGGAGGCGTTGCCCAGCCCCAGTAGATTGGCCGCCACGTTGGCGCTCACCGCCCCCATCACCTGCGCATCATCCCGGTGCTGGGGGTAGAGCCGGGAGAGAATGGGGTGGAGACACCGGGACAGCCCGCCCACCAGGCCGCTCTTCTCCATCACCCGCATCACACCCATCCACAGGCACATCACCCCCGCCATGGCCAGGCTCAGCTCCACCCCGGCATTGGCCCCCTCCAGGGCCGCCCCGGCCACCGCATCCATACGCCCGGTGGCTGCACCGCATAAAATGGATGCTCCCACCATCACAACCCAGATCCAAGACATCGCCATGGTCCATTTTCCCTCCTTCTTCCCCCATGTTTATGCCCCCTTTTCCCCCTCCATACGCCTTCGACGAATTTCTTGGAAAAATATTATAGTTCTATTAATTTTATACTTTTGCGATTGACAAGATTATACCCTGTGTTATAATGAATGAGGTTTGTGAAAGTGTACATTTTGTAAGGAGGACTTCACATATGAAATCGACTGGAATTGTTCGCAAGGTAGACGAGTTGGGCCGCATCGTATTGCCCATTGAGCTCCGCCGCACCCTGGACATTGCAGAACGTGACGCCCTGGAAATCTACGTAGATGGTGGCTCTATCGTGCTAAAGAAGTACGAGCCCGCCTGCATTTTCTGCGGAGAGTCTTCCGAAATCACCACCTTCAAGGGCAAGAACATCTGCGCATCCTGCCTGCGGGAACTGGAAGGAAAGTAACTACTTTTTCGAGCAAAAAGTCCGGTGGAAACTATTTCCACCGGACTTTTTTGTCATTTTATGTCTAAATTCTCCAGAAAATAAAGATGTCTTTTTATACTATTCGTAATCACTTTCCCAGGCTCATATCGTACAATTGACGCTTCTTAATTCCAAATTCTTCCCCAGCTTTGGCGCAGGCCTCCTTGAGGGACAGGCCCTCGCCTCGCAGCTGGGCCACCCGCTCCAGGGCGGCCTGGGGGTCTGCCTCTTGGGCTGGGGCTTCGGGGGCACCCTCCACCACCAGCACATACTCCCCCCGGGGCGGGCGGGTGGCGCAGTCGGCCAGAGCCTGGCCCACGGTGGTGCGCACCACCTCTTCGTGGAGTTTGGTCAGCTCCCGGCACAGGGCAATGCGCCGCTCTGCCCCGAACACCGCCACAAAGTCCTCCAGGGTATCCTCCAGCTTGTGAGGGGCCTCATAGAACACCATGGTCCGCTGCTCCCCCTTCAAGCTATCCAGGTGGGAGCGGCGGTTTTTCTTATTCTGGGGCAGAAAGCCCTCAAAGGTGAACCGGGCGGTGGGCAGCCCGGAGACGGACAGGGCACAGATGAGGGCGCAGGGGCCGGGCACCGCCTCCACCGGGATGTCGTGCTGGGCACACAGGGCCACCAGGTCCTCTCCGGGGTCGGAAATGGCGGGGGTGCCCGCATCGGTGACCAGGGCGCAGCTCTCCCCGGCCAACAGACGATCCACAATGGCGGGTCCCGCTGTGGAACAATTGTGGCGGTGGTAGCTGACCATGGGCTTTTTCAGCCCCAGGTGGTTGAGCAGCTTCACCGTCACCCGGGTGTCCTCGGCGGCCAGAAAGTCCGCCCCTGCCATGGTGTCCGCCATGCGCCGGGAGATGTCCCCCAGATTGCCGATGGGGGTGGAAACCAGATACAATTTACCGCTCATGGTCTATTTCTCCTCACTTTCCCGGCGTGGCCGCCGCGGCTCCCTTCATGGTCAGGGAGATTCTCTTTTTCTTCTCGTCCACCTCTTTGACCCACACCGTCACCACGTCACCCACAGACAGGACCTGAGAGGGGTGCTTGATGAAGCGGTCGCAGATCTGGCTGATGTGCACCAGGCCGTCCTGGTGGACGCCAATGTCCACAAAAGCCCCGAAGTCGATGACATTGCGCACGGTGCCCTTGAGCTCCATGCCCGGCTTCAGGTCCTTGATCTCCAGCACGTCGGTGCGCAGCACCGGGGCGGGCAGCTCGTCTCGGGGGTCACGGCCCGGCTTCATCAGCTCGCTTGCCACGTCCAGCAGGGTGGGCACACCCACGCCACACGCCTCCGCCGCACGCTCCACGCCGTAGGCCTTCACCTTGTCCATCAAGTCCTGGAGGGTACCCGCCTTCACCTGCTCCATGGTATAACCGCACAGCTCCAGCAGCTTCTGGGCGGCGGCGTAGCTCTCGGGGTGGACGGCGGTGTTGTCCAGGGGGGATTTGCTCTCGGGCACCCGCAAAAATCCGGCGCACTGCTCAAAGGCCTTGGGGCCCAGCTTGGGCACCTTCAAAATCTGTTTGCGGGTGGTGAAGGGGCCGTTCTCCTCCCGGTACTTGACCATGTTCTTGGCGGTGGTCTGGGTCAGACCCGCCACCCGGGCCAGCAGCGGAGCCGAGGCGGTGTTCACATCCACGCCCACGGCGTTGACGCAGTCCTCCACCACCCCGTCCAGGGCCTCACCCAGACGGGCCTGGGGCATGTCGTGCTGATACTGGCCCACGCCGATGCTCTTGGGGTCGATCTTCACCAGCTCGGCCAGGGGGTCCTGGAGGCGGCGGGCGATGGACACCGCCGAGCGCAGGTTCACGTCAAAGTCGGGGAACTCCTCGGCGGCCAGCTTGGAGGCAGAGTACACCGAAGCCCCCGCCTCGTTGACCATCATATAGGTGACCCCGCAGTTCAGCTTCCCGATCATCTCCACTGCCATCTGCTCGGTCTCCCGGCTGGCGGTGCCGTTGCCAATGGCGATGTGCTGCACGTGGTGCTTCTTCACCAGGGCGGAGAGCTTGGCAATGGCCTCCTGCTTGCCCCGCTCCCCGTGGGTGGGATAGACCACGGTGGTGTCCAGCACCTTGCCCGTGGGGTCGATGACCGCCACCTTGCATCCCATGCGGTAGCCGGGGTCCAGGCCCATGGTCACATGGCCCTTCACCGGGGGCTGCATCAGCAGGGGCTTGAGGTTTAGCGCAAACTGGCCGATGGCCCCCTCCGAGGCCTTCTCGGTGAGGTCGCTGCGCACCTCCCGCTCCAGCGAGGGGGCAATGAGGCGGCGGTAGGCGTCCTCCGCGGCGGCTTTCATAAAGGCCATGGCGGGGGTGCCCGGGCGCACCACCTGGCGGCGCACCGCCACCAGGGCCTCCTCCTCGTCCATGTCCACGGACACCTTCAAGATGTCCTCCCGCTCTCCCCGGTTGATGGCCAGCACCTGGTGGCCCATGACCTTGCTGACGGGAGCGGAGAACTCATAATAGAGGCGGTAAACGGTGTCCTCCGGCTCCTTGGCGGCGGCTTTGGACACCAGCATGGCCTTTTTGCCGTAGAGGGTGCGCAGGGTCTTACGGATGTCCGCATCGTCGGAAATCCACTCCGCCACGATATCAGACGCCCCTTGCAGGGCTGCGGCCACGTCCTCCACCCCCAGGTCCGGGTTGATAAAGTCCTGGGCCAGGGTCTCCGGGTCAGGACAATCCCGCTTCTGGTCATAGAGGGTCTGGGCCAGCGGCTCCAGCCCCTTCTCCTTGGCCATGGTGGCACGGGTGCGCCGCTTCTGCTGGTAGGGGCGGTACAGGTCCTCCACCTCTGCCAAGGTCTGGGCGGCGTCGATGGCCTGGGCCAGCTCGTCGGTGAGCTTGCCCTGGTTTTCAATGGCGGTTTTCACCTCCTGACGCCGCTTATCCAGCCCCCGCAGGTATTGCAGGCGGTCAGCCAGCTGGCGGATGAGCTGGTCATCCATGCCGCCGTGCATCTCCTTGCGGTACCGGGCGATGAAGGGGACGGTGTTCCCCTCGTCCAGAAGGTTGATGACGTTTTCCACATGCTTGGCCGGGACGGAAAACTCCTGGGCCAGGCGTTGAATGATGGCTTCCACTTGTGTCTCGCTCCTTTACTCCAAGCCGCTCTCCCGGCTGACCCAGTCCATACACCAGGCCACCATCCGGTCACAGTGGCATTTTCTCTCCTCGCCCCGCTCCATCGCAGCTTTCAGCAGCTGGGCACACTCCACATGTCCATGGGCCGCTCGGAACTCCCGCAGCAGCTCCACCCGCTTCTCCTGGGGCATCCCCAGGCCGCCCATGGCCACAAAGGCCCCGGAGATGGCGCCGCACACGGCGCCGCAGCCCATGCCCGCCCCAAAATTCAGGGTCAGGGCGTTGGCCTGCTCCGGAGTCAGCCCCATGTCCCCGGCAAAGGGGATGAGCACCGCCTGGGCGCAGTTGTAGTGCACCTGGGGGTGTGCCCGCAGGGCCTTGCTATGTTCTTTTCTCGTCATGGTTTGTACGCTCCATTTCGAATCAATTAATGAAAAATTTCCGGGTTGTCCCGGAACATGTGCTCCACTCTCCGGCGCAGGGGTTGGTGCTCCGGCCTGGAGAGCTCTCCGTCCCCCTCCACCAGGGTCTGGGCGGCCTGGCGGGCCTGATTCAGCAGCTCCAGGTCGGAGGCGAAGTCCGCCACCTTCAACTGGGGCAGGCCGTGCTGCCGCTGGCCAAAGAAGTCGCCGGGGCCCCGCAGCCGCAGGTCCTCCTGGGCAATCTGGAAGCCGTCGGTGGTCTGGGTGAGCACCCGCAGCCGCTGGCGGGCGGTGTCACTGCGGCTGGCAGTGACCAGCACGCAGAAGCTCTCGTGCTTGCCTCGCCCCACCCGGCCCCGGAGCTGGTGGAGCTGGGAGAGGCCGAAGCGGTCGGCATTCTCCACGATCATCAAGGTGGCGTTGGGCACATCCACTCCCACCTCAATGACGGTGGTGGACACCAGAATCTGCACCTCTCCCGAGGCAAAGGCGGACATGATGGCCTCCTTTTCCTTGGGCTTCATCTTGCCGTGGACAAAGCCCACGGTCAAATCGGGGAATACCTGCTCTTGCAGGTGTTTGGCGTAGGTGGTCACCGCCTTCAAATCCATGGCGGGCGAGAGGGCCTCTCCCCCCTCCTCCCCCTGGGACTCCTCCACGGCGGGGCACACCAGATACACCTGCCTGCCCTGCCCCACCTGGGTACGGACAAAGCCGTACATCCGCTGCCGTTTGTCCTCCCCCACCACATAGGTGGCCACGGGGGTGCGGCCCGGGGGCAGCTCGTCAATGATGGACACCTCCATGTCCCCGTAGATCATCAGGGCCAGGGTGCGGGGAATGGGGGTGGCAGACATCACCAGCACATGGGGTGGAATTTCGCCCCCCTTGGCCGCCAGCGCCCCCCGCTGGGCCACGCCGAACCGGTGCTGCTCGTCGGCAATCACCAGGCCCAGCTTGTGATAGGTCACGGGCTGGGAGAAAAGGGCGTGGGTGCCCACCAGCACCTGAATGTCACCCCGCTCCAGCTCCTGGAGCAGTTTTTTCCGTGTCGCTCCCTTCACCGATCCGGTGAGCAGGGCCACTTTCACCCCCACGGGCTCCAAAATGGAGGATAGGGTGCGGCAGTGCTGCTCGGCCAACAGCTCGGTGGGTGCCATGAGAGCGCACTGCAGCCCGCTGAGGGCGGCACACCAGGCCCCGTAGGCCGCCACCGCCGTCTTGCCGGAGCCCACGTCTCCCTGTACCAGGCGGTTCATGCTCCGCCCCGAGGTGACATCGTGGAAGATATCCTCCATGGCCCGCGTTTGGGCCCCGGTGGGGGTGAAGGGGAGCAGGGCGCAGAACTGCTCCGGGGTGTGTTGGCCCAACACCAGCCCCTCCCCCTGCTGCCGCCGCCCTTTCAGCATGGCCAGGCCGCAGGTGAGGGTCATAAGTTCCTCGAAGATGAGCCGCTTCCGGGCGCTGGCCAACCCCTCGAAATTCTGGGGGAAGTGGATATTGGCCAGGGCAAACTCCTGCTGACACAGGCCGTACTCCCGCCGCACCCAGGTGGGGAGCACCTCCTCCACTGTGGGGGCCACCTGGTCCACCGCCAGCTGGGCCAGGCTCACCATCAGGGCGTTGTGGATGCCCGCCGTCAGGGGGTAGACCGGGACGATGCGCCCGGTATACCGCTCCTCCCCCTCCTTTTCAAAGAGGGGGTTGACCATGGCAAGCCCTCTGCCCTGCCGCTCCACACGCCCGTAAAAAATATACTGGTCCCCGGGAGAAAAGGCCCGGCGGAGGTAGCTCTGGTGAAAAAAAGTCAGGTGCAGTGTCCCGGTCTCATCCACGCACCGCACCTTTACAAGCTCCACGCCGCTCCTCGCCCGGGACAGCTGGGGGTCCTGGGCCACCATGGCCTTCACGCAGCAGGTCATCCCTTCGGGAGCCTCCCGCACGGTGTACAGCTTCCTGCGGTCCTCATACCGCAGCGGGAAGTGCCACAGCACATCCCCCAGCCGCTCCAGGCCCAACTTGGCCAGCTTGCCGCTGCGCACCGGACCCACCCCGGACAGAGCGGACAGGGCCACATTGACCTCCTTGTTTCCCACCTTCACCACCTCCTGGGCAACACCTGCCGCTTGCGCGGCATATGGGATACATTGTATCACACTTCCCCCCGGATGAACACCCCCAACTCCCGGCCATTTGTCCGCAGAGCGTGGACTCTTGTGTGTTTACCACAACTTCTTTGCCGAGATAAAGCATTTCATGTCAGAAATGCCAAGTTTATTTTTTCACATAGGTTCTCCGTTGCAAAAGGGAAAAACAACCTCTATAATGTACCTTATCATCCAATATGTTTCAAGGATAAGGAGGTAGGACAGTGGCACAGCAATTCTCCAAGGTGCTCGCCGCCAACCGGGGCGAGATCGCCATCCGCATCTTCCGCGCCTGTCACGACTTAGGGCTGCACACGGTGGCCATGTACTCCAACGAGGATACCAATTCCATGTTCCGCATCAAGGCCGACGAGGCCTATCTCATTGGGGAGAACCAGTCCCCCTTAGGGGCCTATCTGGACATCCCCGCCATCATCGACCTGGCCAAGCGCCGGGGCGTCACCGCCATCCACCCCGGCTACGGCTTTTTGTCGGAAAACGCCGACTTTGCCCGGGCCTGTGAGGCAAACGGCATCAAGTTCATCGGCCCGCCCTCCCAGGTGCTGGCCCAAATGGGCGACAAGCTGGCGGCGAAGGCCACCGCCATCGCCTGCAACGTGCCCATCATCCCCGGCTCCACCCAGCCCTTGAAGGACGCCGATGAGGCGGTGGAGAAGGCCCTGAGCTATGGCTTCCCCATCATCCTCAAGGCCGCCGCCGGTGGCGGCGGACGTGGTATGCGCCGCTGCGACAGCGAGGAGGACGTGCGCCGGGAGTTTGAGCTGGTGAAAAACGAGGCCCGAAAGGCCTTCGGCAACGAGGACATCTTCATCGAAAAGTTCCTGGTGGAGCCCAAGCACATTGAGGTTCAGATTCTGGCCGACGAGCACGGCAACGTGGTGCACCTGGGGGAACGGGACTGCTCCCTCCAGCGCCGTTATCAGAAGGTGGTGGAGTACGCCCCCGCCTGGTCGGTGCCTCAGGCCACTGTGGAAGCCCTGCGGGCGGACGCCGTGAAGATCGCCAAACACGTGGGCTACGTCAACGCCGGCACCGTGGAGTTCCTGGTGGACGGCAAGACCGGCCAGCACTACTTCATAGAGATGAATCCCCGCATCCAGGTGGAGCACACCGTCACCGAGATGGTCACCGGCGTGGACCTGGTACGGGCTCAGATTCTCATTGCCGAGGGGCATCCCCTCTCCCACCCCGCCATTGGTTTGGCCCGCCAGGAGGACCTGCGCATCTACGGCTACTCCATCCAGTGCCGGGTCACCACCGAGGACCCCTCCAACAACTTTGCCCCCGATACCGGCAAAATCTCCGCCTACCGCTCCAGCGGCGGCTTTGGTGTGCGTCTGGACGGTGGTAACGCTGCGGCCGGGGCGGTGGTCTCCCCCTACTACGACTCTCTGCTGGTGAAGGTCACCACGTGGGACAACACCTTTGAGGGCGCCTGCCGCCGGGCCACCCGTGCGGTGAATGAGGAGCACGTGCGAGGCGTGAAGACCAACATCCCCTTTGTCACCAACATTCTCAACCACCCCGCTTTCCTGGCCGGGGCCTGTCACACCAAGTTCATCGACGACACCCCCGAGCTGTTTGAGATTGAAAACAGCCGAGACCGGGCCACCAAGGTCTTGAAGTACATCGCCCAGATTCAGGTGGACAACCCGGACACCGAGCGCAAGCAGTACCACAAGCCCCGCTTCCCCACCCCCACCGGAAAGCCCCTGAACGGCCTCAAGGCGCTGCTGGACGAGAAGGGCCCCGAGGCGGTGAAGGAGTGGGTGCTGAACCAGAAGAAGCTGCTCATCACCGACACCACCATGCGGGACGCCCACCAGTCCCTGCTGTCCACCCGGATGCGTACCCGTGACATGCTCCATGGGGCGGACGGCACCGCGGAAATTCTCCAGGACTGCTTCTCCCTGGAGATGTGGGGCGGGGCCACCTTCGACACCGCCTACCGCTTCCTCCATGAGTCCCCCTGGGACCGCCTGGAGCAGCTGCGGGAGAAGATTCCCAACATCCCCTTCCAGATGCTGCTGCGGGGCTCCAACATGGTGGGCTACGCCAACTTCCCCGACAACCTGGTGCGGGAGTTTGTGCGGGAGGCCGCCCGGGAGGGCATTGACATCTTCCGGGTCTTCGACTCTCTGAACTGGATTCCCGGCATGGAGGTGGCCATGGAGGAGGTCCTGCGCCAGAACAAGGTGCTGGAGGCCACCATGTGCTACACCGGGGACATTCTGGACCCCAAGCGGGACAAGTATACCTTAAAATACTATGTGGATATGGCCAAGGAGCTGGAGCGCCGGGGCGCCCACACCCTGTGCATTAAGGACATGTCCGGTCTGCTCAAGCCCTATGCCGCCAAGAAGCTGATCTCCACCCTCAAGCAGGAGGTGGGCCTGCCCATCCACCTGCACACCCACGACACCACCGGAAACCAGGTGGCCACCTACCTGATGGCTGCCGAGGCCGGGGTGGACATTGTGGACTGCGCCACCGCCTCCCTGTCCAGTCTCACCAGCCAGCCCTCCCTGTCCGCCGTGGTGGCGGCTCTGGAGGGCCAGGAGCGGGACACCGGGCTGGACCTGCGGGAGATTCAGCGGCTGGATAACTACTGGGCGGACGTGCGTCTGCGCTACGCCAGCTTTGACGAGGGCCTGAAGAGCCCCACCACCGACATCTACCGCTACGAGATTCCCGGCGGCCAGTACACCAACCTGTATCCCCAGGTGGTATCTTTAGGGTTAGGCTCCCGGTTTGACGAGGTCAAGGAGATGTACAAGACCGTCAACGACATGCTGGGCGATCTGGTGAAGGTGACCCCCTCCTCCAAGATGGTGGGCGACCTGGCCATCTTCATGGTGCAAAACGACCTGACCCCGGACAACATCATTGAGCGGGGCAAGAGCCTGTCCTTCCCCGACTCGGTGGTCAGCTACTTCAAGGGCATGATGGGCCAGCCCGCCTGGGGCTTCCAGCCGGAGGGCCTCCAGGAAGTGGTGCTCAAGGGCGAGAAGCCCATCACCTGCCGCCCCGGTCAGCTGCTGCCCCCCGTGGACCTGGAGGCCGTGCGGGAGGAGATGACTCGGTTTATGGAGCCCGAGCACATCACCACCCGGGGCATCCTGTCCTACTGCCTGTTCCCCAAGGTGTACGAGGACTACCGCCGCCACCGCCAGGAGTACGGCTACATCACCCGCATGAGCAGCCACGTGTTCTTCAACGGCATGGCCATCGGTGAGACCAACAAGATCAACATCGAGGACGGCAAGACCCTGGTGATCAAGTACCTGGGATTGGGCGACCAGAACGACGACGGCACCCGCACTGTCAACTTCGAGCTCAACGGCACCCGCCGCGAGGTGGCTGTGCCGGACAAGCGGGCGGAAGTGAAGGGTAAGGTCGTGGTCATGGCCGACCCCGCCGACAAGAGCCAGGTGGGCTCCTCCATCCCCGGCATGGTGGCCAAGGTGGCCGTGAAGCCCGGCGACATGGTGGAGGAAAACCAGGTACTGGCCGTCATCGAGGCCATGAAGATGGAGACCTCTGTGGTGGCCCGCATGGCTGGCGTGGTGGACCAGGTGCTCATCTCCGACGGCACCAGCGTCAAGGCCGGCGAGCTGCTGATGACCATCAAAGTCAAATAATATATTTCTCGAAAATGCCAGCATTTTCTCGAGGGGATGCAGCCCGCTGCATGCATAATTGGGTCAAAGGGCGACCCAATTCCACACTGGCGGGCTGAGATGTGTATTTTCCCATGCGCATGTCCTGGGAAAATACGTGATTTCAATTTATTTTCCCGCCTGCGGGCGGGAAAACTCTGCCGAGGGCTTGTGTTCCTACAAAATCATCTGAACCGCTTATACAGATGTTGGCTTTTTGCCCGCCTATATGGAGGAGATTCCCCAGTCTGGAATCTCCTCCATCATTTTTCCATTCTCCGGTATAGGCCTCTCACCTCCTGTCCAAAATAGCCGTGGAGGTGTTATTATGAACCAGAAACCGAATTTATGGCAGCGAGCCGTGGAATTTGTCACGGGGAAAGGATTCTATCTTGCCGTGCTGGTGTGCGTGATGGTCATTGGCCTGTCCGCCTACTTCATGATTCAGAGCGTGCGCAGCAACCTGTCCAAAACGGCCGATCACCAGGCATCCAGCACCGCATCCATCACCGTCACTCCGGCCCCCAGGGCCACGGCCACGCCTCGCCCCACGCCGAAGCCCACGCCTACACCAGCTCCCACCCCTCAGCCTACCCCTGAGGCCACCGCCCAACCCACCAGCGCCTACTCCTGGCCGGTGAGCGGGACGGTGATCTCCTCCTTCTCGGTAGAGGCCCTGTCCTACAACGAGACCATGGGGGACTGGCGGACCCACGACGGCATTGACATCGCCTCTTCCCTGGGCACCCGGGTCCAGGCCACCGCCAAGGGCGTGGTCAGCGCCGTATATGAAGACGATGTGATGGGAGTCACCGTGGTGGTGGACCACGGCAACGAGCTGTTCAGCGTCTACTCCAATCTGGAGGAAAATCCCCCGGTGGCGGTGGGAGACACCGTGGCCTCGGACACCGTGGTGGGCGAAGTGGGAGAGACCTCTGTGGCGGAGAGCGGCAAACAGCCCCACCTGCACTTTGCCATGTATCAGGGGGACGCCCCCATCAATCCCGAGGACTATTTGGGACAATAAGTAGATAGGGATGCACGGTGAATCACGCGTGCATCCCTATTTTTTCTTAGCTCTCCATATGTCGGCCCAGAAAAGCCGCTGCAATCTGGGCAGTCTTCTGCTCCGTCTCCCCCACCGGGACGTCCCCGTGGAGCAGCAGCACGCTGCCCAGCACGTCCCCGTGGCTGATGATGGGGTACACCGCCTCCACCTGGTAGCGGCCGTCCCCCTCGGTGAGGGTGAGGCCCTCACCGCTGCTGCGGTAGGGCTTTCGCTCCTCCATCACCTGGCCCAGCTCCGAGGACACGCCCCGCTCCACCAGCTCCTTCCGGGGCGCACCCCCGGCGGCGATGCAGCAGTCCCGGTCGGTGACCACCACCGGAACACTGGTAACCCGGTACATGGTCTCGCACAGCTCTCCGGCCAGCTCCGCCATGTCCTCCAGCTGGGAGTACTTGCGGAAGATGACGCTGCCCTCCCGATCGGTATAGATCTCCAGGGGATCACCGTCACTGACAACATTGGCATGGAACACCTTGTCCAGGTGCTTGTTAGACTCCTGAACGATGGTGACCGATGAGATATGCCCCATGCCCTCATTAAAATTTACGGCGCCCTCCAGTGTCCCTGAGCGGAGTATGGCGTCCACGTCCGATTGCAGCTGGATCTCCAAGTGGTCCTCATAGACCTTGATCTGCCGGATGATCAGCTCCAGGTCGTTGCGCTCCAAGGTGTCCTTGCTGAGAATATCGTTAAAGACCTCCATGGCGGTGCGAGCGGCTCGGTTGACCTGGATGATGGTGTTGCGCTTATCAGACAGCATTTCAATCTGGTGGCTGATGCCCTCAATTCGCTTTTGCAGATCTGCCTCCAGTTCATCATAGGTTTGCTCCAGCAACTCCTCCTGTTCCGGGTGCTTCATCAGGTCCCGGATGCGCTGGCGTTTGGTGACCTTCAGCTCTTCCTGGAGATCCACCAGAACCTCGGCCAGGTGGTCGGCGCTCTGCTCCGTCTCCGCCACATCCTCCTGCTCCCGGGCCAAGTCCTCATTGAGCCGCTGGAGCATCTCAGAGGAGTGATCCATCACCTGTCGGACATAACTTTTCAGAAGCTCATCCAGCTTGTCCACCCGGATGTGGTGGGACGTACATCCCGACCGCCCCCGGCGGTGGTAGGTGCCACAGGTGTAGGCGTTTTTCAAATCCTTCCGGCTCATGGCAAACATGGGGCTGCCGCAGTCTCCGCACACCAGGAACCCGGAGTACACATTGTCGTACTTTTTCACCCCCCGGTAGTTGGAGGTGGTACGCATTTCCCGCAAAGCCCGGGTGGTGGCGAAGGTGCGGTAGTCGATGATAGCCTGGTGGTGGTTCTCAATGACAATATGCTCCCCCTCATCCTGTCGCACGTCCTTGCCGTTGATTTTCTTGCGGGTATACTTTCCCTGGCGCAGAGTGCCAATATAGAAGTCGTTATCCAGAATGCCCTGCACCGTCACCAGCGCCCAGTCACGCTTCACCGTCCGGCGATACTCCTCCCCGGCCGCCTCCTTCCGGGCCTGCTCCGCCATGCGAGGGGTGGGAATCCCTTGGTCGGTGAGGTAGTTGGCGATCTTCTTATACCCCCACCCCTCCTCGTTGTAGAGACGGAAGATGGTACGCACCACGTCTGCCTCGGTGGGAACCACCTCAAAGGCCTGCTGTTTGTTGACAATGTAGCCATAAGGAGCGGCACAGATCCATTTCCCGTCCGCCTGCCGACGCTTGATAACGTTCTTCACCTTTTTGCTGGTGTCGGTGACGGGCATTTCGTTGATAAGGAATTGGAACTGGATTTTCAGCCAGTCATCGTCGTTGGGGAAGTCGATGCCGTCCCCTATGGAGATGATTCGTGCCCCGGCATCCCGCAAGTCCTCCAGCTCCACCAGTCCCCGACTGTTGCGGCGGGAGAAACGTGAGAAGTCCTTGACCACCAGGATGTCGTATTTGTGGCTCACCAGTCCCTTTCGCATGGCCTGGTATCCCTCTCGCTGCTCGAAGGTGTAGCCGGAGCGGTCCCGGTCCTCATAGAAGGTGAGAGTGCTGCCCGGAAATTTCTGCTTTACAAAGTCCTGGATGATGGCCTTTTGGTTTTCGATGGACACGTTGTCCCGGTCCAGTTCCTCGTCCACCGAGATACGGCAGTAGCCGGCGATGTCATAGGTTTCAATCACACCGCAATCCTCCTTTCAACAATATAGATAATTATATTTTTCTTTATCGTAGATAACATTGTATATTGATTCTTGAGAAATTGCAAGGGGAAAATCAAAAAGCAGGAGGCTCCCCATTGTTTGAGTAACCTCCTGCTACAGTCCCGTTTCGTTGTTTTACTCCGTTGATATAATCAGCACTCCCGGTTTTCCCGCTGGCTGCTCGGCAATGATGCCTCCACGTTGAAACCAAGCTGCACCACCAGTGGCAGCATCCTTTACATGGGTGTCTGCACAATAGGGATTGACGTAGAGCACACAATCTCCACTGCGTGCTGCTTGTTGGGCATACTCGTACTTTACGGTCTGATTCCATTCCTCCTTAGGAAAGTCACACCACACGGGCCACAACACCACGTCCGGTTTGCATCTCTTCATTTCCTCTGGTCGTGTCTCTGTCCACAGATCCCCGCATAGTGCAATGGCAAATTTGATCCCGCCATAGAGAAACGTCTCAAACCGTTCCCCTTCGCAATAGTGGTGATCCGTGTGCCAGTATGCTTTCCATCCCTGGCTGACCCGATGAAAATTGTGCACGATGTTTCCGTTCTCATCAATGACAATCTGGCTGCTGAACAAGCGATCGTTGACCCTTTCCACATAACCAAAGGAAACTGCAATTCCAAGCCGCTGGGCCGCCTGACGCACTTGGCGCACAGGCAAATCTTCCTGTTCCACCGCTATGTGGCAATCTTTTTCATAGTCCCATGTTAGGCACTCAAAGCCTTGCAGCACAGATTCTCCAAAGACCAGTAGGTCACACGCTCCACAGTTCTGCTCCATGGCAGTTACCATAGCCAACACATTGTGTTCCACATCTCCGGTGACAACAGGGATGGAAGCCAAACCAATCCTCACATAACCACCCCTAAACATGCACTTGATTTCTCATATTCCTACGCTCCGGCATGCTACTAGAGCATTTCTTATCTTCTGCATTGTACCATAGGATTGGGCCTGGTCAAACCTAATCTTGATCATACATTATTATTTTGAAAACATTCGGGGGGGAGGCAGTTCGCACTGCCTCCCCCATGTCTTACTGAGTCATCACCGATTCCATCTGGGTCTGCATTTCCTTTTGCCTCTGCACCTCTTTCTCCGCTGACCGCCGGCGGTTGTAGAGCAGGAGATCTCGGGTCTGCTCATACAGATTTTCCTCCCCCGACAGGAATACCGCCACCAGATACTTTTGTGCCTTGTATTGCTGGTAGATGGGTTTCAATGATTCCCGGAACTCCGGGTCATTTTTTTCCTCTCGGGTCAGCCACAGCTCTACCACTTTACTTTTTTCACGTACGTTCATTTGCAATGGGCTATCATCTCCTATCCAACATTTTCCTCTACTTGCCTGAAAAATATTCACATGGATGGTTCCCATGTGGGTTTGTCCCCATGATCATCCGCCTTGTGTCCCAAGGCGATTTTCTTTTCCTGTTGTTTGCGCCGGGCTTTTCGGTCGGTATGGGAAGGCATGGTGGTGGCATCCCTCACGGGAGCAGCAGACTGAGTTTGCTCCAGCCTCCGCCCCAGGCCAACCAGAGCAGCAGCAACCCCGCCAGGATCATCAACAGCGTGGCCCAGGTCGGCCCATCCAGATGGGGCAAATGTGGTCTGGGCAGGTGTATGGAGGGCAGAGAAAAACGCCGTTCTTTCCTGTTCCCAGCCTGTTGTAGTATCCTCCGCATTTGGGCCACATCCCCCGTCAGTGCCTCCATCTTCTCCTGGATGGGGTACCAGCCCCTCCAGCCGGAGCGCTCCTGCAGAAGGGCTGTGTGGGCCGCCGTGCGCTGTTCCAGGTCGTCCAGAATATTCACTTGTTCTCTCTCCAGCCGATACAGGGCACTGAGGATGTTCAGCAGTTCCTCCCACTCCTTCTGAGTCAGATGGGACTGTTCTTTCGAAGACGGCGGGGCGTTGCGTTGTTTCAACTCCTCCAGCGACAAGCGCTGCTCGGATTGCGAATTCATATTCCATAACCTCCTTGGTGTACTTTTCTTCGTGGAGCCGGTCATCCCGGCACTTCAAACCCTGGGGCGTGGTGTAGGTAAATTAACACCTCTGAATATAAAATTAGCGCCCACTTGACGTGAGCGCTTTGCGGAAAGGGATTGTCCTTTCACTTGATTATTCTGGTTGTTTTGATAAAATGAGAGTATCGCAAGACACCATAAGAAAGGATATAGGACAGTGGGGTGAGACTATGCCAATGGGAATCCAGCAAACCAACAATCTCTTACACCCGACCCTGGATATCTGGCAGGATCAAGTCTTTTTCAAGGAGATCGCTTATCCAGCCGGACACTTTGCCGCCGATCTGTTAAACATCAGTCCGGAGACAATGCAGGAATTACTCACTCTGGGCGGCACCATCAGCCATCAGGTGGAAGCACTGGCCTTTGCAGAGCCCCCTCGGTTTGTCCAGCTGTTGCAGGAGACCCGCCCCACGTTGGAGCAACTTCTGAATATCCTGTGGCGTTGTCCGCCCTACTGCCTCCTGGACAAGGCGCAGGAGCTTCATGCCGTAGACGTGCCAAGCAGCTTTCCCAACCCTCTTTGATGGAGGATTTGAAACAAGAGGGTGCGCTGGCTCTTCTGGAGGCAACACAGCGTTTTGACCCGTCCAGAGGAACCAAGCTTTTGACCTATGCCACCTCTGCCATTGAGGCCGCCATGCAGGACTTTGCGGCCCGAAGCTCCTGCCCTCTGTCTTTCCCGGCGGAGCGTTACCAACAACTGCGTCAGGTGGCTTTTCTCTGTGCTGACTATGAGCAGGAAAGCGAGGAGGAACTTCTCGCTGCAATCCAGAAAAAACTATCGGTCTCTGCCCAGGTGGCCAAACGGCTGCTGGAGGAGTACCGCACCTTCTTTCACACGGAATCCTTGGGTGACCGTGTCTTTGACGTGAGTTATGGCGGTGATCCCTCCAAGGCCTATGACCGATTTATGCGCCGGACGCTCCTTTCTCAGCGTATGGAGGAGATCCTGAACCCCCGGGAGCTGAATCTGGTGCGTAGCTATCTGGGCCTGGATCAGCCGGACGGACGGGGCATGACCTTTCAGGAGCTGGCCATTCGATTGAACTACAACGGCCCCAGCGGAGCGGAGAAGGCCTATCAATGTGCCATCCGAAAGCTAAAGCAACAACTCAACGGCGGTGCCTATGGGCACTGGATTGCTATGCAGAAGGCCATTCGGGAGGTGGTGCGAGAAGTTTGTGGTAACCCCAGATAGACCAGATGGGAGGCGATAATATGAGCATTTTATCCCTGGCCAGCGGGCAGTCTGCCTACCGTGGCTACGATTATTTCCAGAACAAAAAAGTTTTGCATGTGGAGCCGTGGGGCGACACCTCTTACCACGGCACTGTGGCTGGAAGCAACGGCGCAAGCTATGACGTGACCATCGACCTGGCTCACCCTCGGAAAAGTCAGTGTACCTGCCCCCATGCCGCTGGACGGCGGATCATCTGCAAACATATGGTTGCCATGTACTTCACCATTTTCCCCGAAGAAGCCGCACAATATATCGCAGAACTGGAGGCATATTGGAACGAACAGGAACAGGCACAGGAGCAACTGGAGGAACGTTTGATCCACCGTGTGCATCGCATGAAGAAATCAGAACTCCAGAAGGCATTGCTGGATCTTCTGTTCACAGGGCCAGAGTGGCAGATTGAGCGTTTTCTGGATTCGTATGATGGTTCTTATGAGGAGTGAGAGAGTACTCCCCATGCAATCCAAGAGCAGAACAAAAAGTGCAAGGAGTTTATGTCGCCGCTTTGTATAAACATGAACGTCTTTCCTGTAAATACTTTCAACTGCTTACACTTTGTAATTACTTGCCCCATCTTTGTGTTGACAGCGCACATAACGAGCACTATAATTGTAGCGCAAGGAGGGACTCTCTATGGACACCAACATGACCTTTCGCATGGACAGCCAGACCAAGGCACAAATGACGGAAATCTGCGCCCAGTTAGGCATGACCCCATCCACTGCCTTCAATATCTTCGCCAACGCCTTTGTACGCTCCGGTGGTATGCCCTTTGCGGTGAAGTTGGCTCCCCCCGCTAAGGTCAGCCGTGCACAAATGCTGGATGACGCCAGTGAACTGCTGGATGCTTTTTCCGCCGACTATAAGAGGATGGCAGAATGATTTGGATTACTGCAGATGATGTAATCGCCCTTCATTCTTTAGTGACCAAAAAGATCGGCGGTATTGACGGCTTAAGGGATCGTTCCGTTTTGGAATCCGCCGTCTCCGCTCCCCTGCAATCCTTTGGCGGTACAGACCTATTCCCCGGTGACATCGATAAAATTGCCCGTATCGGCTTTGGACTAGCCTCCAACCACGCCTTTCTGGACGGAAACAAACGCATCGGGGCTATGGTGGTACAGCTGCTTCTCAAATGGAATGGATATGCCCTCCAACTACGAGAAGGAGAACTGGCGGATATGTTCATTTCCATTGCCAGCGGAGCCGCCAATGAAACCGATTTGAGCAAATGGATTCAACAGCATCTCCGATAATCAAAAGCAGCAGAACATCATTCCATCTGCGGAATGTGGCTCTGCTGCTTTTTCCATGAACACAGAACCCGCCGCAGAATTGAAACTTCTGCAGCGGGTTTCTCGTTTTTTCTGTTATATTTCGAATCTTTTTAGATCAGCTGGATACCTACTTATCGCCATACCCGCTTGCGCAGAGTCACCACGCCGCGCAGGGCTCCCATGGCCGCAACCAGAACCACCACATAAGCCATCATCTGATTGGTGTCGCCGGTCTGGGGATTCTTGTCCCCATCGGGCTTAGCAGTGGTGTCTGTGGTGTTGCCGGTATTGTTTCCGGAATCATCGGTGCTCTGACCAGGCTTGTTGACATCGTCGTCCGGCTGGGTGGTGGTACCGTCACCGGGCTTGGTGGTGTCATCCTCTTCGGGCTGCTGATCATCCACCAGCTCCACCTCGGAACGGTCCCGGATGCGCAGGCAGGCCCCATCGGGATCATAGTACACCACACCCACAGCGGAGATTTCGGCCCCCATCTTCACAAAGGTCTCCAGGGGGGTGCTGCCATCCTGGGAGTAGCCAATGTAGTTGTTGAACAGCAGGCGGAACTCATGGGTACCGTCACTGAGCATGACCTCACTGACCTGCTCGCTGACCAGCTCCACCGAAGTCACGGTACCGCTGACCTTGGCCAGCCAGCCGCCATAGCTGTCGTAGTCATTGGCCTGCTCCAGGGTCAGTTCTTTCGGCTCCACAGGCTGGATGGTGCTGTCCACCAACTCGATGTCAATGACTCGTAGCTCCACATCGCCCTGGTACTGATCCCAGCTGCCGGTGACCCGGACAGTCTGGCCCACCAGGAAAGTGCCGTCAGCGCTGGAGACAGGATAGAGGTCAATGCCTCCGGTTTCGTCCTGGATGTAGATGGTGTCAAAGAAGGCGTTGGGTTCCACATTGCCAGCGGTGACCACACCCTCCACAGTGAAGATGTCACCCACCTCACCCTCACGGGCTTCGGCAATGGTGCTGATCTCCCGCTCCTCCAGAATGGAGGAGACGATGTTCTGGGCAATGATCTTGTTGGCATAGCTGGCATCGCCGTAGTCCACGCTGGAGCTGTCGGAAATCTCAAAGTTGGACAGGAACACAGTACCGGCCACATACACCCGGCCCTGGCCCACGGCCTCGGTGGCCAGAGTGACCACATCGCCCTTTTTCACGACAGCGGTGCTGGCATCGTAGGAGCCGCTGGTGGTGCTGCCCTTGTCCTTGCCGCTGTCCCACTGGCCTTCACTGCCCTCAGGGCGGAGGTTAGAGTTGATGGAGTAGCAGTTGGCAGACCCCATCACCAGAGCCTCACCGTTTTCGCCCAGATCCACGGAACAGCCGGAGTATGCGCTGTACACCTGACCCTCTTGCAGTCCCTCAAAGAGCTGGGGGAAGTCCTGGGTGTTAAATTTATCCATATACACGCGGTAGGTCTGGGTGGCGCCTCCGTTGTAATTGGTGTCGTCGTCCAGCACCTCGTCGTCATTGAGGCGCAGAGTAGATCCCATGGCCTCCAAAATGGGGTTGACCTGCTCGGTGGAACAGAAGGGAGCGCCGCTGAAGCTATCCTGATAGTCCGCCAAGCCGCAGAGAATGACGGTACCGCCATTCTTGGCATAGTCCGCCACCAGCTGGATGTATTCCTCCGAGAAGTTGGTCTCCTCTGTGGGTGTCACGCCATTTTGCTCTTTCTTCAGGGGGGCAGATACCACCAACAGAGAGACATTCTCCAAGTCCTCCGCGGTGATAGTCTCCCCGGGCTGTTTGATGGTCACCTGGGCGTTCATCTCGGCGGCCAGGGCGGTGAAGTTCCCCATGTTCCCGGAATAGTAGCCGGTGACATAGTCGTTGTAGTGGGTGCCGTCCACCAGGATACGGGTGACCAGAGAGGGATCGGTGACGTTAAGTTGGAGCACCCCGGTAAAGGTGTACTCGGTTCCGCCGATGGTGGAGACCAGGGACACATCCACAGTGGTCTTACCTGCCATGTCAAAGGTGCAGGGGAAAGAAATCTGTGCCGTAGTTCCAGAGGTCAACACGCCATTGCTTCCGATTTCCTGGACGTTCACGGTGTGAATCACCTCACCGTCCACGGAATAGGTCATGGACTGGACGGTCATATCGCTGCCGGCGTTGTTGTAGATCTCGCTGGAGAGGTTGACCGCCTCGCCACGCACCACCAACTCCTGATCGCACACTGTGCTGGAGATACCGGCATTGACCCCCTCACCAGTCCACACGGGAGCGGTAACGGCGATGTTCTGGTCGGCCTGAGTGATGCGCAGATAGTAGTAGGAGTAGTCGTTGCTGTCAAAGGCAAAGGTCACAGTACCGTTGCAGCCGGACAGGGTCTTGCTGGCTGCAACCAGACCACCGTTGACGATTACCTCCACCTTGGCATCGCCGGAGTCGGTGGGGTCGCTGATCTGGGCCTGTATAGTGACCCCCTGCTCCTGCTTGGGCAGGATGGAGCCCATAGCGTTGCCGTTGAGAGAATACAGGATGGACAGATCGTTGTCCTCGGTGGCGTACACCCGGTAGTTGGCAATGGCATCGTAAATGCCCTGCTCAGTCAAGTCAGAGGCCAGCACCACACTGCGGGCGGTGTTGGAGTCGCCCCAGTTACCCTTGTGGTTGTCCTGGTTGTTTGTGGGGGCCACATGCCACCCCTTGTCCAAAGCACGGGTGTAGTACTCATAGCTGGGGAAGTAGCCGCTGGAGCCAATGGCTCCTTCGCCGTTGCCCACCTCAATGAGGGTGATGCGCTGATCCAGTGCGGCGGAGTAGAACGCAAAGTCCTGGAAATCACCAAAGGTGGTGCCGGGATGGTTGAACTGGGACAGAGAGGAACTGACCTGCACCAGCATATTATAGTAGTTCTGATAGCCTTCGGTGCTGCCGGACTTATTGCCGAACTCGCTGTTGCTACGGCTTTCAAAACCTGGGGTGTTGAAGGTGTTGATGTGACCGAACCCATCCGACCAAGTCATCTCAAAGCCATAGAGACCCACAAAGTTCTCAGTGGTGGCATTGGCAGCTGCCTCGTGGCCCTGGGCCCACTCGCTGCTGATGGTGGTGCAGTCATTTTCCAGGCCCACCCCGTCGGCACTCTCATTGTCGAAGGAGTTGGAGTGGTCAGTGACCGCCAGGAAGTCCAGATTGTCCACCTGAGAGGCATGGTCAAAGGCCTCCTCCACGCTGCCCGCACCGTCGGAGATGTTGGTATGGGAGTGAAGCTGTCCAAAGTAGAGGTTGTAGTCATTCAGAGACACAGGAGCCTGATAAGTAAACTCCGCCACCGGGCTGGTCTGAGCCTGGGTACCTGCCTCTTCATCGGCGGGCAGATAGGCGATAGCCTTGAGGGTCAGCGGCTGGTCTGCTGTGGGGACGGCCACATCCTCCCCCACCTTGAGAGCCTTGGTGTAGGCTTCGCTGTTGGTGGTGGGCTGGGAGCCGTCGGTGGTGTAGTAGATGGTGGCACCCTCCACGCTCATCAGTTCAATGGTAGCACCCTCGGTCAGAGAGGCTCCGCTGGCCGGGGTAGCCCGCACCTCCAGCTGGGTGGGTTCCGGCTCAGGTTCGGGCACACCCTCCACCACCTGGAAGACCACACCGGTTTTGTCGCTTTTGCTGGTGGTCCAATCGTCATACTTGTCATCCCAAAGCAGGTAGTTGCCCCGACCCTGGTTTTTCACATAGTAAACCCCAGTGGTATCAGCCGTCTCCAGCAACCAGGTCTCGTTTTCCCCTGCGCCAGGATACACGCTGGAATAGCTTCCCGCCATGCTCAGAGTCTTACCCCCATTGGTGAAGGTAAAGCCGGTTTCAGCATCTCCCCCCACCGTCCACACCTCGGTGGCCTCATAGCCGGTGAGGGTTCCTTCTTCCAGCTTCACCGTCACACCCACTGGGTAGTAGGCGCTCTTCACGTTGGCGGACAGGGCCAGCATGGTATCCGGCGCGTAGATCACCACCTGGTCACCAGCGGAAATGGGAGCCTCTCCCTCCTGCCCGCCATCAGGCACCAGAGGCTCGTCGTTCACATCAAAGCTGCCACTGCGGAAAAACTGAAACGTATAAATTTCAGGCTTACTGGTGTTCATGCCATAGCAGGTAAAGTAGCCACCATAGTATTCCAGATACTGAGGCTTTCCGTAGGCTACGGCATTGGCTCCCTTGATATAGAATCCACCCTCTGCCTCTTCCAGATCAAACTGCGTATACTCTCCCAGCTCCTCCACCAGTCGGACGTTGGTACCGTCCAGATAGAGGAAGCCCTTGTCACTTTTGAGAACATAGTGGCCGTCCTGCTCATAGACCTTGAACTGGGCCGCACCCTCGGGAAGGGTCAGGGTATCATCGCTGACTTGGGCATCCACAGCCACCAGCTCATCCTTGGTGCTGCCGGAGCTGCTGGTGTAGGTATAGCCCTGGCTACTCATAACTTTGTTGGCTTCGGGATAGTAGATGGTCACCACGTCACCCTCTGCGATTGTCTCCACCCGCTGGGCGGTGGCCGGCGCCTGAATGGTGTAGCGGATGGTCTGGATGGCGCTCTGGGTGCCATCCAGCACGGCCACCGCCTTTAAGGTCACCTGAGCCCCTGCCTCACCGGTGATCACCGGCTTAGTCTCGTCGGTATAGAGGGTGCTGGTGTCGCTGGGGTCACTGCCGTCGGTGGTGTAGTAGATGGCCGCTTCTTGGGTGGCGCATGTCAGAGTAATGGCGGTGCCAGAGGCCACCTCCCCACCCTGGGGCTGTGCCTGGGGTGCGGCCACTGTAATCCCTGCATCCCCACTGTCCACCTGGAACACCAGCAGGTCAAACACGTATCCGCTGGAATTGGTGGTGGAATATGCACCAAAACGTGCCCCGGAGGTTTGCCATGCAATGGCCCGGGTGCTGCTTCCAGAGGCCACAAAACGGAAGGTGCCGTCCCCGTTATCGGTCACATTCCAGGTGTAGGCTTCCTGAGGCTTGGTAAAGTTGGTACCTGAGCTGCCATAGCCCAGATAGTTGGTGCCATTGGACAGGCTGATTCCGGTTCCCGAAGCCGCTGCCATCCACACCGGCACGTCGGTGCCGCTGAGGTTCGTCCCGTTCACCGTCACAGGTACCCCGTCAATTTTGCTGTCAATGGTGGAGCCTAGAGCTTGGGCGCCGGTGTCAGTGTTGGCCACCAGCACGAAGCTGCCGCCTGCCTGGAGTTGTGCCGCCGACGTGACCTGGGTGTAGGTGTTCTCCTGGGCATGGGACATGACAGGAAGCATACCCAAGCACAGAACCAGTACCATCAGCAGAGCCAATCCACGCTTGCCCCAGCTTTTGAATCTTTGATACATAAGTATCCGTTCCTTTCTCTCATGAGGTTTCATCTATCAAGAACTCTGGACGGGCGGGACATCAAATAGGCACTGATGCCTGCCACCAGAGGAACTGTCAACAGGATGCCCAGGGAGCCTGCCACACTCTGTAGCACCTCAATACACAGAAAATCCGTATTCACCAACTGAAGAAATGGGATATCATAGACCTGGATGAGCAATAACATATTGAAGGAGGAGCCAGCAAAAGCCAAAATCAGTGTATTGGCCATGGTTCCCATGGCGTCCCGGCCAATGTTCATGCCGGAGCGGAAGAGAGCCTGCGCCGAAAGATCATGATTTTGCTCCCGCAGCTCCCACACCGCTGAGGCAATGGACATGGCCACATCCATCACAGCCCCCAGGGCTGCCACCAGCACCCCACACACCAGCAGCCCCTGGATGGTCAGTCCATACTCGCTGCCGTAGAGCATCAGATTCTCTGCCTCAGTCATGTTAAATCCATTCAGCGGCGTGATCATCCCCGCCATCCAGGCAAACAGTCCGGCCACAGACACGCCACACACACATCCCAGACTGGCGCACAGACATTTCCGGGTCAGCCCGTCCAACAGCACCAGAGAGGCCACCGCCGTCACCGCCACCACGCCAATGGTCAGGGGGATGGCGGGCAAGCCACGAATCAGGCCGGGCAGGAGCAAACACCACAGGCACACCAGGGTAAATACCAGCCCCAGCAAGGCTCTCAGGCCCTTTTTGCCACCCAGAATCACCAATACGGCACAGAAAATGAGCAGTGCGCCCCCCATCACAAAGCCTCGGTCATAGTTGAACATAGCAGCATAATAGGAGCCGTCCTCCTGAGTGATGAGGCGCGCAATGACCCGATCCCCCTCCTGCACATCCACATTGAACAGTGCGCTGAGGTAATTGGTCAACGGCAGCACTTCCCCCTTGTGGCTCCCCGAGAGCAGTTGAATCTCCAACTCCTGGGTACCCACACGGCGGCCCTCCCCCTGCTCCCAGTCGGGGGCAGCATCGTCCTCCAGCACCGCCGTCACCTTGGCCGGTACAAACACCAGCTGGCTGGACGCTGTGGGCTGGCCGCTCACCGGGCGGTTGAGCCACACCCCCGCTGCCACCAGCAGCGCCAGCACCATCACCCCTAAAAAAATACGAGGCAGCAGATGAGCCCGATTGTGTGCCTGCTCATCTCTGCCGCACTGTGGAGTTTCTCTGGCCTGTATGGTCTGTTGTTTCCCTGACATATTGATATATTCTCTCCTTGTTGACGTGTCCCGTCCGAATTCCGTCCATCAGTATATCATCTGATTTTCCCCACGTTCCACCACGGTTTCAGGTGTTTTCGGTAAAGCAAAGGTAAACACACCATTCTTCTCTCCGAATGCCATACTCCTGATTTTACACAAAATACAAGCAGCCCAGTTGCACAGGCAACCAGGCTGCTCCGATGTTCAAAGCGTGAAATATTGTCACAGTTTACTTTCTTTTGGCAGGGTATCCTTCCTTGTCACCTGCACTATTTTTATGTTTTTTCTTCTGTCCATTCTGCTGCATCCTCCACCACACCGGTGATCAAAGCCTGGAGGGTGTGGGTGTTCTCATGGGTCACCACCGGCCCGCCGGTTTCCTGCTCCAGTTCCTTGCGGGCATTTCCGGCAATGCGGCCGCCCCGTTGGGCCACTTTGCGGTTTTCCTCCAGCCCCTGGGGTTTCTCTGCCCGGGAGATACTGGTGGTGGATGCCTCGGCCAACATATTGAGTACCAGCTCCAAATCACTCATGTTGTCCCGTAAGTTCTCTTTCTTCAGCCCCTTGAACTGCTTGTACTGTCTCGTAGTCATCCCAGACCAGGCACGGGAAATCTCGTCGGTGAGAATGGCATATTCCCGCCCCTTTTCCACGCCTCGCTTCTGCCACTCGTCGGTAAGCTCGTTGCGAATGCGGATGGACAACAGGCGCTGATGCACCCATTCCTCTGAGTACCCCTTTTTGAGGTAAGTCTCCAAAGCCCGGTCAATGGCCTGCTCCGGGTCGATGGTCTCCTCAATTCGCTCCCGGCCCACCTGGGCCAGCCACACCTTGAACGGCTCCGCCTTGGGGGATGGGATGGACTGGATGATGCGCAGAAGTTGCTCGGTGTTGGCCACATCGGTCATCCGTTTTTTCCCGTCCGCTGCGGTCATCTTCAAACCGTGACAATTTGTCACGGTTTGATTCCCCTCCTCTTTCAGGCGTTGCTTCAGCTTGCGCCAATAGGCTGTAGGGTCTTTGCTGTCTGTGAGTACTCCCACCACGTCCACCACGGAGAAGTACCACTCCTCCTGTTGGGCATCCCAAGCGGTGCGAATGCGCTGATCCTCAAAAAGTTGGATTTGATCGTTCTGCATCTTCTCGTCCATGTGTATGTACCTCCACGGTTGTGTTTTTCATTTTATCATAACGTCTGTGGCAAATCCAGGGTGTTTCCCTGGTATATATACCCTCTAGACCCCCTCCCGGATTCCCACGGTAGCGCCCACAGGTTTCGTCATGATGTACCATCGATGCCGGTCCGTTTTGCCAGATCCAGCATTCCGAAGCAGAACATTTCCCACCGTGTCCATGTTGTCTGTGACGGGTCGCCCTCCCGGATGCGCATGGTTCTGCGGATTTCCTTTGGTATGACTACACGACCCAGGTCGTCGATTCTTCTCACTATGCCCGTTGCTTTCATCCTTTGCCACTCCTCTGTATTTGAAAAGTCACAGGTGTCATGGGAAATTACCTGTTTTGTCAATTATTATGAGCATTTTCCAAATGGTTATACAGCCCAATTTCACGCCATAGGAGCGGGGAACACACTGCCCAAATGGTGCGCGGATACACAGAAAAAATTCTCCTTTCGTCCCCCGTTGACAACCCCTAAAATCGTGGTATGCTAAAATGATAGATTTTCCAAATGCGCATTCCTGCGCCTGCTCTGGCAGCAAAAAATTTTTTGAAAAAACGCAGCCCATTCGTCAACTTTCTTTCCCCGCTGCGCGTCTACACTGTCGAGCATGCACACAGCATCCATTGGGATTTTTATGTCATATTTTTTCAACCCTGGAGGTACCTTCTATGAGCACTCAACCCCGACGCCACCGGAGACGGCGTCACCGCGCATCTCCCCTCACCATTCTCTTCTTCCTCGTTCTGGGCCTGGCCGCTCTGGCCATTGTGGTGACGGTGATCACCCACCTCTTCGCCCCTTCTAATGACCAGCCAGAACCCACCCCGACGCCCACAGCCACCGTCTCGCCGGAGCCCACGCCCTCTCTGGCCCCCTCGGCCAGCCCCACCCAGTCCCTGCCCTATGACTTCTCCCAGCCGGTTCCGGAATCCAGCAGCGTGGAAAAGAGCTATCTGGACGACGCCGTGTTCATCGGCGACTCCCGCACCGAAGGGCTGGTGCTGTATACGGGCCTGAGCAACGCCACAAGCTATGCCCAAAAGGGCCTCACCGTGGACACCGTCTTCACCGACCCCATTGTGGACCTAAACGGCCAGATGGTGACGGTGGTGGAGGCCATGAAACACACCCAGTTCTCCAAGGTGTATCTCATGTTTGGCATCAACGAGCTGGGCTGGGCCTACCCCAGTATTTTCATCGACAAGTTTACCCAGCTCATTGAGGAGATCCGGGCCGTCAACCCCGACGCCGTCATCTACGTCCAGGAGATTCTCCCCGTGTCTCAGAAGGTGTCCGAGACCCACAGCTATATCTCCAACGAGAAGATTCAGGAGTTCAACCAGCTGATTCTCAACATGACCCAGGAGCAGAAGGTTTATTACCTCCAGGTCTCCCGTGCCCTCATGGAGGACGACAACTTCTGTCTGCCTGAGGGCGCCTCCTCCGACGGCATCCACCTCACCCCCTCCTATTGCAAAAACTGGCTGGACTATCTGCTCTGCCACATCGTGAATCCCTGAGCTCATAAAAACAGCAGCCCCTCTCCCACGTCTGGGAAAAGGGCTGCTGTTTTCTAATGCTGGATATCACTTGTTCTGGATGTACGCATGGATGGCAGCAGCGGCCTGCTTGCCCGCTCCCATGGCCAGAATCACCGTGGCGGCGCCAGTGACGGCATCGCCGCCGGCGTACACGCCCTCTCGGCTGGTGAGGCCGTCGTCCCCGTTGGTGACGATGCAGCCGTGGCGGTTGGTCTCCAGACCGGGGGTGGTGGACCGGATGAGGGGGTTGGGGCTGGTGCCGATGGACATGATCATGGTGTCCACCTCCAGCTCAAAGCGGCTGTCCGGCTTCTCCACGGGACGGCGGCGGCCGGAGGCGTCGGGCTCTCCCAGCTCCATCTCAATACACGCCATGCCACGGACACGGCCATCCTCGTCGCCCAGCACCTCCACGGGGTTGGTGAGGGTCTTGAAGATGATACCCTCCTCCTGGGCATGCTCCACCTCTTCCTTCCGGGCGGGGAGCTCCTCCATGCCCCGGCGGTAGACGATGTACACCTCTTCGGCACCCAGGCGCTTGGCGCAGCGGGCGGCATCCATGGCCACGTTGCCGCCGCCCACCACGGCCACCTTGTGGCTGTGCATGATGGGGGTCTTGCTGCCGGGCTGGTAGGCCTTCATGAGGTTGATACGGGTGAGGTACTCGTTGGCGGAGTACACCCCCTTGAGGCTCTCGCCGGGGATGCCCATAAACCGGGGCAGGCCAGCGCCGCTGGCGATGTACACCGCCTCGAAGCCGTACTCGCCCATGAGCTCGTCAATGGTGAGCACCTTGCCGATGACCATGTTGGTCTCGATGTCCACGCCCAGCGCCTTGAGGCCGTCAATCTCCTGCTGCACAATGGCCTTGGGCAGACGGAACTCGGGGATGCCGTATACCAGCACGCCGCCGGCCAGGTGAAGGGCCTCGTAGATGGTCACGGCATAGCCCAGCTTGGCCAGGTCGCCTGCGGCAGTGAGGCCGGAGGGGCCAGCGCCGATGATGGCCACCTTGTGGCCGTTGGGCTGGGGCTTGACGGGGGTGTCGGTGACATGCTCCCGGTGCCAGTCGGCTACAAACCGCTCCAAGCGGCCAATGCCCACGCTCTCGCCCTTGATGCCCCGGACGCACTTGCCCTCACACTGGTTTTCCTGGGGGCAGACACGCCCACACACGGCGGGCAGGGCGCTGGAGGCGGAGAGCACCTGATAGGCCCCCTCAAAGTCCTCCTCGGCCACCTTGCCAATGAAGGCGGGGATGTCGATGCCCACAGGGCACCCGGTCTGGCAGGGCTTATTCTTACAGTTCAGGCAGCGCTTGGCCTCGCTGACCGCCATCTCGGCGGTGTAGCCCAGAGCTACCTCGTCAAAGTTGTGGTTTCTCACCTGGGGCTCCTGGCTGGGCATGGGGCACTTGCAGGGGTCCATGTTGATCTGGTGTGCCATGCTCACTGCACCTCCTTGTTGAGCAGATTACAAGAGGCCTCCCGGGCGTGGGTCTCAAACTCCCGGTAGGTGGAGCCCCGGTGCATGGCCTCGTCAAAGTCCACCTGATGGCCGTCAAAGTCGGGGCCGTCCACACAGGCGAACTTGGTCACGCCGCCCACGGTGAGGCGGCAGCCGCCGCACATGCCGGTGCCGTCGATCATGATGGGGTTCATGGACA
>ERZ1643251.801-NODE-801-length-40513-cov-7.008033_pt1 | contig 40513 bp, 33 predicted proteins | sample MGYA00579261_ERZ1643251 | MGnify/ENA primary metagenome ERZ1643251 (study PRJEB29033, sample SAMEA4952267) | chicken gut metagenome | biome: Broiler Chicken; feature: Gastrointestinal Tract; material: Caecum | place: Ireland | collected 2018 | study: Broiler... | reverse complement strand
GGTCGTGCGCAGGTAGTCCTCCAGTTCCTTGTTGGTCATTTCATGCTCCTTTCCGAGGCTGCTTTTCCAAAAAAGGGCGCAAAAATTAGGGGCCGTTGTCCCTTTTGAGAAAAACGGCCCCTAATTATGATTTTGCTTACATCGTCATCTCCGGCCCCCGCGCAGGTTGACTGTACACACAGAGGATCTCCCGCCCGTTCCGGGCGGCATAGCCGTGGTCTGTACTGGACAGGCCGTATTTTGCCATATGGTGCTGGGCATAGGCCACAGAGTCAAAGCATTCATTGAGCAGCGGATCCTGATTAAGTACGCCCTCCTTTTGAGCAAGTTCCATACCGTACTGGACCAAGTCCATGTCGCGGGGGATAAATTCGTAGCAGTGGAGATTCTGGGCCAGATCCAAAGCCAGATCCAGTCGGTGGCAATCCTCCAGTTCCATCACTGCCTGCCACTTCTCCACCCAGTGGGGTTCGCCCTGGCCTCTTTCCGCCCACACATAGCCGAAGTCAATGGCGTGGCGCACCAAGTCGCCGGCAGAATCGTATTGAGAGAGGATATCGGTGAGCTGAGGCAAACAGCAGTCCACATCTACCGCCATGCACTGCTCCAGGGCCTCCGCATGCAGCGCGTCCAGCCCAAGGCGCAGTTCATCCGGGTAGGCGGCATCCATGTATTCCCCCGTATCGGGAAACCCGATCCAAACTCCTTCCATGTTGCTTCGGCTAATCAGCTTGATGCGGATCGCGTAATCGCCTGTGGCGGGGTATTTTGTGTTTAGTTCAAGTCCCGGTAGTATTACAGCCCAATCTCCCAGGGCCTTGGAAACACCGCTGCTCCATACTGGTGGATCATAGCACTAAACATCTATTCTCACGCTCTGAAATCCCGTGATCAGGACGCAGCGGAGAAATTGGATGCCGTGCTGAACTTCTGACTCACAGAAAAGCCATAGAAAAACGCTCTACCTATCTTCTGGCGACAGGTAGAGCGTTTTCTATTGGCGGCGCAGGCTCCTTTCCCCCTCCCACACGGTTCTGACGCCGTTTAGAGCCTTTTGCAAAGAGGATGCGCCCCCCCTTGCGGGAAAGTTCATAAGCCGCTATACAGGCTCCCAGGCCGTCAGCAGCGGCTTGCCTCAAAAGTACAAGGAAATTAATTACTGGTTGCTTTCCATGAACCGCATCAGAATTGTGGCCATCTCCGCACAGGAGGTATTCCCCTTAGGAGAAAGAATGGTGGAACCATTGGAGGCCGCAGTCCCTTTGATCAGTCCTTCCGCCACGATCCACTGCATAGCCTCGGCAGCGTAGGCGCTGACAGCCCCGCTGTCCGGAAAGGCCGACAGATCCGCTTTAGCTGCGACGTCATAGCCTTTGTACTGTGCGTAGCGGTATAGAATAACTGCCATGTCCTGTCGGGTGATGGGGTTCTCCGGGCCATAAGCATTCCCACCGATCCCGTTGACCACCTTCTCCCGTGCTGCCCAGTTCACACCGTCGGCGTACCAGGCCCCGGCAGGAATGTCGCTGAACACACCTCCGGAAACAACCGGCTCCCCTTCCAGACAGTAGAGCATCTGGGCCAGCATAGCCCGTGACAGCTTCCTGTCATAGCTGAATTGATCTGCCGGGATATTTTTGGTGAGGCCATTAGAGTTGACAAAGTCCATAGCCTCCTGATACCAGGCTTTGGATAGAGAAATGGATGTACTCCCCGGGAGTGCTACATTTTCCAGGGTCAGGAAGAACTCCTCCTGAGGCTCCGTGGTACCATTGCCTACCACGCCGTATTGGTTGCTCCCATCCCGGAGATACAGTGCTCCGTCATTGGTAAGCACGGCAGAGTTGTCAAGGAAGGCCGCCACATTTTCAAAGATTTGTTTCGGAGAAGCAGACTGCGCATCCACGGTGTGTAGATTTCCCTTTTTGTCTAGGATCGTGCCAGAGCTGATATCAGCCACATCATTCATGACCTTGGCCCAGTTCTCACTTTCTTCCTGACGGGCATATACTGTGCCGTCTGTGGTGAGATAGAGGTCTGACACACCGCTGTATCCCAGGCACACCTTTGCCACATTTTGGGCTGTCTCTTTCAGCTGTCCATCTGAGCCCAGCTCTTTCATCACGCCGTCCCTGGAGATCACTCCTATGCTATCCCGATCCAGACAAATATCCGCTACATTGTCCATGATCTTTACCGGTTTGACCAGATCGTCATATTTTCTGCCGTCACCGGTGACAAAATAGGCGTGCTGGGCATCAGTGGGCAGCAGATCGTCCCAGCTAAGGTCGGTGATGCTGCCCCAGATATAGAGTTCTCCGCTTACGGTAATCGCTGCACCGAATGCACCTGTCCGGGAGATCACATCCGCATAGGCTACATTGCTCAGCACCTTCACCGGAACATCTACGGTCCCATCTTCCCGGAAATTCCCGGTAGCTCCCCAAGCATAGAGGTCCCGATTTCCTGTAATGGCAATGAGCATATCACCGGCTGCATCCACACATGCCACGTTGCTCAGTACCTTCACCGGTGTGGTCTGCATATACTGCAGGCCGTCCAGATTGGTAAACGTCTTATCCCCTGTGCCGCCGTTTCCCACCTGACCGGCGTAGTTTGCTCCCCAGACATACAGATCACCGTTCTCTAATATCGCCGCTGTGACATTGGCCCCCTGGGTGACCGAGGCCACATTGCTGAGAACCTTCACCGGTGTAGCCTGCACCGGCAGCTTCGAACCATCTGACAAGGGGGGAGAAACACTGTCTGCCTGTCCGCCGTTTCCTACCTGCCCCATATCATTCCGGCCCCAGATGTACAGATCGCCGCTGCCCAGAATAGCTGCTGCATTATGCCCATTGGTAAAAAAGGTGTTGGCAGGCAGCTCACGGACCGTAGCGGAGGTCAGAGGTTTGTTTTCCGGCTTCTGCGTCTCCTCTGCTGGCTCCTCCGCCTTCAGCTTCAATGCGTCAGATGGCAGGTCTACCCCGCTGAAGATCTTGACGGGATCATATACCCATTGCTCCACAGAGCTTATACCAACACTCCCCCAGGCATTGTAGCCCCAGGAATAAACATCGCCGGCAGCGGTAATCGCATTACCGGGACCAAGCCACACGACACCGCTGAGGGACTTCGTATACACGGATTCCAGATATGAGGCACCGTCCAGCAGGTACATCTGGCCATCCTCTGTAAGGGCGGCATTCCAGCTGGCTGCGACCACATTGTTCAGAAGCTTGGTCTTGTCCTTATGATCTTCATCATTCACACAGTAGACATCGCCGCTGTCAGTGAGATAGAGGCTCGCATACCAATCACCGTCGATAAAAGTCGCACCGCAGGAGAAGAGCCGCTGCGGCTGAACGGAGGGGTCCACATTGCAGAGATAGTATCCGTCTTCAGTAATGGCCCCAAACTCAAAGAAATTGCCTATCGACTCAAAAGACTTGACCCCGGTCATCACCCTCCGGGGCTCCGGCTGGTAGGTCTCCACTGTCCGCCCGCCCCAGAGGTACAGCTCGCCATCTCTGGTCAGCGCCGCCACGGAGTAGGTGGTCAGCACAAAGGAAGCCACATTGTCCATCACCTTTACCGGCTTGGTCACAACGGTTGTCCGCGTCCCGTCTCCCTGCTGGGTGACAAATGTCTCTGCCCCCTCAGGGACATGGAAATCCTCTTCCCCATATAAAATCGCTCCCCACAGGTAGAGGCTCCCATCAGCGGTAAGTGCCGCGGTACTATAGGGGGAGATCTGGACGTCTGTCACATTCTCCATGATCTTCACCGGAGCTTCCGCAGGTTCTAGGCTCTGCAGATTACCGGACTGGTAAACCTGCCCAGTGCCGTTTCCCACCTGACCAAAGAGATTCCATCCCCCGGTATAGAGATCCCCGGAATTTGTGATAACGGCACATGTACCACCCGATGCCGCCACACGGCTCACGCCGCTCATGAACTTCTGAGGTGTCAGATGTTGGCCATCGACAGAGCTTCCCCACATATAGAGGTCATCATCTCTCGTAATGGCAAACGAAGTCGTATAATCCAACTCAGCGGACGCTACATTTTCAAGCACCTTCACTGGTGTAGTTTGTATAGGCAGCCTTTCATCAGGAGTACCCGGAGTAAAGCCGTTGGATTGCCCCCCGTTTCCAATCTGGCCGCAGTCATTCCGGCCCCAGAGGTAGAGGTCCCCATTTCCCATGATAGCACCTCGAGCATAGCTCCCATAGACCACTGTGGTGCCATAGTCTGTTTCTGCCGCCTCCGCCTGGGGCAAAACGCAGGGGAGCAGCAGAGCGGTTATACAGACCGTCAGCAGCAGGGAAAGCCCTTGTTTCAACCGGTTTCGTTTCATAAGTACGCCCCTCCTTATATGCAGCAAAATCGTTATATTTGATGAGCATCCACACAATACAAGATCACTGTTGTTTAGAAAAAGTTTACTACAAATCTTATCACATTTCAATCCCTTTTGCGTATTACTATATCTACAATAGCGATATACATATATGTCCCTTTTTAGATATAAACTTTCTACAAAGGGGTGGTTATATGGATACGCTGGGGCGGATTCGCCAATACATGGAGGAACGCGGCTGGACGGAATATAAGCTGGCAAAGGAGTCCGGATTGTCCCACTCCACTATCTCAAATATGTTTTGTCGTCAGACGGCTCCAAGCATCCCCACGCTGGACGCGATCTGTAGTGGGTTTGGCATCACCCTGGCTCAATTTTTCTCCGAAACAGGAAAAGCTGTGGAATTGACGGAAGAACAGTACCGTATGTTTCAACAATGGGCCAAGTTGACTCCTTCACAAAAGGAACTCATTGCTGAGTTAATTCGAAATATGAAGTAAGCATGCGCAATACTCTGTCATTCGAACTGCCTATTGACCTCTTTTTGACCTCCCATTATATGGCATGAGGCAGAACGAGAGGGCATGACCGCAAACAATAGGCAGAGGGAAACAGCATGACATTTCTTGATAGAGACTCAGAGAATATGAGGTGAAATGACCCCGGGCGCGCTCATAACCCGGAGGCCGTAGGTTCGAGTCCTACCGCCGCAACCAGAAATCCGCTGAAATCGTAAGATTTCAGCGGATTTATTTTGCTTTTGTGTACTTTTTTGAAGACTTGGTTTTTGGAAATTTTCCGCTGACCCAAACCCTGACCCATACGGGACTATGCAGCGGAAAGGGCCGGAAGGCTTTGGAGAGTGTCAGACACTGCCGGAGAGGAGTTTCCCCATGGTGTTGGCCGCAGCCTTCTGGGCCGACGTGGTCACATGGGCGTAGGTGTCCAGAGTGAACCCGGCGCTGAAGTGCCCCAGCATCCCGGACACGGTTTTGATGTCCACTCCGTTCTGGAGCGCCAGGGTGGCAAAAGTATGCCGGAGGTCAGGAAGTTGTTCATAACCACCAAGACGAAAAGAAAGAAAAAACCAGGCAGTTACCGTAAAACCGAGACCTTGTGACAAAATTGAACATTCAGAAAAAAGCACGATTTGACAATCGTGCTTTTTTCTTTGCCCAAAAGGAGGAGCCGACCATGCCAGAGGCCGCAATATCGGAATATTTTTATGGCGACGAGGCGGAACAGTTTATCCTCCATTTCCTGAAGGGCTCTGTTGATTTCACTGCGTTTCATGTAGGGTACTCTCCTTATTCTTCCGTAACCCGGATACTCCAACAGCATTCCCGGCCTCGGACTTTCCTTGTGTCACATGGATTATACAAACGGAACAGGAGCAAAGCAATACAATATCATTCGCAGAACAAAAACAATGGTGGTGGAAAAACAGGCGCAGAGCTGTCCTGGCCCCTTGTGGAGCAGGAAAAACTATGATACTCTTATGGCAAGAAACTATCAGGCAGGAGCCTGAAGCACAGGAGGAGAAATACGGCTATGGATATTACCGCCATGGGAGAAGTGTTGATCGACCTGACCCAGACAGGGGTAAACGAATATCGTGTCCCCACCTTTGCCGCCAATCCGGGAGGCGCCCCGGCCAATGTGGCGGTAGCTGCCGCCCGGCTGGGGGCGGAAACCGCCTTTGTAGGGAAGGTGGGAAGCGATGGCTTCGGTGCCTATCTCACCGGCGTTCTCAAGGAGAACGGAGTGGACGTATCCGGCCTGCGGACCGGAGAATCCGCCACCACCATGGCCATTGTGTCGGTGGATGAAACCGGGGAACGGGATTTCCGCTTTGTGCGGGGCGCGGACTGTGAGCTCAGGGAGGACGAGGTAGACCTGGAGCTGATCCGCCAGTCCCGGTTTTTCCATTTCGGCTCTGTGAGCCTTACTGCCGGCCCAGCCCGCGAGACAACTCTCTACGCCGCTGCTCAGGCCCGTGAAATGGGCGTGCTGGTGAGCTATGACCCTAACTACCGCCAGGCCCTGTGGAGCAGCCAGGAAGAAGCCGTAGCATGGATGAAAAAGCCGCTGTCTCTGGTGGATGTATTGAAAATTTCTGACGAGGAACTGCCCCTGGTGACAGGTATGGCCGGCCTGGAGGAAGGGACAAAGGCCCTTCAGGACCTTGGGATCACTCTGGTATTGGTGACGCTGGGAGGTGACGGCGCTTACTATCGCCTGGGAGAGCATACCGGCCATGTGCCGGGCATCAAAACGGCCATTGCCGATACCAATGGGGCCGGAGACACCTTCCTGGGTGCGGTACTCAGCCGCCTGTGTCTCCGCGGAGAGAAACCTTTGGAGGGCCTGACAGCAGCAGAGGTGGAGGAGGTACTCTCCTTTGCCAACCGGGCTGCGGCCAAGACCTGCTCCCGCAGCGGCGCTATCCCCGCTATGCCCACTCTGGCAGAGCTGGGAAACTGAGAGAGCAGCACTAAAAATGCCCCGGACAGAGATTTCTGTCCGGGGCATTTTTTATACAGACAATACACAGGCAAGGGCCGCCAAAAGTTCCCGCCGCAATATCACGGGCCGCTTGCCTCCGCACGGAGTATACCCGCTCAGATTCCCCCCGCCTCCGCGGCTGATTCCCCGCTGCCTGGCAGCGCCTTATGCACATCATCATGGCAACCGGCGTCATCAGGAGAAATGCAGCTGGCGGCATGATACGCCAGGTACTGGGAGGGGGAAAAGGAGGTATACCGGCGAAAGACGTTGGAAAAATAATTACTGCTGGAGAAATTCAGCGCCATTGCCGTGTCGGTGACGCTGTGCCCCTCCAAAAGCAGCCCCTTGGCGGCCTCCACCTTATGAAAGTTAATAAAATTACGGGGGCTGATGCCAACCTCCATCTTGAATTTCTGCTTGAAGCGGGATACCGACAAAAGCGCTACCTGTGCCAGAGCTTCCATAGGCAGCTCCTCATAGATATGCTCCAGAATATAGTCGGCTGCTCGGCCAATATCCGGCGTAATCCGGGAAGCGGTCAGATCTGCCTGCTCCACCACCTGGAGCAGGAACACCCCCAGCAGCTGCGCCCCTTGAATTTTCCCCAGCTGTGTGCCGCTGCGAAAATACCGGAATACCGCGGACAGCATAGCCGCCGCCTGATCGCCGTCCATCTTCACCACCCGGTCGGGCATCTGATACAACCGCTCCCGCAGAACCCTTGCAGCAGGTTCCGCCATAAAAAGGAAGCCGTCCGGATGGGTGAGATCCACCTGGAACCAGTATATCTGATGGAGCGACATGGGGGCGGAACCGGTATCATGAACCTCGTCCGGCAAGGTCAGAAACAAATCCCCGCCGGACAGAGGGTACATCCGCCCGTCAACAGAAAAGCTTACATTCCCCTGCACCACATATGTCAGCTCAAAGCAGCCCTTATGGTAGTGGCGCTCCAAAGGGGACAGGGCATGGGCGGTGCTGTGATGGCCTATCATTCGCAGGCCAGGTACGCCCAGCTGGTCATCGGACAGGATCTTTCTCTCCTTGGTGTCGATAGCGGAGTCCGTCCATTCAATCGGCCCTGTGCTCATTCCCGTCCCTCCTATTTGACAAAACCCCTTGGTTTTGTACTGCGGCTGTCCCTGCACACAGTGCAGCACCTGCTGGCAACGGCTATGACAGCAATATAGCAGATTGAATAAAATTAATCAATATTGCTTTGCAAAAATTGTGCATTAAGGATGCTCCCCCGCCTAGAATTCTGTTCCGGCACACTCCGTTATTCCCCGCATCCATTTCTGAAAGTCCTTGACAGCATACGGACATTTACGATAAGTTATACTGGAAGAGGCGCTGAGACCGCCTTCATTATCAACAAGAAAAGGAGCGGATTACTGTGATCTTTGCCAAGCTGAATGGAGGAGAAAACTACTCCGTATATCCTGCCGCTATCCAGAAAGCCATCGACTACCTGAAAAACACCAATGTTATGGAGCTTCCCCTGGGCCGCCACGATATCGACGGCGACAAAATTTTTCTGAATATCATGGATATGACCACCCATGGTTTCGAGGGCTCCCATCCTGAAATTCACGAAAAGTATGCCGATCTCTTCTATTGGCCGGAGGGCGGCGAGAAGATCGGCGTATCGGCCTATACCGGCAAGGAGGCCATCTGCGAGGCCCGGCCTCAGAACGACATCTCCTTCCTGGAATCTGCCGTTGATGAGAGCTTCCTGATTGCCAGGGAGGGATTCTTTGCGGTATTTTTCCCCTGGGATGCCCACCGGCCCGCGCTGATGCTGGGCGACGCACCGGCCACCAGCCGGAAATGCGTGATCAAAATCAGCATGGACCTGTTCCGCTGAAAACGACGGCCGTCTCTTCCCCGGCATGCCGCAGGCCTGCCGCTGTTTAGCCCTGCGCCCATATGACATTTTACTGCGTGCAAAGGTGGAAAACAGGGATGAATATTGAACAAACATTTTTCACGACCTTGCGTTTCAACTTCCTGTATGTGGATTACTATGAATTCAAGAAAACCTGGGTATTCCCGGAATCCTACATCCCCTATTCCATGCTTCGCTATGTTGTCAAGGGCAGAGGCATCTTTATCATTGACGGCCAGAAGTACGAGGTCAGGGAAAACCAGATCTGCTACATCCCCGAGGGATGCAGGCTGGAGTGCTATGCCGTGGGGGACGAGCTGGATTTTATCAGCATACGATTTACAACCACCGTCAAGATCAACGATAACGACCTGCTGACAGATTTTTATCACTTGAAAAAGCTGATTGATGATCCTGATCAATCTATTTTACAGCGATTCACAGAAGTATATCGCTACGCCAAAGGCGACAGCATTGCCCGATTATTTCACATACGGGGTAATCTGGAGCTGATTATTGCCTGGGTGGTGGAACAAACCAACAGCGGTAATCTGACCAACATGGCAGACGACGAACCATCTGTCGCCTCTCTGGCGGATCTGAAATGGGATTCCTCCATCGAGGCGTCACGCAGGCGCGCCAACAGCTCCAACCGCATCAAGCGGGATGCCAGGATCGAAATGGTGGTGGACTACCTGATCGCCAACCCGTCAACCCCCTTTGACACCAAGCTGCTGTGTGAGATGACAGAGCTGAGCGGCAGCTCATTGCGGCGTCTGTTCAAGGAGCACACCGGGAAAACCCCCTTTGAATTTATGAAGGAGCTGCGCATGGTTACCGCCGCCAGAAAGCTGCTGGCCACCAACAAGCGGGTATCCACCATCGCCTACGAACTGGGGTATAACGACCAGAATTACTTTACCCGGGTGTTTAAGTCTGTATTTGGGATTTCCCCCGATCAGTACCGGAAAGAGGCAAGAAAATAACCCTTTTTGTCAGATTTCTCCGGGTTGGGACCAGATATCCTGGCTTACGCTGCCGCTTCCCATTCCGGCTATATACGGCCCATCCTGAAACCGCAGGAACCCAGTGTGGGTTCCTGCGGTTTTTCTTTCTGCCACTTTTTCTCCCCCAATATATGCCAAAAGGACTGTTTTGGCGGGTATGCCAGGAAGATTTCTTTCATGCAAAGACACTTATCTGTGATGGCCGAACCTTTGTTAATTAAAAAATTTCCAAACTTTAATCGTTTTGTGCTAATAATAGTCTGATTTTTATCTGGTAATTTATGAAATAACCTCTATAATGTAAACAGATGGAACAAAAAAGCACAATTTTACTGCGCTAATTTTATGCACTTTAACGGATTATTGTCTGAAGTGCGTATATCCCCCTCTCCCACCGAACCTGACCAGAGCACCCATATGGAAAGCGAATCCTCCCCTTTTCATTAGATTTTTACTGGGGGTCCCGTGGATTGCTCCAATTCCGGTCAGGCAAAACAGGCGATATGCAAGGCTTTTCTGTGTGGAGCCCTGCTGTCACATATATTTTTATGAAGAGGAGAAACGAAATGAAGAAGAACAGGCTCTTGTCGGCAATCCTTGCAGCAATTTTACTGTTAAGCCTTCTGGCCGGCTGCGGCGGCAACAATGGCGATAACAACAGCCAGGCAAACACCGGCAATACGAATCAGTCCGATACCGGAGACACAGAGACCGGCGAGCTGGAAGGCGACATCGTATTCTGGCACTCCTTTACCCAGGGCCCCCGCATGGAGAAGATCCAGGCGGCAGCCGATGAGTTTATGGAGCTGCACCCCAAGGTAAACATCACCATTGAGACCTTCTCCTGGGCAGACTTCTACACCAAGTGGACCACAGGCCTGGCCTCCGGGAACGTGCCGGACATCAGCAGCACCATCGCCACCCAGCTGGTGGAAATGATCGATGCTGACGCGGTGATCCCCGTTGACGACCTGATCGACGAGGTAGGCCGGGACAAATTCTACGAGAACGCTCTGCGGGAAATGACCGCTGAGGACGGCCAGTGCTACGGCGTGCCTCTTTACCTGAACACCGAGGCCATGTGGTACCGCAAGGATCTGCTGGAAAAGTACAATCTGGAAGTTCCCGAGACCTGGGAGGAGATGTACGAGGCCGCAAAGATCATTACCGAAGGTGAAAACGGCGCGGTATACGGCGCGGCTATGCCCATGGGCACCAACGACATGCTGGCTACCCGCTGGCTCCACCTCTATGTCCGCAGTGCCGGCGAGACGCTGATCACCGAGGACGGCAAGGCCAATCTCACCAGCCCCACCGCTATCGACGGCATCAAGTACTGGGTCAAGGTCTTTGAGGACTGCTCCCCTGCCGACGCCATCAACTACAACACCCTGGACGAAGCCACCCTGTACTATCAGGGCAAGCTGGCCTTTGACTTCAACACCGGCTTCCATATCAGCGGCGTGGAAACCAACCGCCCTGACCTCATGGAGTACATCGACTGTGCCCCCATTCCCCGTGTCAACGCCGGCGACCCCGCTGTGGGCTGCGAAACCAATACCACTCCTCTGGTGGTATGGAAGAATTCCGAGCATCCTGAGATCTGCAAGGAATTCATCAAATTCATGTATGAAGAGGACCGCTATGTTGACTTCCTGCTGTCTGTTCCCGTGGGCATGATGTCCGGTATCAAGGGTGTCACCGACAGTGAGATTTATCAGTCCAACCAGACGGTCCAGGATTTCCAGCACGCGGACGAGGTCCTCAACCAGATGCTGGAGGGCAGTACCTCCATCGGCATGGAGTATGGCCCCCGGGCCGAGGCCGGCCTGCTCACCTCCCAGCGGGTGATTGAGGAAATGTTCCAGGATATCGTGATGAACGGCACCGCTGTGGAAGACGCGGCAAAGGCTGCCGAAGACAAGCTCAACGATCTGTTCAGCACACTGGGATAAGAAATATCGTTTTTGCAGTACGGCGGAACGTTAGTTCCGCCGTACTTAAAGAAAGGGGGCTCAGTGGATGAAGAGCAGACGCATCAAGGCACAGATTACCAGCTTTTGCTTTATTCTGCCCGCGCTGACTGTGCTGGCGTTACTGCTGCTTTACCCGGTCATCACCAGTGTATATTACAGCTTTACTTCAAAGCATCTGATCAAAACCGGCTATGAGTTCGTATTCCTGAAAAACTACATTGCCGTTTTGACAGATGGGGATTTCTGGAAATCCTTTTTGACAAACATCAAATGGACGGTTACCTCCCTGTTCTTCCAGATCCTGGTGGGATTTTTTGCGGCACTGGCGCTGGAACGGATCGGGAAAGGCAAATCCTTTTTCCGTACCGTCCTGATCATCCCCTGGGCATTCCCTTCCATCGTCATCGCTCTGTCCTGGAAATGGATCCTCAACGGGGTATCCGGCTTTCTTCCCAACATTCTGGTCAAACTGGGAATCTGCGACACCATTCCCCAGTTCCTCAGCAGTTCCGACCTGGTGTTCCCCGTACTGGTGATGATCAACGTGTGGTTCGGCGCGCCGCTTATTATGGTGAACGTCCTCTCTGCCCTGCAGACGGTGCCCCGGGATCAGTACGAGGCGGCTCAGGTGGACGGCGCCTCCCCGCTGCAGTCCTTTCTCCACATCACCCTGCCCCACATCCGTATTGTAATGGGACTGCTGATCGTTTTGCGTACCATCTGGATCTTCAACAGCTTTGATATGATTTATCTGATTACCGGCGGCGGCCCCGCGGGGCTGACCCAGACCGTCCCCATTTACGCCTACAATATCGGCTGGGGACTGAAGCTGCTGGGCAGATCTTCCGCCGTGACAGTGCTTTTGCTGATCTTCCTGCTGATGGTCTGCGCACTCTACTTCCGGATTCTGGATAAATGGGAAAAGGAGGCATAAGAATGGGCGGAAAGAAACTGCTGCGCAGAGGGTGGTTTGGTACCACAGTAAGCTATGTCTACCTCTCCATACTTGCCGTCATTGCGGCCTTTCCCCTGGTATGGATCCTTCTCTCTTCCATAAAGAGCAAAAACGAGCTGGCAGGTGATCCCACCTCCTTTTTCCCCAAGCACATATCCTTTGAAAATTTCCGGATCGTGTTTGAACAGCTCAACTTTGGCCGGAATGTGGGAAACAGCATTTTGGTAGCCGGCAGCACCACACTGGTGGCCATTGCCATTTCCGCCCTTGGTGCCTATGGTATCGTCCGCTTTTTCCCCAGATTCGGCAAAAAGCTGACCCGGGTGCTGATCACCACCTATATGTTCCCGCCTATCCTGCTGGCGGTTCCCTATTCCATTATCATGGGCAAAGCCGGCCTGATGAACAGCCGGATCGGCCTTGTGATCGTGTATATGTCCTTCTCCGTCCCCTACGCCATCTGGCTTCTGGTGGGCTTCTTCCAGACGGTCCCCATCGACATCGAGGAGGCGGCAAGGATTGACGGCGCCAACAAAATGCAGGTCTTTTACAGGGTCGTTCTGCCTATTGTGGCTCCCGGTATTGTGGCCGTCGCTATTTATACCTTTATTAACGCCTGGAACGAGTTCCTGTATTCCCTGATCCTGATCAACAGCAGTGAAAAGGCCACCGTGGCGGTGGCGCTGAAGTCCCTGGAAGGACAAGAAGTGCTGGACTGGGGCGTTATGATGGCTGCCTCAGCTCTGGTGGTAATCCCCTCTGTGATTTTCTTTATGCTGATCCAGAAGAAGATTGCCGGTGGATTGGCTGCCGGTGCGGTAAAATAATTTGGTAAGGAGAAAAACTATGAATACCATTGGCTATGCAATTGTAGGTACCGGCTACTTCGGCGCTGAGCTGGGCCGCATTATTCAAAAAATGGAGGGGGCCAGGCTGGTCGCCATTCTGGATCCGGAAAACGCCGAGACCATTGCTCAGGAGCTGGGCTGCGAAGTAGAGACCGATCTGGATACCCTCTGCGGCCGCCAGGATGTGGACGTAGTAGTGGTAGCCACGCCCAACTACCTCCACAAGGATCCCGTTATCTGCGCTGCCAAGCACCACAAGAACGTTTTCTGTGAAAAGCCCATTGCCCTGTCCTATCAGGACTGCGACGAAATGGTAAAAGCCGCTGAGGATAACGGCGTTACCTTTATGGCCGGACACGTAATGAATTTCTTCAACGGCGTCCGCCTTGCCAAGAAAATGATCAACGAGGGCCGCATCGGCAAAGTTCTTTACTGCCATTCCGCCCGCAACGGCTGGGAGCAGCAGCAGGAGTCCGTCAGCTGGAAAAAGATCCGTGCAAAATCCGGCGGCCACCTCTACCATCACATTCACGAGCTGGACTGCATCCAGTTCATTATGGGACACGCCACGGAAGCGACCATGGTAGGCGGCAATGTGGCCCACAAGGGCGAACATTTCGGCGACGAAGACGACATGCTCTTTATTACCCTGGAATTTGGCAACGATACCTACGCCGTTGTGGAATATGGCTCCGCCTTCCGCTGGAGCGAGCATTACCTGCTGATCCAGGGAACCAAGGGCGCCATCCGCCTGGATATGAAGGACACCGGCGTTACCCTGCGTACAGAACAGGGCGAGGAACATTTCCTGCTCCACCGCACCAAGGAGGAGGACGACGACCGTACCCTTACCTACAATACCAAGATGGAGATGGACGGCGCCGTTTTGTACGGCAGACCCGGCAAAAAGCCGCCGCTGTGGCTCCACGGTATCATGGAGATGGAAATGGACTACCTCAACAATATCATGCACGGCGGCGAGGTCACCGATGAGTTCAAGCCGCTGCTTAACGGCAGCGCCGCCCGGGCCGCTATTGCCACCGCCGATGCCTGCACCCTGTCCCTCAAGGAAAACCGGAAAGTTCTTGTTTCCGAAATCACAGGATAAGCAAACGTTTAATCTGCCAGAAAAGATCCTCCCGCCTCAAAATGGCGGGAGGATCTTTTGCCGCTGCCGCTTTTGGCATTGTTCTGTTCCAATCCGCGTATATTCCGCCTCTGCGGCCGGCCGCAGCTGCACCAGATGAGGGGTTGCAATTTTTTCTTTCAGCGGATACAATACAGGAAAATCCCTTTTTGAAGGAGAAGACAAATGGACAAAAAGACAACCCTGGAGATGATCGCTGCCATCTCCAACGCCAAAGGCATCTCCGGCTTTGAGGACCAGGTAGTGGAAACCATCCGCCCCTATGCGGAGAAGCTGGGAGAGGTCAGCGTGGACCGTATGCGCAATCTGTATCTGCGCCGCCGGGAAAACACCGGCAGCCGGCCTGTGGTACAGCTGGATGCCCACAGCGACGAGGTAGGCTTCATGGTCCAGGCCATCTGCCCCAACGGCACCCTGCGCATCATTCCCATCGGCGGCTGGGTCAGCCACAATATCCCCGCCCACAAGGTCTGGGTCCGCAACCGGACGGGAGCCTATATCCCCGGCATTACCGCTAGCAAGCCTCCCCATTTCATGACCGCCAAGGAGCGGGAGGCCCCTCTGGACATCGGAAGCATCACTTTGGATGTGGGGGCTGTCTCCCGTGAGGACGCCATTGAAACTTACGGCGTCCGTATCGGGGAACCGGTGGTTCCCGATGTGACCTTTACCTACGATGAAAAAACGGATCTGATGGTGGGCAAGGCCTTTGACTGCCGGCTGGGCTGTGCGGCCATTCTCGAAACATTCCGCCAGCTGCAGAGCCGGGAGCTGGCTGTGGACGTAGTGGGCGCCTGCGCCGTTCAGGAGGAAGTGGGGACTCGGGGCGCCACCGTCACCGCCCAGGTGATTAATCCGGATGTTGCTATCGTCTTTGAGGGCTGCCCGGCAGATGACACCTGCGTGGAGCCTTATATGGTCCAGACTGCCATCAAACGTGGCCCCATGCTCCGCCACATTGATGCCAGGATGATCACCAATCCTCACTTCCAGCGCTACGCCCTGGACCTGGCGGAGGAGCTGGGAATTCCAGTGCAGGAGGCGGTCCGCTCCGCAGGCTCCACCAACGGCGCGGTCATCCATATCAACGGCCAAGGTGTCCCTGTGATCGTGATCGGCATTCCCGTGCGGTATGCCCACACCCACTACGGTATATCCGCCTATGCCGACTTTGACAATGCCGTCAAGCTGGCCTGTGAAATTTTGACCAGGCTGGACGCAAATGTGATCTGCCGCTTTTAAGCGGCGCCGTGCCCATTCTTTCCACAGGCAAAAAGAGACACGCAATACAGCGTGTCTCTTTTTTTACCTGCTTAGAAAAACCGGAAGATCAAAATGATTGCCTGGGCCCATCAGATTCAGTCCCCGGCTTAAGGAGCTGTCGCTGCGCAGCCCGTCCTTGGTTTCTGCAAAACTCCAGTTCAGCTGCTTTGCCGCTTTCCGCACCTTCAGCTGTTTCCCACATCCAGGCTGCGGTAAGTACGGCAGATCAGGAACACCGCCACAAGGAATGTCAGGACATCCGACACCGGCATGGAAAACAGCACGCCGTCCAGGCCAAAAAACACCGGCAGCAGCAGGGCAAAGCCTACGCCAAAAACGACTTCCCTGATCATGGACAATATCGTGGATTCCGCCGCCCGGCCCATGGCCTGAAGAAAAATAAAGCATGCCTTGTTGATGCAAGCCAGCACAATCATGCACAGATAGGTCCGAAACGCTTTTATGGCAAAATCTGTATAGTAGCTGCTCTCGTTAGCCGCACCAAAAATGGAAATCAGCTGCCGGGGAAAGAACTCCGCCAGAACAAAGCCCACTGCCCCCACAGCAGCCTCAGCAATCAGCAGCTTTGTAAACAGCTCCCGGACCCGTTCTCGCTTTTCCGCTCCCATATTGAAGCCCACAATGGGAATACAGCCGGCAGCCATTCCCACCACAATGGAAATGATGATCTGGAAAAATTTCATCACGATACCTACCACTGCCATGGGGATCTGGGCGTACTGGGCCTGCCCGAAGATCGCGTCAGCCGCCCCATACTGCCGCAGCATATTGTTGATGGCTGCCATAGCTGCCACCAGAGAGATCTGCGAGAGAAAACTGGTCATGCCAAGGAGCAGCGTCCTGCCGCAGGCCGTCCGCTCCAAGGCAAAATCTCTCCCTGCCGGCTTGATAATCTTCATCCGCAGGATATACCACACCGCCAAAAGGGCCGTAATAATCTGCCCAATGACAGTGGCCACAGCCGCCCCCATCATCCCCCAGCGAAAACTGAAAATAAATACCGGGTCCAGAATGATATTAGCCACTGCGCCGGCAAGTGTGGAGACCATGGCAAAACGGGGGCTGCCATCCGCCCGGATTACCGGATTCATTGCCTGACCGAACATATAAAAGGGGATCCCCAGGGTAATGTAGAAAAAGTACTCCCTGGAACAGGCATAGGTTTCCTCATTGACTGTTCCGCCGAACATGGCAATAATCTCATCTTGAAACAACAGATAAATCCCCGTCAGAACCAGACCGGCAGCCACGCTCATGACAACGGCATTGCCCACGCTGCGTTTTGCCAGCTCCTTTTCTCCCCTTCCCAGGCTGATACTGACAAAGGCACAACAGCCATCTCCGATCATGACGGCAATAGCCAGTGCCACCACCGTAAGCGGGAACACAACCGTATTGGCCGCATTGCCATAAGAGCCCAGATAGCTGGCATTGGCAATAAAAATCTGATCGACAATGTTGTACAGCGCTCCCACCAAAAGAGAAATAATACAGGGAACGGCATACCGTTTCATCAGCTTCCCCACTTGCTCCGTCCCCAGAAATTGATTGGATGTTTCCATCAGCTTTTCCTTCCTTTTCCCCAGAATAAACGCGCAGCCGGCTCCCCCAGGCCGCCGGCTTTTCATTTGCTGAAAAAACAAAACGTGCAGCACACACGCAACCGGAATTACGCATGAATGCTACACGTTGGATATGTATATTATACCGCCCTGCCAGTGTGGGCGCAAAGGCAGTTTTTCACAAAAAGGCAAGTGAAAAAACGGGTCTTCCCATGGGCAAAATTTAAATTTTGCCTTTCTTGCTGCCTGTGGCCAGAAGGATTTCCCGGAGGGAACGGCAGTGCTGCGGCAGTCCCCCTGTTGCATCCGCCCACCCCAAGCGTTATACTTACGATACCCCTATTCCACCGTCCTTTTGAAAGGATTCTGATTGCTTTTCAGCTTCTGTTAAGGTTTTCGCTGTATCATACAGTAAGGAACATGTGAGGTGACCCGTTTTGAAAATTCTGATTATTGAAGATGAAAAGCTGCTGGCTGACTCCATTGGAGAGCTGTTGAAGAAAAAAGGATTTTCGGTAGAGATCGTATATGACGGTGAGGCCGGCGCCCAATACGCGGAGCTGGGGATCTATGACCTGCTGATTCTGGATGTGATGATGCCGAAAATGAACGGCTATGAGGTTGCCAAAAAGGTAAGGTCCCTCCGTCTGGGAACGCCGATCCTGATGCTTACCGCCAAATCCGAGCTGGAGGACCGGATTGCCGGTCTCAATTCCGGCGCGGATTACTATCTCACCAAGCCCTTTGACACCCGGGAGCTTCTGGTCTGCATCAACGCCCTGCTGCGGCGACAGGGCCCCCAGGTAGACCAGCTGGTGCTGGGGAACACCGCGCTGGATCTGGCCTCCGCCACCCTCAGCTGCGGAATGAACCATGTACGTCTGTCTGCCAAGGAATTTGACATTATGCGCTTTCTCTTTCAGGCAGGAGAACGGAATCTCTCTAAAGAGGTGATCCTGGCCCGGGTTTGGGGCTACGACTCTGACGCGGTGGAAAATCATGTAGAAGTCTACATCGGCTTCCTGCGGAAAAAACTGTCCAGCATCGGCTCCAATATCCGGATCGAAACTATCCGCAGGCTGGGATACCATCTGGAGGTAGTGGAAGATGATCAAAAAGCTCCGCTTTAAATTTATCATCATCAACATGAGCATCGTTACCCTTATGCTTGCTGTCATTTTGGGCCTGGTGTTCTATTTTACCCGGGCCAATCTGGAGACAGAGAGCATCCGTATGATGCAGGGAATTGCCGCTCAGCCCTTTCAGCTGAGTGTCCCCGATGAGCTGGGGGAGGATGTGCGCCTGCCCTTTTTTACCATCCAGCTGGGTCCCGGCGGTGAGCTGGCGGCCACCGGCGGCGGCTACTATGATCTGTCCGACGGCGAGTTTCTTCGCAGCCTGATCCAAACCGCCTTTTCCTCTCCCAAACGGCTGGGGGTTATTGAGGAGTACAACCTGCGCTACTACCGCTCCGACAGCCCCGTCAATCCCTGTCTGGTATTTTCCGATATGTCCAGTGAGCGGGCTACCCTGGACAGCCTGATGAAAACCTGCGTGCTCATCGGCTGTCTGGGCTTTCTGCTGTTTTTAGGTGTCAGCATTCTGCTGTCCAAGTGGGCCATCCGCCCTGTGGAGCAGGCGTGGAAGCAGCAGCGGCAGTTTGTAGCCGACGCTTCCCACGAGTTGAAAACTCCTTTGACCGTTATCATGACCAACGCTGAGCTGGCCCAAAGCCCGGACTATGACGAAGAGGGGCGGCAGCGTTTTCTCAGCAGTATCCTCACCATGTCCCGCCAGATGCGGGGGCTTATTGAGGAGATGCTCCAGCTGGCCCGGGCGGATCAGGCGGACACAAAGGCTGCCTTTGCGCCGGTGGATTTCAGCAAATTGACCTCGGATGCCCTCCTTCCCTTTGAACCCATCTTTTTTGAGGCAGGGCTTACCCTGTCCTCTGCTATTTCCGATGCCATCCAGGTTACAGGAAACGACGCACAACTGCGGCAGGTAGTGGAAATTCTCCTGGATAACGCCCAAAAATACTCTCAGCCCGGAGGCGCCACCCAGGTAAGCCTGAAACGGCACAGGAAAAACCACTGTCTGCTGACGGTGGCCAACCAGGGAGAGCCTCTTTCTCCGGAGGCCCTGAAGCATATTTTTGAGCGCTTTTACCGGGCAGACCAGGCCCGCAGCCGTACCGGCAGCTTCGGCCTGGGTCTGTCCATTGCGGAAACCATTGTGACACAGCATCAGGGAAAGATCTGGGCGGAGAGCCGGGAGGGCCGCAACTGGTTCTATGTGGAACTCCCCTGCGCCTGAACCTGCCTTTCCCCCCTCCACACTGCATTTTAAATGTTCTTTTCTCCCAGAGATGGGGCCTGCTGCCAGCAGGCCCCATCTTTTTTTCAACAGCGGCGAAGATTTCAGCGTAGTTTCAGCCTGCCCGGCTATAATAGCCCCGATACAGGCTTGACGCAGCCAAGCAAGCAGTAAGGAGGTCAACCATGATAACTGTGGAACATCTGACAAAGTGTTATGGTGATTTCATGGCGGTAAATGACCTGTCCTTCTCTATTGAGGAGGGGCATGTCTATGGTTTTCTGGGGCCTAACGGCGCGGGAAAATCCACCACTATGAACATCATGACCGGCTGTCTGTCCGCCACGGCGGGCCACGTACGGATTGATGGCCACGATATTTTTGAGGAGCCCGACAAAGCCAAGCGCCTTATCGGCTATTTGCCGGAGCAGCCGCCGCTCTACATGAACGAGACACCGGTGGAATATCTCCGCTTTGTAGGCGAGGCCAAAGGTCTCCGGGGCCAGGAGCTGACCGCCCAGGTCCAGTCCGTTATGGAGCAGACCAAGATCGAGGACGTAAAGCACCGCTCCATCTCCGCCCTCTCCAAGGGCTACAAACAGCGGCTGGGCATTGCCCAGGCCTTGCTGGGAAACCCCAAGGTCATCATTCTCGATGAGCCCACCGTGGGCCTGGACCCCATCCAGATCATTGAGATCCGGGACCTGATCCGGCAGCTGGGCCAGAGCCACACCGTCATTTTCAGCTCCCATATTCTCTCTGAGGTGCAGGCTATCTGCGACCAGATCCTGATCATCGCCAGAGGGAAGCTGGTAGCCTTCGGCGGCCCTGAGGAGCTGGAAAAGCAGCTTCTCCCCCCCAACGAAATCACCATTACCGCCGAAGGATCCGAGGAGGATATCCGTGCCCTTGCCGCGGGCATTCCCCATATCACCGGCATTTCCGTAGAGGCGGCGGAGCCGCCCCTGGTGACCGTCCGCATCCGCACCGACGCCGACAACATCTACGACACCTCCCGCAGCCTGTTCTTTGCCTTTGCCAAGAGCGGGAAGGCCCTGCTGGAGATGTCCCTGAAGCGGGCCAACCTGGAGGATATCTTTATCGAGCTGACGGAAAGCGCCCCGCCGGAGGAGCCTGCTTCCCCGGATGGTCAGAGCGAGGAAAGTGAGGACATCAACCTATGATCGCTGTTTTAAAACACGAACTGAAAAATTACTTTCACTCTCTCACCGCCTATGTGTTCGGCGCCTTCCTGCTGGCCTTTACCGGTATCGGCGCCATGCTTTACAACATTCAGGCGGCAGTGAGTAACTTTGAGTACGTACTGAGCTTCGGGAGCCTGGTCTTTGTGGTCATTGTCCCGGTTCTCACCATGCGCGTCATTGCCGAGGAGCGCAAGCAGAAAACCGACCAGCTCCTCTATTCTCTCCCCATCACCACCTCCCAGGTCATCGCCGGGAAATATCTAGCCCTGCTGGTGGTATACCTGATCCCCCTGTGCATCATTTCCCTCTATCCCCTGGTCTTTGCCCAGTTCGGTGAAGTGTGCCTGCGCACCGCCTACGGCTCCATCCTGGCCTTCTTTGTGATGGGCGCGGCCCTGATTGCCCTGGGCGTATTTATTTCCTCTCTGACAGACAACCAGGGCCTGGCCGCCGGCATCGGTGTGGCGGTGATCTTGCTGAACTATTACAGCGTCAGCCTCTCCGAGTACGTCTCCGCCACCGCCGCCGGCTCTGCCATTGCTCTGGCAGTGATCGCCCTGCTTCTGGGCGCTGTGATCTACCACCTGACCCGAAACGGCAACCTGGCCTACTGGATCAGCTTTGTTCTGGTTCTGGGCATTACTGCCCTCTATGTGGTGGACAGCTCCATTTTTGAAGGGCTTCTGCCGGACATTATGGAAAAGCTCTCCCTGTTCGAACGCTTTAACGTGTTTGTCAACGGCGTGTTCGACATGACCGCCATTGTATTCTATGTTACGGTCATCGCCTTCTTTTTGTTTTTGTCCGTACAATCCCTGGAGAAAAGGAGGTATAACTGATGAAATTTCCAAAAGCCTCTCAGCACCCGGACAACAAGCCCAAAAACCGCATTGCCCTTCAGGGGGGCTCCTACTCCCTGATCATCACCGCCATTGTCCTGGCTCTGCTGATCGTGGTAAATATTTTTGCCTCCGCCCTGCCCTCTACCCTGACCCAATATGATATCAGCGCCTCCCAGCTCTACTCCATTACCAGCAACACCAAGGCGGTGGTCAACGCCCTGACGAAGGACGTGACCATCTACTGGATCGTCCAGGCCGACGAGGAGGACAAAGTCATTGAGAACCTGCTGGACAAGTATGACAGTCTCTCCGACCACATTGAAGTGGTGAAAAAGAACCCCGACGTCTATCCCACCTTTGCCCAGCAGTACACCGACGAGACGGTGGAAAACAACAGCCTGGTGGTGGAATCCGGAGATCGCTATCGCTTTATCGGCTACGACGATATCTACCTCTATGAGACGGATATGACTTCCTACTCCTATAACGCCTCCTTTGACGGTGAAGGCGCCATTACCTCTGCCATCGACTATGTGGTCAGCGAGGAGCTGCCCCAGGTCTATGTCCTGGAGGGCCACGGCGAGGCGGAGCTGCCCGAAACCTTCAGCGATCAGATTGAAAAGGAGAACATGGAGCTGCACACCTTCTCTCTCCTGACGGAGGATGCCGTTCCTGAGGACGCAGACTGCGTGATGATTTACAGCCCTGCTACAGACATTTCCCAGGAGGAAAAAGATATGCTGGCGGACTACGCTGCCAACGGTGGAAAGCTGCTGGTCATGGCGGGCCCCACAGAGGAGGATGATCTGGAAAACCTGTACAGCCTCCTGGCTGATTACGGCGTTACTGCCAACGAAGGCATCGTCATTGAAGGCGACCGGGAGCACTATGCCTTCCAGTCCCCCTTCGCCCTCATGCCGGATATGGCCAGCAGCGACATCACCGACTCCCTCATTGAGGAGCACTACTACCCCATCATGCCCATCTCCCGGGGGCTCACCGTATCGGATGACACTTCCGTTACCACTCTGCTCACCACCTCCGACGCCGCCTTCAGCAAGATTGCCGGCTATGAAATGACCACCTATGAAAAGGAGGATGGGGATATCGACGGTCCCTTTGCCCTGGCGGTATCCATTGACTGCGGAAATGATGGACGGATCGTCTGGTTTGCCTCCTCCAGCTTCCTGGATGACGCCTACAACGCCTATTCCTCCGGCGCAAACGTCAATCTGGGTATGAACGCCCTGTCGGCCATGATCGGCGAGAGCGAGGCCATGGCCATCCGCAGCAAGTCCCTGAATTACAATTACCTCACCATCAGCGAATCCACCTCGTCCCTGCTGAAAACCATGATGATCGGGGTGTTCCCGCTGCTGTATCTGGGCGTGGGAATCGGTGTGGTACTGGTAAGAAGGAGGCGCCAGAATGAAGCGGTATAAGAAAATCTATATTCTGCTGGGCGTACTGGTTGTTGCCTGCGCGGTAACCTTTGCGGTAAGCAAATACGAGGAGCACAAGGAACTCATCAGCACCAGCGATGAAATTGTACTGGAGCTTTCCAGCGATGATGTCCAGTCCCTCTCCTGGGAATGCAACGAGGAATCCTTCGCCTTCCTCCGGGATGAGGACGGCACCTGGCGCTACGATGAAGACGATGCCTTCCCAGTGGACCAGGACGCTGTGGGCCAACTGCTCTCCCCCTTCCAGTCCTTCGGCGTGTCCTTTATCATTGAGGACGTGGAAGACTTTGGCCAGTACGGCCTGGATGAACCGGCCTGCTCTATCCTTCTGTCCACCGACCAGGAGGAGTACGAAATCCTTCTGGGAGATTACAGCGCCATGGATTCCCAGCGCTATGTCTCCATCGGTGACGGCAACGTCTACCTGGTCCTGGAGGATCCTCTGGACACGTTCGCTGTAACCATCAGCGATCTGCTGGATCGGGATGACATCCCTGTCTTTGATACTGTAAGCCAGATCACCTTCTCCGGCACAGAGACCTATGAAATCACCTATGAGGAAGAGGGCGGCCCCAGCTATCGGGAGGAGGATGTCTATTTCACCCAGCTGGATGGCGAGACGCTGCCTCTGGATCCTGACAAGATCAGCAGTTATCTCCAGGACATCCGGTTCCTGGATACCACTGACTATGTTACCTATAATGCCACTGAGGACGACCTAGCTTCCTGCGGCCTGGATAACCCGGAACTGACCATTACCGTGGACTACACCACGGAGGATGAGGACGGGAATGAAGTATCCGGTACCTTTGTTCTCAGCGTCAGCCGGGATCCCGAGGAACTGGCCGCCGCCCAGGAAGCGGCCGAGAACCAAACGGGAACCACAGATACGGCAGATACGGAAGAGGAGGAAATCACCGCCTACGCCAGAGTGGGAGACTCCCCCATCATCTATCAGATCACTGCTGACGACTATAACGCTCTGATGGCCGCCTCTTATGATGATCTGCGTCATGGCGAGGTTCTGCCCGCTGAGATCGAGGACGTTTCCCAGCTGGATATTACGCTGGACGGCCAGACCTATACCATCACTTCCCTGACCGACGGTGAAAGCCGCAGCTACTACTATCAGGAGGAACTCATCGACTTGACCGACGTCCAGAACGCTCTCACCGCCCTTACTGCGGACAGCTTTACCACCGAGGCGGCTACCGGTAAAAAGGAGATCAGCCTGACGGTAACGCTGGATCTGGAAAACACGCCCAGCGTCCAGATGGAATTCTATCAGTATGACGGCAGCTACTGCCTGGCGGTTGTGGATGGCGAGCCTGTATCCCTGGTGGCCCGCAGCAGTGTAGTGGATCTGGTGGAAGCCGTCAATGCCATTGTGCTGAACTAAGGTTCCCCCAACCCCCGATGAATCATCCGGTTCATTGGTAAAAATATAACAAGGGCCGGCCTGCATTTTGCAGGCCGGCCCTTGCATGTCTTTACCGCAAAACGGTTTCTTCTGCCGCTGCCGCCCCTTTTCACAGGTCTTTCGAACATATCTCACTGCCTGTCAGTCAAATTTCCGGTCGTACAACAGTGCGGCAATCAGCACTACCAGTACAGAACCCGCATTATGTACCAGCGCTCCGGTGGTGGGGGTCAGCCATCCCATCAGGGAAGCGAGGATAGCAAAGAAATTGATGCACAGGGACAGCATAATGCTCAACTTGATGGTCTTGACCGTACCATTGGACAGCCGCTTGAGGTAAGGGATCTTGGCGATATCGTCACTCATGAGGACAATATCGGAAGCTTCCACCGCGATATCGCTGCCCAGGCCGCCCATGGCCACGCCCACAGACGCCGTTTTCAGAGCCGGTGCGTCGTTGACGCCGTCGCCGATCATGCACAGGACCTTCCCTTCCTGCTGCATCTGGACGAGGTTGGACACCTTTTCCTCCGGCAGCAAGTCGGCACGGACCTTACTGATTCCCACTTTCCCCGCAAAATACTCAGCGGTACGCCGGTTGTCGCCGGTAAGAAGCACAGCACTGGTATGGGTCTTATGAAGCTCCTCGATCATGCTCTTTGCGTCAGGGCGCAATACGTCGGACATGGCAATCACACCAGCACATACCCCGTCTACTGTGGCAATTACCGAAGCCTTGCCCTGGCTGCGAAGGGTTTCCAGAGACGCCCGGACTTCCTCCGGAATAGAAATGCCCTGGCCCATCAGATATTTTTCACTGCCGCAATGCAGGGTTTTTCCGGAAATCTCTGCGCAGATACCTTTTCCCGCTTCCATCTGGAAGCCTGTTACCGCCGCCAGTGTCAGTCCCTTCTCCTTGGCGTGGGCCACAATGGCTTTTCCCAGGGGATGCTCGCTCATGGATTCTGCCGAGGCGACCATGGTCAAAAGCTCATCTGCCGTCAGCCCTTTTTGGAAGGGGACCACGTCACTGACCTCCAACCGTCCAAAGGTCAGCGTGCCGGTCTTGTCGAAAGCAATGGTATCCACCTTGCCCATATTCTCCAGCGCCTCGCCGGACTTGATAATCACGCCATGCTTGGTCGCCTGTCCAATGGCCGCCATAATGGCCGTGGGAGTAGCCAGTACCAGGGCACAGGGGCAGAACACCACCAGCACCGTGACGCCTCGAACCAGATCACCAGTGACAAAATAGGTAACCAACGCAATCAGCAGAGCCACCGGCACCAGCCAGGACGCCCACCGGTCGGCGATGCGGGCCATCGGCGCCTTCTTGTTCTCGGCCTCCTGGGTCAGGCGAATCAGCTTCTGGAGAGTACTGTCCGCTCCCACCTCCGTGGCCCGGATATCCACCGCACCGAAGCGATTGGTGGTACCACAGAAAACCTTATCACCCACTTCTTTGTCCACCGGCAGGGATTCGCCGGTAATGACCGCCTGATCCACCGACGTGGTGCCCTGGACAATCTCGCCGTCTACCGGCACGGTTTCACCAGGCAGGATCCGGAGAATATCGCCTTTTCGGATTTCATCCGCCGGAATCATCTCTTCCTTACCATTCCGGATGCGGCGGCCCTGAGTAGGCGCCAGGCTGATCAGCTTCTTCAGTCCCTTCTTGGCCCGCTCTGTCGTCTTTTTCTCCAGAATCGCACCTACAGCCATAATAAACGCCACTTCGCCCGCCGCAAAAATATCACCGATAGCCAGCGCCGCCACCATGGCAATGGTGATAAGAAGGCAAGAATTGATCTTGGAAATGCCTTTCAGGAAAATTACCCGCCAGAAAGCCAGATAAGCCAGAGGGATACCGCAGATGATGACGCTTACCCAAGCCGGATCCACCGGGAAAGACGTGTCTGTCAGCATAAGTACCAGACTGATCACCAGGAAAACGCCGCCGACTGCTGTCATCAGCGTCCCGCCAAGAAAGTCAGAAATTTTCTTCAACATAATCGATCCTCCATCATTATTTTGACTTAATTGTTTCTCTGATGCTCTTTTTCCTATTGCGTTCTTTGCCATTTACCAGTATAATCAATTTGCTATCATATAATCGGTACGTTACCAAACATCTTGTTCGATATTTATTATAGGGACCGGAACCTCTTCCTTCAACGGATAATTATTTTCCTTTGTGCGATAACGAACAAAATGCTTAAATTATACAGGAGGTGTTTCTTTTGGACAGACGGCAGCAGAAAACCCGGGCGGCGATCTTCAGCGCCTTCAGCGAGCTTCTCTCCCGCAAAAGTTACAGCAAGATCACCGTGCAGGACATCATTGACGAGGCCAATGTGGGCCGCACCACCTTTTACGCCCACTTTGAGACCAAGGACGACCTGCTCAAGGAATTGTGTACCGACATTTTTGATCATGTCATCTCCAGCAGCCTCAATATAGAGCCGTCTCATGACTTCTCCCTGTCCGGCAGCGCCCCCCCGGACATCATCTCCCACATTCTCTTCCATCTGCGGGACAGCAAGAAAAACATTATCGGCATCCTTTCCTGTGAAAGCGGGGATCTTTTTCTCCAGTATTTCAAAACTTATCTCAACCGCCTGCTCAGTCAGTGGATCCCCCAGCCTCAGCAGCCACCCCTCTCCTCTGTACCCCGGGATTTCCTGATCGACCATGTATCCGGCAGCTTTGTCAATATGGTTCAGTGGTGGATCCGCAACAATCTGCGGCAAACACCCGAGGAGTTGACGGCTTATTTCTGGGCTGTTATTGCCCCCATTATGGGGGAATCCGCCTGATGTCCTGTAAATCCTCTGAAAAGAATCGCAACAGCATCAACACTCCTTTTCAAAGCGGCAGGGGCGCCCTATTTGGACGCCCCTGCCGCTTCTCTTGTGGTCCATGGGATTGTCTCCATTAGTTTTTCTATATATCATCCTTTATTTATAGGGTATAGCAATTTGAATTTTCCAATGCTAACTGCTATGATATGGGGATGTATAGAATAAATAGACAAATATTGCAAATTGATTTTTATGATGAATGAGTCGATAATTTTAGAAGTTCAGGGGCTAACCAAACGGTTCGGGCACATACAGGCTCTGGACGGGGTTTCCCTGGAGGTCCGTGCCGGAGCCATTACCGCCATTGTGGGGGACAACGGCTCCGGCAAATCTACGCTGATCAAGATTTTGTCAGGGAACCTGCGGCCTGACAGCGGCAGCATCCACATAGGGAACAAGACCTGTCCCGGCCTCACCATCCCCCAGGCCATCTCCCTGGGGATCCGCACCGTGTATCAGGATCTGGCCCTGGACAATTACAAAAACAGTGTAGATAACATTTTTCTGGGCAGTGAGCTGATGCAGGGGCCCTTTCTAAACCGCCGGGCCATGCGGCGCGAAGCAGAAAAACTGCTGGCGGACATTCATGTGGCCATTCCGGATCTGACTGAGCCGGTGGCCAGCCTCTCCGGCGGGCAGCGCCAGGGCGTGGCCATCGCCCGGGCCCTTCGGCGGCCGGGAAAGCTGCTGCTGCTGGACGAGCCTACTGCCGCCATGGGCATCCAGGAGAGTCACAGCACTCTGGAGATGCTGGCGGGGCTTCGGCAGCGGGGCATGACCCAGCTGATTGTCAGCCACAATCTCCACCAGGTATTCGCCCTGGCGGACTATGTGTACGTCATGCGCTCCGGCCGTGTCATTGCCGCCGCCGCTACCGGCGACACTACCGCCCAGCGGCTCCCGGAGCTGATCCTGCGCCGGGAAAGCGAGGCGGAGGGCCTATGACGACTTTCAAGAAATGGCGTTCCCGGCAGAGCGCCCCGCTGCTGCTGGTGGCGGTCTGCCTGGTGATGATGGTGTTTTTATCCATCGAGACCCGCTCCTTCTTTTCCTGGAAAAACGTGGTCAACATTCTGGAGGCAAATTCCTACCGGCTGATTCTGGCCTGCGGCATGATGTGTGTCATTGCCTCGGGGGCCATTGACCTCTCCACCGGGTCTATTCTCTCCTTCAGCGCTATCTGTGCCGCCACTGTTTTGCAGGCGGGGGCCCCTGTATGGGCAGGTGTCTTGCTGGCTCTGGTCGCCGGTACCGCCATGGGAACGATCAATGGCCTGCTGATCCAAATCACCCGGATCAACGCCTTTATCATCACCCTGGCCACCTCCTTCATGTACCGGGGGCTGTCCCTCATGGTCACCAAGGGGATCCCCATTACCAAACTACCCCAGTCCTTCCGGGACTTTGGCTGCGGGGATATTTTCGGCATGGAGTCTGGCGTGACCATGGCCTTTGTGGTCATTGTCCTTCTTATTCCCGCCTTCTATTTCATGCGTTGGGGGCACTACCTTACCTCTCTGGGCGGAAACCCGGAGGCTCTCAAGCGCAGCGGTGTAGCCATCGGCCGCTATCGGGTGTCCGCCTTTGCCCTGATGGGCTTTCTCTCCGCTTTGGCAGGCATCATTATCACCGCCCGGCTCAACTCCGCCGAGGCCAACGCCGGGCTGAACATGGAGATGGACGCCATTTGCGCCGTCATTATGGGCGGCACCGCCCTCCACGGCGGCAGCGGCAGTCTCCCCGGTACGGTGATCGCCGTATTCCTTATGGGCCTGATCCGCAACGGCCTGACCCTTCTGAGCGTCTCCTCCTACTACCAGCAATTTGTTACCGGCGCCATGCTGCTGTGTGCCGTGGTAGCGGCGGAGCTGCGGGAGCGCAAGCGGCGGATCGGCTGATGTTTATTTCCGGCATAAAGGAGCTCCGTTCCGGAGCTTTCCTTTATACATATCTATATTATTTAATCGGAGGATTGGAAAGATGAAAAAATGGATTTCCCTTCTGCTGGCCCTGGCCATGATGCTGAGCATCGTTGCCTGCGGCAGCAACAATACCGCCAACAACGGCGGCAATGACACCGCCAACAACAGTGTCACCAACAACGAGGACGCCTCCACCAACGAAGGCTCCACCGAAGAGGAAAACACCGACAGTGAGCTTTCCGCCACTGTCCAGCAGCTCTATGCGGAGTTTGACGCCGCCATGGAGGAGCAGATCGGCCCCATGCCCGAGAACTTCGGCGACATCAAGGTGGGCGCCGTGGTCATCTCTCTGACCAACCCCTTCTGGGTCAACATGAAGAACTTCTATGAGGCCGCCGGCCAGGAGCTGGGCATTGACATCGACGTCCAGACCGGCACCACCGAGGGCGACACCGCCTCCCAGCTGGACGTGCTCATGACCATGGCCGATATGGATTACGACGTGATTATCGTCTCCCCCATTGACGGCACCAACCTGATCCCCGGCATTGTCAAGTGCAATGAGAACGGTGTGAAGGTCATCAACCTGGGCCCCGGCGTGGACGTGGCGGCTCTGGAGGATGCCGGCGGCCATCTGGACGCTACCATCACCGTGGCCTTCACCGAGCAGGGTGAAACCGTGGCCAACGATATGATCTCCCGTCTGCCTGATGGCGGCCAGGTGGCCATCATCGCCGGCCTGGCCGGCGCTGGCCAGAGCGAAGGCCGTACCTCCGGCGCCAAGGAGGTCCTGGAGGCCGCCGAGGGCATCGAGCTGGTAGCGGTGCAGAACTGCGACTGGGACGCCACTCTGGCCTATGACGCCACCAAGGCGCTTATCACCGAGTATCCCGACCTGAAGGGCATCTTCTGCTGCAACGACACCATGGCTCTGGCCGCTGTGGAAGCTCTGGCCGCTGAGGGCAAGGAGGGCGTGCTGGTTTACGGCGTGGACTTCACCGACGACGCCCGGGCCGCCATCATCGAGGGTACCATGACCGGCTCCATGTCCTACTCCAGCCAGCGTTACACCAAGGCCGCTCTCCAGATGGCTGTGATGCTCAACGAGGGTGAGACCTTTGACAGCAGCGTTTATCTGCCTCTGACTCTGGTAAACGTGGATAACGTCAATGACCTGGAAGGCTGGCAGTGATTCCGTTTCTGATTGAATCCGCCCTTCTGACCCACGGCCTGGTTTCCATCTCCCAAGAGGAGCTTTCCCGGCGCTGGCCCCGGGAACTGGACGCCATCGCCTGGGTGGACGGCGGAAACGTAGTGATCGGCACTATGGAGGAGTTCCTCCCCTTCCGTGCCCGGGCTTCCCAGCTGCGCCGCATTGACTGTGACCGGCTGCCCTCCGCCCTGGCGGAGGGGATCTCCGGCGCCCTTACCGCCTCCGGCACCATGGCTGTCTGCCGGGAGCGGCACATCCCCCTGGCAGTAACCTGCGGCATGGGCGGCATTGGGGATATTAAGGGCGAAGAGCTTTGTCCCGACCTGCCCGCCCTGCGGGACATCCCTGTGGCCCTCATTGCCACCTCCCCCAAGGATATGCTGGATATTCCCGGCACCCTTGGGTGGCTCAAGGCGGCAGGCGTCCAGGTGCTGGGCATGGGCACAGACCGGTGCACCGGCTATATCTTCTCCAGTGCGGATGTCCCCCTCTCCGGGGCCTTTACCGGAGACAGGCTGCCGGACAGCCGCCCCCTGCTGCTGCTCAACGGCATTCCGGAGGAGCAGCGGATCACGGATCTGTCCCTCCTCTCTCAGGGCGTCGCCGCCGGCAAACAGGCGGAGGCGGAGGGCCGGGCCTACCACCCGGCGGCAAACGCCGCCTTTGACCGGCTCACCGAGGGGCTCTCCTCCCGGATCCAGCTGGACTCCCTCATCGCCAACGGGCTGCTGGCCCGGCGGCTTACAGAACATGCCTGAGTATACACCAAAGGGGTGCGAAGCAATTGCTTCGCACCCCTTTTCTTTGCCCTTCAGGCGCCGGGATCCTCCCTCAACATGTCCCACAAAAAATTTTTTCAGGAAATGCAACAATCCGGCCCTCTCAACTGTATATAGGGTGTACGGCAATTGTTCCGTCACAAATAGCAAGCGAAAAGGAAGGATATTGTTATGAAACGTAAAACACGTACTGTTCTTGTTTCCCTGGCTCTGGCCGGCGCTCTGGCCCTGCCCGCCCTGGCCGCAAATGTAATCGCCCCCGCCCCGGACACAAAGGCAGAGGCCGATCTTCCCGACTACACATACGCCATTTCCGTCAACGGACAGGAGGTGGACGCTTCCGCCACCGTCATGGTTCCCCTGCGGGCTGTGGCGGAATCCCTGGGGTTTACCGTCACCTGGGATAACGGCACCATCCTGGTGGACAACGGGGTCATCCACACCTATGTGGTTCTTGGCCAGGACAGCTATACTATTACCACCAGCAACGAAAATCTGGTGGGCATGAGCGCCCCCTTCTCCCTTGGCATTGCCCCCTTCTCCGTGGATAATGTCACCTATGTCCCCCTGGGCCTGTTCAGTGCTCTTCTGGGCGATCAGGCCATTACCTGGGAGGGCGGCTCTCTCTGCATCCAAAGCGAGGATGTCCAGATCCCCAACCCCTTTACCTCCTGCGATTCCCTGGATGACGCGGCAGCCATCGCCGGCTTTACCATGACCATGCCCGACCGCCTCCCCAACTGGATCGAGGAGCCGTCTATCCGTGCCTCTGAAACTATGATCGAAGTGGTCTACAACGGCCGGGACGGGCAGCAGCTGCGGCTGCGCAAGGCCGTGGGAGATGACGACATCAGCGGCGATTACACCAGCTATCCCCAGGAGGAAACCGTAACAGTAAACGGCCGTGAGGTTACGCTGAAAGGCGAGGACGGAAAGGTCAAGGTTGCCATCTGGCAGGATGACAGCTATACTTATGCTGTTCTGGACTCCACCGGCATGAGCAAAGCCAACATTACCGCCCTGGCCGGCATGCTGGGATAAGCAGCCCGCAAAACCACAGAGGAAGCTGTGACAGCACATCTCCCGGAAGGAGGAAACCGCCGCTGTGTATATCTGTCCATCCAGCACATTTTCACATACAGTCACTTTACAGCGGTGGGTCATCCAGGCTGCTGCCCGCATTCGCCTTTTACTGTTTCACGCCTTTGCCCAGCCAGCTTTTGATGAAGCCCGTGAGGACACCGCCGCCCTTTCCCGGCAGGCCGAGCGTCTCCTCTCCCAGCATGGCGACAGCATCCTGCGCCTGGCCTATGCCTATCTCCATAACATGAGCGACGCGGAGGACGTCCTCCAGGATACCCTGCTTCAATTTCTCAAGACCGCCCCTGTTCTGGAGAACCCTGACCACGAAAAAGCATGGCTGCTGCGGGTGGCAGGGAACCTGAGCAAAAACCGCATTGCCTACAACCGGGTCCGGGGCGCGGATGAGCTGGAGGAATCCCTGGCGGCGGAGCAGCGGGAGGATCTCTCCTATGTATGGGACGCGGTAAAATCCCTGCCTGTCAAATACCGGGAAGTTATCCACCTCTTTTATTACGAGGGCTATTCCACTGGGCAGATTGCCCAGCTTCTCCGGATGAATGAATCTACCGTCCGTTCCCGGCTTCGCCGGGGACGGGAACAGCTGAAATCCATATTACAGGAGGTGCCCGGCCTTGTGGACGGCTTATAGAGATATTATGGAGCATGTTTCCGTAACCGAAGATATGCGCCGCAGGATTCTTACCCGGCTGGAGGAAAACACCTCCGTCCCGGCGCGTCCTGCCATCCGTTTTCCCTTATACCGCCGTCTGGTAGCCGCTGCGGCCTGCCTTCTCCTTTTGCTGGGCGGTATTCTGGCCGCAGGACGTGTTTTTTCCTCCCCGGAGGTACCCTCTGACCTGGGCAATGTAGGAAACGGCATTCCCTCTTTCACAGAGGTCTCTTCTCTTCAGGAACTGTCCCAGACAGTCGGTTTTCCTGTGGAAGGTCTTTCCCATATTCCTTTTACTGTCACAGAAACCCACTACACGGTGCTTATGGAAAACACGGCGGAAATCCGGTACATTGGCGACGGCACCTCTGCTGTTTACCGGAAAACTCCGGGCCAGACAGATCCTTCCGGGGACTATGGCTCCTATGCCGCCGTGCTGCAATGGGACATCAGCGGTCTGACCGTCACGCTGAAGGGGGATGGAACGCTGTTTTCTCTTGCCCTTTGGCAGGATGGCGACTACTCTTACTCCGCCCAGCTGTCCACTCCTGTTTCCACAGCGGTGTGGGAAAACATGCTGTCAGCATAACCCCCCTTCTCCGAAAAGGCAGCAGGGGCCCGTCTCATATGAGACGGGCCCCTGCTGCCTTTTTAAAGGCCGGGACCTTCTTTCTCCTGCCGCTGCGCGCCATGGGCGGCGCTCTCCCGCAAAAGCGTCAAAAACCGGCGCAGCAAGGGACTGTTTCCCTCCGGCATATAGGACGCCCCGAAGGACAGCGGCTCAAATTCCGGCAGCGGAATATATCTCAGCCCCGGCAGCCGGGCATATGGTGTATCCGCAATCACAGCAAAGGCGTAGCCCGCCTCCACCAGGGGAAGCATCACCTCCTGGTTATCACAAAACAGGATCTCCTGGGTCTCCCGGACGCCGATGGCCTGATTCTGTACCGCCAGAAGGCCCGGCGGGCATACCCGGGGCCGGCAGGCGGCAATCCGCCCTCCTTCCAGGAGCTGCTGGATGGTAAGGGTCTCGTATTCCGCCAGAGGGTGCTTCTCGCTGCAGATGCACACCATCCGCACCTGGGCCACTTCCCGATACTTCGCTTTGGCCGGAACCGCCTCCTGATAGGAGAACATCATATGAATCTCCCCTTCCGCCAGCAAATTCTCCAGGGAGTCGAAGGGAATCAGCCGCAGTACCGGAAGTACCTCCGGCTGGTCAGTCCTCAGCTGCCTCAGCGCCGGCACCAGAAACCGCAGCTCCGTAGGGTTCCGGCAGCCAATCACCAGACGTGTGGGCGCTGTCTGCTGGGTTTCCTTCATCCGCGCCTTGGACAGCCGGGAGAGCTTCAGAATCTCTCCGGCATACTGCGTAAAAAGGTAGCCCTCCTTGGTCAGCCGCACACTCTTGCTGGTGCGCTGAAAGAGCTTTACCCCCAGTTCATCCTCCAGGGCCGTAATCTGATGGCTGACAGCGGGCTGTGTAATCCGCAGGTGTTCCGCCGCCCGGGAAAAATTCAGGAAGTTCGCTACCTCCATAAAGCATTCCAGCTGTGTCGTATTCATAACAGCCTCCTGTGATCCGGTTGTTTTTTACATATGAGGCAAAACAATAAAATTCTTTTATAGAATATAGCATAATTGAATTTCACATGCAAGTCACTTTGTGATATAAAACGTAGTGGCAAAACAGTTCGCACCCTAACTGATGAGGAGGCGCAGGGCAATGGCGGAAATAGATCGGGGGCAGCTGGCCAGAGACAACCGGAAAATCTCCGTTCAGATGGAACAGCTGGCCAACCGCTATATGGCACAGAAGGGCCTTACCGTCGGCCAGGCCCATGTGCTGCGCTACATCCTGCTCCATACCGGCCAGGGGACCTCTCTCACGGATATCCGGGAGGAATTTGGCTGCTCCATGGCCACCTTATCCTGCATGGTCAAGCGCCTGCGGGAAAAAGGGTATGTGCGCGCGGAAAGCTGTGCCGACGACGATCGCCGCAAGCTCCTGTTCGCCACCCGAAAAGGCGAAGAGGTCCATGCGTATCTGGACGAGGCCATCGGCGCGGCCCAGCGGCAGCTCTACGGCTGCTTTTCCCAGGATGAGCTCTCTGCGCTGGACCGTCTGCAGCAAAAAATGCTGCGGAATTTATCCTCACTCATGGAACAAACTCACAAGGAGGTATCACAATCGTGAAAACTGTCATGGGCTGTTTGGGCCGTTTCCGCAAGGACACCGTCCTCTGCGTCGTCATGGCAGCACTGGAGGTCGTTATGGACATCCTGCTGCCCTTCATTACCGCCATCATTATTGACGACGGACTGGAAGCGGCAAATCTTCCCACCGTGTATCGCTACGGCGTTCTCATGGTGGTCATGGCCTTCCTGGGGCTGTTATTCGGCGCGGGCGCAGGCAAATATGCCGCCAGCGCCTCTTCCGGCCTGGCCGCCAACCTGCGGGAAGCCATCTACACCAATATTCAGACCTTTTCTTTTTCCAACATCGACAAGTTCAGCGTCCCCGGCCTGGTTACCCGGATGACCACCGACATTACCAACGTGCAAAACGCCTTTATGATGATCATTCGTGTGGCAGTGCGGGCGCCCCTGACCTTCCTTTTCAGCTTTGCCATGTGCTTTATGATCAACCGGAAGCTCAGCCTCATGTTTCTCTTTGCGGCGGCCTTCCTGATCGTAGTCATTGGCGTCATCATGGTCGTAACGCTGAAAATTTTCAATGAGGTATTCCGCCGGTATGATGACCTGAACGCCAGCGTCCAGGAAAACGTGTCCGCCATCCGTGTGGTAAAGGCTTTTGTCCGTGAGGACTACGAAAACAACAAGTTCGCCAAAGCCTCTGCCAACATCTACCGTATGTCCGTCAAGGCCGAGGGCCTGCTGGCCTTCAACAACCCCGCCATGATGATCGCGGTCTATTTCTGCATTATCTCCCTTTCCTGGCTGGGCGCCCAATTCATCGTGTTCGGCAATCTGACCTCCGGTGAGCTGACCAGTTTGTACAGCTACATTATGTCCCTGATGATGAGCCTGATGATGCTCTCCATGGTGGTGGTCATGATCACCATTTCCATGGCCAGTGTCCGCCGTATCAGCGAGGTGCTGAAGGAGACCCCCGACCTTCACAATCCGGAAAATCCTGTCATGAAGGTCGCTGACGGCAGCATCGATTTCAGCCACGTGAATTTCTCCTATAAGCATGGCAGCGGCAAAAACGCCCTCAGTGACATTGATCTGCATATCAAGTCCGGCGAGACCATCGGCGTTATCGGCGGCACCGGTTCCGGCAAGAGCAGCCTGGTAAACCTGATCTGCCGGCTGTACGATGTGGACGAGGGCTCGGTATGCGTAGGCGGCGTGGACGTACGCAAGTATGATATGGAAGCGCTCCGCAACCAGGTTTCTGTGGTGCTGCAAAAGAACACCCTGTTCTCCGGCACCATCCTCGACAACCTGCGCTGGGGCAATCCGGACGCCACCGACGAGGAATGCCGGGAGGCCTGCCGCGCTGCCTGCGCCGACGAGTTCATTGAGCGGCTGCCCGACGGCTACCAGACCCGCATTGAGCGGGGCGGCACCAATGTCTCCGGTGGCCAGAAGCAGCGGCTGTGCATCGCCCGGGCCCTGCTGAAAAAGCCCAAGGTACTGATCCTGGACGACTCCACCTCCGCCGTGGATACCGCTACCGACGCCAAGATCCGCGCCGCCTTTGCCGCCAAGATCCCGGGCACCACCAAGATCATCATTGCCCAGCGGATCTCCAGCGTGGAGCACGCTGACCGCATCCTGGTGCTGGACAACGGCCGCATTGACGGCTTTGACACCCACGAAAACCTGGTCAAGACCAACGCCATCTATCAGGATATTTACGAATCCCAGGTCAAGGGCGGCGGCGACTTTGACCAGCCCGCGTGAAAGGAGGAACTTTCTACATGAATCCGCAAGTTAAGAAAGGAGCCCCCACCGCTGTGCTGCGCCGGGTCCTCTCCTATATGCTGCACTACTATCGCTGGGCCTTTATCCTGGTGATCCTGTGCATTCTGATTTCCGCTGTGGCCACGGTCACCGGCGCCACCTTCCCCCAGACGCTGGTGGATGACTACATTACCCCCATAATCACCAGCGGTTCCACTGACTTCAGCGGCCTGGCCCAGGCCCTGGTTCGGCTGGTGTGCCTGCTGGCTCTGGGCGTGGTGGCGGCCTTCTCCTACAACCGCATCATGGTCAATATCAGCCAGGGCACCATGCGCCACCTCCGGGACGATCTGTTCCGCAAGATGGAAGCCCTGCCCATCAAATACTTTGACACCCACGCCCACGGCGATATCATGTCCGTGTACACCAACGACGTGGATACCCTGCGGCAGCTTCTCAGCCAAAGTATTCCCCAGATCATCAACTCCACCATCACCATGGTGGCCACTTTAATCACCATGATCCTTCTCAACCCTCTTCTCACGGTTATCTCCATTTTCACCGCAGTGGTCATGCTGCTGGTAACTAAGAACTTCTCCCGTCTGTCCGGAAAATACTATGTCCAGCAGCAGCGGGATCTAGGCATTGTGGACGGTTTCATTGAGGAAATGCTGGACGGTCAGAAGGTGGTCAAGGTGTTCTGTCACGAGGATACCGCCATTGCAGATTTCCGCAAAATCAACGACGCTCTGCGCGAGAGCGCCAACATGGCCAATCGCTATGGCAACCTGCTTATGCCTATCAATGCCAATATCGGCTGGCTGAGCTATGCCCTGATGGCCATTGTGGGCGCGGTACTGGGCATCAACGGCCTGGCCGGGGTAACGCTGGGCACCGTCATCACCTTTCTGAGTCTCAACAAGAGCTTTACGCAGCCTATTACCCAAGTGAGCCAGCAGGTAAACTTCATCGTCAACGCTGCCGCCGGCGCCCAGCGTGTCTTTGATCTGATGGATCAGGAGCCGGAGCAGGACGCAGGCTATGTGGAACTGGTCAACGCCAAGGAGGGCAAGGACGGTCAGCTCGCCGAATCCTCCCAGCGCACCAATGTCTGGGCCTGGCGGCATCCCCACAAGGCTGAGGGCACCGTCACCTACAAGAGGCTGGAGGGCGGTGTGGTCTTTGACGACGTGGACTTTGGCTACGATGAAAAGAAGCTGGTGCTCCACAACATCAGCCTTTGGGCAAAGCCCGGCCAGAAAATCGCCTTCGTAGGCGCCACCGGCGCCGGCAAAACCACCATCACCAACCTTATCAACCGCTTCTATGACATTGCCGACGGCAAGATCCGCTATGACGGCATCAACATCAACAAGATCAAAAAGCCGGATCTCCGCCGCTCCCTGGGCATCGTTCTTCAGGATACTCACCTCTTTACCGGCACGGTAATGGAAAATATCCGCTACGGCAATCTGGAGGCCAGCGACCAGGAATGCATGGCCGCTGCCCAGCTGGCCAACGCCGACGGCTTTATCCGCCGCCTGCCTGACGGTTACAACACCATGCTCACCGGCGACGGTGCCAACCTCTCCCAGGGCCAGCGGCAGCTCATTGCCATTGCCCGGGCCGCCGTGGCCGATCCCCCGGTGCTGATCCTGGACGAAGCCACCTCCTCCATTGATACCCGTACTGAGAAGCTGGTACAGGATGGCATGGACGCCCTGATGACCGGCCGTACCACCTTTGTCATCGCCCACCGACTGAGTACCGTCCGCAACGCGGACTGCATCATGGTGCTGGAGCAGGGCCGCATCATCGAGCGGGGCACCCATGACGAACTGATTGAAAAGAAGGGCAAGTACTACCAGCTGTACACCGGAAACTTTGCCGAGGAGCCGGCGTAAACCGATATTAGGCTTTGGAAAGGCTTTTCCCTTCCGGAAACAAACTCTCTCCAAAAAAGAAAACGCTGAGACAGAATGTCTGTCTCAGCGTTTTTGTTTTAGGCTTTGGCGGAAAGCCCCCCATCCGCCGTCTCTGAAACAGCGGACTCAGGCCGCTTCAAACTGGGCCAGGTACAGCTGGCGGTAGAAGCCGTCGGCAGCCATCAGGGACTCGTGGGTCCCCTGCTCCACCACCCGGCCGTCCCGCATGACCAGAATATGGTCGGCACTGCGGATGGTAGAGAGCCGGTGGGCAATGACAAAGCAGGTCTTGCCCTTCATCAGCTCCCGCATAGCCGCCTGGATCTCCTGCTCCGTCCGGGTGTCCACATTGGAGGTAGCCTCGTCCAGGATCAGCATATGGGCGTCCAAAAGCATGGCCCGTGCAATGGTGAGCAGCTGCTTTTGCCCCTTGGAGATGCTGGTGCCGTTGTCGGAAAGAATGGTGTTGTAGCCCTCGGGCAGGCGGGAGATATAGGAGTGGATCCGGGCGGCCTTGGCGGCCCGCACCACATCCTCCATGGTGGCCCCCGGCTTGCCGTAGGCGATGTTGTCGTAGATGGTGCCGTGGAAGAGCCAGGTATCCTGGAGGACCATGGTGTAGGCCCGGCGGAGGGAGTCCCGCTTGAGAGTACGGATATCCTTTCCGTCCACATAGATGGCTCCGCCGTCCACGTCGTAAAAGCGCATGAGGAGGTTGATGATGGTGGTCTTGCCGGCGCCGGTGGGGCCCACGATGGCCGTCAGGGAACCGGGCTGGGCGTGGAGGCTGAAGTCATGGATAATGGGCTGGCCTGGCAGGTAGGAGAAGTCCACGTTCCGAATCTCCACATCCCCCTTCACCTCCCCCAGCTCCTCCGCATTGGGAGCGTCCGGCGCCTCCGGCTGAGCGTCGATGAGGGAGAGCACCCGCTCCGCCGCCGCAAAGGCGCTCTGGAGCTCCGAAATAATGTTGGCCACCTCGTTAATAGGGCCGGAGAACTTCCTGGAGTACTGGACAAAGCTGGAGAGATCTCCCAGGCCCACCCTTCCCTTCAGAAACAGCAGAGAGCCGAACACGCACACCAGGGTCAGGGAGACGTTGTTGATGAAGTTTACCGAGGGGCCGGTGATGGTACCATAGGCCTCCGCCACAGTATAGGCGTCCACCGCCGCCTTGTTCTTTTCGTCAAAGCGCTCCAGCACCGCCTCCTCCTGACCATAGGCCCGGATGGTTTTCTGGCCGGAGAGCATCTCCTCCACAAAGCCATTGAGGGCGCCCAGCCGGGCGCTGCGGCGGCGGAACATAGGCCGCACCTTCCCCGCCAGCCACTTGGTGAACACCA
>ERZ1643251.799-NODE-799-length-40546-cov-7.925613_pt1 | contig 40546 bp, 81 predicted proteins | sample MGYA00579261_ERZ1643251 | MGnify/ENA primary metagenome ERZ1643251 (study PRJEB29033, sample SAMEA4952267) | chicken gut metagenome | biome: Broiler Chicken; feature: Gastrointestinal Tract; material: Caecum | place: Ireland | collected 2018 | study: Broiler... | reverse complement strand
GGGGACAGCAGGCGGGCGCTTGAGTATAAGACGCCGAATCGTGACGAATAAAGGCAATCAATGCGGATTCCAGCTTGTAAAAAAGGGTGGCGCATGGTAAAATAATGCTGGTGCTGTCGCAAACGGCAGGCGGTTAAGTCTTGCCCCTGAAAGGGGGCGTTGCATATGGACTATGGTTGGGTCATCCTTGTGCTGATTTTAGCCACAGGTTACATAATTGCAATAAAAAAATGACCGCCTCACCCTGACAAAGTAAGCGGTCATTTTCGCTGATTGATCGGGGCTAACCGTCTGTCGACAGCGCCTCTCTGTTTTTATTATATCCGTACCAGAGATATCTGTCAAGCCGCCGGCCCTTTGGCCGGCGGCTTATTGATTGGAGATCGAATAGGTTCTTTTATCTGCCCTCCAGGCTCAAGATGCGTTTGAGCCTGTTTTTCATTATTTATAAGTTTTTGTCAACTAAATTTCCAAATAGACATAACTTCGACAACCTTAACGGGATTTAAATCGCTGATCGGAAACGGTCGGCTGTTTTTTATGCAGAAGGGAGTAATAAACCATGGAGATTAAAGGCATTGATATCTCGTCGCATCAGGGAGAGATTGATTTTGAACGCGTCAAGGCGGACGGCGTCCGTTTTGTGATCATCAAGGCCGGTCAAGGATTGCGGGAGATGGCGACGTTCCGTCAAAAATACCTGCCCGCCGTGCTGGCTGCGGGGCTTGACTGGGGCGCGTACTGGTGGAGCGACGCCGTGACGGTCGCCGAAGCGCAAAAGGAGGCGGCGGCATTCGTTAGGGCGCTCGACGGCCTGCGCCCGACCTATCCGGTGTACATGGACCAGGAATATGAATCTCCCTGCGGTAACGCCTGGGGAGTGGGCAAGGGAAAGCAGCTTCGCACCGACATGGCAAAGGCGTTCCTGAAGGTTCTGGAGGACGCCGGGTACTACGCGGGGCTGTACGCTTCGACAAACTGGCTGCAATACTGGGTGGACGACAAACAGCTTGAAGCATATGACAAGTGGGTTGCACAGTACGCCGAAAAATGCACCTATACTGGCAGCTATGGGATGTGGCAGCATCATGGAGACGCACGGGGCTTTGTGGGGCGTGTGGACGGCATTTCCGTACCGGTGGATATCAACGCCTGCTACCGGGATTATCCGGAGATCATCAAGGTAAACCGGCTTAATGGCTGGGCGCGCGAGGACAAACCGGATGTGCCAACCAATCCGTCTGAGGATGGGTCAGTTAGTGTGTCAAGGGCAAAGTTGGAGGGCCTGCGGGATGACCTGGCGGCGGCGCTTGGGACGGTGAAGCGGATGCTGGACGTGGATGGTAAATAATGTGACATAAAATAAAAAACAGTTAAGATTAAGGTCACAACAAACAGAACCCCGCCCGTTTTCGATTTTGATTGTGGATGCATTAAAAAGGTGTCTACCACAGGATAGGCCAGAAACACAAGATTCCGAAGTAACCGAAACTGGGTATAATTGTAAAAAAACTGACCCTCCTGAAGAATGGGATGGGGTGGCCTGAAAATGCTGCAAACTGTTTTGATAAATGCTTGATTGGATCGAGGTGAGAACCGTGAACACGAAAGCGACAATTTCCAAGCAGCTCAACGCTACCAGTCTCCGGCTCCACATGAGGCGAGAAAGAAAAAAGCGTGGATGGTCAACAGACCTGAAGAGCGTAGCAGAGGCCGACGAGTACGGCGTTGCCGTGGACGGCCTGATCACCAAGAAAGAGATCGCCGAGGCGATTGTGGTGGCCATCCTGAACCAAGCGTAAACGGGTCCGACCTCCGCCCGATACGCCCGTCATCCAGGAGGCCGGTGCCCCCTCACTCGGCCTCGTGAAAAACTGAATGACGGTATATAGAGATGCCCCCATCTTGGCTTTTGCCGGGATGGGGGCATTTTTTTATTGGCTTTCGGAGGTAATCTGCCATAATGATGGTAAGAAATTACAGATGAGGAGTGGACCAATGGAGTACGACGAGAAGAAGATTGAAGAGCTGATAGCTGCCGGCGGGGCCAAGTGCAAGCTGTGTGGACAACGTATGCTCGCTGCGGATGGCTGTACCTGTAGCGAGGTCATCGCAGGCGGGAAACGATATAAGCGGATTAAGTACGGGGACGAGGATTTCCCGTGGCCCGGCGAGCGTTGCCACGACTGCGGAGCCAAAGTCGGACACTACCATCATGCAGATTGCGACGTTGAGCAATGCCCCGTGTGCGGCGGCCAGCTCATCGGCTGTGACTGCGGTGCGGAGTACGCACAGTAACGGCTTCAAGAGCGTGAAAAACAACGGCGTCCGCAGGAAGCTCTGCGGAAAATCTGCGGACATGGGCGAAAATGTGATGATTATGATTTTGCCAGAGGTATTGATCGTTGGTCCGGCCGCTGATAGAATAGAGCAAACTGATACCGGAGGTATAGAGAGATATGGGATCGTTTGAGCAGGCGATGTTGAATACCGCCTTTGGCATGAATGACACCTACGCAAAGGCTTTGGCGAGCTACCTGTTCCGGGAGGTTATAGAGGATGCCCACGTCAAGTACAACATCTCGCAGGCGGACATGAAGGATATGTGCAAGATGGCTGTGAACAGAGCGGCGCTGTTTCTGAGCATCAAGGACGACTCCAATCTGTACAGGGCGTTCGCCATACACGCCCTCGAGGGATTTGAGTGGGACGACGCCGAGGAAACCGAGGACACGAAGCACGAGCTCGAAACCCTGAAGACAATTTGATAAGACGCTCCCGCCCTCTCTGGCCTTGTGCCGGGGAGGGCTTTTCTTGTTATCTGGGCCATGCGCCAAATGCCCCAGGATTAGCGAAAAGGACCAGGAAGACACGATTGAGACCAAGCCAATATAACAACACCCCCAGGGGGGGAATGGGCTCAGAGAGCGGCCAAGAGCGTTATGGCGATTTATCCGCACATTCTTGCGATGAATAGTTGAATACAAATATTATAGGTAATTTTCTTTGAAAAAATATACGGTAACACTTGACATAGGTAGGTAAAATGGTACAATATAATCACAAGATAACCAGATGGCTATTCAGAAGAAGCCAGACGGATAGCCGGCAAATCAACGGATCTCGCTGAGGAGGAAGCACGATGAACAATCCCTATAAGCTGAAAGCCCGGTTGCTGAAGAGCAAATATGAGCCCTTCGCCGAAGAGTTCAAGCAGCACAACGATGACCGGATCTTGGTCCCGAATATCCTGGCCCAAGTGCTGGAAGCCTGCGCGGCCATGGAGTCCGTCGAGAACAACTTGGTCCGGGTTGCCATCAACGAGAAGATCCGTGAAGAGGACGCCGAGATGGAGAAGATCGTCACCCGCTTCACTGGGCAGGTGTTTGATGGCACGAAGTGGCATAAGGAGGAAGAGGACGCCGCTGAAAAGACGGTCAAGTACAAGGACTACTGCGAAGCCCTTGCCGAACTGGACGAGAAGTATGGGCCGCACTTCATAGTCTTCTACTCCGAGAGAGACCGGAAGAGCAAAACCGTCCGGCTTCTGGTCAACTGGTCCGCAATCGGAAGCGTTCCGGCAGAACAGGCCAGAGACTATGCCGGATGGATTGAAGCGGCCGCCAATGATGCGGAGAACTTCAAGTACAACGGCCACCGCATCATCTATGGGGAGGACTGAAGATGAAGGTGAAGAAAAGCCTTGAGATGGCCAAAGCAGAGGCCCTGAAGATGAGCAAGGAGCACCCAACCATCCTTTACCGGGTGATGGATAAGAAGGGGCAGATGGCAGTCTGTACCGGCTCAGACTGGGTGTATCGGGAGAGAGTCCGCGATGGGTGGCACACAGTGGCCGCCTACCAGAACGGATCGGAGGTGGCCGTATGAGCGAATGGATCGTCTGCGCGAGAAGCGCCGGCATGGACCCCAGAACGGCGAAGCCGATCCGCATGGTTGTTGTCGGCGATGACAAGGAAAGCCTGGAGAGGTTCAACAAGCACCTGACCGAGCGAGATGAGGTCGCCTATAAGCGCAGTAGCTATGGCCGCCACTTCGAGAGGCGGTGCAAGCTGGACCAGCTCCCGAAAGTTCAACTGTGAGGGGGACATGGTATGTACGAAATGTTTGGGTTCCCGGATGGGCCTTGGCGGAACGACGCCTGCATGGGGTATGCGCTGATGGCTATGAACCGGGCAGAGGTCGACGATGAGACCGTCAGGAAAGTAATGTTGCAGATGCACTACTGCTTCGACGACACTTCCGTTGAAGAGGCAGCGGAATACTACTGCGGAAAGCGTTAAAATGGAGGCGACAGGGATGAGCCCTGAGTTTATGGGGGATCTGGTGGTCAATCTGGCCATCTTATGTGGGTTCCTGATTGTGCTGGGCATCGGCGGTCTGATTGCCGACTACGTGTTCCCGCACATCCCGTTCATTGAGCGGTTCCTCGACACCCTGCCTGACTGGGACGAGGACGAAGACGACTTTGAGGAAGGAGAAATGCAAGATGGAAAATCGCGGAATTGTTCGGAGGGTCGATGACCTTGGGCGTATTGTCATCCCGAAGGAGATGCGGCGGGAGCTCGGTATCTCTGACGGAGATCCGATGGAGATGCTGATGACCGATGAAGGTGTGCTCATCCGGCCGTATCCCTGTGCAAGCGGCATCATGTCCTACCTGAGAAACCTGAAGACCGCCATCATGGATGACTCGTATCTGAAGGAGAGCGACCATGAGGTGATGCTCGGAAAGCTCAAGGAGCTTGAGCGCCTGCTTCTGGAGGCCCAGGATAAGCGGCCAAACATGTAAGCTCTGGCGGGCATTTATTTTTTACCGGAAGATAACCAAAGTGATAATATAGGGCGTCATATTGGATAATCGACGCAAGAAATTCAAAGTAGGTGCGTGGCTATGAAAGAAAAAATCGTGAAAGTCGAGGTGGAGAAGCGCGTCTTCATTGCGGAAGACGGGACGGAGTTCCAGACCGCCCAGGAGTGCGTGGACTATGAGAACGGCTGCGTCGCACGAAGAGCTGACGCCATAGTTGCGAAGCTGCCGCATTTCACATATTCCCCGGCGTGGATCGACCCGGACTATTGCTGGGAGTGGTACTTCGTATCCAGCGAAGAGGAGCTCCGCGCTGTGAAAGTAGCTATCCTCAGCGAGGAGACGGACACAAGGGGCTTTACCCCAGAGCACTACCCAACATGGGTAGCAGTCAGTGTAGACCTGGAAGGATACGGGGACATCATCGGGACATCAGAGAAGGTATTCCAGACGCTGGATACCATCAAAGCTGGGATTGCCGCTGAGATTGAGGGGCGCGGGGGTGGAAAGCTGTGAAGATTTTATCCTGCGGGGCAGGGATGCAGTCCAGTGCTCTTCACCTGATGAGCTGCGAGAACGCTCTTGCAATGAGAAAAGGGAAGCTCCCGGTGTGGCCTGATGTTCCAATTTACGACGTGTCCATCTTCTGCGATTTGGGCTTCGAGCCTCCCTGGGTGAAGAAGCAGGTAGAGTTCCTGAAGGATGCCGGCCACTCTTGCGGGGTCCCTCTGGTGGTGCTGGAGTCCCCGCTCTACGAAGACTTCATGCAGAACTTCGGAGAGCGGCGAACCATCAGCATCCCGTGGTGGACCATCCGGGATGACGGACACAAAAGCAAGATGCCTCGCAACTGCACCATCGACTACAAGGTGGAGCTGATCTCCAAGTACGTCCGGTGGGAGCTGCTTGGCTACAAAAAGGGGCAGCGGCTCCGGGATGAGGACAAGAAAGCCCATGAGATGCACATGGGCTTCAGCGCCGAGGAGGCCCGGCGGTGCAAGGAGAGCCCGAACCCGATGTTCGTGAACCGCTTCCCGCTGGTAGATATGGGCCTGACCAGGGCCGACAACTACGCCTACATCAAGGACGTGTGGGGATTGGAGACCAAGGCTTCGGCCTGCACATTCTGCCCGTTCCACAAGAACTACTTCTTTAAGCACCTGCGCGAGAATGAGCCGGAGCAATTCAAGAAAGTGGTCGGCATGGATGAGCTGCTACGTGATAAGACACCGAAGCCACCGATGGATAGCGACCTGTTCATCAGCAGGAGTAGGAAGAGGCTTGAGGACTTGACCCCGGAGGACTGTGATGATGCTGAGTGCTTTGAGTATCACAACCAGAGGGTCTGGAACGGTTTTTGAGGAGAGGTTTTATATGGGCATTGAGGATCTGATTCGCTCTGCACAGTGCTGTGACCTGAAGGACTGCAATGATTGCCCGAGCAGAAGCAGGACCGCTTGCAGGGAGAGGACCATGCAGGGCTTGGCCTGCGAGGTTGAACGGCTCCAGAGGATGGTTGTCAAGGAGAGCATTGAAATGGCCGACGCCCTGCGTGACCTGTTCACCGTATGCGAAACGCCAGACCCCACCATCCGGCTCAGAAAGGCGGAGAAGTGGCGTCAATGGATGATGAACGAAGGGAAGGGGAGAAAATGAGCCAATTTATCAGGGAGATCGAGCACGGTGTTGAGTTGTTCCGGGACGCCGTTACCGGGATTGCCTGGGCTGAAGACCACAGGAGCGGTCTCAGAATCAGCGTACATCCAAACATCGACGAAAGCGGAAGCATAGAGGGCATGATTTCCAGCGGCCTCTGGAGATCTGGCGACCGCATTGCAAAGCTCAACTGGTGCTTTTATGACATTGACCGATTCTCATGCAGAGAAGAGAACCCCATCGAGGCCATTGTGGCCGAAGAGTGCATGTGCGCGGCCTGCATTGAACGTAGGGCGGCCAGTGCTGGGCGCGAGCGATATGAGTGCCCCGTCTGCCACAACACAGAGCACCTGAAAGGCGCAAAGTTCTGCATGATTTGCGGCACTCCAATTCAGAAAGCGGAAGAGGTGTCTGCATGAAAAAGAGAAAGTTCAAGAAGGGCCCGCAGGTAGTCAGCGTTGCGGAGATCCCGGAGCACGACTGGTTTATTGTCAGAGGCAAGACCACGCACAGGGAGGTGCTCCGGTCGTGGTCAATCCGAACCTGCGAGCAGTTTATAGACCACGGGGCGATCTTCATTGCACAGCGGCTCACGAACGGCGAGCTCTATGAGGGTATGAGCGATGAACAGATCCGGGAAATGCTCGAAGGCAGGATGTGCGATTACTGCCCGTTGCCGGACGAACTGAAAGGAGCCCATTGCTATGGAGACGCACCGGTGATGTGTGAGGGCACTCATTGCGCCGAGGCTATTGCCGCCTGGAAAGAAGAGTTCGTGGAGTAAGGAGGAGCCATGCAATACTACACACCAATCGAAAGCGCAGAGGAAACGGCCGAGAGAATTGCCGGCTTTGGATTATTTAACAGCTTTGTGGTCTACATCTATGATGAACAGTGGCAACGAGAAGAGGGGGAACCGGCCGAAGAGAGGGAAGACGACGTTCGTACCGCCGTTGACAAGTTCCTGGAAGCCTGCCATACAGCCCGATGCGCAGAGCTGCGCGGCATCGGCTCGTGCGGGCAAGAGGAGTCCCTTTGCATCGGAGGGACAGCGCCAGACCTGAGAGAGGAAGGAGAGTTCATCGAATGGTCAGAGCTGGATTAGTCCTGAAAACAGCAATCAAAGCAGGAGGGAACGGAAAGTGAAAGACAAATTCATCGAGATCTACAAGGAAAACATCCGCCGGCCTGGAGCAGAAAAGCTCTTGACGTGGCTGGAGAGCTCCGACTTCTTCGAGGCTCCGGCCAGTACCCGCTTCCACCTGTCCAGACCGGGCGGGCTGGTAGAGCACAGCGTTCACGTGTATGAGCGCCTGTTGAGGCTCTACAAGGTCGAGAAGGCAAATCCAGCCTATCCGGGAACCCCGTATCTCCCGACGGATGAAGAGCTTGAGTCCATCGCTATCTGCGGACTGTTGCATGACATCTGCAAGGTTGGCTGTTATAAGAGCGAGCCGAAAAACCAGAAGACCTACGACCCCGAAAAGGTCAAGAAGGCCCAAAAGTGGCAGATCAAGCATGACGCGCTCGGTGACTTCATCTGGGAGACAGTCATGGGCTATAAGTTCGACGAGGACTTCGTGTATGGTCACGGCGAGAAGAGTGTCTATATTGTCTCAGCCTTTATGAAACTGACCAGAGAGGAAGCTGTGGCTATCCGCTTCCACATGGGCCCGTGGCAAGATGGCGAAAAGCAGAACGCCGGGAAAGCCTTTGAACAGTGCAGCATTGCGGCGCTACTCCACATTGCCGATATGATGGCTACATATCTGGATGAGGTGGACGATGAAGAAGGCTGACGAATGGGTAGCCATCATTGGCTATCGTTGGCCTTACCGCATAAACCGCGAGGGGTGCGTCCAGAAGCAGCTTGATGACGGGAGTTGGTACACCCTGAAAGCGTATATGTCCGGCGGGAGGTCCAGAGCCGTGGTGAAGATGCGCAGCAAGGACAACCGAAAGATCGAGGTCCCATTGGTCTGGCTCATGGCCGACGCCTTTATGGGCGGACGGAGGCCGGGATACGGCATTGTTCACCGAAATGGAGCCAAGCTCGACTGCGAGCTGGAAAACCTGAAGTTCGTTCCACTGAAGGAGTGCGGCCGCATCTCTTGTAGAGGCCGCAGGAAGCCGGTGGCCAAGGTCGACCGAGGAGGCAACATCGTGGAGATCTACCCATCCGGTAGGGACGCGGCCAAAGAGAACTACATCAGCCAGAACTCAATATGGGCGAGGTGCCACAACCAAGTGCAGGACCCGTTCCGCCTGGACGGGTACAACTATCAATACGTGTAAAGGAGAAAGCCATGAAAGACATTATTGCGATGGAAGAGATGGATCTGACCAGAGATGGCGACGGCTATGAAGAGTTGCTTGCCAGCATCAGGCGAGAGTTCCAGAAGTGCGTAAAGGACGGGACGGAGCCGCTCTTTACCACGAACGCCGGCGGCCTGTACGACCTTCTGTTGCAGAAGCTGCCGGAGGGGGCCCGTCAGCACTACAACTGCTACGCCTGCCGGCATTTTGTAAACCGATACGGCGGTCTTGTCAAGATTGATGAGAAAACCGGGAAGCAGACCTCCGCAATGTGGAATGAAAAGGTGCCGCCCTTCTTCGCCGATGCCGTGAAGGAGATCCGCAAGCGCGTGAACAATGCCGATGTTACCGGCGTGTTTGTTACATCCGAGAAGACGCTGGGTACGCCCGTGACCGGAAGCTGGACTCACATGGCGGTTGAGGTCCCGAAGAACATGGTGTTCTCTCACCGCCTGAAGAGCGCCTACCAGGAGTCCTCTGAGAAAGCGGAGGATTACCGGCTCCTGAAGGACGCGGTGTATCGGTATAGGGTGGAGACCGTTGAGGAGGCTGTAAACCTGCTGCGGTCCAACAGCCTGTACCGTGGTGAGAAGGTGCTCGGCGTGGCTGAGTGGTTCCTCGAGGTGCTCCGCGCCACAAAGGGGAAACGGAATAAGGGAAACATGCTGTGGAGAAAAGCGGCTACAGCGCCCGCAGGTTTTTGCCATGTGTCCACCAGCATGATTGGGACCTTGCTGGATGACATTGAGGCTGGCTACAGCATGGAAACCGTGAGCCGCAAGTTCGCCGAGAAGATGGACCCTCTGAAGTATCAGCGGCCCCAGGCAGCTCCGACCGCCGGGAATGTAGCCCAGGCCGAGAAGATCGTGGAGAAGCTCGGAATTGAGCGGTCCTTGAAGCGCAGGTTCGCAAGGCTGGATGAGCTGGTGACGGTATGGAGACCCAAGAGCGACGGCGGCGTGGTCACAGGAGGGGTATTCGCCGGCATCAAGACGAAGCAGAGCGCGCCCGCCCGCATGGGAGGCATGGAGCCCTCCAGCACCATGACATGGGAGAAGTTCCGGGCCACAGTTTTGCCGAAGGCAAAGAAGATTGAATATTATGTGCCTCCGAAGGAGGACAACTACAGCGCCATTCTGACGGCCCAGGAGCAGGATGCGCCGCCCATTATCCGCTGGGACACCGAGGAGCACCTCTGCCCGTTCAACTGGTATGTGTACAGAGGAGGTTCCAGACCCGCTCATTGGGGCCTGACTGCTGGCTCCTATGTCGAGGTCACTGGCATCACCTTGCAGCCGAACATGTGGTATCCGGGCTTCGAGCACGAGGGAAAGAGCGTGTTCTTCATCCTGAAGAACTGCAAGGACCACCGATACGGCGGCGCCGGTATTGCCTTGTTCCCGGAGGTGCTGAAGGGCGAGCTCCGCGAGATCCGATCCACTATCGAAGCGTATTCCCGGAATGAGACCCTTGGTGGATTTGAAGAGGCGTCTGCCTGCGGCATCCGGCTCCAGGGCAATGCGAAGTGGTGGGATTACAAATTCCGAGTAACTACAGACGTCGGGACCGCGATCTATACGTTGGACCGCTGGGACTAAGGAGGAATACTTTGACCTGCATCATCGGATTTACTGACAAGGAGCACGGCGTTTCCTGGATTGGCGGCGATAGCCTTGGAAGCAATGGCTACACAAAGTCGTCTGAGCTATCCGCGAAGGTGTTCAGGAATGAGCTGTTCAAGAACGTGCTCATCGGGGGAACGACCACATTCCGGCACCTGGACCTGCTGAGATATTCAGAGGACCTGTTTGATGAGGTGGACTTCTACAAAAAGTCGGAAATTGACCATAAGTTCATGGTCACAAAGTTCATCCCAAAGGTTGTGAAGTTATTCAAGCAGGGCATCATCAGCTCTCCAGAAACAGAGCGAGGCGGCAACTTCATCGTGGCCACGCCTGGAAGGGTTTTTGAGATTCAGAGTGATTACTCCGTCCTGGAGCCAGAACTCGGCATCTGCTCTGTGGGATGCGGAGAAGAGGTGGCTATGGGGAGTCTGCTGACAACGATGCAGATGGACATGAAGCCAGAAGACAAAATCGTCATGGCTCTGAAAGCGGCAGAGCAGTGTTGCTGTGGTGTTCAGAGACCGTTCCGCATCTTATGCACGGATGGAAGCGACGAAATCATCATCAGATAGGAGGAGAAGCATGAGCTATACACCGACAGTTGTCTTTGATTTTGACGGCGTTCTGCACAGCTACGTGTCTGGCTGGCGCGGAGCCACTGAGATGCCAGACCCGCCTGTACCGGGTATGCGCGAGGTCATTGACGAACTCCGTGAGCGTGGCTACAAGGTGGTCGTTGTGTCGACCCGCTGCATTGGGCCGGAGGGCATGGGAGCCGTCAAGAGATACCTAAAAGAGAACCAGATCGAGGTCGACGATGTTCTGGCCGAGAAGCCGCCTGCCATCTGCTACGTGGATGACCGGGCCATCTGCTTCGATGGGAGCACAGACGGCCTCATCGAGAAGATCGTAAACTTCAAGAGCTGGGTTGAAAAGGGTGGCCAGTGATGAGACGTGAACTTTGGGGCTTGCGGGTGAAAACCACCCGCGAGCCGGTCTATACCTACTGGGCGTCCAGCAATAGGCACCGGGCCCTGTTCGCCAGACGAGAAGAGGCAGAAAAAGCCTGCCTGAACCCCATGAACAAGGATATGGAGCCGTTCAGGATTACCGGCGTCGACGCGAGGGAGATGGTGAGGCATGGGTACTGGAAGAATGTATTCCAGAATGGTCCGTGCAGTTGGTCAGGAGAGTGTTCTGCTTGTAGAGTGAGAAACGACATTCCGCACCCATGGGTGGCGAATTATTGCCCTAACTGCGGCGCTCGAATGGATGAGGAGGCGAAAGAAAATGACACATGAAGAAGCTGTGCTGGTGTCGGCATACACCGGCGTCCTGCTGACCAAGAGCTTCAAGAATGTACAGGACTTCTGCGAAAAGTTGCTTGGCCGGCCGGTGTTTACACACGAGCTTGCCAATGAGGGGGTCCTGAAAGAAATTCAGGAGAAGTGCCTGCCGGAGATCGTGAAGATGATCGACCGCGAGGTAGATGGGTCGGGCAACGAAAGGCCGGAGTATTACGTCGGCAACACCATCAGCGACAAGGATCTGGAGACCATCCGAAAGGAGCTCGCCAAAGGCGCGGTGCTGGCGCCCTATAAGGCTACTCCGATAGAGGGGCTGCGGCCATGCAAGGCCACCTCCTACAAGGACGGAAAGGCCGAGGATGTGTTCGGCTATTTCCACCAGTGGGGAGTCAACTACGAAGAGTTTGAGACTGGACCGGGCAACTTCACAACGGCCATCATTGAGACCTTCGGTGGCGCTGTAGTGAGCTGCCCCGCGGAAACAGTTGAGTTTCTCGACTGGGCTGAAGGGAGCGCCGAATGAGTGCCCCTTTCTGGAAGCCGGTCAGATGCCACGGGTATCTGAAGCCGACCCAGGACGGCCGCATCATTGAGCTTCTGAAGGACGGCGATGGGCGCGTTATAGGGGCTCAGTATCTTGGGATCGGAGAGGATGTACCGGATAGCTGTGACTGCGAAGGCGCTCTTGAGTTCCTGAAGACCTATTATGCGGTAGTTGAGAAGGAGTTCACAGGTGTCCTCGTCGGCTGGCGAGAAGTTGTGGAATCGGCTTGGTTGTATGCAGATACCGACTACCGCTACGACGGGTCTGAGTTCATCCATTGCGGGAAGCAAGTCAAAGACCGAGAACTCTGCGGAATTGTCTACTTCCGGTCTGGCCAAAAGAGATATGTACCGCTGAGGTTCATCGAAGAAATCGAGGAAAGGAGCTAACACCAATCCTGGTGAACCAGGTTGCCGGAAGATTGATAAGTCCGGCGTAAAACTGCCTGTTACAGCGTGAGGGCCCGATAGGTCGATAGCATGGGAGGATTAGGCCGTTGACCGCAGCCGGTTTGGTTTGTGGTCGGTGTGAAGCACATTGCAAGCGTGAGTTTTGGCAAGGACAGTTTGGCCATGCTGTTGTTGCTCGTGGAGGAAGGATGGCCGCTGGACGAGGTCGTGTTCTACGACACCGGGATGGAGTTTAAGGCCATCTACCATACAATGGTCAGAGTGAGAGCCATTCTCAGGGAGAAGGGCATCGCGTTCACGATCCTCAAGCCTGGGTACGACTTCGAGTGGAAGATGTTCGACAAGCCCGTCAATGGTCGGAATGGCTTCCATTACGGGTACTCCTGGTGCGGAGGTAAGTGCCGATGGGGAACGCGGGACAAGCTCTCTATTGTGGAGAGGTATTGCAAAGGTGCCATTGAGTATGTTGGGATTGCAGCCGATGAAACGGCACGACTCGTCAAAGAGCGAAGCGGGAACAAGGTGTTCCCGCTGGCCATAAAGGGAATGACAGAGGCGGACTGCCTCCGATACTGCTACGACAGGGGCTTCTTCTGGGAGGAAGAGACAGCGGAGGGGCAAGTCAGGCTCTACGACATTCTGGACAGGGTTTCCTGCTGGTGCTGTGCCAACAAGAACCTGAAGGAGCTTAGGAATATCTACCGGCATCTGCCGGACTACTGGCGGCGCCTTGAGGAGCTTCAGGAGAGGACCAAGCGGCCGATGAAGGGTGCAGGGAAAAGCGTCTTTGACCTGAAGGCGCGTTTTGACAAGGAGGTTGAGCATGAAGAAATCTGAAATCAAAATCGGGCACATCTACTCCAATGGGAAGGGGCGGCTCCGAAAGGTCGTCGACATTGGGCCGCAATACAAATTCTACGCCAGCCAAGAGAGCGAGGAGAACATGCGGTATGAGGTCATCAACGACGGAAGCAAAGGGAACCGAACCGCCGGAGAGCAGCACAACATGACCCTGGCCTCATTCGCCTCCTGGTGCAAGGATGACGTTTCTGGATAGGTGGCTCCCGTCCAGGCAAAGGAGGAGGGATATATGTACGACAGAAATGCACCAAAATTTGAATGGCGGGCACTGTACAGGTGCCTTGTATGCGGCAGAGTGCTCCCGTTTGGAGAAACCGCATTGATGAGTGAAGCTGTTGCTGCCGAGCTGGCGGCCTGGTTTGGAGATCACTCGAAAGAGTACAAGACCTACCGGAAGGTGTACCCTCGAACGGTGGTCCATAACTGTTTTGGGGATTCGAGCCAGGTCGGGGCCGCTGTGTTCAGCGGGTTTGTAAAATGCAAAGAGGAGAAGTCCTCGAATCAGGAAGGAGAGCATGAAAATGAAAAAGAGTAGTCTAATCGTTGCCGGAATTGTTCTGGCGGCAATCGCCCTCGCTGTGGTGATGGTGGCCGGCATCAACAACCGGGCCATCTCCCTGGAGGAGCAGATCAGCGGCGCCGAGGCCCAGATCAGCGTGGCTGAGAAGCGCCGGGTGGACCTCATCTACAATCTGGTGGACACCGTGACTGCCTACCAGGAGTATGAGGGCGAGACGATGCTTGCCATCACAGAAGCCAGGGCGGCGGCCCAGGCGGGCAACGCCGACGAAGCGATGACCGTCCTGAACGCCGTGTCGGAGCAGTACCCGGAGCTGAAGGCGAATGAGAACTACCAGCAGCTCATGACGGAGCTGGCCATGACGGAGAACTCCATCGCTCAGTATCGGAATAACTACAATGAGCAGGTGAAAGCGTACAACAAGTTCGTCCGCCAGTTCCCGAACAACATCATCCTGGGGATTATGGGGTATGCCCCCGTTGAGACGCAGTACACCGATTATGATGCGCCGGAGGATGCCCCGTCTGACCTGTTTGGAGAATGACATGGAGATCAAGAAAAGAGAGGTGCTGTTCGGCGTCATCATCATTCTGGTGATGCTTACCGTAGGTCTCGGCATATCTGGCTCCATCACGGAACACATGCAGACTGAGGCCGAAAAGTACACAACGGCGGTCCGGGTTGAAGATGCCGACCAGTTCACATACGGGATGGACACGGATTTTGGGAACGCCTTGGTCTATGGAGAGCTACGGGCCCTGGAGCCCGTTTCGGATTCGGCGCTGGACGGGGAGTATCTGACCATCTGCAAGACGATGGAGAGGTACACCATGCACACCAGAACAGTCACTTACACAGACTCGAACGGGAAAACGAAGACCCGGACGGAGACCTACTGGACCTGGGACTATGCAGGCTCTTGGGAACAGGAAAGCGATACGGTTTCATTCCTTGGTTGCGAGTTCCAGACCGGGCAGCTCAGCCTGCCTGGGGATGAAACGCTCCGGCTGAAGAATGGGGACGCATATCTGTACGAGGGGTTGCACACTCGCTACTACTTCACGGGGCTTCCGGCGTCGTTTGATGCCACCATCCACGCCGTCCTCCGCGACGGCGACATCGGAGAAGGCGCCGAGGTATTCAAGGACAAGACGCCTGCCGAGGTCGTAGACGACCAGTTGAGCGGTCAGAAGATCCCGGCCATCATCTTCTGGGTATTCTGGGTACTTCTGACCGGAGGGGCGCTGGTGGGGTTCTTCTATCTGGAGAACCGCTGGCTGGACGATTGAGGTGATGAAGGAGATGGACAAACTCATTTGCCCGGCCTGTCACAATGCCGACCACAGGCCGGGAGCTAAATTCTGCTGGGTGTGTGGGTATGGCTTTCCGCTGAGCCGCGGGAGGGATGAGCCCTATGTGCTGGAAAAGGCTATCGAGACCTTTGGGCCGGAGCACCAGCAACTCGTGGCCATAGAGGAGATGTCAGAGCTCCAGAAAGAACTATGCAAGCGGTACAGAGGGTTTGAGAACCATGAGCATATCGCGGAGGAGATCGCCGATGTAGAGATCGTCCTTGAGCAACTCATGATGATGTTCCAGTGCAAAGATGAGGTCAGAAAGACCAGGGCCGAGAAGGTGGAGCGGCTCTGGGGAAGGATCTGCAAGGCGAAAGGAGAGGCTGATGAAACCGGAAACGAAGCTCAGGAAGGCGATGGAGGTCGAAGACCCGAACATCCGGCTTGCGAAGCTGGAGAGTGTTTGCCTGACGACGCTGCCTTATTCGGAGGTATGGAAAAAGGCCAGGGAAGAAGCACAAAAGCTGCGCAAAGAAGGCGCCAGATACTGGTGACAGGGAAGAAGGGAAGGTGGAGCGAGAGATGAGAAAATATCAAGCGGCATACAAGTGCCCGCTCTGCGGCGCCACACTCTGCACTGGAGAAGCGAGAGAGGTCCCGTACGATGAGCTTCCGAGACTCCTCGCGGCCGTTGTGAAAAATCAGCAGTTTGTGGGGAACCCGTACCTGCATCAGGCACCCATGCACATTCCGCACAAGTGCAGGGATGGGAACGCCGGGCTTGCGCAGTTTGCCGGCTTCATCGTAGTAGGATGAAAGTACAGGGATTTTTAGTCTACAGGGTGTGGTATGGTGACACCCTGGTCTATGTCGGACGGACTAAACAGCCGCTTCAGGACAGAATACGGGGGCACCTGTTCCAGAAACCGATGCATCGGACTATCGCCATTGAGCAGGTCACGAAGATTGAGTATGCTGAGTTCCAGACCGAGGCGGACATGAACCTGTACGAGATCTACTTCATTCTGAAGTGGCACCCGCCGCTGAACGTGGATGATAAGACACGGGATTTCCCGACAGTAGATCTTCCGCCGGTTGAGTGGAGAGAGTTCAGCACGAAGCTCTGGGACAAGTGGGTGGACGAGCTCCAGAGGAAAGCTACTGACCGGGAGAAGGCTCTGCGGAGGTATCACCAGATACCGGAGGAAATCAGGGTCCTCAGATCGGCCAATAAGACCGGAGAGCTCAGTGATGAGGAGTTCTGGGACAGAAAAGAGGCTCTTGTGAAAGAGCTCGACGGATTAAATCAAGCAATCTGGGGAAGGTAAGACCCGCGTAGGTCGATTCACGTGCTGTCCGCCACACATTCCATCAAACTGAATAGCCCCAGGGGCTCCAGAGCCCCGAACAGGAAGAGGCCGCCCCTTATGGGGTGGCCTCTTTGAGTTTTTCCACGAGCTGCGAGATGGATGACTGGAAATACTCCATATTGGCGCCGTCAAGCAGGAGGCGGAGGTCAATATACTCGTAGTTCGCCGGCTCACTGATATAGGACTTGCGCTCATCCTCGGTAGCCGTCGGAAAAGAAGACAGAAGCTGGCGAAGCTCTGCATAGTTCCGCCGAGGGCGTCAAGAATAGACGATAGAGAGACCACCACGACGCCCTTCAGGCCGTCGTGAGAGTTGTCCCATGAGTTGATACCAAACACCTTTACATCGTTCAGACATGCGTAGTACGCCCCGTAGCGAGGGCCGCGGCCAAATGCCGTCCGCAGGCCAAGACTGGCGCCAAAGTCCATCAGAGAACGGGAGACGCCAGCAAGATCGGCACGGCCGCGCTCTGAAAACTGCTGTAACAGCCTGTCTGCGTCCCATGCGATATTGCTCTGGAGCTTCTCTTGGGCGGCAGCAGCTCCCCCTATAGTGGTTGACGTCAAGAGCGTCCCTCCGCCTGAGTGGTACTGCCGCACTTCTACGCCATAGATCTCCATGCCATCTATATTGCGGCTGAGGAAGTCAATCAGGGTGGAAAGGGTATCTGGGATCTTGTCGGCCACGAAGACCAGCTTCATGTGCTCCGCTTTCAGATTGGAGCTGACCCGGCCCCAGAAGTCCTCTGTATCGTACGGACTTTCTGGATTAGCCAGACGGAAGCATTGCTGGATCTCGGACAGGTCCCAGTACCGTGCTCTGGAAGCGTAGTCGAGCATCTGGCCTACGACCTCGCGCCTGATACGTGCGTCCGAGCTCCGCTTGACCTCTACCAGAACAGGGACCCCGTCCTGATCCAGGAACAGGTGGTCGAGAGAATAGAAGATGGAGTCATCATCAGGGTCTCGCACGGGGTATTCCTGCCGGACGAGCATGAGAGACTTTCCTGTAGAGGATGGGGCCCTCATAAGGAGCTGCGGGTTGGCAGCCACGATCTGCTGGAGGTCTCTCTCGGCCTTGTATGCGGCTTCACTCGCAAGGGAAGCGGTTCCGTCCTGAGACATGAAGAATAAGCTACTCCCCATAGGTGACACCTCCAGTCGATTTCTGCGAAGGGATTGGCTTTGAAAACATATCGACACCTCCAATATGTAGTCTATTGGCTCACAATACGTATTCTAACGGCGGCTATCTCGGAAGTCAATGTGATAGTAAGCTATGTGTAAGCGGGTTATAACCTATCAGCATACATATTGGAGACGGTTAAGATGGACAAGAAGCAACTTGGTAGGCGTATCAACTCAGCCAGGAAGGATCAGGGGATGACCAGCGACAAACTGGCAGAGGCTTGCCACATCAACCCGACCTACCTCCGGCAGATTGAGAGCGGCATGAAGACGCCGAGTCTCCCACTATTTATTGAAATTTGTCGGGCGCTCAAGGTATCGCCCAATTATATGTTGCCAGACCTTGTGCCGGGAACTGAAGCGGAAAAACTCGAAAAATTTGAAAAAATATTTTTGGCGGCAGACCCGACTCCGAGGCAGATAGAGGCTCTTGAAGAAATGGCGAGGATTGTGATGAAAGGGAGCTTCGACAAGTAAAAAAGCGTATAAACAAGTATAGCCCTGCGCCTTGAGACGCAGGGCTTTTGCTGCTTTTGAGAGTTAACCGCGGGGATCTGCACCATTAACCAGGGACATATCTTGCTTTAGGTAGGTAAAGTGCTATAATACAATCACAGGAAAAATAAAAGAACCCCCGGTGCTGGAACACCAAGGGTTCGGGCGGCTCCGCAGCTTTCCTGCGATACACCACACCAGACAAAAAGAGTGTATCATAGCTGTGGCCACCTGTCAAGAATGCTGGAAAGGAGCAATGCAAAATGGTCACGCCAGATAAAATCAGGACGGACGCAGCCAAGCTCGACGCCTACCTGGAGGCTTTCGAGCACACCTATCTCCACTTCCTCGATGTGGGCTCTGAGGAAGCGGAGCAGAGAAACAGAGGCACCTTCGCTTTCTACGAGATCCGGGACAAGATCATCGGCCTGATGGTTGAGATGGAGGAGTTCGCCGGCCACATGGAGGTCTGCAACGCCATCTTCGCCGCCAATCAGGTGAGGAGAGGCGGTGCCGCCACATGAGCGACGGGAAGAACTTTGTGGGACGGGTGGCCGTCATTGAGCAAGAGGGTCTTGTGATAAGGGTCTTGCTGAACGAAGGAGAAACGATGTACGCAGCGAGAGACATCCTGGCCGCCTGCGGAGTGAAGTACCCGACGAAGTGGTGCCAGAGAGAGGCGCAGGCGAACAGCCCGGTGAAGCTCATTAAGCTGGACTATCCGGTCAACGGGAAGACGGGCGGTACGTCCAGAAGGTCAGTCCCGATGTACTTTGTGTCTGAGAAGTGCGGGCGGATGATCTTGGACATGGTTGGATGCGACAAGGGCGTCCGCTCCTGGTTGGAGAGCGAGGTGTTCTCCTACAAACTGAAGCCGGCCGAAGATCCTGAGCCGGTGGTAGTCACCGAGCCCGTGAAAAAGGTTGAGCCTCCGATAGCTGTAGACGAATTTCTAAGCCGTAGAATCGACAATCTGCTGTTTGAACTCCTGGAAATCAAGAAGTACATAGCGCAGCCCAGAACTTGATGCCTGGCCCCGGTTTTGCACCGGGGCCTTTTCTTTGCACATGATTAACCGACTGGTGTTTCACATGAAACATGATGGATAATCTGTGAATATGCAGACTCTCAGCACATGAATTGACGGTAAATGCTAAAACGAATAGATTGCAGAATAAAATCGGAAAAATAATGCGAAAACATATTGACATAGGTAGGTAATGTGCTAAAATATAATCACAATATAACCAATCGGATAAAGCGAGGAAGCCAGCGAGGTAAGGAGGTGGAGAGATGGTAAAGAAAACTGATATTGTTCGAGCCGCCGTTTCTGCCGGGAATTACAAAGAGGCTTTGAGGATCGCCAAGGATTTTCGGCTAGGCATCTCGAAGGAAGATTCGGATGCAATGAAACGCGGCTATGAGTGCATGGCAACCAGCCCGGAATTTTACGAATCAATCGGGTTCGACGTCAGTGAGTGCATTGATAAAGGAATTGAGGTGCTTGTAAGGATCTATGGATAAAAGAGTTGAGGATATTACCGGAAGAAAGTTTGGGAAACTGACCGCCTTGTCATATTCTCACACCCAAAACGGACACGCATACTGGCTATGCAAGTGTGACTGCGGGAGCATGAAGGTGGTGATGAAAAGCAATCTCGTCCAGCAGAAAACAAGGTCCTGCGGGTGCCTCCAAAAGCAACGAACAAAGGAACACAACAAAAAGCACGGAAAGTCAGGAACAAGGCTTTACAGGATATGGAAAGGCATGAGAAACCGTTGCTATAACCCAAATGTGAGGGCATACAAGGATTACGGCGGACGCGGAATACAGGTTTGCGAAGAGTGGCAACACTACGCTGCTTTCCAAGAATGGGCGCTCAGCAACGGATATGAAGACAACCTCACGATTGAACGTATAGATTGCAACGGAATGTACGAACCTGAAAATTGCAAATGGGTTGCGCTTTCAGATCAAGGGAAAAACACACGAAAAAACCGATACATTGAGCACGATGGAAAGGTTATGACTCTTGCTGAGTGGTCAAGGGAGCTTGGTGGTGGGCCCAATCTCGTCACAACAAGATTACAGCGAGGATGGTCAGAGGAAGATGCTGTTTCAACCCCACTGAAGCGGGAAATGCCCGCCAAATCTCCGTAAAGCACCGAGAAAGCGGTAATCAGTCGAACTGAATACCACCAGAATACCTATCAAAAGAAAAGGGCGTACGCGAGCTCCCAGGGCCATCTGCGGCCGTGTGGTAGCCAGTTGGCTAATATGCAAAAATCAATCGGATAAAAACGAGGAGGTACATCATTATGGGAACCAGAAATTTGACCGCAGTCTACATCGACGGAGAGTACAAGGTGGCCCAGTACGGGCAGTGGGACGGATACCCGGAAGGACAGGGTCTGACGGTCCTGCATTTCCTGCGGGACGAGATGGACGCTGAGAAGTTCAAGACAGCCGTCCGAAAATCCTCTTACATTGACCCGAATGAGCTGATGAAGCTCTGGGAGAAGTATGGGATGAGATCTGATGGCCTTGTCACAATGGAAGATGCCGACAGAATGAAGAAGTCCCACCCAGAGTTCAGCAGAGACACGGGCGCAGAGATCCTCAGCCTCATTCAGAGCAAGCCGGACGGAATGAAGCTCAACGACAACATCGGCTTTGCGGCCGACAGCCTGTTCTGCGAGTGGGCGTGGGTCGTCGACTTCGATGCTGGCACATTCGAGGCGTTTGAGGGCTTCAACCGGAACGGGCCGCTGGAAGAGGGTGACCGCTTCTTCTTCCTGAACCCGCTGGCCGAGGATGGCTACTATCCGGTAAAGAAGGTGGCCGAATGGACGCTTGACAGCCTGCCGTCCGATGAGGACTTTCTGGCGGCGTTCAAAAGCGAAGACGAAGAGGAGGAGTGACCTGTGGAACAGGCTCTACGCGAGAAGATGGAAGCAGCGGTGGCGAAGGAGCTTGATGAGAGTTACCGCTACTGCAAGCAGCCGGACGGCACGTTCAGCATGGAGATCTACGCCGACTACCGGGATGAGATGGATGGGAAGACCGCTGGAGAGATCTGTAGCGGCAAGGACCCCGTGTGCGCCCTTTGGGACAAGCTGACTGACTGGTACTTCGATAGCGAGTGCTATTACAGGGCGGAGCTGAGGAAGGAAATCCAGAAAGAGCTTGAGAAAGAGGGCGGCCCATATCAGGGCGGCATGAGCTCCGAGGAAGAGGACGTCTTCGGCGAGGTGCTGGATGAACTGGTGTACTGGACATACCCGGAGGACCACTTCATGAAACAGGAGTTCTTCGTGAACATCATGGTGGACACCGGAGACGGGAACTACGACTACACGCTGAACGGCATCTATCCGTGCTGGTACGGCCAGTATGAGGCCCGGATCGACGAGAAGAGCTCGTTGCTGTGGCTGGCCAGACAGCAAGGGTACACGAAGACGCAGCTCTGGAAGGCACTCCGTGAGGGCGACATGGCTGACACGAAGGGCTTCCTTGAGAGCTGCCGGGTTGAACTGGCAAATCTACCGTCGCACATGTCCACACTGACGTTCTTGGTGCGGATGACGCTTGAGGACCTGATTACCCTGAACAGGTGCATCAAGCTCCAGGACCGGAACGGGCGCTTCTATGATGCCAGAAAGAACCCGTACTGCGGGTACATCGTTATCGACAAGGACACGGTGGCAGGACTGTTCGACCCGTGGTCCGGCGGAGGGAGCGTCCTCGAAATCCAGTTGGAGAAGGACGTCCGCCTCCCCATCCGCTATATCAGATCGGCATTGCCGGACGGATGTGATGGCTACAGCATCGACAGCGTATATGGACTCTGTGGTTCCGCTTGGGAGAGCGATGCTGTAAAGGAAATCCACGTGCCACGAAATATCCGCCAGATGGAGGAGGCGATGGCTGGATGAAGACGGTATCTGACCTGAAACCGGGAGACAAAATCCGGCACGGGTCTCTGGAACTCACCGTGAAGGAGATCTGGCCCACGGATGACGGGAAGACCTGCATCCTGTTCGAGGACATCCCGTCAACCGACGAGAACAGTCAGGCATTTCAGGACCTTGTGAAGCGGACTGGCGGGACTGGGATGATGCTCCCGGTGAAGGTAGAGAACAAAGGGTATGAGGCAAGCCCGTCAATGAAGTTGCTGGAGAGGCACAAAGACGATCTCGCAAAGCAACTGAGGGAGGAGATGGACAGATGGAAGTAAGGCCGTGGATGCTTGAGGCCATGAAATGGGGAGCGATGATTTACCCAAACATGGTTGCCGGCAACGTGTACCTTTACCAGCTTTACACAATGTGCTTTGTTGGATTCAAGAGCAAGGATGTCGCCGAAGCGTTCGTGGACTGGGCCGAGAAAAATATCGACCATTGGGGCTACGACATGGTCACGCTGATTGATACAAACGACGAAGCCACAAGAGAGCTATGGAAGGTTCACATCAAGGAGAACGCTCCCGAACAGAAGAAAGTGGGGGAAGACGGAACGGCCGGGTTGGAGTATGCAGGCTCTAAGCTACATGCGTTTCTTGAGTCTGGGTATGAAGTGAACCAGAGGCCCGGACAAACATGGTGGCTTCGCTCTCCTGACGGAGGGTATAAGCCTGTATCAAGGGCAGATAGGGAAATCGCCATCATCGTAAAGGACGGAAGAGTGGCCGATGTGTACGCCACCTGGAAAGAAGACCTCAGCATCGAAGTGGTGGACCTGGACGTGAATGGTGACGAAGAACGAGAAGCCGAAGTGATGGACCGCATGAAAGAGATCGAGGCCAAGGTCGAAAGCAGAACATTGTTCAAAATCTACTGAGGTGGTGAAACCGTGATTACCAAAGAAAAGATAAAGGCTGGCCTTCACGAAGGGGCCGTTCGGCTTATCACAGACCTGAACATGGAGAGCGGGACCGTCTGCCAGATCGGAGAACTCTGGTTCTATTTTGGAGGAGAGACTGCTGAGGACATGACGCCGGAGGAATACATGAAATGTGTCCCGGTGGATGACATAGCGGACGAAATCTTCGAGGCCGTGGTGTCTTTCAAGGACAGTGGCTTTGAAGATGAGTACGAATACTACGACGAAAAGCTCAGAAATGTGAAGGAGGGAATTTGATATGCCGAACTATGTGAGAAACCGCGTGGTAATGGAAGGCATCGCCAACCTGCCGCTGTTTAGAGAGGTCGACGGCAAGAAGCACTTCGACTTCAATAAGCTGATTCCGATGCCGGCAGAGCTGGAAATGGAGGAAGGCTCTACAACGGAGGAGAGCATCATCTACTACCTGACAGAGCGGTGTAGCATCCCCGTTCAGGATTTGCAGAGCGACAAAGCCAGCATGGCAAGAGCCCTCGTGCGAAATATGTTCTCGGCCACATGGCACGAAGAGGTGTTCCGCCGGGTGCGAGAAAAGATGGCAGGTGCCAGTGAGGCGGAGAGAGATATTGCCTACGACAAGGGGCGGCGGTATATCTCCAACTTCATGGAGTACGGGTTCACAACGTGGTATGGGTGGTGCAACCACCACTGGGGCACCAAGTGGAACGCGATGGACACGAAGATCCTGGATGAGGACACCATTGAGTTCGACACAGCGTGGTCAAACCCGGACCCAATCATGGAAAAGCTCGGAGAGATGTACCCCGGAATCCACGTTGAGCACTGGTGGGCCGACGAGGATGTCGGTAGCAACACCGGACACCGGGTCATGTTCGATGGAGGGGTAGTGGAGAACCGCTTTGACGGAGACAGCGACGCTTATTCGATCTACACGATGCTCTGGGGCGAAAGCAGGTGCGTGTACCTGGACGAGAACGGCCTCATCCAGCACCGGGATTGCGATGACTGCGACGGGTGCAACTGAGAAAGGAGACGGAGAGGCATGAATGAGTTGTGGATGCGCGTCGGGATGACCTTCAGGCTCACCGACGAAGAGGTGGAGGCCATCCTGAACCCGAAGGATGGCGAGGTCAGCATGAGGGCTATTATCAGAAGGGCGTTTGACGAGGGCCGTTTTGAACTCGACGGAGATACCTACATACCGGAAATCACGGTCGAGGAATACAACGCCAAGCACGGGACCGAGTACGAGGTCGGAGAGTATGAGTGCAGCCTATAGGGAGGGAAGTACGTGAAAACGGAATTTGAGGTGAAAGCAGAGATACGCATAGTCCTATCCCAGCAGGATATAGACGACATTATGGTATGTGCTCTTGAGGGTGGCATCACCTATTGGTGCTTCAAGGCGGAGGTCGTCGGAGAATATCTGGGGGAATACGCCAGCGAGCAGATTAGCCGGGGCGGGATGTTAAAGCTCTACGACATTGAGAACGGAGACAAGTATTGGCTGGACCTGAAAAAGTTCCTGAAGGGGTTCAAGCTGTGGCTTGAGAACGATGGAGACCGATACGGCGCTGTCGAAGATGGTGAAGTGGATTGCTGTAACATCGACGGGGAGTGCGCGGATGCCATTATCCAATACGCTCTGTTTGGGGAGGTGATTTACGGATGAACCGGGGAGAGCGGGTTATCTACGAAGAAATGCCGACGCTTCGATTCAGAGATGAGGGGCTGGAACGCGTCTGGTATGCACTCGGTGATGTACCAGTAGACCCTGAGACCGAGAAAATTGAAGATGCGTTCATGTGGTGGCCGGCCGGTACGGACCGAGAAGACATCTGGCGGTGGTTCGATGAGAGGCACAGCAAAGGAGTGGCCTACCTGCTGTACGGAGGGGCTGAGAACTATGTGCAGGAGACCAAGCGGCTCTATGAGCTGAAGAAGACCTGCTTCGAGTGCGAGTCATCGTCCTGCCAGTACAATCACCAGGGAGAGTGCCGATTTGCCCTGGTACATGAACGCAAGCCCCGTATCACCGATGAGGATGGGTGCATCGACTATGATTTCAACGAGGGAGAGCACTGAGAAAGAAGGCATCAAAGAAGCTGGTGCCGCTATAAAGAAGCTCCGAACAGAAAGGGGAATAACTCAGCGGGGGCTTGCTGATATGGTCGGTACGAGTCGTGAAATCATCCAGCGTTGGGAGAACGGGCGAGGTAGACCGTCAGATCGTTTCCTGCCTGCCCTTGCGGATGCCCTCCGATGTGATGTAAGAGACATCTGGTCCCCTCCCATCAAATACTGGCTCCGTGGCTACGACGAGGAGAAGATAGCCAGAGCCGGCGAAGCAGCACCGCTCCTGAAGCGGCGGCTTGAACTTGAGATGTCACAGGTCGAACTGGCGAGGAAGTCCGGGGTCGGGCTGAAGACAATCCGGGATATTGAAGCTGGCTACCATGCTCCGACTTGGGAAACTCGGAAAAAGCTGAGAGCAGCACTTGGAATGTCGGAAGAGCGGTACTACTCCATAGAGGACAGGAACAAAATGGTTTTGCACATGCAGAACATATTGCAATGGGTAATCACCGACTACAATTCCGCAATCCTCCGGCTCGGCATGGACTATCAGGACGTCTTACAGGAACTCAACCTATGTGCAATCCGGGCGATAGACCGATTTTATCCAAGGGATGGCGGCGCAAGCGTAGAGACCTACGTCATCCGAAATCTCATGGGCAGAATGAAGAACCTGATACATAAGCACAATGCTGGAGGCATGGTAGGGGGAGCAGCCAAAAACTCTAATGTTCCGCTGGTGGTATCACTTGAGCAACTGATGGAACAAGGAGCCAGATCTGTAGAGCAAAGGGAGGCGAGTTAAATGAGCTACATAGGAGGCGGTCCATACTACGCAGAGACCTGTCCGCTATGCGGGGAGACGATGTGGAACGGCCGGTGTGAGAACCCTGACTGCCACTATCATTGGTATCCGAAGGAGGACGATGACGATGACCGCGATGAGAATAGACAGGGAGGCCGCTGGTAGGCTCCTGGACAGTTGCGATGGCATTTCTGGACGCTATGAACCGGCGGGCTTGTTTTATCTGAAGGAAGGCGACAAGTTCATTGGCATTGACAACAGCACCGGGAACGCCTGGACCGAAGAGTTCCCAGATGAGGCCAGTTGCCTCCGGTGGCTGGCCGGAGAGGAGTGAGAGAGATGAAGAAAGAGCAGCCGGTTATTACATATACAGAGATCCTGTCCAGAGCCGCCGGAAGCATTGAGCGAGACATTGCTGAGTGGCAGGATAAGGCGAAGGGCTTGCAAGGGGCCGAGAACATGCTCGGCCAATATGTTGACGGCCTCAGAAAGAAGCTGGATGCCATCAACACGATGTACCGCATCGAAACCGGAAGCGACCTGTGAGGAGGCTTGCGCTATGAATGAGAAAAAGATTGCTTTCGACGTCTATCTGCTGGATGTGTACCTCGATGAAGGTGGGTGGATTGAAAATGAGAGGCACCTGCTTGGTAACATGGAGGTTGAGCCAGCGATAGGCAAGGAAATTGATGCCGTTGATGTCCTGTCGGCCCTGAAAAAGTTCAGATACCGTGACTACACGGGCAGGCAGATCAGCGCCTTGGTCACGACGGACAGGAGAACCGTCTATGCGGAGGACTACTACGGAGATGGTAGCTGGTGGGAAGTCGGCGCTGTAAAGAACCATGTGCCGGTGTACGGCCTGAAGCTGAAGGGGGACGCGGCATGAAAAAGACAGACCTGAAAGCCACGCTCCGAAGCGGAGCAAAACTGAATGACCTTCTGTCGTTCGGCCCTGGACAAGACTGCGAGATTTTCAAGGCGGACAAGTTCTATGAAGACGATGAGGTGATATACGTCCCGGACGTGTCCCTGAATGAGATCCCGCTCAATCGGCCCATCACTGACCAGAATGAGCTCGACGAGGTGATCGGGTATTGCTACACCGGCCGCGACTTCGTGGAGGAGTGCAACGGAGACCGGGAACTGGCAGAGCGTCTGTTCTGGTACTGCGACTGGCAGCATCCGTCCTCGGCGGCAGATGAAATCCAAGATGAGGAGGATGAAGAGTGAAGCAGAAAGAAAAGAAATCTGTGGGACATGGCCAGATTGATGTCTTCGACGAGATCATCGTGGACAACTTTGCGGGCGGCGGCGGTGCCTCCACCGGAATTGAGCTGGCCGCCGGCCGGGTGGTGAACATAGCAATCAACCATGACCCAGACGCCATCCTGATGCACCGCACGAACCACCCGTACACTGAGCACATCCAGGCCAGCGTATGGGATGTTGACCCGGAAGAGGTGTGCCGGGGCCGGCCGGTCGGGCTGGCATGGTTCTCACCAGACTGCAAGCATTTCTCCAAGGCGAAGGGAGCGGCCCTGGTTGACCGGAACATTCGGGGTCTTGCGTGGATCGTGTTGAGATGGGCCGGGATCGTCAGACCCAGGGTCATCATCCTTGAGAACGTCGAGGAATTTGTGACATGGGGGCCAGTGAGAAAAGGCCGCCCGGTCAAGAAGCTGTCCGGCAAGACCTTTTTGCAGTGGAAGAGCCAGCTTGAGGCCCTCGGGTACAATGTTGAGCACAGAGAGCTTGTCGCCGCGGATTATGGGGCCCCCACAACGAGGAAGCGGTTCGTGCTCATTGCGAGGTGCGATGGACGGCCCATTGTATGGCCTGAGAGAACCCATGCACCACGGGACAGCGAAGAAGCCAAGAGCGGGAAACTGCTTCCATGGAGAAGCGCCGCTGAGGTCATTGACTGGTCTATTCCGAGCTACTCCGTGTTCGACAGCAAGGCGGAAATCAAGGAGAAGTACGGCGCGACCGCCGTCAGGCCGCTGGCCAAGAACACCATGCGCCGCATCATTCGGGGTGTGGATAAGTTCACCATCAAAAGTGGAGCACCGTTCTTGGTGGAGTGTAATCACGGAGGAGATGGGCACACAAGGAGCTCCGTGGACCCGATCAACACGCTTACCGGGAAATACACCGGAGGAGTGTGTGAGCCGGTCGTAGCCCCATTCACGTTCAGCAACACGGGAGGAAGCGTAGGAGGGTCTGCCTGCGATCCTGTGCATACCGTGCGTACCGCCGGTGGCCAAATCCTTGCATCCGCTAACCTCATGAGCATTGGGCAGACTGGCGGCGGTGACAGAGTACGAGATGCGCGAGATCCGGCGCCTACCTGCGTGTCGAAGCAGGAAACGTGTATGGTCGCCGCAAATCTGATTCAGTACCACACAGAGCAGACGGAGAATGTCAGAGCGAATGGCGTGGCAACTCCGCTCCCAACAGTAGATGCCGCGAATAGATACGGACTGACCTGCGCCAATCTGGTTGAGTATTTCGGGAACGGAGCCCCGCTTGACGTAATGGAACCCATGCACACCGTGACCAGCCACGACAGAGAGGCGGTCGTGGCCGCCCACATCCAGAAGTTCTATGGCGGTGTAGTCGGAGAAGATGCTCAAGAGCCGTTGCCGACGGTTACGGCGGTTGACCACAATGCACTATGCGCGGCGCACGTCGTAGAGTTCAAGGGTCAGGACATAGGCCAGGAACCCCAAAAGCCCCTGCGCACCATCACGGCCTCTGCCGGCGAGTTTGCGGCCTGCAATGTGTATCTGGCCAAGATGGACGGGCGGGATATGGGCTACTGGCCGAAAATCAGGGAGCTCCTGAATGAGCACTGCGGGTACTCCATGAAGGAAGATGAGGTCCTGTTGCTCCAGATTGGTGGGTCATGGTACTTCATATCGGACATTACCCTGCGGATGCTGACGCCGAGGGAGCTCTACAACGCCATGGGCTTCCCGCCGGACTACATCATTGACAGGGACTACCTGGGCAATGCCTATGGAAAGAGCAAGCAGGTTGCCCGGTGTGGTAATGCCGTGTGCCCGCCAATGGCAACGGCTCTGGTCAAGGCGAACTTCCCGGAGTGGTGTGGTCAGGACATCACGACCATGGCCCAGCTTGAGAAAGTGGTGGCCGTATGAAGAACAGGATAACCGTCAGGCACGGTATGCTCGGAGATCTGATACAGTACCTCAAACAAAGCGGATGGACTATCGAAGAGCCTGTCGGTGAGTACGAAGTCCTGAGAGCCAGAAAGAAGGGCTATCCAAGGCCGCTGTTAGTACACCAGAGAAAAGGGCGCGGGTGTGGCTTCAGCATTGATGAGCGAGACATGAAGGTCTACCAGGGATGGCAGAGAAGCCGACGTCGACGTGGGCTCAATCCAGACTGGCCTACGAGAGAAGAGGAAGAGCGGGAACGCTGGCCCATGTGGAGAGGAGAGGTCTGAATATGTAAATCAGAAGAGGAGACATTTTCTATGTAATGAGATCCGGCGTAGAGGTCGGAAGTGAGCAGTGGAGTGGGCGGCCGGGCGTGGTCGTGTCCTGCGATGAGAACAACATCCACAGTGAGGTGATTGAGGTCGCATACTGCACGACACATCCGAAGTCGCCACTGCCGACGCACGTAGGCATCATGAGCACGAACAGGCCGAGCACAGTCCTCTGTGAACAGATAAATGCCGTTTCGATAGAGAGGATCGGCGACTATATCGGACGCTGCACGGCCGATGAGATGCGGGAAATCGACATCGCCATTGCCACGTCGCTTGGGCTGAAAAAGTACCCTGGTCTTATCCAACGGCTGAAGGAGCGGGATGAGCAGGAAAAAGGATGCCCGGAGAAGACCCGAGAAGATATGCCGCACGATGGTATTGCGAAGGGCGCCACACTTGAGACGGAGAGGGACATATATCGGAAGCTGTATGAGGACCTCTTGGACAGGGTGCTCCGCTTCACATGCCCGGAACGCGCTGGTTAATACTTGGCGTTCTTTGCCGAGTTGGCACCATGAAATGAACGGAAATAAGCAATTCTGCCACAGAAACTTGATTTTGAATTTGTTTCGGTGTATCATTGGTGACAATAAGGGCAACGGGAGGTGAATACATGACGGCAAAGGATGCCCTTGTGGCGGCTCTGTACAGAACAGGGCACACGCAGGAAAGCGCAGCAAGACTTATCGGATGGAACGGCCAGCAGATCAGCCAGCGGCTTGCCAGAAACTCTATGAGGGCGGATGAGCTCTTGACCCTTATGGATGCGATTGGCGTTGATGTGACCTTCACTGTCAGAAAGACTGGAGAGGTACTCAGGGAGCACACGACTGGACACGGGCGCCGGGTGCATGGAACCGTCGACAAAGTGTTCTATGATACCGGGGCCGCAGACGCTCTGTCCAACAGCTTCTATGAGGATGGCGTCAGTGAGTATAAGGACGGAGAAGCCTGCGAATTGTACGTCGACAAGAAGGGGCGGTATTTCATGGCGGAGTACCACGAAGACGGAAAAGACCGGATTCGCTCTGTATCGCCAAGCGTAGCCGCTGCCTTCATCGAGAAGTACGGAACAAAAATCGAGAAAGGCCCAAAAGAAGAGTGATGAGAGCCTCCGAACCGGGAAAACCGGGTCGGGGGTTCTCTTTTTATATGTAGAAAGCATCTCCACGCCCACGTAGAAGGCGCTACAAGCTAAGAAAAGAGGAGATGATACCATACCACTCCGCTTGAAACAAGGGCGCTTACGTGGCTCTCAGAGATGCTCTGCAATAGACTGAAAACGCTCATTTTTTGCAAAAATAAAGGAAAAATAATGCGAAAACATATTGACATAGGTAGGTAAAATGGTACAATATACTTACAAGATAACCAGTCGGATAACGCAGGAAAGCCAGTTGGAAGCAGAGAGGGTTGACGATGCCGGCCCAAGCCAAAAGCCTCTGCAAGAACTGGTGGAGCAATAAAGAGGGAGCTATGATGATTAGATACTTTGAAGTGATGCTGGATGATGGGTACTCAATCTGCATCAAGGGCGTGAGAAAGCCCTCGAAGGAAGAAGCTGCTGCCTTCCTCACAGAGAGGGATTTGAAGGGCCGGAAGGTTGTCGATGTGGAAGAGTGGGACAGAAAGGACGCCGAGACCGCATTTGACTTCGGCAGAGAGGCTGAGTGGCCTGTATTTGGCCGGTAATCTATTGAGAAGGAGCAACAGTGGAATGAAGCTGACATTTCAAAATGAGCAGATGAGCCTGTTCGACCTCCTGGAGGTCAAGAACGGGGCGACATCCTGCTTCACTGGGAGGACAGAGCCCCTGGAAAGCATGACAGACCAGATAAAGAAGCTGGTGCCAGATGGTGAGTTCTTTGTGTATGTGGGCGTCCATCCTTTGGTTCTGAGACGGACGAAGCTGAAGAGAGACGAGATCCCGGAGGGGCATGAGTTTTACCACTACATGGTAGGCGGTACAGTGTACGCCGGCATCTTCGTTGGTTCCGACGACACAGAATGACGCGGAAAGAGGTGCAGTAGATGTGATGAGACAGATTAAGAGAGATGATGGCATCAAACTGGCAAATGGGCGGTCGGCCATCCTGAGCGCGGTGGAGCTTCCGGGCGGAAAGTTTGAGGTCATGCTCCTTACGAAAGACGCGGCGGCAGACGAGATCCGGTCGGCTCAGTGTGAGACAGAGAAGGTGGCCCTGCTCATCTTCAATGAGATGCGGGACCAATACCATGTGCCGGAGCTGACCGGGCGGTACAAGAGGTTGGCCGAGGATCTGAAAGAGGCTCTGGCATACGGCCTCGAACACGCCGGCACCGATGATGGCGGGACCTGCAATTTCGATTCACCGACACTGTACCTGCCGCGGTGGGATCGGAAGAAAGTCGAAACAGCAGCACGTGTGGCCGGAGTCGGGTGCTCCACATGGGACTCGTTCTCAAAGAAATGCTATGTGTTCTCCGTTCCGGGCGTCGGGCAAGGGTACACGCGGACCAATGCGGCGGAGGCTATGAGTAAGTTCTTGGAGTCCCGTGGGTACGATGCTGGTATGTACTACCAGATGGACTGAGGAGGGTCAACATGGAAGCGGACCTGAAAACTTTGTTTCTCAGCAAAGCGAGAGAGCTTGAATGGGATGTCGATATTGACGAAAGCGGCTGGGAGTTCAAGAAGTATAGTCCGGCCGGCGAGGACTTTTTCTTCGGAATCAGCGGAGAGGACGTTGTTGCTGAGGTCCTCGAATTTTACGAAACCTTCGATACCGAGGACCATGTGATGGGGCTCATGGAGGCCAAAAAGAACGGCTTCGGCGGTGTCCCGAGCCTGAAAGAGCTTGTTGAAGACGCGGATGCCATCGAGAAGATGCTGGAAGAGCTGTGCGACGCTCTGAGCGATGTAGAGGAAGTCTACTACAGAAACGAGGAAGGAGATGATGAGGAATGAGCCACCGCGAGGAGATCTCGTCCAAATACGGTTGGCCGCTGAAGATACATAGTCGCGGGTACGATGCGTACCTGAGCGGCGTACAGCCGCTTACGGGCGGAGATGTAGCCGCCATTTACCGCTTTCCCGGAGGGGAATCGGTGGTGTTCGAGGATGAAATGAACCCGGCGGAGAAATTCCACGAGCTCATGTCCATTGTCTGGGCAACACCGAGTGCCCTGGACAACCAGAAGGAGCTGTTTGAGCAACAGCCGGTGGACTGGTACAAGGAGATTGCCCTCCACGCCATGAAGAGTATCTCCCACACGCTCGGACCGGAGCAGTTCACGCACCAAAGAGCAGATGTGTTGGGGTGGCAAGCTCACCACGTCACAAAGGCGGTCTTTGAGGAGCAGGGGCTGTTTGACCCATACAAGGACCAGGAGTTCTTGGAGGCAGCCGGGAGCCTGCTCCCGTGGTACGTCAAGAGATATACGGAGGCGAGATCATGAACGAGGAAATGCGGCGAGAACTGGATTACATTTTCGGCTTTGTGAATGAGGGTGGGTTCGACCAGGACATAGCCTGCGACCAGCTCATCTGCCTGTGGACGGCGTTCTGCCTGCGTTTCGGACTCGATGTCGATACGGCAGAGTACGACAGAATTGTGCTGGAGATCTGGGACGCCTTGACCGCAAGCGAAGAGGACCCGGCTTTCTGGGGGGATTTCGATGAGTTCGATAACTCGATGGCGAAATATTTAGTTTGAAGGGAGAAGACAATATGAACGCATATCAGGAGTTGCAGAATAGGCACCATCAGGAGGTCAACGCTTTCCCGTGCTTTTTCGCTTTTAGTCAGGCACAGTTCGATGATGGGATGAAAAGTCTGGGCCTGCGCCCGAAGGATACGAAGCTGATTTACAGAGCCCCTGGCGGGATGTTCTATCGGAAGTCCGACGCCCCAAAGCTCCATGAGCTGCTGGACCGCCACGAGCGGGAGCGTGTGGAGGCCATCGAGGCAGACGTGACCGGGGAAGGCTACATCTACCAGATGTTCGCACATGAGCTGGCAAACCACGAGTACGGCTACACCTACGACCTGGAGGAAACCCTCGATGCCGTCGGGTTGACAGCCGAGCAGATTAAGGGAAACAAAGCCCTGCACCACGGGCTCCAAAAGGCTCTCAAGCGGTACGGGGTCAAGATTTGAGGAGGTAGGTCATGGAAATCAACATCAAACCGCTGGATTCGTCACTGGTCCATCAGGCAAACATGAACAGTATGGGCGGGAAGCGTGGCGATCTATCCGTCACAAGCTACGAGGACTACTGTAATCGGGTGCTCTCTTGGCCTATTGCCGATGAGAAGAAGCAGAAGATCATCGACCAGATCTACCAGAAGTGCAGCGAGAAGCTCCGTCACGAAGCAATGCACGTCAGTTGGGCCGTTGCTGGGCCGGCCAAATACGACGCTCGGAAGCTGGACCGCAGCGATACCATTCTGAGGCTTTCCTCCGAGTTTGTGGAGTGGTTCGATGGACTGGAAAAGCAGGTCAAAGCAGGAACTCAACAGGATGACAAGAGGGCACGGCTGTTACGGATCATCGAGTTCGCTGACAGCCGGCCGGAGCTGGACCCGACCGGGGAGCTGGCTGAGCTTTCCATGGTGGACAATGCAAAGTTCGTTGAGCTGTTCGAGGCCATGCAGCCGAAGTACAAGTGGAGGAAGAACAGCAATATCTACAAGCTGTACCTCGCATCGAAGGAGGGCAAGGTCAAAGAGATCAAGCCGGAGGTGTTCTTCGAGGATGCTAACCTGACGGCGTTTGTGGAGGGAGACCGGGCCTACATCCGCTTCATCATGAAGCCGGCGCGTCAGCTCATGGTGGCGCTGAAGAGCCGTGGCTGGTGGTGGAACAGCGGGAAGCGGGCGTGGAGCACATACCTGGATCGGCTCGATAAGGAATGGGTGTCCGGTATCAGCACCCAGTATGCGAAGTATATCTGATGGGGTGATGGAATGAGAAGAGAGCCCATCTTTTGTAACCCGGATATTTGCCCGAACTGCAATTACATCGGCGAAGGGGACAGCTACTGCGACAAGATTGGAGAGGTTGTTCTATCCGACTGGGAGCCGACGGAGCACTTTATGGGGCCCGGTTGCCCATACAGAAACAGAAGAAAGCGAGGAAAAAAGAGATGAAAGTGTCGATTAAAACGCCCTTTGCGGAGATGTCCTTGGAGATGTCTCAGTACAGTGCCATGCAGTTGCTTCAGCAGGCCATGGAGTCAGCTTATAAAATCCCGCCGAAGGAAACAACTGCCCAGTCGGAAAGCGCGCCCGCTGGTGGTGAAGAGCCGGAGAAAGAGAACGCCGAGAAGCCGACTCCTAAGAGCCGTGTTGAGTCGATGTTTGGGAGCAAAGAAACCTGGAACACGCCGGAGGAAAGCGGGCAAGACAAACCGAATGAGGGCAAGCAGACCTACAAGGGGTTCCTGCTCATCCGGTGCGAGCAGTGCGGCCGCGTAAAAGCCTACTGCGCCAAGTACCCCGCATCGGCTCATCGGTGCGAGTGCGGTCACAGCACTGAACTGGAAGACCTCATCCCAGTATATGCGGTATGCAAGTGCGGCGGAGAGTTCAAGTATCGGACGAATATCCGAGACCCCCAGATCACCATTGACTGCCTGAAATGCAGCGCCCCCATTGACCTGGAACTCAACAAGAGAGAAACCGCATACGTCACCATCGGCCGCGAAATGCGGGGGGGGGGTATTGATAACCATTATCCGAGTTACGTCGGAAGAGATGCTGGCCGAATGAAATTCTGAAACCTGGGAGGCGACGAAGATGGCAAGAGGACGCCAGCAAAAGTGGATATGCCTTGACTGCGGAGCGGCCTTTTCCATCCAGGGAGCAGCTCCGAAGATGTGTTGCATCTGCGGGTCCAGTCGGCTTGGAAGGGCTCCGAGCATTGAGCTTGCAAAGAACTTTGCAGAGAAGCGCCTGGAGCTTGAGGCTGTATGCAAGGATCTGAACGAGATGTATGGAAGATATGCAGAGTTGAAGGTGCGCTACGACGAGATCATGGCTTACTGGAAGCAGCAGCGCCGGCGGGGATATATCACGCCGGAGGAATATGAGGAATTGAGCCGGATGTTCCTCGGTAACAGACCTGTTTAGAGAGCTTCCAGACGTTCAAAACCTACCATCCATCACCAGAAGCCGCCCCAGGGGCTGTAGGCGGCTGTTTTCTGGCTCAACGGATAGCCAATCGGCTATTTAGTTTTATCCGAATAGGCGGTGAGGAGATGTGAACTACTACGCTATCTACGATGCCTACAGCGGGGAGCTTCTGGCAGAAGGAAACTCGGAGGAGTGCAGGAAGAAACTCGGATGTTCAAGCCTTGACAGCTTTTATGCGCTGGCAAACCGCTCCCGCAGAGGCATCAACAAGAAGTACAGGGTGGTCATCAAGAAGGGCGGCGAAGTCGATTACCCGGTCCTTGGAGCTGATGACCCGATTTTGAAAGGAGATGAGAAACAGTGAACCAGCAAAGCCGACCGATACTGTTCAACACCGAGATGGCGAAAGCGATCCTGAGCGGAAAGAAAACCGTAACGAGGCGGATTATCAAGCCTCAACCGAAAGGGACTCCATATCCGATGACTATGTCCAGCTCTTGGCCGCACTACTTTGGGCAGACTGGATACGATGCGCTTTTACGGCCACCGTACTGGACTGGTGACATCTTGTGGGTACGCGAAACATGGACCACCGTCCCAGACGGGGCATACGTCTACAGGGCGTCCGTTGAGTGTCCTGATGCTTGGAAGGGAACGTGGAAGCCATCCATCCACATGCCGAAGGATGCCGCTCGGCTGTTCCTGCGGGTGACAGGGGTATGGGCGGAGAGGTTGCAGGACATCAACCTCGACCCTCCTGGGGCTGAAAATCAGGTTATTCGAGAGGGATCTCGATACCTGTGCGACTTTATTGCTGTATGGGATAGGACCATCAAGCCGTCAGATCGCCCAGCTTATGGATGGGATGCCAACCCGTGGGTATGGGTCATCGAGTTCGAGAAAATCAGCAAGGAGGACGCGAAGAAATGAGCGTAATGCGTGAAGTAGCGGATCTGCAAGCGGCATATCAAAGACTGATTGATGAGAGGCGGTTGACCAAGAAGGCGATGTGCGACCTGTGCATACCGTTCCGAGACAAGTACGGCCTGAAGGACTCCCAGGCTCTTCGCATCGCCCGGAATGAGATGGACCTACAAGAGATGGCAGATCTGCTGGAGGGACAGAAAGATGAAGCGTAGCTGCCTGCTGGGGGATGCGAAATGAAAGAATGGAAGCGAGTGAAGGTGTGCCCGGTGTGCAACGGTCGCCTTGTGGTCAGCGACTTCTACACAATGAGCCGCGACTACAGGATTACAAAAAAGGGCGTGTTGAGCAAGAGGTGTTCAACATCAGACCCAGGTCCGCTCGACTGCACGACGGCAAGCTGCCTTGATTGTAATGCCTCGTGGGACGCAGATCATGTTGTAGTTGATGCCGATAGCACCGTTTGGTTAAAGGTCGAGCAGGAAGAAGACGAGTAATATGGGGGCAATCAATGGAACGCATAACAAGACGTTGGGGATATGACCATCCAGGGCTTACGGGACGAGCGGTGTGCGAGTTCCATGAGTGCCCATCGGGTGGAGATTGCAGAACCTGCAACCATGCCAAGGTTAACAATCGACTTGCAGACTATGAGGACACCGGGCTCACGCCCAGGGAAATTATCGAACTGAAGGCCAGGATGGATGGACTGGAGAAATAGAGGGAGCTGATTGAAATGAGACTGACAACCGATAACCCGCAGAACAATGTCGAGACTGCATTGAACCTGTTCTACATAAAGGACGGGGAGACCTATGTGAGGGGTGGCGGGCCGGCGCCTGACTACCCGGACATCAGCCTGAACGAGTACACGCGCCAGATCATCAAGACCCATGCGCCGGATAGCTACATGGAACTGAGCGACGATGAACTGTCTATGATGATGGCAGAGTGGTCGTTTGAGGGGCCTGATACCATAGAAGGACTGATTGCTACCCTCTACACCGCGGCGTGGGCATTTTCGGACCTTCGAGAGTACCTGAAACGGCGCGAAGATGCCGAGGAGAAAAAGGACAGCCAGAAGTCAATGAAGAACCCGTTTGTCAACGATCCCTATGCGATGGTCTGGATGGCGTTCAAGCGCCTATACCCGGACAAAGAGTGTCAGGTCTGGTGGGACATGCACCAGAACGACGAGCATGATGAGGAGTACGGGTTCACGCACTTCCCGAATGATGGGAGCACCCCGTCCGTTTTTGCCTACGCTGAGTACCCGGTCAACATCCAGGTCGAGACACTCGCCCATGAACTGGCCCATGTGGCGGTTGGCCCTGAGCATGAGCATGATGACACATGGAGGGCGGCCTTTGATGCGATTTTTGCCGAATACAACCGCATAGGTGACGAGATGTTCGGGAAGCCGGCTGAGGAGGAACAAGAAAGTGGAGAATGAGTATATCAGTAGGAGAAAGGCTGCGGAGAGCATCGGCCGTGTCATTGCCGACATGAAGGAGATGGCAAATGGAGATCCTGTCCAAGTAGCAGCGATAGGATTGGTCGAGCGGACCAGATACTACATCGAAACCTTCCCGGTAGAAGACGTTGCCCCTGTGCGACATGGAAGATGGATTATGTATATCCCTCCCATGTACACAGGAGATGCGTTGCCGAGGTGCTCTGAATGTGGGATGACCTCCGACGTAAAGACCCCGTTCTGCGCGCAGTGCGGAGCCGTGATGGAAGGGGATGGTGAAGCATGAGGCTGGTAAATGCGGACGTTGCCAAAGTCTTCTTGAATATAGAAGCGTGTGAACAGATCAAGCGGATGCCTACGGTAGATCCTGTCCATGCGGCCGGCGGGTGCTACTGCCGCGAGTGCATCCACAAAGGCGGGTCGTCAATGCAACCGGAGAAGGTGTACTGTCGCCTATCCGGTTACTACAAGAACCCGGACGGCTTTTGCGATGAAGGGGAAGCCCTGGGGAGAAGGGCGTGAAGGAGAAGATAGTCTTCAGGTGGCCGGACACTGGAAAGCTGGCTGTGCTCATTGATGGAAACAAGCCGGCCAAAATCCGCTTCATGCCCTCGGCAAAAGTAGTGCGTAAAACCCTGCGCAAACAGCGCGTAGAGACCGCGTACGCCGATTTGCTGCCCGACAATCAAATTACCCACGGAAAAGCCAAAGGCCCATTCCGTGAGCTTTCTGGAGATCCTGGGGCACATAAAGAGCAACATGATGGTGAACCACGGGAAATTGAACCAAGTGACGGAAAATTGTAGAATGATAGAGCGGGAAGCAAAAGGCGTATGCCTGGGTGCTCACACGGGACCGTAAAGCTCCCCACCCTTCACCGTTCCGCCATTGAAGTTCTTACCTCCGGTGTATGAGCACCGACCATCAAAAAAGGAGATAGAACGATGAACAAGACTTTGGATGATGCGATGCTCGACATTGAAAAGGCCAAGGCGGTCATGTACGCCTACGAGAAAACCTACTTAGACCTCGAAGTGGCGCCGGAGGAGCGAGAGAAAGCGGATTTCGCAATCAGCATGTTCTATGTGCTCCGGGACATCATTGACGAGTTGGCGGACAAGCTGGAGCTCCTGAGCGGAGACTGCCGCGTGGTGGATGCCATCTACGCCGTGAACGATGTTCGCCGGAGAGATGGCACCTTGAAAACGGAAGACTGAGCGAGGCGATAGGGCCGGGGGCGAGCTTTGCCCCCGGCTTTTTTTGCCCTGTTAATAGCAAATTCGCTATTGACTTATTATAGCGAATATGCTATAATATACTCAAGGAGATGATATACGATGCCGACAATTTGCACATTTAGAGGAATCAAGATCTGCATTTACTGGAGCGACCATCTGCCCCCGCACTTCCACGCGTTCTACGGAGGAAGCGAGGTACTTGTTTCCATCAATGACATTGAGGTTCTGGAAGGGACAATGCCATCCAAGCAGTTGAAAATGCTTCTTGGGTGGGCGGCGTTTCACCAGGAGGAATTGCGGGAAAACTGGGAATTGGCCAAGAATAAGCAGGAACTGTTCGCCATTGAGCCGCTGAAGTAAGCGGCTCATCAGGAGGTGAGTGACTATGGCGAAGACGGTAGAATATTATCTGGAGAAAGGCTTTGACAAGGCGGCGGCGGAGTATTATGCCGCCGGCCGCCGGAAGATCATGGGAGTGGAGCCGAACGCTGACTTCACTCTGACCCTCAGCTTCGACAACGGCGAGCGCCGGGTCTTGGACGTGAAGCCGATGTTGGTGCCCGGTACAGTGTTCGAGCCGTTTATGAAGCCTGAGAACTTCCGCCGGGTCTATCTTGATGGTCAGCATTGCGTGGCGTGGGACATCGACCCGAGCGTAGACAGTGAGAAGGTCTGGAGCAACAAGGTTGACCTGTGCCCGGATAGCTGTTATATCGACAGCGTTCCACTGGGAGGTGTAGCCGATGCCTGAACAGTGTGCCGCCATCATCGACCAGCTTATTGAGCGTAGGCACGACCGCGGGATGACACAGACGGAACTGGCCAAGGCAGCCTCGCTCACCCAGAGCGTAATCGCCAGACTGGAGAGCAAGAAGGCCATGCCTCAGCTTGATACACTGGTGCGGGTAGCTGCCGCCCTTGGGTGCGCTCTTGAAATCGTCCCGGCGGCTGGAGGAGCCGAAGAAGTATAGCGATAGAGTGCGGCGGTCTTGACTGTCGCGCTCTATTTCTGTAAAATGGGGTGAATAAACTTTCGGCTCACGCTTTCCGTGAAATACGGAGACGCGATGCTGATCCTTTAAAAGCCATTACAATAGACAACTAGAGGGGGAGAGC
>ERZ1643251.798-NODE-798-length-40652-cov-10.297707_pt1 | contig 40652 bp, 43 predicted proteins | sample MGYA00579261_ERZ1643251 | MGnify/ENA primary metagenome ERZ1643251 (study PRJEB29033, sample SAMEA4952267) | chicken gut metagenome | biome: Broiler Chicken; feature: Gastrointestinal Tract; material: Caecum | place: Ireland | collected 2018 | study: Broiler... | reverse complement strand
TTGTCGATGAGTTGCTATTTTTTATACCTTGTTGCACTTGATATTATAATGCAAGTGAAAAAAATCGAGTAAAACTTTTTTATTAGGCCATCGTTCTCCAGCAAAACCGGGTGAAACACCGCCGCCGTCCCAAGGGGGCAGGGACGGCGGCGGCGTTTTGTGGGTATCTATTTGTATTGAACTGTTGACAAAAACGGTTATGCCGGGCAGTGGCAATGGTCGCAGCTGCCGGAGCAACGGGGCTGCAATTTTTCCGGCACCGGCAAGCCCTTCCGCTCATAGTAGTCCCGCAGTGCCGCCTGAACGGCTTCCTCTGCCAGGACAGAACAGTGGAGCTTCACCGGAGGCAGACCGTCCAGGGCCTCGACAACGGCCTTGTTGGTCAGCTCCATGGCTTCCTCGATGGTCTTGCCCTTGATCAGCTCCGTAGCCATAGAGCTGGTAGCGATGGCCGCGCCGCAGCCAAACGTATTAAAGCGGACATCCTGAATGACATTGTCCTGGACATCCAGATAGATTTTCATAATGTCGCCGCACTTGGCGTTGCCCACTTCGCCCACGCCGTTGGCGTTGTCCAGCTCGCCCACGTTGCGGGGATTCATAAAATGGTCCATGACCTTTGCACTGTATGCCATATCAGACGGCCTCCTTCTTTATCATATCTTTCCAGACGGGAGACATATCCCGCAGCCGTTGAACCACTTTGGGTACCACGGCCAGAATGTGCTCAATTTCTTCTTCGGTGTTGGTGTGGCACAGGCTCAGGCGGAGGGAGCCGTGGGCCACCTCATGGCTCAGGCCGATGGCCAACAGCACATGGCTGGGATCCAGGGACCCGGAGGTGCAGGCGGAACCAGAGGACGCGGCCACGCCCATGGAGTCCAGGAGCAGCAGCAGCGCTTCGCCCTCCACGCCGGGGAAGCTGAAATTGACATTGCCGGGCAGACGGTGCTCCGCGCTGCCATTGAGCCGGGCATAAGGGATGTTGGACAGTCCCTCAATCAGCCGGTCCCGGAGCTTCGTCACATGGGCCGTATGCTGGTCCAGATGCTTGCAGGCCTCATCCAGCGCCACGGCCATACCCACGATGGCCGGGAGGTTTTCCGTACCAGCCCGCTTTCCTCTTTCCTGTCCGCCGCCCTCGATGAGGTTTTGCAGCCGCAGGGCGCCTTTGCGGACATAGAGGACGCCCGCACCCTTGGGGCCGTGGAACTTATGGCCCGACAGGGACAACAAATCGATATTCTGGGCCGCCACGTCGATATGCAGGTGACCTGCCGCCTGGACGGCGTCGGTGTGGAACAGAACGCCCTTTTCCTGGCAGATTGCGCCGATTTCGGCAACGGGCTGGATGGTGCCGATTTCATTGTTGGCGTACATAATGGTGACCAACGCCGTGTCGGGCCGGATGGCATCCCGTACTTCCTCCACCCGGACAATGCCGTCCTCATGGACGGGCAGCAGGGTGATTTCCCAGCCCTGGCGCTCCAGCTTTTGCAGGGTGTGAAGGACGGCGTGGTGTTCAAAGGCCGTGGAGATCATATGGCGCTTGCCCTGCTTCTCCCCTGCCGCGGCGGCGGACAAAATGGCCTGATTATCGGCTTCGCTGCCGCCGGAGGTGAAGGTGATCTCGTCGGCTTTGGCCCCCAGGCAGCGGGCTACGGTTTCCCGTGCCTCCTGCAAGGCGGCGGCTGCCGCCTGACCGAAGCTGTGGGGGCTGGAGGGGTTGCCGTAGATTTCATCAAAATACGGCAGCATGGCGGCCTTGGCCGCAGGGCTCATGGCGGTGGTAGCCGCGTTGTCAGCGTAAACTCGCAGCATCTATACATTCCTCGTTTCTATGATACACAGGTGGGAATTTTTTCTTTCCCTTTATTCCTATCTGTTTTATGCGCTTATACTACACCATAATTTTCCCCCTGTCAAGATAAACCTATCACTTTCCTAGGAAAATATTTTACAGAAAAAGAGCGCGGGTTTTTGACTGCCCGCGCTCCTGTGTTATTTTAATGTAATTTGAACGTCGCCGGTATCCGTGCGGATTTCACAGACACCGCCGGTGACGGTTTTGGGAACGTCGATGTCCCCCGTGTCGCTTTCCACCAAAAATACTTTTTCTGACAGCAATGTGCCGGTCACGTCGCCGGTATCAGTCACAATGTAAAGCTCTCCGGCATCGCAGCCGTCAAACTGCACTGCGCCGACCTCACTTTGGAGCGTCATGGCGTCGGTGGCCGTCACCTGCTCCAAAAGCAGGTCGCCGGTGTCTGCAATGGCCGTCAGACTGCCACATTGCACATCGGTGAGCTGGGCCGAACCGGTGTCCACTTCCACCTGCATTTCCTTGGCACAGGTCACAGAAGTAACGGTCACATCGCCGGTGTCCGACGTCAGGTCCAGCGAACCCGCCGACAAATTCTCCAGCTGCATGTCTCCCACATCCAGCTCGATCTTAAGCTGTTTGGAGACAGAAGCCCTGCACAAAACGCTGCTGGTGTCACCGGAAATTGCCACGGTTTCAAAGGAAAACGCGTCGGGCAGCTCCACCGTGCCCACGCTGCCGTCAATGACAAGGGCGTTATATGCTTTCTGGGGCAGATAGACGGTAATTTTCGGCGTTTCCAGCGTGATGCCAATGAATTCATACCACGCGTTCGCGTCCACCGCACGAATATACAGCGTGCCGTTTTTCACCTCTACATTATGGTGCATCATCTGCCGTTCATAGCAGACCACTTTACAGGTCTCGTCGTCGGACGGGACAAACAGCAGGTCTGCCACATCGGTGTGGATGGACAGGTCCTGGAATGTCTCGTCAAATTCGTAGGTGTTTGTCTCATATTTTACCGTACCGAGCCGGGAAAAGTCCCAGTGATTGATGGTCATCACCACGCCGAAAATCAGGACGCCCAGCACCACCAGAACCGTCGCAATCGTCAGCCATACCTTTACCGCCTTGCTCATGCTGCCGCCTCCTTTTTAACGAAACAGGTTTTCAATGCCAGGAGCAGTTTCCCAGTCAGCCGCAAAATGCCCTTGGTCACTTCCTTACACCCGAAGAACAGGAAAATCGACAGGCCCGCGCAGGCCAGCCCCACGCCAATCACAGCAATCCCCGCCAGCACATTGCCCCGGCAGGCAAACACCGTGCCCAAAACCACGCCGCTCAGGGCCGAACCAATCAGGGCGCTTTCCACCAGCCACAAGGAAAGAATCACCGACCATACAACCACATAAAACGACACGACAATGGCGGCGGCGCTGACCAGCAGGGACAGCCACAGGGGCGACCCCAAAACCAGCAGCACAATTTCCCAGGCTTTCAGGGTGTGCTTGGGCTTCATTTTTTTCTTGACCAGCTTTGTCAGAGGAATATCCGCCACAATCTGGGCCAGCACTTCCTCCACCGGGCCGATCTCCGCCACGGCTTCCGCTTCGGTGCAGCCCTCCTCCATCCGGTCGTCGATCATTTCACTGTAGAACGTCAAACGCTCTTCCACGTCCTCCTGCGGCAGGCCGGACATTCCCTTCCGCAGCTGCGCCAGAAAGGTCTGTTTATCCATGCTCCCCATCCTCCTTTGTCACAAACTGATAAATGGCCAGAATTTCCTGCCATTCTTCCTTGAACTCCTCAATGCGATGCAGGCCCGCTTCCGTAATGTGGTAGTATTTCCGCAGCCTGCCGCCGTGCTCCGCCGTTCGGACCGTCAGCATCTTGGCCGTTTCCAACCGTTTCAAAATGGTATACAGCGTCGATTCGGACAATTCGATATACGGTTTCATATCTTTGATAATCTTGTAGCCGTAGGAATCCTCGCTTTTGATGGCCGCCAATACACAGACGTCCAAAAGGCCCCGCTTCAGCTGAATATCCATATGATACCTCCTTTCGTGTAATACATCATATCACGAAGTATTGGGCTTGTAAAGAGCCGCAGCAAATTTTTTATTTTTCCATCCCGGCGGAATCCCGTGTGCCGAACTCTTAATTTTTTTTAAAAAAGGGCGATATTATTATAGTAAAGGTAGTAAATCTTTCGCCAGTTACCAGTCATTTGCTATGTAAAAGGAGATGAAGCAGCATGACCATCACAGATATGGCCCGTTTGCTGATGAATGCGGATCGGTATCAGCGGGGGGCCACACAGCCAAAGTATCCAAACGGCGCTGCGGTCGCGCATCCTGATACGCCGGATGACGGGATGGATATTACCGGGATGACTGCGGCGGATTTTCATATAATCCCTGTGTCCAAGGAGATTGAGCAGAAGGTGCGGGACAGAGTATTTGAGAATATGAAGTACCGCTATGGCATGACCGGGACAGGCAATGAATATGGAGAAATGGTACATAGCTATTTGATGTCTATCCCCGTCAAAGACCGGAGGGACGCGGCCTACACCATAGATCAAATTCACTTTGACGAAGTGGAAAAAATCAATGCCTTTGTCAAAGCCCGTGTCCCCGGCTGGCAGCCTGGAGAATCCTTTGATACCGGTATTTTGGGGGAATACAGGCAGGGGACGATGGATATAAAGGCATAAACATTTTCTGCTCGCATAACAGAGGGGGAGCGCTGTCGCGGACAGCGCTCCCCCTCTGTAAATATTCAGGGCTCTTTCAATTCCGATGCAATGGTCTGGTCCACCAGATCGCGCAGGGTAACGCTTTCCAGATAGTCGTCAATCAGGTGGTCCAGATGAAGCCACAGGGGCAGCGTCTCGCAGCGGGTGGCGCGGCTGCACGTGCAGCGGCGGTTTTCCAGACAGGCCACAGGCGACAGAGAACCCTCCGTCAGCTTCAGGATGGAACCCACGGTATACTCCTCCGGCTTGCGGGACAGGCGGTAGCCGCCGGACTTGCCGCGGGTACTGTTGACAAACCCCGCCTTGTTGAGCACGGAGACAATCAGCTCCAGGTACTTGGCCGAAACCTCCTGCCGTTCGGCAATATCCCGCAGGGAAACAGCGTCCTCACCCGGATGCTGGGCCAGATCAATCATAATGCGCAGGGCGTAGCGGCCCTTGGTGGATATCTTCATGGTCAACACCTCCCAAGTTATCCCTATTATACAATAGGAATGCTCGGCTCGCAAGTGGTGGCTATAAAAATACCTATGTTTTGCATATGTTTTTTCCTATGAATCTAGTCCCGATGGACCGAATCATAGCCGCGTCCCTCTCGATAAGCCGTCATAATATCCTTGAAAATCTCGCCGCAGGAGGGCGGTGTCCAGGTGATGGCGTTGGCGCCGGCCTCGATGGTCCGTCGAATGGAGTCCTCGTGGGCGCCGCCGGTGGCGATGATGGGCACATGGGGAAACCGCTCCCGGATGGTGCGGACCACTTCCGGCGTACGGGCGGCGGCGGAGACATTGAAAATGCTAGCTCCAGCCTCCATGCGGCCCTCAAAATCCTCATCGGCCCGGGCCACGGTGACCACCACGGGAATGTCGATGGTCTGGGCCGCCTCGGCAATGACCTGATTGGTGGTGGGCGCGTTGACCACCACGCCCATGGCGCCCTGCATTTCAGCGAACATAGCCAGATTCACCACTCTGGGGCCTTGGGTCAGGCCGCCGCCCACGCCCACAAACACCGGAATATCGGCGGCCAGCATCAGCGCTTGGGTGATGATGGGCTGGGGCGTAAAGGGATAGACGGCAATGACGGCGTCGGCGTTGACATTGCGGATAATGCTGACGTCAGTGGTAAAAACCAGGGACTTGATCCGCTTGCCGAAAACCAGAATACCGGAGCAGTCGCGAATGCACTCGGGCACCTTGAGGGTCACGCGGCGCAGAGCGCCTTCCACCGGTGTAGGAAATGTTTTCATGGTTGCTCACCCTTTCCGGATCACGCTGTACAGCGGTGTATTTTTCTTATCATATCATAGAATTTTTGCGAGGATATTGCAAAATTGTGAAGTTTTTCTTTCTGAGCTCTCCCCTCTGCCGCCCTTGCAAACGTTGCGGAAAGCTGGTAAAATAAAATGATATTTAAACGATAATGGGAGGATACCCCCTTGGAACGTAAGACCACTGTGATCTCATCGGAACAGCTGCGTCAGCAGCAGGAATTCTGCGGCCGCATCCGCCAGCGCTGGGAAGCATCCGGCGTTGTGCCCACGGCCTTTGTGGACACCTACGGCTGTCAGCAGAACGAAGCCGATTCCGAACGCATCCGCGGTATGCTGGAGCAATGCGGCTACACCATGCAGGACAGCGAGGAAGGGGCCGACGTCATTGTCATCAACACCTGCGCCGTCCGGGAACACGCGGAGCAGCGGGTTCTGGGCAACGTAGGCGCCTTGGTCCACACCAAGCGCCGCCATCCCGGCCAGAAGATTTTCCTCTGCGGCTGCATGATGGGCGAGCCTGCCGTGGCGGAAAAAATCCGCAAGAGCTACGTCCATGTGGACGGTGTCTTTTCCACCCATCACCTGTGGGAGTTCCCCTCCCTGCTGTATCGGGTCTTGGACACCGGGAAACGGGTCTTTGCCACGGAGGACGAAGCCGGCTCCATTGCTGAGGGTCTGCCGGTGGTGCGCTCCAGCGCCTTCAAAGCCTGGGTCAGCATCATGTACGGCTGCAACAACTTCTGTACCTATTGTATCGTGCCCTATGTCCGGGGCCGGGAGCGGAGCCGCAAGCCCGAGGATGTCATTGCCGAGGTGAAAGAGCTGGTGGAAAGCGGCTGCCGGGACATCACCCTGTTGGGCCAGAACGTCAATTCCTACGGCAAGGATCTCGATTGCGGCGTGGACTTTGCGGACCTGCTGGCGGAATTGGCCCAGCTGCCCGGTGAGTTCCTGCTGCGATTTATGACCAGCCACCCCAAGGACGCCACCAAGAAGCTGTTTGACACCATGGCCAAATATCCCAAAATCGCCCGCCATATCCATTTGCCCTTCCAGGCGGGCAATGACCGGGTCTTAAAGGAAATGAACCGCCGCTATACGGCGGCACAGTATTTGGAACTGGTGGAGTATGCCCGCTCCGTCATGCCTGATATCGTTTTGACCTCCGATGTCATCGTGGGCTTCCCCGGCGAGACCGATGAGGAGTTTGAAGACACCCTGAAATTGGTGGAGCAAGTCCGGTATGATGCATTGTTTACCTTTATTTATTCCCCCCGCACCGGCACCCCGGCGGCGGAGATGCCCGACCCGGCCACCCGTCAGGAGAAACTGGCCCGGTTTGACCGGCTGTGTGCGGCCCAAAACCGCATTTCTGAGGAGAAGCACCGGGAGTATGTGGGTAAAACCGTCCAGGTCCTGGTGGACGGCATCGATGACGGCGTTTTGACGGCCCGCACCGGCGGAAACCGCCTGGTTCGTTTGGAAAACGGCACGGAAGACCTTATCGGCCAGTATGCCGATGCCACCATTACCGGTGCAAATACCTGGTCTCTTTTGGGAAAACTGTAATTTCCCCTAAAAATTTACGGCTGCCGAAGTATAATTACAGCGGCGAAGCCTACTTCGTCACTATCTGCACCAAAAACAAAGAATGTACCCTCAATCATGCTGTGGGGGGCAATGCCCACAGCGCACCTGTGCGGCAGCGTCCCTATTCCGAACTTATCATCCGCAATAAGGCGGATTTTCTCTCCATTTTCCGTTATATTCAAGACAACCCCGCCCGTTGGACGGACGACCGATTCTACCAATGAAGGAGGCCGCTACATGGCCCAGCAGCAACTAACCCCCATGATGCAGCAATACCGGCAGATCAAAAACGATCATCCGGACTGCATTCTCTTTTTCCGTCTCGGCGACTTCTACGAGATGTTCGACGAAGATGCCCGCACCGCTGCCCGGGAGCTGGACCTGACCCTCACCAGCCGCGACCGCACCAAGGCCAAGGATGATCCTAACCGGATTCCCATGTGCGGTATCCCCTACCACTCCAGCGAGGGCTATATTGCCCGTCTGGTCTCCAAGGGCTACAAGGTTGCCATCTGTGAGCAGATGGAGGACCCGGCCACGGCCAAGGGTCTGGTCAAACGGGACATCACCCGCATTGTCACCCCCGGCACCGTCACCGAAAGCTCCATGCTGGACGAGCGGCGCAACAACTATTTTGCCTGTGCCTACGGCCGGGACGGCATCTTTGGCCTGTGCTTCTGCGACGTGTCCACCGGTACCTTCTATGCCACCTGTCTCTCCGGCCCCCATGCCGTGGAGCAGACCATCAATGAGCTGGCCCGCTTCTCCCCCTCCGAATTGCTGCTGGGCGGCGAGGCCGACGATGTGACGTTGCTGCCCGAAGCCCTGAAAAGCCGTCTGCACTGCTGTGTAGACCGGGGCGATGACGCCCTCTTTGCCCTGGATGCCGCCACTGCCGTGGTGGAGCAGCAGTTCCGGCAGAGTTTGGCCGCCCTGGGTCTGGAAGCCGTCCCCACGGTGGTCTGCGCTGCCGGTGCGCTGCTGGCTACCCTCCATCGAGTGCAGAAGTCGGAGCTGGGCCACATCCGGGCCATGGATTACTATTTGTCGGGCCGGTTCCTGGAGCTGGACCTGACGGCCATTCGCAATCTGGAATTGACGGAAACATTGCGCTCCAAGGAAAAGCGTGGAAGTCTTCTGTGGGTCCTCGATAAGACCGTCACCGCCCTGGGCGGGCGGCTTCTGCGGAGCTGGTTGGAAAAGCCCCTCCTGTCCCCGGCCCTCATCGGCAAACGGCTGTCCGCCGTGGAAGAACTGGTACAAAAGACCGTGGACCGCGAGGAGCTGCGGCAGCTGTTGCGGGAGGTCTCCGATTTTGAACGGGTCATGGCCCGCATTGTTAACGGCACGGCCAATGGCCGGGATTTGCTGTCCCTGTCCAATGGCTGCGCCTGTCTGCCGGAATTGAAGCACGCCCTGGGCCAGCTGGATTCCTCCATGGCCCGGACCCTGGCCGAACAGCTGGACGACCTTTCCGATTTGAAAGCCCGCATTGACCGGGCCATTGTGGACGATCCCCCCTTTACAGTCCGGGAAGGTAAGCTGATCCGCCCTGGCTACAGCGAGGAGGCCGACCGGCTGCGGGATATCCTGTCCGGCGGCAACGGCGCCATGGCCGAAATCGAGGCCCGTGAAAAGGAGTTGACGGGCATCAAGACGCTGAAAGTGGGCTACAACCGGGTATTCGGCTACTATATTGAAATTTCCAAGAGCCTCAGCGAGCAGGCCCCGGCCCATTACATCCGCAAGCAGACCCTCACCAACTGCGAGCGCTACATCACCCCCGAATTAAAGGAGCTGGAAAACACCATCCTCACGGCCAAGGACCGCATCACCTCTCTGGAATATGAGCTGTTCAACGAGGTCCGGGAGTGGCTGGCGGGACAAGCTGACCGGGTGCGGCTGACGGCGGGCGCCGTTGCCACCGCCGATGTACTGTCCAATTTGGCCCATGTGGCCGTCCACAATCACTACTGCCGCCCCGAAGTGGACCTGTCCGGTGAAATCGTCATCAAGGACGGACGCCATCCGGTGGTGGAGCAAATGCTGGAGGGCAGTCTCTTTGTAGCCAATGACACCACCCTAGGCGTCGGCGGCGACAATGTAGCCATTCTCACCGGTCCCAACATGGCCGGTAAATCCACCTATATGCGTCAGGTGGCCCTGATGGTCCTGATGGCCCAGATGGGCAGCTTTGTCCCGGCCAAATCGGCCCGCATCGGCATTGTAGACCGGCTGTTCACCCGTATCGGCGCGTCGGATGACCTGTCCTCGGGCCAGTCCACCTTTATGGTGGAGATGACAGAGGTGGCGGAGATTCTCCGCAACGCCACCCCCCGCTCCCTGCTGATTCTCGATGAAATCGGACGGGGTACCTCCACCTTTGACGGCATGGCCATTGCCCGGGCCGTTCTGGAACATACAGCGGACCGGAAAAAGCTGGGGGCAAAAACCCTGTTTGCCACCCATTACCACGAGCTGACCGTCATGGAGCAGGAGCTCCAGGGCGTGAAAAACTACAACATCGCCGTAAAAAAGAAGCAGGATGAAGTGATTTTCCTGCGGAAAATCGTCCCCGGCGGAGTCGATGACTCCTTCGGCGTGGACGTTGCCAAAATGGCCGGCCTGCCTGACTCGGTGATCCGCCGGGCCCGGCAACTGCTGCACCAGTTGGAAGCCGGCGACGGTGCGCCGTCCCCCGCTCCCGCCGCTGCGTCCGCCGTGGACGATCAGGTATCTCTCATGGACATGACCGGCAGCGAGCTGCGGCAGAAGCTTCAGGCCATGACCGTGGAGACCATGACCCCCATTGAAGCCCTCAACGCTCTGTACCAGCTGAAACAGCTGGCGGACAAGGGCGTATAACGTCAGAAAGGAATCCTTCTATGGCAGTGATGAAACACAGCGTTCCCGGCCCCTCCATGACCCGATTGGAGATCATCTGCGGTGTCATTTATCTTCCCATCTATATGATCGGCCTGTCCCTGGGACTGAATCTGGTTTTCGGTCTGCTGAACGTCCATCCCACGGAAGTGACGGCCAACCTGTGGTATTTTGCACTGAATTTTCTCTTTTTGGCCCTGATTTTCCGCCGTTGGCTCCTGGCCTCCCTCCCCGCGGGTCGGTGGAAATTTTGGCCGTTTCTACAGGCCGTGGTCCTGGGCTTTGCCCTGTACTACGCGCTGACGTGGATCCAGGGATTGCTTTATGAACTGTTTTCCCTCTCACCGTCCAGCCCCAACGACAATTACGTCGGCAGCCTGGTCAGCGCGCAATTTACCGCCATGGCCATCTCCATTGTGATTCTGGGGCCCTTTGCGGAAGAAATTCTTTTCCGGGGCGTGATCTTCGGCAATCTGCGCCGCCTCCATCCGCTGGTGGCCTATATCGTCTCTGTAGTGCTCTTTGCGGTGATCCATGTGGTGAGCTATATCCCCCAAATCGGCTGGAGCGCCGCGCTTTTGTCCGCCATTGGATATTTCCCCGGCGGCATTGCTTTGGCCTGGACCTATGCCAAGGCGGATTCCATCTGGGCCTCCATGACCCTCCATGCCATCCTGAACGGCATTGGCGTGGGACTACTGCAACTGGAAGGATTGGGTTGATTCTATGGCAGTCATTCAACAGCTGTCGGCCCATGTGGCCGACCTCATCGCCGCCGGTGAAGTGGTGGAGCGTCCGGCCAGCGTCGTCAAGGAGCTGCTGGAAAACGCCGTGGACGCCGGGGCCAAACATATTACGGTGGAGATTCAAAACGGCGGCATGACCTTTCTGCGCGTCACCGATGACGGCTGCGGCATGGACCCCGACGACGCGGAAACCGCCTTCCTCCGTCACGCCACCAGCAAGCTGCGCTGTGCCGATGATCTTTCGTCCATTGTGACCATGGGATTCCGGGGCGAAGCCCTGGCGGCCATTGCCAGCGTCAGCCGCATTGACCTTTTGACCCGGCTCACCGGGGCGGCCTCCGGCACAGCCCTCCATCTGGAAGGTGGACAAGTCACGGAGCACACCGAAGCCGGATGCCCCGACGGCACCACCATTCTCGTCCGGGACCTCTTCTATAACACCCCGGCCCGGATGAAATTTATGAAATCCGACGCCACCGAAAGCTCCCACGTCTTCGCCGCCGTCCAGCGGCAGGCCCTTTCCCATCCTGACGTGGCCATCCGCTTTTTGAAGGACGGCCAGGAGATGCTCAGCACCCCCGGTGACGGGGCGCTCCGCAGTGCTATCTATTGCGTCTACGGGCGGCAGTTTTCCGCCGGATTGGTGCCGGTGGACAGCCATTGGGAGCACTATACCCTCCGGGGTTTTGTGGGCAAGCCCACAGCCACACGGGGCAACCGGTCGGGCCAACACTTTTTCGTCGGCGGGCGGCCCGTCAAGTCCAAGCTGCTGACCTCGGCCCTGGAACAGGCTTACCAAAATCAGATGATGCAGGGCCGGTTCCCCTGCTGTGTGCTCCATTTGGATTTGCCGCCCCATTTGATGGATGTCAATGTACATCCGGCCAAAACGGAGGTCCGGTTCCTGTCGGAACGGGCCGTCTTTGACGCCGTCCACTACGGCGTGTTGGGGGCCTTGTCCCATGCGGTAGACCGGCCCGAATTGAAGTTGGCACGGGACCCGGCGCCCACCGCCGCGCCTCAGCCCAAACAGGACTTTTTCAAAACCATGGACTCGTCCCAGTTCCGGGAGTTTGCCCAGGCCGTGTCCGATGCCCCCAAAGTCACACCGAAAAAAGAGACCGTGGCAGCGGTGTTTGGGCCCCACACCGTGGAACCGCCGGTTCCCCATGTGGACCCGGTGACACCTCCGGCCCCGGTCGTTGTCCCGTCCGCCGCTGCATCGGAGGAACGGCTGGACTTTCTGCCCACGGAAGCGGAAATGCTGGCGCTCGGTTCCCCCACCAATACGCCGGCGGCAGAATCCGCGCCGGTGGAGCCGGAACAGCAAGCCCTTTCCATGCCGGAAGTCCCCGATTACCGCATTGTGGGGGAAGTCCTGAACACTTATATTGTCATTGAACAGAATGGAGAGCTGCTGTTTCTGGACAAGCATGCCGCCCATGAACGGCTGCTGTTTGAAAAACTGCGGTCCTCGGAACAGCAGATCATGGGCCAACAGCTGTTGACGCCCATTCCCGTGGAGGTCTCCCGCCAGGAGGCGGCGGCTCTGCTGGAAAACGCGGAATTGTTGGAGCAGTTCGCCTTTACGGTGGAGGAATTTGGTGACGGCGCCGTGATGGTGCGGCAAATTCCCGCTGATTTGCCCCAGGAGCAGGCCGAAGCCACCCTGCAATCACTGGCTACCGCATTGTCTGAGGGACGCCGGGCGGACCCGGCAGCTTTGCGGGACCATATTCTCCATTCCATCGCCTGTAAAGCAGCCATTAAGGCCGGCTGGCATACCACCGACGCCGAATTGGCCGATCTGGTGGCCCAGGTCTTGTACCGGCCTGACATCCAGCATTGTCCCCACGGCCGCCCGGTCTGCATTACCGTCACCCGCGGGCAGCTGGAACGCCGGTTCGGCCGCGGCTAAGGAGGAACGCCCTATGCACGATATCATCGCCGTGGTGGGACCCACGGCATCGGGAAAAACGGGTCTGGCCATCGGACTGGCCAAGGCGCTGGACGGCGAGGTGCTGTCCTGCGACTCCATGCAGCTCTACCGCCACATGGACATCGGCACCGCCACGCCTACGGCAGAGGAAATGGACGGCATCCCCCATCATATGATGAACGTCATTGACCCTGCCGAGGATTTTTCCGTCAGCCGCTATGTGGAGATGGCGGACCAATGTCTCCGGGACATTCTGGCGCGGGGGAAACGAGCCATTGTCTGCGGCGGCACGGGGCTGTATTTGGACAGCCTGCTGCTGGGCCGCTCCTTCGCCTGTCCCGCCACGGGTCACCGCCGCCGTCTGGAGGAGCAGGCGGCACGGGAGGGCATCGAACCCATTCGGGAGTTTTTACGCACCGTGGACCCGGATACTTATGCGCGCCTTCCCGCCGGAGACCACCGGCGCATCATCCGGGCTGCTGAGATCTATCTGGAAACCGGCATTACCATCACCGAACACAACCGCCGAACCAAGCTGCTGCCGCCCCGCTACGAAGCCCGGTGGATTGGTCTGGATTTTGCAAACCGTGCCGCCCTCTATGCCCGCATCGACCGGCGGGTAGAGCTGATGATGGAGCAGGGTCTTCTGGAGGAAATCCAGGCCCTTCTGGACCGGGGCGTTCCGCCCACGGCCACCAGTCTCCAGGCCATCGGTTATAAAGAGCCTATGGCGGCGCTGCGGGGCGAGATCACCATGGCCGAAGCTGTGGCGAAGATTCAGCAGGAGTCCCGCCGCTACGCCAAACGGCAGCTGACGTGGTTCCGCCGCAACCCTGCCATCTCCTGGATTGTCCAACCTGACGAACCCGACGCCCATCAAACGCTGGAAACGGCGCTTCATCTGGTGAGGGACGGCATTTCGGGGGATTTCGCGCCATAGAAATGGTAGATTATGGGTATCCCATTCCCGGCCCCAGGCCGGAACAGACAAAGGAGAGATACCCATGCAACATCCCTACAATTTACAGGAACAATTTCTCAAAGCCGTCCGCCGGGAGCAGTCCCAGGTCACCGTTTTTTTGATGAACGGCTTCCAGCTGCGCGGCGTCGTCACCGGCTACGACAACTATGCCGTCATCATCCAGTCGGAGGGACGGCAGAACATGATTTACAAGCACGCAATATCCACGATTTCTCCCGCCGTTGCCGTGTCGCTGCGGGAGCAGACAACCCCCGCGCCGTGACGCTTCACCCGGCCCGCGGGGTCGGAAGGAGTCTCCATGAAGCTGCAACTACTGTCCAAATCCGGTAAATTCTACAACCGTATCATCGTATTGATTGCCGTGGCAGCTCTACTGCTCTATGCGGGCTACATGGCACTGAACTATTTTCGAGATCCCCTGTCCACCATTCTCGCCGTGGAGGTCTCCGTCAGCGAAGGCCGTTCCGTGGAGGGCTGGGTGGTCCGGGAGGAGCAGCTCTTGACCTCTTCCAGCGCCATTACCGTTCCGGAGCGCAGCGAAGGGGAAAAGGTCGGCGCCGGTCAGGTGGTGGCCATGGGCTACAGCGATGCCGATGCCCAGACACGGCAGGATCAAATTGAACTCCTGTCGGCTCAGCTGGAACAGCTGACCTATGCCACCACCGTGGCCGCCGAAGCCGGCGACACCACCTCCTTGGACGACGCCGTCTTTCAGCAGTTGACGGCCTGGGCCAAACTGACGGCCAGCCAGTCCCTTTCGGAGAGTGTAGACGTGAGCACAGCGCTCAAAGGTCTGATTCTCCGCCATGGCGCCGATGACGGCGCATTGACGGCCCTCAACAGCCAGATTGCTCAGCTCCAATCCCAGCTCACTTCCCTGGAAACCCAGGCCGTTGGCGACACCACCTCCATCAACGCCCCGGTGGCCGGCTACTTTTCCGCCGACGTGGACGGCTACGAGCAGGTGTTGACGCCGGAACTGCTGTCCACCATGTCCATAGCCCAGCTGGAATCCCTGGAGCCCGCCGCCATCAGCAGCAACGCGTTCGGCCGCCTGATCACCAGTTCCCGCTGGTACTATGTGGCAGCGGTACCCACGGAAAACCTGAAGGAACTGGATGTGAACGACACCGTGACGGTCCAGTTTGCCATCAGCGGCAGCGAAAGCCTGCCCATGCAGGTAGAGCGTCTGGGCGACGACGAAAACGGCCAAAGCCTGTTGGTGCTGTCGTCGGAATCGTCTCTGCAATCGGTGACGCTGCTGCGCCGTCAGCAGGCCGACATCATTCTCCGGTCCCACCACGGCCTGCGGGTGCCCAAGGAGGCCATCCGCACCGATGAGGCGGGCAACACCGGCGTCTATATTCTCGAAACCACCTCCGCCCAGTGGAAACCCGTCACTCTGCTCTATGACGACGGTGACAGCTATGTGGTGGCGCTGGATAAATCGGCCACAGACAATCTGTGGCCCGGCGACGAAATCATTGTCAATGCCAAAGAACTATACGATGGGAAGGTTGTGATCACCTCATGATCCACGAAAATGTACAGACCATCCGGGCCGCCATGGCCCGGGCCGCCGAGGCCGCCGGCCGCGACCCCAAAGAAATTCTTCTGTGTGCCGCCACCAAGATGAACGATGCCGACGCCGTCCGTCAGGCGGTGGCCGCCGGTGTGGACTGCTGCGGCGAAAACCGGGTCCAGGAGTTGTTGGAAAAGCAGCCCCAGGGCGCCTATGAAGGTGTACCCGTCCACTTTATCGGCCATTTGCAGACCAATAAGGTCAAGCAGGTGGTGGGCCGGGTGGACTGCATCCAGTCGGTGGACCGTCTGCCCCTGCTGGAGTGCATCCAGAAGGAGGCCGCCAAGCAGGGCATTGTCCAGGACATTCTGCTGGAGGTCAATGTGGGCGGCGAAGCCAGCAAATCGGGATTCACCGTGGAAGAAGCCGCCGCCGTGGCGGCCCGGATGGGCGAATTTCCCGCCGTTCACCTGCGCGGACTCATGGCAATTCCCCCCATCAGCCAAAATCCGGGGGATAATTGCAAGTTTTTTGCACAAATGCGCAACCTTTTTGTTGACATTAAGGGGAAAAAGTGCGACAATGTCTCTATGGACTGCCTATCTATGGGTATGTCGGACGATTTCACCGACGCCATCGCTGAGGGCAGTACCATGATACGCGTGGGCACCGCTATTTTTGGCGCCCGTCACTATGGATAAGATAACGTGGATCGTTTTTACTAATAGGAGGATTTTGCAACATGCGTTTTATGGACGAACTCAAGCGTTTAGCCAAGCCCTTTTCCGAGGACTCGGAGGACTTTGACAATTACGATGACGGACTCAACGACGAGACTCCCAATGTGCCCCCTGTCTCCAAGGCTTCTGTGGCTCCGGCTTACGATATGAACGATCTGGGTCTCGGTTCCGCTACTGCCACGGTCAACAACGACACCCGCAGCAATAAAGTCGTCAGCATCCACCCTACGGTGCAGATGCAGGTCATTCTGGTCAAGCCCGAGTCCTTTGACACCGTTACCGAAATCGCCGAGCACCTGCGGGCCAAGCACGCTGTGGTGCTGAACTTGGAGAAGACAGACGCCGCCATCGCCCGCCGCTTGGTGGATTTTCTCTCCGGTTGTGCCTACGCTCTCGACGGCAAGATCAAGAAAATCGCCATTTCCACCTATCTGATTACACCCTATAATGTGGATATCATCGGGGATGTCATCGATCAGCTGGAAAACAACGGCGTATACCTGTAATCGCTGAAAGGAGCTCTGCCCTGTGTTTACCCCTCAGGAGATCGAAGAAAAAACATTTGTCAAAGCCGTATTCGGCGGCTATGACATGGCCAGCGTTGATGAATTTCTCGAGCCGCTGACCGAGGATTACATTGCTCTGTACAAGGAGAATGCTGTCCTGAAAAGCAAGATGAAAATTCTGGTAGAAAAGCTGGAAGAGTACCGTACCCAGGAAGACAGCATGAAAAAGGCCCTGGTGGCCGCTCAGAAGACCTCCGATACCATGGTGGCCGAAGCGGAAAAGAAATGTGCCCAGCTGACCAGCCAGGCGGAAAACATCGTCCGCACCAAGATTCAGGAATCTCAGCAGCAGATCAGCGCCGAAGAGGACCGCATTGAGCGCGCCAAGCAGGCCGCCCGGAACTTTATCGAGATCATCGAGAAGGATGTGGCCCGTCATCTGGACCTGCTGAACAATCTCAAGCTTATGAATCTGGGTCCCCAGCCCTCCGCCTCCTCCTTTGACTTCCACGCCGAGCCCCAGGCTCCCAAGACGGAGACTGTGGAGCCCATTACCGTTCAGTTGCCCATCGGCAAAATCCGTGAGGCCGAAGCCCAACAGGAGAGCGAGGCCGAAGAGATTGCCCATCAGATTGAGCAAAACCTGGAAAAGGTCATTGGTCCCAGCGACGACGGCGATTTGGAAAAAACCCGTGTCGCCCATAAAAACGACAAGTTCGCTGACTTACAGTTCGGCAAGAACTTCTCCCCCGACCGGGAGTAATTGCAGAGTGAAAATCGAGGCGCTGCCCTGGAGCAGCGCCTCGGTTTTTTGTTTCCGCTGTTTGGCGGTTACCAGAAGTTCGGCAGGCACGCCCAGTTGATCTCGTAGGGCGGGACCTGCGTGTCCCGCCGTGCGGCAGCCCCTGGCTGTTACTGGACAGCACCGGGGCGAATCCGCATTCACATTCGTAGGGCTCGGCATCCCTGACGCGCCCCTGGCACACTCTGTCCGGGGCCGTCAAGGATGCCGACCCCTACGTTGTTGTTGGCCGATGGTGCATACCAGCGGCGGGACACATAGGTCCCGCCCTACAAATACAATTCAGGCCCCCCATACTGTACTTCGCATAACCACCATACCGTGAAACAAGGCGCGCTGCCGTTAGCAGCGCGCCCATAAACTTTATTTCTCGGATTTACCGTTTTTCTTGCCGTTTTTCGTCTCTTCGTCGGCTTCTACCTCCAGGACACGGACCTGAATTTCCATGACCCGGCGGTGTTCCACCTTGGTAACCGTGACATCCAGGCCCTCAGCCTGGAAGTGGTCTCCAATCTCTGGCACCCGGCCCACCTGTTCCATGACCCAGCCGGACACGGTGACAGCGTCGGAATCGTCGTTGCCTTTGACTGAAAACAGATCATACAGGTCATCCAGGTCGGCGGTACAGCCGATAAGGTAACTGCCGTCCTCCTGCTTCCGGAACAGCTCCACTACTTCGTCGTGCTCGTCCCAGATCTCGCCCACCAGTTCCTCCATGATGTCCTCCATGGTCACAATGCCTTCCGTACCGCCGTATTCATCGACGACGACGGCCATATGGGCTTTGTTCCGCTGGAGCATCCGCAGCAGTTCGGAAATCTTGGTGGTACCGGTTGTGTACTGAATGGGGGCCTTCAAATGGAAGATATCGCTGAGGCCACGGTAACGGGCCGCGTAAAAGTCCTTCTCATGAATGAGGCCAATGATATTATCGATGTTGTCGTGATAGATGGGCAGACGGGAATATCCGCTTTCCACAAACAGCCGTGCCACCTCTTCCACGGTGGCGGTGTCCTCGGCTGCCACCAGGTCCACACGGGGCGTCAGGATTTCCGACACCTCCAGATCACTGAACTCGATGGCGTTGCGGATCAGATCGCTCTCGTGCTCGTCGAGACCGCCCTCATTCTCCGCCTGATCGACCATGCCCACCAGTTCCTCTTCGGTAATGCCGTCATCGCCGTTGTTGCGGAACACCAGCGACAGGAGCTTTTTCCACATGGTAAACAGGAAATTGGCCGGGGTCAGAATCCAGGTGAAGAACCGCAGCAGCGGTGTAGCAAACATGGCCCATGCTTCGGGGTTCTCCTTGGCCAGGCTCTTGGGGGAGACCTCACCGAAGATCAAAATGACAACGGTGAGCACAGTGGCGGAAACCGTAGGGCCGCGGGTCTCGCCGATCAGCCGGATAAACAGCACGGCGCCGATGGTAGTAGCCACGTTGTTGACGATGTTGTTGCCGATGAGAATGGTGGAGAGCAGCTTGTCGTAATCCTCCGCCAGCGCCAGCGTTTTGGCGGCCCGGCGGTCGCCGTTTTCGGCGCGGTTTTTCAGACGGATGCGGTTGAGCGATGTAAAGGCCGTTTCTGTGGCGGAAAAATAGCCGGACATGGCGACCAGGGCCAACAGGGCCACGATCATCACTAAATTACCTGTACTGTCCATTTGGGACGAATCAACTCTACTTTCATCATAAAATTTATCAGCATGACAAGCACTGATATGGTTTTTAGTTTATCACATCATTCTCCCCATTGTAAAGGGAGAATTCCGAAACCTTCGGCTGTTCCCGGTGGGCAAAATAGGCACGGGTCTGGTCGGCATTCAACAAAATCGCCTGCCGGAGCTGGTCTAACCCATCAAATTTCTGCTCCGGGCGAAGAAATTCATAAAAATCGACCCGAACTTCCCGGTCATACAAATTTCCTGTAAAATCCAGCAGCCACGGTTCCACAGTCACCGCGCCCACGCCGTCCACCGTGGGGCGGACGCCCACATTGGCCACGGCGGCATAGGACCGCTCCCCCACCCAAACCCGGGTGGCGTAAACGCCGTAGGCTGGAGCCAAAACGCCGTCGGGCAGCAGCAGATTTGCCGTGGGGGTACCCAGCTGGCGGCCCAGCTGGCGGCCATGGACCACCCGGCCCGTCAGACAGTGGGGGTGCCCCAACAGTTCATTGGCCCCGGCCACGTCGCCCCGCTCCAACAAAGCGCGAATGCGGGTGGAGGACACGGCGCTGCCGCCAATCTCCACCTTGGGAATCACGTCGCAGCCCATCCCCAACCGGGTACACAGCTGTTGGAGCCGGACGGCGTCGCCTTCGCCCCGCCATCCAAACCGATGGTCTTCGCCGCAGACCACATGGACCGCCCCATACTGCCGGTGCAGCAACTCGCTGACGTAGGACCGCCACGGCATCTGAGCCGTCTCCCGGTCAAAGGGACAGATCAGCACCTCGTCCATACCGTACAGCCGCACCATCAGGCCCGCCCGCTCCTCCGGCGTACTGAGCAGGGGGACCGCCCGGCCGCCCAGCACCGACGCCGGATGGTGGTCAAAGGTCACCGCCGCCGCGGGCAGTCCCAGCCGGTCCGCCACCTGGCGGGCCCTGGCCAGCAGGGCCCCGTGACCTCGATGGACGCCGTCAAAAAATCCAATGGCAATGACACGTTGTAGTTCCAATGGCGTCACACCTCAAAAAAACTTTTTTCTGTCCAGAGTTTTCCCTTCCGGAACCGACCCACCATAAGGAATTCCCCGTCAGGACCGTAGACGCGGCAGCGGCTCCGGCCCTCCATGGCAATGGCCGCGCCGTTGCGGCAGGGCTTCACCTGCTCCGCTGTCAGCGTCACCGCCGGCAGGTCGGCAAAGAGACTGTCCACGGGCCGCAAATACTGTTCCGGATGCTCCGCAGCAATCAGGGTTTCCAGGGGGATACTGTCAGCCAGCGTAAAACAGCCGGCTCTGGTTCGCCGCAGACTGGACATACAACCGCCGCAGCCCAGGGCCGTGCCAATGTCGTGGCACAGGGTACGGATATATGTTCCCTTGGAGCAGAGGACCTCCAGCCGCAGCTCCTCCCCCTCCAGCAGACGCAGGCTATGAATGGTGATGCGGCGGGGCTTCCGCTCGATCTCTTTTCCCTGGCGGGCCATCTGGTACAGCTTTTGACCGTTAATTTTCACCGCCGAATACATGGGCGGAATCTGGTCAATCTCCCCGGTGAACTGGGACAGTATCGCTTCCACATCGGCTCGGCTTACGGTGACGGGATGTTCCTCCAGCGTCTCGCCGGTGGTGTCCTGGGTGTTGGTGACACGGCCCAGGCACAGGCCCGCTTCATAGCCCTTTTCCGCCGATTCAAAAAACTCCACGGCCCGGGTGGCCCGACCCACAAACACCGGCAGAACGCCGGTGGCCATGGGGTCCAGGGTGCCGCCGTGGCCAATACGCTTTTGGTGGAATACGCCCCGCAGCTTGGCCGTCACGTCCTGGGACGTCCAGCCCTGGGGCTTGTCCACAATGACAATGCCGTTTGCCGCCATGGTCACACCTCAATGCCTTCGGCCCGCAGGGCGTCCAGCACCATAGCCCGGACCTCCTCATAGGAAGCCGTCACCGTGGCGCCTGCCGCCGCCTTGTGGCCGCCGCCGCCCAGGTGGGCGCAGATGGCTGACGCGTTGGCACAGCTGGCCGTCCGCAGCGACACCTTTTGCTGCCCGTCGGCCTGCTCCCGGATGGTGATGCCGATCTGCACACCGGACACGTTGCGGGAGAAGCCGGAAATGGAGTCCAGTTCCTCCTCCCGCAGCCCCAATTCCTCCATCCAGGACAGGGGAATGTGACAGAGCGCCACCTTGCCGTCAGCAAAAAATTCCAGGCTGTCGGTGAGACGGGATTCCAGACGCAGACGGGAAATGGACCGGGTGCCGAAAAACTCCTTGTTGATGGGGTAGGCCTCACAGCCCGCGTCAATCAGTTCCGCCGCCACGCGCAGGGTGTTGGCGGTGGTGTTGGCGTACTGGAAGCAGCCGGTATCTGTGGATACAGCCAGATAGAGGGCCGAAGCCATGTCCGCCGTCAGATGCACATGCAATTCCCGCAGAATGCCGTAGATCAATTCGCCGCAGGCGGCCAAATCCGGCTCCACACAGGCACAGTGGGCAAAGCCCGTATTGGAGCCGTGGTGATCCAACGCCAGCTGGATCTTCCCAGCCAGGGGCCGGGCGTTATCCGGCAGCAGGGATTCCGAGGCAATGTCCACAGAGACAATGGTATCATCGGCGGCGGGTTCCTCGCAGAGCAGCCCGTCATACCACTGGGCATAACGGGGGCCAAACTGGGGGTTGGAGAGAATGTGGGCCGTCTTGCCCAAACTCCGCAGACCGCGGCACAATCCCACGGCACAGCCGATGGTGTCACCGTCGGGGTTGCGGTGGGTCAGAATGCAGAAGTGGTCATGGGCCAGCAGCCACGCTGCGGCTTCACTCCTCGTCATGGCGTTCCCCCCTCTGCTCCTCCTGGTCGTGGAGCTTGGCAATGAGATCAAAAATGTGTGCGCCGTGCTCAATGGAGTCGTCCAGCTCAAAGACCAGCTCCGGCGTATAGCGCAGCTGGAGCCGGTTGCCGATCTCCCGGCGCAGGAAGCCGCCGGCGGACTTGAGGCCCTTTAAAACATCGCGGCTCCGCTCCTTTTCCAGAACGCTGATATAGACCTTGGCATAGCGGAGATCGCCGGTGGTCTCCACACGGGTCACGGAGATCATGGCCTGGACGCGGGGGTCCTTCAGCGTGCGCAGCAAATCGGCCAGCTCCCGCTGGATCTCCTCGTTGATTCTTCCGATGCGATTGGATGCCATAGTAATGGACCTCCTTAGAAACGATGATACCGCACCGTGTCGGGCGGGGCGAACCCCCCGCCGTGTTCGGTACGGTGTCGGTTGGTGGCGGCGGGGGGTTGCCCCCGCCCTGCAAATTGCGTGATTTCCGTATATGCCCGCCAGTGTTTGCACACTGGCGCGGAACGCTTAGTCCTTGATCTGCTCCATGACGAAGCACTCGAAGACGTCGCCTTCCTTGATATCGTTGAACTTGTCGATGGTCATGCCGCACTCATAGTTGGCAGCCACTTCCTTGACGGAGTCCTTGAAGCGCTGCAGGGAGCCCAGCACACCCTCGTGAATGACGATATTGTCGCGCAGGACGCGGACCTGGGCGTCCCGGGTGATCTTGCCGTCCTTGACGTAGCAGCCGGCGACGGTGCCCACGGAGGAAACCTTGTAGGTTTCGCGGACTTCGGCGTGGCCGATGATGGCTTCCCGGAACTTGGGGTCCAGCATGCCCTTCATAGCGGCTTCAATCTCGTTGATGGCGTCATAAATAACGCGGTACATGCGCATATCCACCTTGGAGCGCTGGGCCGAAGCGGCGGCAGCGGCATCGGGGCGGACGTTAAAGCCGACAATAATGGCATTGGCCGTGGAAGCCAACAGCACGTCGGATTCGTTGATGGCGCCGACGCCGGTGTGGATGACCTTCACGCGGACCTCGTCGTTGGAGATCTTCAGGAGGCTGGCCTTGACGGCCTCGGCGGAGCCCTGCACATCGGCCTTGACGATGATGTTCAGCTCCTTCATGTTGCCCTCCTGAATCTGTGCAAACAGATCGTCCAGGGTGACCTTGGTCATGGCCTTGGCGGCGCGGGCCTTCTCCTCAACCTTGCGCTCCTCCACCAGCTGACGGGCCATGCGCTCATCCTCAACGGCGTTGAAGATATCGCCGGCGCCGGGAACCTCGCCCAGACCCGTGATCTCCACTGGGACAGACGGACCAGCTTCCTTGACGGTCTTGCCCTTGTCGTTGGTCATGACGCGGACACGACCCACGGCGGTACCGGCAATGATGATATCGCCCTGATGCAACGTGCCGTTCTGGACCAGCAGGGTGGCAATGGGGCCGCGGGTCTTGTCCAGACGGGCCTCGATGACGGTGCCCTTGGCGCGGCGGTTGGGGTTGGCTTTCAACTCCTGCATCTCGGCGGTCAGCAGGACCATCTCCAGCAGGTTGTCAATGCCCTGGCCCTTCTTGGCGGAGATGGGCACCATGATGGTGTCGCCGCCCCACTCCTCGGGCACCAGATCGTATTCGGTGATCTGCTGCTTGATGCGGTCGGGGTTGGCCTCGGGCTTATCCATCTTATTGATGGCCACAATGATGGGAATTTCTGCGGCCTTGGCGTGGTTGATGGCTTCGACGGTCTGGGGCATAATGCCGTCGTCAGCGGCTACCACCAGAATGGCGATATCGGTACACATGGCGCCGCGGGCACGCATGGCCGTAAAGGCGGCGTGGCCGGGGGTATCCAGGAACGTGATGGGCTGGTTGTTGATCTCCACCTGATAGGCGCCGATGTGCTGGGTAATGCCGCCGGCTTCGCCGGAAACCACGTTGGTTTTCCGGATGGCGTCCAGCAGAGACGTCTTGCCGTGGTCGACGTGGCCCATGACCACAACGACGGGGCTGCGGGGCTGCAGCTCATCGGCGGTATCCTCGTGGTCGTCGATGAGACGTTCCTCGATGGTGACGACGACCTCTTTTTCCACCTTGCAGCCCAACTCCATGGCCACCAGTGCGGCGGTATCGTAGTCAATAACCTGATTGACGGCAGCCATGACGCCCAGCTTGATCAGCTGCTTGATGACCTCAGCAGCCGTCTTCTTCATGCGGCTGGCCAGCTCGCCCACAGTGATCTCGTCGGGAATCTTGACAGTAAGGGGCGTTTTCTTGGCAATTTCCAGCTGGAGCCGGCGCATTTTCTCCTGCTCCTCATTGCGGCGCTTGTTGCCGAAGTTGCCCTTCTTCTTATTGTTGCTGCCCTGCTTGCCGCCAATGCGCTGCTTGCCGCCCTTGGCGTTCTGCATGCGCTCGGACACCAGGGAGTCCACCCGGTCGTCGAACCGCTCGGCGTTGACCGTAACGGCGGAGGTGTCAACCACACGGCGCTCGCGGCGGCGTTCGTCCTTCTTGGGCTCCTCTTTCTTCTGCTCGCTCTGGGGGGCGGCAGGCTTGTTCTCCTTCTTGGCAGCGGGGGCCTTGGGGGCCTCGGCAGGCTTATTCTCCTGCTTCTCCGCGGTCTTGGCCGGAGCCTTGGCCTCACCGGTGGCCTTCAGGGCCTCTTCCAGCGACGCCACCTGATGGCTCTTGGTAAATACATCGAACAGCAGATTCAGCTGGTCTTCCTCCAAAACCTGCATATGGTTCTTGGGCTTGCCGAAGTGCTTTTCGTACAGCTCCATCATGACCTTGGTGGGTACTCCAAAGTCCTTGGCGACCTCGTGAATGCGATATTTCATTAAACTCATATAGCCACCTCCGAGTTACTTTTTCCCGTGTTTGATATTGTTGCGATGGGCCTTTTCCTCCCGCCGCCGCTGCTGGACCCGCTCCACCCGGCGGTCCAGGTCGGCCAGCAGCTCGGCGTACTTCTCCGGCTGACCCAGGGCGTTGACAAACGCTCTGGCCAGCGCCACATCGGTGATGGCGGCCATGGCGCACACGGCGCGGCCGCAGGCGTGACCCAATTCCTCTTTCGTATAGGGCACGCGAATAAACGTGGTTTTACCGGCATGGGAGAAGGTTTTCACCCGGCCGTAGGTGTTGTCGGCGGCGTCGGACGCCACCACGATGAGCCGGGCCTGACCGGCGCGGCTGGCCGCGCCCACGTTTTCCTCGCCCAGCTGGATATTGCCGCCCTTGCGCGCCAGGGACAGCAGGTTCAATGCACGATTACGATCCATCGTCTCCCGCCTCCATTCTCTCCACAAGGGTATCGTAAACCGACTGGGGAATGGCCGTCTCAAAGCCCCGCTCCAGGGCCTTAGACTTGATGGCCCGTTTGAGACAGTCGGTGTTGGGGCACACATAGGCGCCGCGGCCCGGCGCCTTCCCGCGAAAATCCACAGTGATTTCGCCGGTGGGCGATTTGACCACCCGCACCAGTTCCTTTTTTGGTTTCATCTCCCGGCAGCCGACGCATTGGCGCATGGGAATCTTTTTGGGCATGGCGTCTCCTCCTTCCGGGGTTGGGTCGTTACGCCTGCTCTTCGGCGGATGCTTCCTCCGCCGCATCGGCAGCAGGCTCCTGCTCCGCCGTCACAGTCTCTTCGGACACCTCCGGCGCTTCCTCCTCAACGGGGGCCGGTTCCTCCTGCTCCGCAGGGGCCACAATGGGCTCCAGCTGGTCCTCCATGGACTGGGGCTTGATATCGATTTTACAGCCGGTGAGACGAGCGGCCAGACGGGCGTTCTGACCCTCCTTGCCGATGGCCAGAGACAGCTGATCGTCGGGTACGATGACACGGCAGGCCTTCTGGCCGGGAATCATGGTGACGGACGCCACATCGGCGGGGCTCAATGCTGAGGCCACAAACTGTGCCAGATCCTCGGACCACACCACAATGTCCATCTTCTCGCCGTGGAGCTCCTCCACCACAGCGCCCACACGGCCGCCGCGGGGACCGACGCAAGCGCCCACGGGGTCAATGTTCTCCTCGGTGGCGCAGACGGCGATTTTGGTGCGGGAACCAGCTTCACGGGCGATGGACTTGACCTCCACCAGACCGGACTCGATTTCGGGCACTTCCAGTTCAAAGAGCCGCTTGACCAGGCCCGGATGGGTCCGGGAGACAATGACCTGGGGACCGCGATTGGAGCGGCGGACCTCCACCACATAAACGCGGATCAGGTTGCCCTCGGTGTAGACCTCGCTCTTCACCTGCTCGGATCCGGACAGCAGCGCGTCGGTGCGCTCGCTGTTGCCCAGGGCGCCGGTGCTCACAGCGTTGGAACCGATACGGACGATCATATCCCGGGTGTTGGGGTCAATCCGCAGAACGGTACCCGTAAGAATCTCATGCTCCTTGGAGGAGAAGTTGTCGAAGACCTTGCCCCGCTCAGCCTCGCGGATGCCCTGGATGATGACCTGCTTAGCGGTCTGGGCGGCAATGCGGCCGAAGTTCTTGGTATCCACATCCACATTGATCAGGTCGCCCAGCTGCACATGCTTGTCGATCTTCCGGGCCGCTTCAATGTTGATTTCCGTGGCGGGCAGCATGACGTCCTCCACCACTTCCTTCTGGGCGTACATCCGCAGGACGCCGTCGTTGAGCTCCACGGTGACATTCTCTGTATAGCCCACTTTATTTTTGCTGTAGGCATTCTTCAGGGCGTCGGAGATCTTCTCCAGCATGTAGTCCTTGGGGATGCCCCGCTCCTTCTCCAGCTGGTCCAGAGCTGCGTAAATCTCGGGATTCATTGGGTAAATTCCTCCTCTTAGTCGGTAAGACGGTTAAAATTCCACATAGAGCCGCACCAGAGCGACTTCGTTCTTTTCAAAGGTCATGGGACCGGCGGCGGTTTCGATGGTCACGCGGCCATCCTCATACTCCCGCAGAACCCCCACAAATTCCTTGGCGCCGTCTTTGGGCCGGTACAGCCGGACGGTGACCTTCTGGCCCAGGCATTTGGCAAAGTGCTGGGGCAGGCGCAGCGTCCGTTCCAAACCGGCGGAGCTGACTTCAAAGTGGTAGCTGTCGGGGATGGGGTCCTTCTCATCCAGGATGGGGTCCACCGCCCGGGACACGGCTTCACAGTCGTTGATGTCCACGCCGCCCTCCTTGTCGATATAGAGCCGCAGGAACCACTCGCCGCCCTCGCGGACGTATTCCACATCCCACAGGGAGCAGCCCTGGGCCTCCACCACCGGCTCGGCAAACTGCCGGACCTGTTCGGTGATCTTCATATGGCAGATTCCCCTTTCCGCCGCTGCAAGCGGCACGCGTACAGCCGCCGCGCTGCCACCGGAACGGTGTCTGCGGACGCTGTCATTCCAATAAGAAAGACTGGGGAAAAACCCCAGCCTTCATCCTACTACATCTTAAATCGTACACATTATATCACTATTCTATGTGTATTGCAAGCAATTTATGAAAATTTCTTGAAAAAACAGGGTGTTTTTTGGAATAGAACCGGCTGAAAAGTCCGGTTTCAGCCCCCAAACCCACAAAAGAGACCGCCTATACGGCGGCCTCCTGTTTTGTGTGTACAAAGAAGTTTTTCAGGCAATACTGCAAGATTGCCTTTCTGGTGACAATCCCGATAAACGCTTGCCGGTCGTCAATGACCGGTACAAAGTTCTGGTCGGTGGCCTTGGTCACCAGGTCCTCGATGTTGGTGGTCACCGACACGGCGCTGTTGTCCCGCCGGTGGGCGATCTCCATAATGTTGTGGCTTTCCGTCTGCTTGATGTCCATGACACACAGCTTTTTCAGCGCCCACAGCAAATCGCCCTCAGTCAGCGTGCCGCAGTAGGTGCCGTCCTTCCGAAGGATGGGCAAGGCGGAATAGCCGCACTGTTCCATCCGCTCCAGGGCCTGACGCAGCGTGTCGTCCTCCTCCAAATAGGAGCAGGTGGCTTTGGGTGTCAGAAAAAACAAAATATTCATGACACATCCCCTTTCGCCCTTATTGTATCACAGATTTTCTGCAAAGGCATGAAAATTTTGTAAAGGCAGAAAAACAGGCGCAGAAAAATCTGCGCCTGTTTTGTGCATAATTCCGGTCGGCCTTTGGCTTACACGGTGGGCTGGTTGGCAGCCTCGATGATCTGCACAAACTTCTCGGGCACCAGGGAAGCGCCGCCGATGAGGCCGCCGTCAATGTCGGGCTGGGCCAGCAGCTCAAAGGCGTTCTTCTCATTCATGCTGCCGCCGTACAGGATGGAGATGGCGCGGGCAATCTTGGCGCCGTACAGCTTGCGGATGACGGTGCGGATGTGCTCGCAGACTTCCTCGGCCTGCTCGGGGGTAGCGGTCTTGCCGGTGCCGATGGCCCAGATGGGCTCGTAGGCCACAACGATCTTGCGGATCTTCTCCTCGGGCACGCCGTGGAGGGCGCACTTGACCTGCATGGAGATCCAGTCCTCGGTGATGCCCAGCTCTCTCTGCTCCAGGGTCTCGCCCACGCAGACGATGGGCATCAGCTCGGCCTTCAGAGCGGCGTGGACCTTGGCGTTGACATCGGCATCGGTCTCGCCCATGGCGCGGCGCTCGGAATGGCCGATGATGACGTACTTACAGCCGGCGTCCACCAGCATGTTGGCGGCGATCTCACCAGTGTAAGCACCGGAGGCGTTGGCGTTGCAGTTCTCAGCGCCGATGCCCACGCGGGTCTCTCTCATGCAGCGCACAGCCATGGGAATGCACACGGCAGGCACGCACAGAGCCACATCGCACCAGCGGCCCTTGGGCATGATGGACTTGAACTCGGTCATAAATTCCTTGGTCTCAGAGGGGGTCTTGTTCATCTTCCAGTTGCCGGCGATGATGGTCTTGCGGTACTTTCTGTTCATGTTTCTCGTATCTCCTCAACGATTACTTTTTTCCGGTTCCGGCAGCAGCGCCGCCGGAACAATTTACCTTATAAAATCACGGGCAGGTAGACCCACCCAAATTACTTGTCTTCCAGGCAGGCAATGCCGGGCAGCTCCAGGCCTTCCAGGAACTCCAGGGAAGCGCCGCCGCCGGTGGAGATGTGGGTGATCTTGTCAGCAAAGCCCAGCTGCTCGCAGGCTGCGGCGCTGTCGCCGCCGCCGACGATGGTGATGGCCTCGGAATCGGCCAACGCCTGGGCCACGGCGATGGTGCCGGCGGACAGAACGGGGTTCTCAAAGATGCCCATGGGACCGTTCCACACGACGGTCTTGGCAGAGCGGACAGCGTCGGCGTACAGCTTGCAGGTCTCCTTGCCGATGTCCATGCCGATCATGTTGTCGGGATGGGCTTCCACGGAGAAGGTCTCCACAGCAATTTCGCTGTCGATGGGATCCGGGAAATGGTCGGCGCCCACGGTGTCGATGGGCAGCAGCAGCTTGACGCCCTTCTCCTCGGCCTTCTTCATCATGTCCTTGCAGTAGTCCAGCTTCTCACCGTCCAGCAGGGACTTGCCGATGCCGTAGCCCTTGGCGGCCAGGAAAGTATAGGCCATGCCGCCGCCGATGATCAGGGTGTCCACCTTCTCCAGCAGGTTGTTGATGACGTTCAGCTTGTCGGAGACCTTGGCGCCGCCCAGGATGGCGACGAAGGGACGGGCGGGGTCGGACAGGGCCTTGCCCATGATGCTGATTTCCTTCTCGATCAGGTAGCCGCAGACGGCGGGCAGGTAGTCGGCCACACCGGCGGTGGAGGAGTGAGCACGGTGGGCGGAGCCAAACGCGTCGTTGACAAACAGATCGGCCATGGAAGCCAGGTCCTTGGACAGCTCGGGATCGTTCTTGGTCTCGCCCTTCATGTACCGGGTGTTCTCCAGCAGCATGATCTGGCCGGGCTGCAGAGCGGCGGCCTTGGCCTTGGCATCGTCACCCACCACATCAGCGGCCATAATGACCTCCTGGCCCAGGAGCTCGCCGAGACGCTCGGCCACAACCTTCAGGCTCAGTTCAGGCTTCCACTCGCCCTTGGGCTTGCCCATGTGGGAGCAGGCGATGACGGCGGCGCCGTTCTTCAGCAAATACTGAATGGTGGGCAGGGCAGCGACGATGCGCTTGTCGCTGGTGATCTTACCGGCCTTCAGGGGAACATTGAAGTCACAGCGCAGCAGGACTTTTTTGCCCTTGACGTCGATATCCTCAATGGATTTCTTGTTGTAGTTCATGTTTGTTGACCTCCAATATCATGTTACTCCAATTTACCAGTTGACCATCAGCCCCTGGTCGGACAGATGGGGAAATCCCTGCTGGCGCAGGGCCTCAAAGGTGACAATTGCCACAGAATTGGCCAAATTCAAACTGCGGGCCTCCGCCCGGATGGGAATGCGCAGGCAGCAGTCCGGATGCTGCCGCAGCAGCGATTCCGGCAGTCCCCGCGTCTCCTTGCCGAACAGCAGGTAGCAGTTGTCGGAAAAGGAAGCCTCGGCGTAACTGCGGGGCGCCTTGGTGGTCATCAGCCACATCTGTTCCACCGTGTTGCGCTGGAAAAAGTCCTCCAGATTTTCATAGATCCGGACATCCACCAGATGCCAGTAATCCAACCCGGCCCGTTTAACGGCCTTTTCCGAAATATCAAAGCCCAGGGGTTTGATTAAATGAAGCACGCTGCCCGTGGCGGCGCAGGTTCTGGCAATATTGCCGCAGTTTTGCGGGATCTCCGGCTCCACCAGTACGATATGCAGCATATACAAGCCTCTCTATACAAAATCTCCGCCTTTCGGCTTTCACTTTCCTATTCTATGATAAACTGCTGCGAAATTCAACTAGAAAATTGCATTTTTCTTTTCTTTACAGGGAATCCATTGAGAAACCCGGCTGTTTTTGTGGAATCCGATTGCAGGCCCCCTCTTGACGGCAAAGGGCCGCGGCGCTATGTGCGCCCCGGCCCTTTGTTTTTCAGTCATTTTAGGGACTTGCGTCCTACCAGTTGGCGCCTGCCAGCTCTCCGCGCCAGCCATCTGCTGTCTGCGTAATCCGGACCCACCGCGTTGTTTCATAGGCGCCTGTGGGAATCGTGGGATCGCCGCCTTCATAGGGTACGGCTCCAGCGGCCAATGCCATCTCTCGAGCATCCACATTGCCCGGCACAAAGACTGTAGAGACGGAAACCGCCCATTCCGTTTCTCCCAGTGTTCCCTCCTTGCGCAGTTGTTTCGTCTCCTCCTCCGCTGCCTCGGCCACACAGCGGACAAACTCATACCGATACCGTACTGCTTTTCATTTATCCCATGATACCGATTTTGTTGCCGTTCTCGTACATATCCTCTGCGTATTCCGCATGGTTGGGTCCTTGGCTTTCTACCCAGCCAAAGCCTGGCACATAGACCATGTTGTCCGGTGCCGGGGCAGGCTCCGGTTCTTGCTGTGGTGTGGCATCCTGTTCAGAGGGAGCCTGTACTTCGCGCTCTGGGGGCGTTTGAGCAGGCGATGGCTCCGGGACAATGTCAGCTTCCTCGACCAGTTCCGGCAGTGTTGCTTCCGTCTTTTCTTCCTCTGGCGATATGACTTCTTCCATCTCTGCTATCTCCGGAATTTCGGGCTGTGTGGCGATTACAGCGGCTGGCGTGGGCAATGCAGGTGTTTCCCCAGCTGGTTGGTTCTGTTGCCACACAGCGGCACACAGGGCAGACAGGCGGCGAACACTGCGGCAGTGATGATTCGTTTCTTCATGTTGCTTCCTCCTTTCCGGACATGGAAAGAGCGCCCGATCTCCTCGCCGTACAGCGAGAGACTGAGCGCTCTTTTTCATATTGATTCAGTTCCATGGAGAGCTGCCACGCCAGCTCAAATCCAGAGATAAAGCTGTCCATGGAGCGTTCCTCCGCCATCAGACTCTGTGCATCCATAATTCGCAGCACCAGCCGCCGTTCCGGCTTCTCCAGTACTTTGATCAGTGCTTGGTGGCACTCTTCCACTTCCTGCTTTTGCTCCGAAAACTCGGGTGGGGTATAGAAGCAGTCGTACAAGTCCTTGAGTCGTGTTTTCATGTGTTGCACCTCCTGGTAGCAACACACAATACCACAAGACGTCCAACATATCTACTGGTCTTTTATCTTTATACAGTAAATGATCTTGCTTGGGTAAGGAACAGGAAAATAGATGCTTTACTAAAAAGAACTCTGAATTATTGCAGCAAATTGTCATTGCGGTTCGTTTATCCTATCTTCCCGTATGCCACAAGGGCATCTCCTGTTGTCACGCCCAAGGAAACCGTATGGTATAGCGCCATGCCATCCCAGCGGGCGCGGATCGTCTGGAGGATGCGGCCCTCCAGATTCTCGATTCTTCCCAGCATCTGCCCAGCGGAAATCTTCTGTTCTGTCTTAATCTCAGGAAACCAAAAACCCGAGACCTCTGCCTCTGCATAACACATTTCCTCCGCTTCCTGCTGACGGTTGTTTTTAACAGGAGCCGAACCCATATCCAGATATCCCATCAGACTCTGTATGCTGCGCAGTTCCAGCTCCACCTGCTCCTCCGTCCAGAGACCCATGCCGCCCACCTCCATCAGCAGAGCGGGAATACCGCATTGGGCTGCATAGCTGTACAATCCGTTTTGGGCGGTGGAGGGAATGCGGTACAGAACTTCCAGATGCTGTGCGGCCTCCCGTGCCTGTGCCGTCACCTCCGGCGCAGCCGTAGCCGGGTAAAACACCAGGGGCGTCATCGCCTCATTTACATCTCCGCCGTGGAGGTCCAGAAGAAAGTCGGCCTCCTGGTAGATCTGCTCCACCACAGTCCGGGCGATCTCCTGGGCCATCGTACCCTTCTCTGGAGGCGGAAAGACCCGGTTGATATTCTTTCCATCGCTTGGCACCACCTGTTTGCTTCCGGCATAAAAGCCCTCGCTATTGACCAGCGGCAGCAGGATCACCCGCCCCCGAATCTGGGCCGGAGCCAGTTGAGCAAAGAGCCGCCGTAGCGTCATGATGCCCACATATTCACAGCCATGGACGCCTGCGGTCAGCACCAGAGTTGGGCCGCCCGATGCTCCGCAAATCATCCATACCGGCAGGCCTGGGCCGCCCTGTACGGGCAGTATGCCGGTGATCCGACCGGCCTCCCACTCTTTCCTATCTGTTATCTGCATGGCGGTTCCTCCTAAAATCAATCGCTGTATCGGTGGCAGGCCACCCAATGCTCCGGTCCCACAGCGGTCATTTGCGGCATTCTGGTACGGCAAAGCTCTGTGCAGTGGGAACAGCGGGTGTGGAAGGGGCAGCCGGCAGGACGGTCAATGGGACTTGGCACCTCCCCGCAGAGAGGGACGATGGGTCTCTCGTGGTTGTCATGCAGAGAAAAGACAGACTCCAAAAGGGCCTTTGCATAGGGGTGAAGAGCGTCATTTGCAAGACAGCTGCTTGGGAGCGACTCCACCACTACGCCGAGATACATCACCATGATCCGGTGGGAAAGGGACTGGACCAAGGCCAGATCGTGGCAGACAAACAGGATGGCAAGCTCCCGCTGCCGCTGGAGCTCCACCAGCAGTTCTACCAACTGATCCTGGGTGGAGACATCCAGAGCAGAGGTGGCCTCATCACATAAAAGCACCTCGGGCTCCAGCGCCAGGGCCCGGGCAATGCCCAGCCGCTGGCGCTGGCCGCCGCTCATGGAGTGAGGATACCGGTCCAGAAACTCCTGTGGGAGCTCCACCATTTCCAGTAACTGCTTGGCTTTTTCCCGCAGCTCTCCTCTGGAGCAGGAGGAATAGTTGCGCAGCGGTTCCGTCACGGCATCCCATACCCGCATTCGTGGGAAAAAGGCGGCGGCAGGGTCCTGAAAGACCATCTGGATATGCCTGCGGTGCCGGCGTAGGTTTTCGCCCTTCCAGCCGGTCACATCTTCCCCACGAAACAGCAATTGTCCCTCATCAGGCCGCTCCAGCTGGGACAACATCCGTAGCAGCGTGCTCTTGCCGCAGCCGCTTTCCCCTACGATCCCCAGCGTCTCACCGGGATAAAGGCGAAGATCGATCTGCTGGCAGGCGGTCAGAATTCGCCCATCCGGTCGCCGGTAACGGCGTGTAAGCCCCCGCCCCTCCAAAATGCATTCAGACATAACGCTTCCCTCCCAGATCTGGAACTGCCTGGAGCAGTTGGCGGGTGTATGGCTCCTGACTTCGCAGAAGGCTCTCCCGGTCACCTTGTTCCACAGTGCTGCCATTGCGCATGACAAGGATGCGGCTGGCCATGTAGGCGGCCACCGCTAAGTTATGGGTCACCAGAAGAATGGCCGTACCATAGGTATCCCGCAGCTCCAGCATTTGCCGGACGATCTGCGCCTGGGTGGTCACATCCAATGCGCTGGTAGGCTCATCCGCCAACAGGAGCTTTGGCTGGAAGGTCATGGCCATAGCGATGCCCACCCGCTGGCGCTGACCTCCGCTGAGTTGAAAGGGATAGGCACCCAAAATACTCTCCGGGTCTGAAAGCCCCATCCGCTCCAGCATTTCCTGGCTCAGCGCCCCCGCCTCTTTTTTGGACAGGCCGCTGTGGGTACGGATATATTCACGGAATTGGGAACCGATGGTACGGATGGGATTGAGCATGGCGCCGGAATCCTGAAAGATCATGGAAAGTTTCTTCCCCCGCAGCGCTTTCCACTCCCGGGGTGAAAGTCCCTGCAGTTGCTGGCCTTCAAAAGAGATCGTTCCTTCGGTCACGGCTCCTCCCGGCGGCAGAAGCCCCAGAACAGAGCGGATGGCGGTGGTCTTGCCGCTGCCGCTCTCACCTACCAGGGCTACGATCTCTCCCTCCTGCATGGAAAGAGAGAAATTCCGCAATGCCAGGCGCTCTCCATAAGCAACCGTCAGCCCATTGATCTCAAGCATTGCTGCTTTCCTCCGCCGCGGGTGCAATATCACTGGTGAGCCAATAGTAGTCGATGGTGGCGATCTCCGCGCCGGTGACCCGATCCGTCCAGCTGATCATCCGGCTATTATAATAGCCGTGGATGATGGTGGCCGCATCGTCGATGAGGATCTGCTGCATCCGGGTAATCAATTCCAGTCGCCGGTCCTGGTCGGTGGTCACCTCCAGCTCCTCAAAGCAGGCGTCGTACTCCTCATTGTGATAGTAGCCATAACTTCCCGAATTGCCGGAATACCAGTAGCTGAGGAAATCCTGGGGATCGCCGGTTCCCACAGTGGTGGTGTTGGCGGTAACCAGATCGAACTCTCCGGCGTTCTGGAGTGCGGTGATGGTGTCATAGTCGCTGACATTCAGCGTAACGCCGATGCCGATCTCCTCCAGCTGGAGGGCAATGGCCTGGGCAAAATCGTTGAGATTGCGGCTGGTGTAGGCCAGATAGACCAGATCGATATTCTCACCGTCCAGTTCCCGGATGCCGTCCCCATCGGTGTCCACGATCCCAGCCTCATCCAGGGTCTCCTTGGCCTTTTCTACATCATAGGGATAGGGATTGGTAAGCTGATCGTAGTTGTAGGCCAAAGAGGACGGCAGCGCCGCAAAGCCAGGAGTATACATACCTGCCACTGTTACATTGCACATGGTTTCATGATCGAGGGCCATAAGAATTGCCTGCCGCAGGGCGGCATTGCCCAGAGGGCCGTTGAAGTTCATATAAGAGTTGCCGGTGCGGACGCCTGCGGCGGTGGAGACATAAAAGCGGTCATCCGCTTCCAGCTTCTCCAGATCACTGGCGGTGGTGATGTTTTCCACCAAATCTACATCCCCGCTCTGGAGGGCCATGGCTTTGGTAGAGCTGTCCTCGATGAAAAGAATAGAAACGGTATCGTAGGGAACTTCTCCGTTCCAGTAATACTCATTGCGGGAGAGTTCGGCGCCCACACCGGCCTGCATGCTATCCAGCTTATAAGGGCCGGTGCTGACGATGCCCTGCTCCACCACCGACACATCGATCACTGAGAAATAGGGATAGGCCAGGATACCGGGCAGATTTCCTGTGGGGCGCTGGCAGACCACGGTCAGGGTGCCTGCTTCATCATCCGCCGTTAAAGCAGGCTCAGGCAGGTAGATTTCCGGATTGGAGTTGCCGGTGCCGCCCCGGTCGGCATCGGTCTCGGCGTACAGCCGCTCAAAGGCGGCCTGGACGGCGGAAGGAGTCACAGGATTTCCGTTGGAGAACTGCACGCCCTCCCGGATGTGCAGGATCCAGGTGGTATAGTCGTCGGAGACCTCGTAGGTATCACAGAGCCAGGGCTGGGCCACCACCTGATCGTCAAACCGGAACAGACACTCCAGGATGCCGTAGCGCATGCCGGCCCAGCTGGAATTGACTGTGGTAATGGGGTCCAGAGAGTCAGAGTAACTGTAACAACCGAAGTTCAGGTGAGTCTGCTCCGCCTGTTCCGCAGACGGAGTGCCGCCACAGCCGGTGAGTACACCGGAGAGCAGCATCGCTCCAACCAGAAGGGCAGCAGCCTTTGTGGATACATGTTTCAAACGCTTCATCTTGTCTCCTCTTTTCTTTGATTTTGAATGGGGCTGCGCCTCATCCTCTCTGGGATCCAGGATATCCCGCAGGCTGTCCCCCAGCAGGTTGAAGATCACCACCGTCAGAAAGATAGCAAGTCCCGGAAATACCATCAGCCACGGTGCCGATTCCATATAGGCCCGTCCCTCATTGAGCATATATCCCCACTCGATGGAGGTGGATTGGGCGCCCAGGCCCAGGAAAGAGAAGCCGGCCAGCTCCAGCATCATACCTCCCACATCGGTGGCAGCGGTGATGACCAGTGTGGGAAGGGCTGACGGCACCATATAGCGCAGCAGGATGTCCCGCTCCCGGGTCCCGGAGATCCGAGCAGCCAGCACATAGTCCTGGTGTTTGACCTTCAGCACCAGGCTGCGGGCCAGACGGGCATATTTCGTCCAGCTTACCGCCATAATGGCCAGGATGGCGCTGGTGATACTGCCGCCCAGCATACCGGCCAGGGCAATGGCAAGAGCCATACCGGGAAAGGAGACCATCATGTCGGCAACGCGCATGATGATGGTTTCCACTATGCCGCCGACATAACCGGCCACGATGCCCAGGGTGCCGCCCAAAAGCAGAATGCTGAGCACCAGCACCATGGTGGATAAAATGGAGGTTCTGGTACCATAAATGACACGGGAGAACAGATCCCGCCCCATTTTGTCTGTACCAAACCAGTGTTCCCCACTGGGGGGCTGCACCGCATCCGCCAGAACGGAGCTGTTGGGGTCATGGGTGGCAATGACAGGGGCCAGCACCGCCACAAGAAGAATGGCCAGGGCCATCAGGCCAAACACCAAAAAACGCTTTTTCGCAGCGGTCATGCCTGCAGCTCCTTTCTCAGCCGGGGATCCAGCCGGTTATAAGAGAGATCCACCACCAGATTGACCGCCATATAGATCAGAGCAATCCACAGTACATAACCCTGGATCAGCGGATAGTCTCTGGAGGTAATGGCGGAGATCGCCAGGCTGCCCAGTGCCGGATAGGAGAAGATCACTTCCACCACGGCGGTTCCGCCCAGCAGAGAGCCCAAAGACAGCCCCAGCATGGTGATGAGGGGCAAAACAGCGTTTGGAAGCACATAGCACCAGAGCACGCATCGTTCCGACAGCCCCCGGGCCCTGGCGCCTGCCACATAGTCCTGACGCAATTCCTCCAAAATAGCCGCCCGAACCTGTCGGGCGTATTTCCCCGCCATGGCAATGGCCAATGTCACGGCTGGCAGAATCAACCGCTGGAAGTTCATTTGGTTGGACACCACCGGAAGCCATCCCAGCTTCATGGCCACCACATAGAGCAGCAGCAATCCCACCCAGAAATTAGGCATGGAAATGCTGATAAATGTGGTACCCCGCAAAAGATAGTCCAGTATGCTGTTCTGTCGCAAAGCGGAGTATACGCCGATGGGTACGGCCACAAGAACCATGATCACCAGGGACAGCAGCGCCAGTTGAATGGTGGGCATAACCCGCTCCATCAAAAGGGTCGCTACCGCTTCGCCCTTTGAGTAGGATGTGCCGAAGTCTCCCCGGAGGCAGTTGGAGATCCAGTTGCCGTACTGGATGAAAAACGGATTGTTGAGTCCCAGTTCCTCTCTGGTCTGTTCCAGCACTTCCTCCGACGGGATACTGCCGCTGACAGCGTACATGGCCCGGACTGGATCGCCCGGCGACACATACATCAGCAGAAAACTTAAAAAGCTGACGCCCAGCAGCACCAGAAAAATATGGGCAAGTCGATAGCCTATTTTTCGTTTCATCTGCATTCCTCACCTCGCAAAAGCAAATCAACGCTGCCGCAATCTGCCGCGCTTTTCTTGTAACCCCAGTTGAAACAGGGCGTTTGACCAGGAGCCGCAGGCCTTTTGCAGGCGCATGCGGACCTCCGCCGGTACCTCTCTGCGGCCGGGAAGATGCCCAAGCTGCTGCGCCAGTTTCCGTACCAACGCCAAATCTGCTTGCGTCTGGGGATCCAGCTTCAAAAGCCGGTAGTGGCAGTCGTACAGTTCCTGCCGGTGGGTTGCCCTCTGCTTGTCTTTTTCCCGCTGCAGCGGAGCATTCACAAAGGGGGTGATGCGCCGAACCGGTTCCAGATCGATCTGATAGAGTGCGTTCCGCCACGATCCAAAACGCCGGAGCAGGGATTCCCGCAGGCTTTGCTCCACTTCACCGCGAAGGGGCGAGCGATTCAGCCTTTCCGCGAGGGTTCTCAATTCTTGGAGCATACGCAGCTCATCATCCTTTAGGTTTTCTTCTTTCTGCAGATGGACAGCCACTGCTTCCTCAACTCCGGCAGCAGCTAAAACCTCGCCCCAGGTACGATAGCGTTTTTTCAGTTTCCGGCATATCTCAGGCAGCTCCGACGGGTGTGGGATTCGGCCCAGCTGTTCCGCCATGCCTCGAATTTGATTGAGCATCTGCTGGTACTCCTCGTTCTTCTGAGACATCTGCTCTGAGGACATTCCGCCCCGACCCGCCGACCGGCTCAATCCCGCTGCACGCAATGCCCTCGGCCAATTTTTGAAACGAGCTTTGAGATATGCACGCAGGATCCAATGCACCTCTCCCTGAGAGGGAGAATGTCCCAGATACTGGGCGCTTCCGCGCAGAAGTTCCAGCAGCTCGTCATCAGAAAAGGATGCGTAGAGCTGCGCGCCTCGCTCGGTGTCCAGTGAGTACTGATCGTCCTCTTTCGCCTCCGCCTCTCCTGTGAGCTTGGGGCCTTCCACGATCATGTCGAACACCGCTTTTTTCTGCTCCAGCAGCTGATTTTTGTTGATTTCTTCCGCCATTTCTGTCCCTCCCTGAAAAAACGGCTGCGGATCTCAGGATCCGCAACCGTTTTTCTGCGTAACGAATGCCAAGTGCAGCGTCCCACACCTGGCCTGTCTCTTTTTGTAGGTCTTCTGACTTGCGCTTGGGGCAGGGTATTCCTGCCTTCGCCGGTCTGCTCTGCCTTCTCAGGGCACGTCCCCAATGGCGAACTTTCGTTGACGAGCAGCGGACATCACGCATACAGCGGCGGTTACCGTCCGGGATTCTCACCCGATTCCCTTGTTCAGCCGCCCGAATTTTCCTCTGCGGCCACAAAAAGTTATATTTTATTCTGGCATAAAAAAACGGTCTTTCCTCTTCGGAAAGACCGCATGGATACAAAACAGCCTACGACTCCCAAGAGGGTGCTCCCTGATGTACGATCACTGCCGGCTGACGTCCCACGACGAACACGGCCTTTCGCGCCGGACTCTCACCGGCTTATGATAAAGAGCACCTGTGTCACACAAGTTTCTCATCGTATCTGCCTAATATTTACTTTACACTTTATTTATTGTACCGCAATATTTTGCTGATTGCAAGTATAATTATATCCCCGTGCGGCACAAAACCAACAAATTGACTTGTTTCGATTTCTATCATGCCTATGATATAAATAATGGCCGCAAGCCATCTTGTTGTGGCTTGCGGCTATTTCCCCATTTGAAACATTTGGGGCAGACACCCCAGGGCTTCTCTCAATCGGTCATTCTTGGGTTAATCTCAAGATGTCCTTGTGAGGAGTAACCCTTACCGCTCCGGCTTTTTCTTAGTATAGGCAAAATAGATTACATGGAGCACGGCGGAAAAAATCACACAGAACATCCGTATTCCGTTATTGGCTACCATGGCGCTGTCCGCACTGTAGAGCGCTTCGGAAGCTGCGTTGATGTACCATCCTAAAATCAGCAGCACCACCGACAGTGCCAGCCGCAAACCCAGCAGCGGCGCCCCGCCCCGGCATATCTCCTGTACCTGCTGCCGAACTTTGTACGCCAGCAGCACAATGGCAACCATGGCCGCGCTTGCCACACCCCAAATAAAATACAGCAATATCAGAATGGTATAGTTCCATCTGGTCAACAGGTCCGCCACTGCTACCGCGCAGATCAGCAGACCAGCCAGACTGATGATGTCCAGCGTCTTCCGATTCATCCTATGTACCTCCAAGAGAATCAAAAAACGAGGATTGCAAACGCAACCCTCGTTTTTTGTGTTGGCATTACCTATTTTCCCGTGCAGTCGCCCGCAAAGTATTTTCGG
>ERZ1643251.796-NODE-796-length-40692-cov-6.422423_pt1 | contig 40692 bp, 28 predicted proteins | sample MGYA00579261_ERZ1643251 | MGnify/ENA primary metagenome ERZ1643251 (study PRJEB29033, sample SAMEA4952267) | chicken gut metagenome | biome: Broiler Chicken; feature: Gastrointestinal Tract; material: Caecum | place: Ireland | collected 2018 | study: Broiler... | reverse complement strand
CAAAGAGATAGAAATAAATGTTGGAGATGGTTCAAAAGAAAATCCACTTCATATAAACACGTTTGAACAGTTTAAAAACATTGACTTGACAAAATACTATATAATTGACGGACTCATTGATGCAGGTGGTGAATCAGTAGCCACCTTTGGCGAGCTAACTGGTGGAATTTCTGGAAATTCTGCATCAAGTGGTATAATAAATTTTGTGGTATCCACACCATATTCCATATCATCGGGACTTACTCGTGGTGATTACTATGGATTATTTTCAAGTATCGCAAGTGGTGCAGAACTTTCAAATTTGACTTTAAGTGGAACAATTACTATAGATAGTTTATCCAACACTCAATCATCATACATTGGCCTAATTGCTGGTGTAAACAATGGCACCATTACAAACGTCAACGTCACACTGCTTGAAAGCGAAATAACATCTTCTGCCAACAGTGCAGTTTATGTGGGTGGTGCTTTGGGTCAAAATAATGGACAGTATATCATAGACACCACCAACAACTTGACTCCTTCATCAACCATGTTTGTGTATATGGGTGAAAATGAGTTCAATATCACAACATCCAGCACAGCATATGTCGGTGGTGTTGTTGGAGATAACAACGGAACCATACAATTTATTGGTTCAACTGTTGCCATGTATAATAACTATGGCCTTTCTACAAATGTCAACATTGTTGCCAACACAAGTGTAAGTAACATGTTACACTTAGGTGGCGTTGCTGGACGAAATACATCAGTTATAGAAAATCTGATTGCAACAGGTAGAGTTAGGGCAGACAACGGCCGTTATGTTGGTGGTTTGATTGGTATCATGCCATCTGGTCGAGTTTATGGCAATATTTCAAGAGTTTTTGTAAGAGGCAATACATTTGTTGCGGGTCTTATTGGTGACGTTAATGGAGGTGCAATCGAGAATAACAAAGTTCAAGCCACAGATGATAGACAAAGTACAGGACTTGATGCTTCGCTTATTGTTGGTGGTTCAAACACTACTTCACACATTTTCAATTCTTCAAACAACGTTCAAGTTGATACATCAAATACAGCACAATCATATGTGAACAGAACAAGGGTAGTATATCCACAAGCCATCAGTGACATAAACAACTATTACGGCGAAGTTGTGATACTTTCATACACAAGTGGTCAAGAAGATGTAAAGCAGTTTGAAAAAGCTGAATCAGGGCAACTTAGTCAAATTATAAACAGTGAAAAATATATAGACAATTTAATAGTTTTAAATTACTATCAAGCGCAAAATTCTGAGCTACAAAGCTATCTATCTATACTAAATACACAGTATCTACCAGCTGATCTTTTCACTGAGCAGGCACAGATATCAATAACATCAAGGGCAACATCTATAATTTCAGTAACAAACGATGGACAACTTGTTGTCCATTCTGTGGGAACTGCCGTTTTGACATTGGCAAACATGCTTAATGCTGCTGACAGCATTGATATTACCTGTGTTGTTACTCAATATGTTGGCAACATTGAATTGTACTTGACCTCAGATTACACAGTACCTTTGTCGCAAAACAGCCTGCTTAACATTTCAAATAGGAACACCGTATCACTTTATCCACGTTTCAATGCCTATGCCGTTGCTGGTAATATGCAAATACAACTTTCAGAAAACAGGTCAGCAAAAATTGAGGTGATAGGAAATGAATTTGTTGAAGTGTCGCAAACTTCAAATACTATCATTCTTTCGGGCAAAGGCAACGAGAACAGTGCGCGTGACACCGTTGAATTTTATGTATACATTGATGTAAATGGACAAAAGCGATATCTAAATCAACAAACCAATATGTTTGATGTGACAAACATAGAAGATCAGAATGTGTATTCGGCTACCATCTATACATCTTACACCCAAGGAATATACAATATCGAAGTAGATAAACGCAATATAACTGTTGCTCCTAGTGACAGGTTTTCAATCAGTGTTGGATATTTGACAGATGATGAAAACGATGAGTTAACACTATTTATAACATACCTAGAAAATGGTGAGACATTTACAATAAATGATGAAGACCTTTCAAATTATTTCACAGTTTCCTACGATTCATCTCCTATCTATGATGAAGAGAGTGGAAGATATTACTTAACCTATACATTTGAGATGAACACAAGTGGGCTTATTAGGTTGGGTGAATATTTGTTCACATTTGCAAGTGAAGATTCTCTTGTTACAAAAAATGTTTATGTGACATATCAAAGTCAACCAATAAACAGTGTAATAATAGTTTCACTGACAATGAAGAGATCATATTAATTCAAGATGATGACACCTATCGTATTTACAATACAAGCTACACAATGACCGAAACCAACATTGTCACAGCTGGCCAACCAAATATTTTGAAGGTTCTTATCACACCATCTTTTGCAGACTATGAGTATGTTGAAATAACAAACGCACCACAAAATATTCAAAATGGCAATGTGGTTTTGTTTGGATTGCTAACTCAATATCAAAACAATCCAGGGCAAGCAGTGGTATCCTCTGATGCCTACTTTACATCCACTGGAATTCGTGTGCTAAAATCATCAATTCAATCTGGAGAACTCAATGTTCTTTACAGGCTCGCCACAAATGTAATTGAGGGTCAAAGTATAACCTTATACATCAATTTCTACAACACAGAGGGCGAAATTGTCTATTCTCAGCAACAAAAGATACTAACCATCACTTTAGACAAAACAGTTGAAATAACTCTAGCCAACAGAGAACCAAGCGATTCATACTATGTCGCAAGAGGTTATAACTACCTTTTAAACATCAGTACTCAAGGATATGCAATTGAAGATATAGTCATTGAATCTTCATCGCCATACGGAACAATCGTCAACGACAACGGTTCGTACTATTTAAGAATTGCTGACAATGTAAACTATATCTCCACTCAAGAGGGTTATTCATTTACAGTAACATATTATGGCACTACAACGGTTAATGGGGTAGTGACTTCTGGCATTCGAAAAACCTTTGTCTGCACCATTGTTGAGTATGTGGTAGGAAATATCAGAGACTTAAATGAAGTTTTCTCCGACGATGAGATAATCGTCAACCGTGGAAACACTCAAGATATAAGAGATCTAATAGTTGATAAAATTGAAATTGAGTATGCAAGTGGAGCAACTGCCGCTGTGCAGGCACTCAAGCAGAGTTTAAAAAGTAACGCATTCTTCTATTTCAAAAATGGTCACACTTTTGCTTTGGTAGACGATGATTATTCATATGAAGATGACAACGTACGTCTAACAGGTTTTATGATGACGGGTAAATTTGTTGGCAAAGATGTTCTCACCCTTGGAGTATATGCAACTCTTCACTATCTTGCCGGATATTTGCAAGTATCAACTGACGTGGATATAGATGACGTCAGTCCTATGGATATAAAGACATTCGCTGTTTCTGTTAATCAACAATCATCACTTGAGAACCAACTGCCGATATATACCCTTGATGATTTCTATTCAATGAGTGAGGGGAATTACTATATCCTCATGAATGACATAGAAATTCCTTCAGGCTATACTCCAATCAACACACAGATAGCAAGATTTGATGGCAATGGTCACAGGTTCATCTTTGGTGGAGTGTATGCAGAATATGTAAATGTAAACAATTTTGGTTTATTTAGTGAAATTGGCGAAAATACCGTTATTGCAAATGTTACTATTGCAATTGATGCATCGCGTAGTGCAGTTTTGAATTTTAGAAATGAAAGTGGAACGCAAGCTTTCAATTTTGGACTTTTGTGTGGGATAAACAATGGCACAATAACAAATTGCAACGTCGTATGCCAAAGCGATGTCACATCACTTATAGTCACTAACTCTGCATTGGTGGCAGTAACATCAACATCAAATATTGCTGGATTGGTGGCTGTAAATAACGGATACATCACCAATTCAAGAGTTAGTATCAGAATTGAAAGTTATGGTGCTAACCTTGCAGGCTTTGTAGCACAAAATAACGGACATATCTCAACAAGTTATGTCAAACAAAGTTTGATACGAAACTCAAGTACAAATGTAAACAATGCTACTGGTGGATTTGTTGTTGCAAACAACGGCAATATATTCGCAAGTTTTGTTGAGGGAGCATATACATCAGGCCTTAGTAGCCTTTATGCTAGTGATACAAATTATATCGTAAGAGCGACATCAATAGCAGGAGCATTTGCTTACATAAATGAAGGAACAATTTCAAATAGTTATGCAAATATTCCAGTAACTTCATCCTCAATCAATTCAGGTTTTGTTTGCACTAACAATGGCGAAATCATTTCCTCGTACACCACAAGTAGGTTGGGAGACCGTGATACTGGAAATTATCCATTCTTCATAACTTCCACGGGAAGTATAAGTGATTGTTATTATTTGCAGGCAGAAAACTATAATGTTGGCATCAATACCTCAAATGAAAATGTTGAAGGCTTAAGAGCAACCAGCATAATAGAATTTGCAACTGGTTATGAGGCCTTGGGCACAAACACTGAATACACCTTGGGCGAAAAATTATTCACTGGATTCGCCTTTAACTCAAATAATGATATCAATAGTGGTGTTTGGTTCTATGCGACAGACAATAACTCTTTTGAAAATGCAACTGGCATTTCGTTACAAACTGGTACAGTGATAACACTTGCACAGTATCGCAATTACTTACAATACAGTCGACAAATCAGCGTTTCAACATATCTTCAAGATGGTCAGCCATTGCTACTTAGAGAAAATAGACCTCAACTAGTTGGGGCAAATATTATAGCATTTTCTCAAAAGATAATACTTGAACAAAGATATGACGAAACCACAGGTGAAACAATTTATGACTATGCAATAAATTCAAACTCCTATGCTGAGGGAACTATGTTTAACCCATATATAATAACGTCAGCAGTAGAGTTTGAGGAGAATTTCATAGCCAATAGCAATTCTTTTGCAAATACAAATTATTATAGATTGGTCAAAGACATCAATTACACCTTGGAAGGACTCGTGACAAGTTCATTATACAATTACATTTTAGCCGGATATATCGAGGGAAATGATTTAACAATTTCCAATTTCTCGATAAATACTAACGCAACACTGATGTCCGGTGGATATTTCTCGCAAATTGGATATGGTAGCAATTATGCAACAATCCAAAACATAACTTTTGCACCAAGATACATCAACTTGCCAAATGCACTCAATGTTGGGACAATTGCAGGAACTGTCAATCGTGCTTATGCTTACAATGTCACAGTTGATGGGTATAATGGTGAAAATACTTCAAAAGTTGTGCTTGGCAAAAATATTGTAGGTGGTGTGTTTGGTAGAACTATTTCTGCTTTCGACATGCAAAATATCTATTCTTCAATTTCCACCAATGCATACTTTACAAACACAAGTCTTGATTGGACATCCCAAAGTGTGCAAAATGCAATCCTTTATGAAGAAGGAGGCTCAAACAACACAACTGTCTCATACAGTGGAAGCATCATAGGATATCTTGGTGGAATTGGAACCATCAAAAATTCCAATATATTAAATCAGGTTGCTATTATGGGCATGGTAGGTGGATTTATGTTCGGTGGCATTGGACTTAATGCAACAGCCAGTGATATCACCTTCATGATTACACCTGGTGAAAATAACTTCCTTCGCGTAAGTGCTTATGCAGGTTTCATAGTCGGCGATCTTAAAGGTGTACTTGAAAACGTAAATGTCTTATCTCCTGATCAAACCGAAGAGCAATACCCACTATTCAAACTTCAACCAAAAGTCACAATGGCAATCGGTGGCCTTGCAGGAATAGCGAGAGGTAATGCTGATCAGACCGAAAATATCACAAATTGTCATGTGTATCTAGATATTACATTTAGTAACACTGATATAATCATTCCTGAAACAGTTGGTGGACTGGTTGGAAAAGTCATTGAAAATATCAAAATTTCTAACAGTACATATGAAGGTGGTTCAATTACAGGAAAAAATTATGTGGGAGGATTTATAGGTTCAATAACATTCTATGATACATTCAAGAATGTTCAAATCACAAATTCAAAGGTCGGAACTGATGAAAACATTTTAACCAATGTTCAAGGCATCAAACCAGCCCAAGATGAAGAAAGTTTGTCAACCTACATAGGAGCACTCATCGGCGCAATCGTTAGCGATAGCAGCTTTGAAAATGTTCTTTCTCTACAAGGTTTAGAAATTACAGACACAACTATCTATGCTTTGGTTTCTTCCGATGTCAAAATATATGGTGCACTCTTGGGTCAGGGAAGTGGAACTATGTATTCTATACATGCATCAGCCGTCATAGGTGGGCTTAATGCAAATGTTCAAGTTATAGAAAGTGCAACCTTTGACAATGTATTAGGATCAGTTGAGATAGAGCTTTTGGCAAGCAATTTAAGAAATCCAGAATTAGATGACAATGGATGCCCAGCTGACTATAACATTTACCTATCCCAAGCATTATATAACTTTGATAGTGGATGTGCTCTAATAAGTAGTGAAGAAGGTGACATGACATTAAATAACATTCCAGTTAATTTCTTCTTAAATTCAGAGTATATTTCATTATCTAACTAATAAATATTTTAGTTAAGATTTCTCGCCGATAGCTTGAAATGACAGAAAAGTACACACTTTGGTGCCATTTTGAACCTTTAGGTGAGAAATTTTTATTTTTCACTTCGCTCAAAATGACAAAAGGTATGCCCAAAATGACAAAAAGTATGCTTGAAATGACGAAGTGTACTTAGATTTTTTCATAATGTTATTTGAAAAAAAATATATTTGTGCTAAAATTAACTTGTGGATTATCAAAACTATATATTAAATCAACCATATATGAGAAACTTCATACAAAAAAAGGCAAATAGTATGACAAAATCTGCCTATATTTTTGCTTGCCCAGATGACGAAACATTGTATGAGATCACGATGTGTGTTGTAAAAGTTTTTTTGTGTGAAAACAATGGTTTTGACAATTGCCCAACCTGTCAAAAAGTTGAATGTGGTTCACATCCAGATTTGCTCACATATCCTAAGGGTGAAGCTTTTAGTACTCAAGATGCAAAAGACATAATTGAAAATGCAAACAAAAAACCAATGCTTTCAAAAAATAAAATTATTGTAATAAAAGATTTAGATAATTCCAGTGATCAAGCACAAAACAAGCTTCTAAAAATATTGGAAAGCCCACCAAATAACGTGATTTTTTTGATATATACAACAAACATCAACAAGGTGCTTTCAACAGTTGTTTCGAGATTAATTAAAGTTGATGTCACACCATTTGACTCAAAAACTTTGCGCCTTATGTTTAAACATTATGAAAATAATGAAAATTTTGAACTTGCAATGCAAAGTAGCAATGGCTATATTGGTTACACAAAAAGAATTTTAATAGATGATAATTTTCATAAATGTCATCTCACTGCTCGCAACATAGTAACAAAATTAAAAAATAGTGCGAGTGTTGTGGATTATATAATTCCAAAGATAAGCAAAAGTCAGTTTGATGACATTTTGCAGAACATGCAGTCCATGTACAGAGATGTGGCGATACTAAAATGTGGCAAAGATGATTTGGTAATCAATAGATCCATAATCCCAGACTTAAAACAAGTGCAGGATGAATATTCGCTTAAAGCAATTACTAAAATTATAAAGAAAATAAACGATGTAAACAAAAAACAATTTTCAAATGTGAGTTTATCATTGCTTTTTGAAAGTTTGCTTGTAAACATATTGGAGGTAAAATATTTATGCAGATAGATAAAGTTGATGTAAGTTACTGCGCTGGTGGGAAAACATATTCCTTTTTAGCTAACAATTTACCACTAAAAAAGGGGGATGCAGTGGTTGTGGATACGTCACGAGGTAGTGAACTTGCATATGTCGTCAAAGACGTTGAATATTTGGAAAATTATGAGTATGAAAGTCAATTAAAAAAAGTTTTAAGGCTGGCAACAAAAGAGGATATAGAGCAAAAACAGAAAAATTTAATAAGAGAAAAAGAAATCCAAAAAATTGCAGAAAAATTTAGCAAAGAATTAAAATTGGATTTAAAAATTACAAATGCAGAACTTAGCTTAGACCAAAGCAAAGTTGTTATCAACTTCACATCTTCAGAGAGAGTTGACTTTAGAGAACTTGTGAAAAAATTGGCAGCAACATTAAAGTGCAGGATAGAACTTCATCAAATTGGGCAAAGGGTGGAGACTCAGCTACTAGGTGGTTTGGGACCTTGCGGTAGAGAAGTTTGCTGTAGCAGATTTTTAAAAGACTTTGACCATGCGACAATAAAGATGGCAAAAAATCAGGGGCTTAGTTTAAACCCAACAAAGATAAGTGGACTTTGTGGCAGGCTAATGTGTTGCTTGGCATATGAAAATGACCATTATTCACAGATTACTGAAAAGATGCCAAAGATAAACTCAATTGTCACAACAAAAGATGGAGAAGGTAAAGTGGTTTACAACAATTTACTTAAACAAACTGTGGATGTTAAATTTGAGCATGGCGACAACTTTGAAATCATAAACTATAAACTTGAAGAGATCACTTTTTCAAAGGATTAATATGGAATTAAGACTAGACGACTTGCAACTTGATGGACTTAAAATGTATCAGTTTAAAGATGGTTACAATTTTACAAGCGACAGTGTGTTGCTTGCAAATTTTGTTTCTTGCAAACACAAAGATATTTGTGTAGAAATTGGCACAGGCAGTGGAGTGATTTCAATACTTGTGTCACACAAACAAAAACCAAAGAACATCTATGCTTTTGAATTGCAAAGTAAATATGCCAATTTAGCCCAAAAAAATATTGATTTCAACAAAATTGAAAACATAACTGTAATAAACGATGATGTGCTCAACTTTAAAAAACACCTATCACAAGAGGTGGAGGTGGTGTTTTGCAATCCGCCATATTTTGACGGAGAAATCAAAAGTGTCAAAAAAGAAGTTGCCATTTGTAAACACCAAAAATTTTTGTCCATGGAAAAACTAATAGTTTGTGCAAAAGATATGTTGAAATTCGGTGGCTCCTTTTTTGTTGTCTACCCAGCACAAAATATTAGCAAATTGATTTATTTGTTGACAAAGCATAATCTTATGCCCAAAAAGATGTTTTTTGCACAGCCAAAAGAAAACAAAAACGCAAACACAGTGTATATAATGTGCAAAAAAGGTGGAAAAGAGGGCACTTTGGTCTTGCCGACACTTATCACAAACAATGACCAAGGTGACTATGTGATGACAATACAGAAATTGTACCGTGATAAGGAGGTCAAATGATTTTCTTTGTTTCGACACCAATTGGAAACCTAAAAGACATCACACTTCGTGCCATCGAAGTTTTAAAATCAGTGGATGTCATTGCATGTGAAGATACACGCAACTCATTAAAGCTTTTATCTCATTATGATATACACAAAAAGTTAATTGCCTACCACAAATTCAACGAAAATGCAAGCGCCAGTGGAATTGTCAAACTTGCAAAAGAAGGTAAAAATATTGCCATAATTTGCGACAGTGGTACACCACTTGTAAGTGATCCTGGAGAAGTTCTGATAAATTTGTTGAAAGCTGAAAATTTGGAGTACACAGTGGTTCCAGGTGCAAGCGCAACTTTGGCCAGCTTGGTATTAAGTGGCTTTGGAGGTGGAGCTTTCGCTTTTGTGGGTTTTTTAAATGAACAACACAAAAAAAGAGAGCAGCAACTTGAAAATGTAAAAAATTTTAGCGGAGCAATAATTTTTTATATCTCGCCACATAATTTGTATGAAGATGTTGAATACATCCATTCCATTTTAGGTGAACAAAAGGCATGTCTTTTAAATGAAATAACAAAGATGTATGAGAAAAAAATATTTTTCACCTTGGGAGAAAAACTTGATATTGAACCACTTGGTGAATATGTTTTGGTTGTGTATAATCAAAGTTACTTTAAGCCTAAAGAGGATATAAAAGTCCAATTAAAAAATGCCATTTTAAGTGGAATTGAAAAAAATGAAGCAATCAAGATGGTTGCAAAACAAAATGGCATCAAAAAAAGCGACGTTTATAAAATTGCACTAGATTTAAACATCAAATGACCCTGCACAAAAGACAACTAAGTATTGCACTGACAATGCCGCCGACAAGTGCGATGGCTATTGCAGGTGCGATATTTTTTTGTTTTGAGCCTGCAAAATATACTGATGATACATAAAACACCGTCTCACTGCTTCCGAGTATACAACAAGCACACCTTGAAATATAACTATCTGCACCATATCTTGAAATTATATCTTCCAATAGAGAAATGCTTCCGCTGCCGGTGAATGGTCTAAGTAGCACTAGTTCGCAGACTTCACTTGGGATGCCAAATAAGTTGAAAAGAGGTGTCAAAATGTCCACTAAAACGTTTCCTAGTCCACTTACTCTAAACAAAGCCACACATACCATGATTGCAACAATGTATGGGAATATTGATTTTACAAGATCAAATGCACCTTTGGCTCCTTGACAAAAAGCAGAATAAACATTAACCTTTTTATATACTGCGTAAATTATCAATATTATTAAAATAATTGGAATTATATAAACGCTCATAGTTTTTTAATCTTTTTATAAATAAATAACAAGCCGACAGCGATAGTTGTGGCAATTAAACTAGAAATTAAAGTTGGCAAAATTATATCTGCGGCAGCAGTGCTTTGTGCACTAGCTCTAAGCCCAATAACGGTTGTGGGCAAAAATTGAATTCCAGTGGAATTTATAACTAGCAACATAAGCATTGCAAACTTTGTGTGTTTTAAGTCTTTTTCCATGCTTTTGATGGCTTTAATGCCGCTTGGTGTCGCTGCATTTCCAAGCCCTAAAAGGTTACAACTTAGATTGTAAGAAACATATTTTATTTGCTCTGCGTCATTGATTTTGAACAATCTCTTTATGACAGGGGAGAGAAATTTTGCCAGTTTATCTCCAAGTCCAGATTTGTCCACAATTTCCAAAATTCCAAGCCAAACTGCATAAATTGCCAAAAGATTTATACAAAGACTAACCACATCTTTTGATTGGTTAATCATAGTGTTAATTATCAGATTAGGTTCAACGAATATTAGCACAACTAAGCTAATAAACATCATGCCTGTCCAAATTTTGCTCATATTAATGTGTATGTACAAGCCCAGTAAAATATTTGTGTTTATGCAAAAAATGTAATATACTATACACGGAGAAAATATGTTTATCGACACCCATGCACATCTTCAAGATCAGCTCTATCCAAATCTTAAAGACGTGCTAGAAAATGCAAAACAAAACAATGTACAAAAAATCATATGTGCAAGTTATGATTTAAATTCTTCTATTCTTTCATGTAATTTAAGCGAGGAGCATGAAGAAATTTTTGCCACGGTTGGCGTGCATCCTGAAAATTGTGTAGAGTATAATGAACATGTTGAGCAACAACTTGAAACTCTTTGCAAAATGCAAAAAAAAGCAATTGCAATTGGTGAAATTGGACTCGATTACCACTACACAAAAGAAAATAAAGAAACGCAAAAAAGAGTTTTTATTGCACAAATTAAACTTGCACACAAATTAAAACTTCCAATAGTAATTCACACCAGAGATGCGATAGGTGATACACTTGAGATTGTGGAAAATTATTCGGAATATATCAAAAATGGTTGTGTATTTCATTGTTTCCATGGCTCAAAAGAAGTGTTAAAAATTATCATGGACAAAGGATTTTATGTGTCGTATGGTGGAGCAATTACATTTAACAATGCAAACACGCTTAGAGAAATTGTGAGTTTAACGCCTCTTGACAGAATTTTAACAGAAACAGATTGTCCCTACATGTCGCCAGTACCATTTAGAGGTAAAACCAACCAGCCAAAAAATATTCCAATAATAGCACAAAAAATAAGTGAAATTAAAAATATTGAAATAAATAATCTTGAAAAAATATTAGAGGAAAATACAAAAAATATATACAAAATATAAATATGAAAAATAATGAATTAAATAATTTTAAATTTAATAAAAAATATGGTCAAAATTTTATTTTTGATACAAATTTGTTGTGCGCCATTGTTAAAGATTCAAAAATAAATAAAAATGATGAAGTGCTTGAAATTGGAACGGGCGCAGGTACTCTCACATTGCAGATAAGCAATGTTGCAAAAAAGGTTATAAGCTATGAAATTGACAAAAATTTAAAAGATTTTCTTTTGGAAAAATTCCAAAAAATCCATAATGTTGAAATTGTATTTCAAGATGCATTAAAAGCTGATTTAAATGAAATTGAGGATAAATTTAATGAAAAATATCATATAATAGCAAATTTGCCTTATTATATAACCACTCCATTAATTTTTAAATTTATTGCTTCACAAAAAGTTGCTTCTTTAACAGTTATGGTGCAAAAAGAAGTTGCACAGAGGATGGTGGCAAACATAGGCACAAAAGATTATGGAATTTTAAGTGTTATGCTTGCATTTTATTCTGACGTAAACATAACAAGAATTGTAAATAGGAAAATTTTTTATCCTGTTCCAAATGTTGATTCGGCCGTAGTTCATATAGCAAAGAAGCCAACACCTTGCGATGAAAAATTGTTTTCTAAAGTAGTTCATGCAAGCTTTTCAATGCGCAGGAAAACCATACTGAATAATTTAAGTTCATCATTGAAATTGGACAAACAAACTGTTTCATCTTGGCTTGAAAAATGTAATATAAGCAGTGATAAACGAGCTGAGCAGTTGGCACTTGAAGATTTCGTCAACCTATGCAAGTCATATTTCGACATAAATAGCTAATATAGTATATTTTAATGTTCACCAACATAAAAATATTGCACTATAATATATAGTGTAATTTTTTTTAGGAGATAATATTATGTTGAAAAAAACATTGGTACTTGGTGCCGTGGACGGTGGCAACGAAAAAGCAGTACTTAGTATAGAAAAAGATAATGGAGATTATTTTGGTCAGATTAAATTATACAATTTTCACGATGAACCAAATGGAATTTTGTCACTTGGACTTAAAGAGGATGACAGGGTCATAAAGATAGGCTTGACCAGAATTGGAAATTTTAGATACACCTTTTCAACTCCAACACCATTAAAACTTGGTGAATTTTCTTGTGCAGTTGTAAACATTTACAAGGGTGAAGCGAAAGCACTTTTACATGGTTGCACTCAAAATTCAAAACTCTCTGATGAATTTTTGTCACAAGCTGTTATCCAAATGCAGGATGCAACTTCGATGAAAGATTGTGAAGATATATTGGATCAAAATAATATCCACTTAGAAGATCAAAATAAAATTGAGAAAATGATAGACGATAATTTATCTTCTTGTGGAGACAAATGCACTTCATGTAAGTATAGATATGCTTTTTTTAGCGATGATGAAACATCAAAAGAGCAAAAAGAAAGCTTTTATGATAGCATAAGTGAAGATATATCTAACCTGTTTTCAACTCACAATGAGGAGGAGTTTCTTTCCCAGATTATTCCTTTTTCCAAATGGGTGAGGATAGACAACGAAGATGGTGATGATTACTACGTCTTGGGATTGATTTACGAAAATGATCAAGTCAAATACATATGTTATGGTGTTCCTGGGCTCTATACGGACGAACCACCAAAAGAGCTTAAGGGTTATGCTGAATGGCTGCCATTGGATAGTACAAAGGAAAATGACTATGGCTACTGGATAACTTATCAAGATGCCGAAAGTGGCGAAAATGTTAAAGCAAGTTTTACGGTAGTTTGATAACTTTATTCATCTTATTGACAAGCAACCACTGATGGGGTATACTTTTTTCAAACATGAGGTAAAAGTATGCTTATAATTATTTCAGGTTCAGCTGGGGTGGGTAAAAATACCATAATCACACATCTTTTGGAAAATCATCCAAACATTAAACTCATACAAACTTGCACAACTCGAGTCCCTCGACATACTGATAAGGATATGCATAATCCTTATATCTACATTACAAGAGAAGACTTTGAACAGAAGATAAAGGATGGTGAACTTTTTGAACATGAGGAAATTCACAATAATTTTTACGGTGTTTTAAAATCTTCCATTGAGGAGATAAAAAAAAGACAATTCCACTTCATTAAAGATATCGGGGTCTTGGGGCAAATCAATTTGAAACGGGCACTTAAAAACAAGGTTGAAGTTTTATCGATATTTCTAACGGCACCAAAAGAGGAATTGATTAAAAGGTTAAAAGCGAGAGGAGATCATGATATTGATCTTAGAATATCCAGAATGGAATTTGAGCTTAGTTATGTAAAAAATTACGACTATTGCATTGAAAATATGAATTTGGAAAAAACCATAAAAAAAATAGAAAGTATAATAAAAAAGCATGAAAAGATAGAACAAAAAAAATTTAGCAATAAATAAAAAGAGTCACTAAAAAGTGGCTCTTTTTGTTATTTGATTTTCGTCAATTCTTGGCTGTTTTGAGAAGAAATTTGAGGTTCTTGCTGTTTTTTTGCTTCCTTTTTCTGTTTTAATGATTTAAGCTTTGGAAGGCTATCAACAAGTTCTTTAGTTGATATAGACATTTTTGGACTATTTATATTATTCTCTGTTGCTAGATCGGTGAATGTCTTTCTACTAATGTCCTTGTCTGTAGATAACCATTTTTGATCAGGATTTTCTTTCAGCTGTTTTGCCGTCACATCCAAGAATTCTTTATTGTCTTTGTATGTGGTGTTTTCCATCTCTTTGACTTGTTGTTTATAACTTTCAAGATTTTTTATATCTTTTTGTATTGTTTGAGTTGCATTTTCATTGATGAATTCGCCAGTTTTTTCAAGGAAATCTTGACGTGATTTAATTTCAAAATCAATATTTTGTAATTCCTCTTGTCTCGACAACTCAAAATTGATGTTTTGTTGTTCGGTAAATTTTGTCATTTCTTCCAACTTTTTTGAAGCTGGTCTGTTGCCAAGATCATGGTTATTTTTAACATCTTGTTTGTATTCAGCATGAGAAAGCTTGTTTTTAACTCTTGTGTCATAATAGTCAAACTTATCTTGTTCATGCTGTGACAAATAAGGCTTTATCTCTTGTTTTTTGTTCAGTTTATTGTATCTTTCAAGCTCTTTCTTCGTCATGTTGTCACCATTGAGTTTTTTCTTTCGCAACGCATCAAACTCGTTTAGTTCTTTCTCATTCAATGGCTTTGTTCCATTCTTTTTGTTTTCAAGTTTTTCTAATTGTTTTTCTTTCTTGGTTCTTTGCTCTTTCGTTAAATTAGGATTTTTTAATTGCCTAATTAGACTATTCAATTTTTCTTGTTCTCTTCTAGTTAGCCTACTTTGACTTTTTTGCATCAGTTTCTCGTATTTTCTTTGTTGGCTAGGGGTCAATTGCTTGATATTTTGTTTTGCCTTAACATAATCTTTAATGTCTTTTCCGATACTAAATATTGAACTAAATCTAAACTTTGATGTCTGTGCGACCCATGACGTTGTCATACCAAATAAGCACATAAGTGACACGAGAATGAATGCTGGATTTGCCAACATAAAGCCTGCCATAAAGAAGTTAGCACCCAAGATCAGCAATATTATTCTAAGACCTTTATGCATTGCTTGTGAAGCTGCCTTGTTCTTTTCTGCTTCAAGTTTTTCGTCACTTTTTTTATTGTTTTCAGCTCCAACCTGATTATTGTTATTATTATTTTGAGCAGGTGAAGCTTCAGGAGTTTTAGGTGGTTGCTCATGTTTTTGTGATTTATCATCATCTTGTTCGCTTTGTTTATTAGGCGAGACATTTTCGTCTATTCTAAAATCATGAGCTGGATCTGTTGGATTGCCATTTGAATTGTCATCTGGATTATCTGTAGTATTTTCCACATCTTGAGTTTGTGGTGGGTCGTTTGTTTCTTGTTGAGCTTGCGTGTTGTCATCTTGTTCATTCTCATCAACTGACAATTCTGGCTTGTTAACATCAGCAATTTCATTATTTGACTGATTATCATCAGCTATATTAAAGGATGGCTGTGCATTTGTATTGGCTGCTTGAGATTGTTCCTCTGAAATTTTATTCCTTGCAATTCTATATGTGTTTTTGGGAGATTTAATGGAAGTAAAAGTTGCCTCTTTTGGAAATTCTTTTATTTTTTCTTCATCATATTCAAGTCCCAAAAATTCACTTAAGTTTTTGGCATCATTTTTTGATAGGCGAGTACCAGCACTTATTCTATTTTCTGCAGGTTTTGTCAATTCACTCCTAGGTAAAAAAGTAACTAAATTTCCATCTTCATTTTTTCTCATTTCAACTTTATTTGCTGAAATTATTTTTGTACCATCTTGATACAAAATTTCACCATCTGGAGATTTTAAAATATTTACACCATTTTCAAACGTCAATTGGTCATAACCATAACTATCTCTCAGAGTTTTTAACATTTGTGAAGGGAAATCCGTCATAATGATATCTTTGTTTTTAATTTGCTTAGGTAAATTATATGGAAGAGAAACATCAAGTGGTTTATCAAATTTTGCAATGGATTCAAAGTTTTTGCCAATCTTCATGCTGATTTCATTGTGTGTAATTTTGAATGTTCTTTTGCCTTGTTCTGTATCAGCTGTGATGGTAAAGTCCGTATTGTACTTTATTTGTATGTTTGAAACATCTTTTAAAATTATCACATTGTCTTTGGATATGGCATCAAACTGATGTGAAGAATTGTCGATAGTGAACTCATGATTTTTAGTCTCAAGCATCATCAGGGCATTTTTAGAGTCCTTAAGATAAAGACAAAGTGCGTCGTCACCCTCTGCCACACGGAAATTTTGCTTTTCAGTGTGATCGCCATATTTTATATCAATGCTAAATCCATTTATATCAGGCATTTTCATCCTCCCTTATACTTTGTCTATAGTATACTCTTTTATATTATGTTTGTCAATACTGTTGAGTAGCAAAAATCTTTTAGTTACGACGCAATATTATGCAGGGTGCTAAAAAAGAAAAAAATTAATAATAAAAAAATAAAAAAAATATTTTTTTAATAATTTATTTTTTTAAAATTATTTTTTAAATTATTTTTTGTTTTTATTGATTTTAAAAATTATTTAAAATAGATTTTAAATTGTTTGACTTAAATAGATGTAAACTATATAATTATTTTGTCTAATAATGTAAATAATAATTTTAAAAGTCGTTTGTGTGTGTGGAGAAAAATTATGAAATTTACAACATTTTTAAAAGTTTTTGCGATATCACTTGCCGTGTTTGTTGGCGCAACCGGAATTGGCATTGGAATATTGGCAATAGCTGGTTTTTTCAATAAGCCAATTGTTCAACCAGAAAATATGGTTTTTGACCAAAGCGAATACAATGTTGATGGCGATTTCCAAATTACCATTTCCACACAAACAGAAGATGTTACACAAACCACTTTGACTCTTTCTTTGCCTTACAGCACAAACACCCAAGTTAAAGATGGAAGAATTAGTGATGGAGTAATCTCAATTCCACAAACGGCAACATTAAACCAACCATTCGATGTAATAGTCATCAGAAACACAAACGACCAAGAATGTGATGGATTATCCTGGATAGCTGGGGGACATTCCACCATAAGAGCTACTTCTGAAAATCTACAAATAAATTCTATAGAAGCCAATGTCAATGTCGATGTTCCAGTTTATAGAACTGAACTACAAACCAAAGTCAGTGTGCAAGATGAAGATAGTGATATATTTGCAGTTGGATCAACAATTGAAGCAAGTTTAAAATTTTATCCAGCGCGCAGTGCTTATAGGTATAGTCAAGATGGATCAAACGGTGGTGGAATTGTTTATAAAAATACATATTTCATGCCGGCTTCTGCAAATGACGAAAATATAACCCAGATAAATAATTCAAATAGATTTACTGCCAATAATGTCTCAAGTGGCAGTACACTTGTGGGCTATGTATTTACAACTGCCAGAATTGAAGAGAGAATTTTGCTAAGATATGCGGACCTTGAAGAAAATGCTAGATATCAAGAGATTTTAAGAGAGCTTGAACAATTATCACAGGATAGTCCTTCTTCAACAAAACAGGCTCATAGAGCAAGTAAATCTGTGGACATTGTTGAAGTTGAAGTGGATAGTATGCAAGTTAATGGTTTTATGACCAATGCCAACATAGATACTGAATTTACTCTTTATGCAAACAAAACTATAACCAGCAATGCAACTCAGGCAAATTTGGGTATTAGGTTATTTTCAAGTCTAGACGACTCCATATCGCTTCAAAATGAGCTTAAAAATGTGGGAATAACATTTTTGTATAGGGTTTCAGGTGTGTACTATGATGCAGTAAACAATCCAAACAGTCTTTACAATGTCATCACCATTCCAGAGTATGGATACAGTCAAACCAGACAGATCACTGTAGATGGAGTTGATTATACATATTATTTTCCAATAATTACTGAAAGTGTTGATGATTACTTTTGGCAGTTTGCAGCAAATTCCTTCGTGGATGCCGACAATCTTTGCATTGAAATAAGGTATTTTGGCGATCAAGAAGTTGAGCCAATTCGTATCCACTTTTCTACAAATAGAATAAATGAGTCACAGATAACTTGGTCCACCTCTCAGTTGGATTTAACAATAATAGATGGCCAAACTCCTGATTTTAGAAGTTTGGATGTTTCGGCATATGCTAATGTTCCAAGTACAAATCTTTATCAAAGCAGAAGATATTTTGTCATATCACGACAAGACATCAACATAAGTGATTACATAGTTACAGCCGGTGAGGCCACTGAATATACTTTGGGCTCACAACCATACACACTTTATGAAATAGAAAATGGTATCATCCAGCCAAAGACCACTCAATGCTATGGGATGACATTTGAGGTTGTCTTTGTCACAATACAAACTTATTACAATGGAAGTCCAAAATATGATGATGGTAAATATATCATTCAAATGTTCAGTCAAACCTCTTTAGGTTCAATTTCCACTCTTGAGGTAAACATTGACAAAACATTGTATGGTCTGACATCAAATCTTCAAACGGCACTACCAGAAGAGGAGTTGATTTTAAATGGTAATGACATAGCATATGTCCAAAATCAAACTGCACCTTTTGAGATTGTTGTTGGATACACATATCCAAACAACGCAGCAACCGATGTTATGCAAAATGAACAACTCATATTTAGAAATGCCATTGCAAACGATGAAATCAGTATTGTTGCAAAAGTAGATGGAGTCACAACAAATCTTATTTACAGCACATCACATACGGAACAGGATGGTGATGTGGCAGGTACCATTGAATATGTATTTTCAATGAATATTGCAGAACTTGCAAGTGGTTTTAGAAGAGTAAAACTTTATGTGGTTTACCAAAATGACGCACTTGATCAGCCGGTGGAAATACCTATTTCTACATATAATGATAACATTGCTCTTGACTGCATTGAAGTCTATGATGGCGCAGCAGAATTGTTTAAGTTTAACTTAAATAATCATGAAGAATACTTGACTGGTCCTGATAATAGAATCAATATTTCAACCGAAATTACTTATAATGATAGCGGAAATGCAAACTATGCAACTGGCATAACAACACGCTATATGCTTGCAAACACTGACATAGCACAATATCTGTTCCAGTCACAAGATGGAATTATAGACTATACGAGATTGAGTGTTTTGGTTCAAGATAAATATGGTAAATTACCAATTTCAAGTGAATACACTTTGGAAAGTTCCGACTCTTCAATCTTAGTTGTCAGCAATCAAACATTCACCTTTAACGGAGAAGGTGATGTTGAAGTTTATCTAAAAGATGCTAATGGTGATGTAAAGGATACATTGTACTTTACTATACAAAGAAGTGGAAATGTTTCAAAGGTTGAACATCTTCGTGAAAATGTCGTTGGTGATGTTGCCACAAAGGTTTCTAATGTCGCTTATGATTATGCTACATCAACATCTTCTTACACTTTCCCACAAATCTCAGTACCATTGATTGGGTATAAAGGTTCAACCATCTATCTAAATTCAACCAATGCCAACATTGTTAACCTTATCAGTTACACTTATAACTATAATAATGTTGATATATTACTTACAAGATTAATCAGATTTTCTCTTGTAAATTCAGAGGATGAAATCACTTATGGTGATTATGTCAACTTCCACCTAAACAACACAACTGCATATTTGGAATTTGCCAAAGACTTTGGGCAAGCACAAAGTATTCATATTTTGGCGACAGTTCCAGAACTTGGAATTTCACAAGTCATAGTACTTGACATTTCACCAAATATTGACATTACTTTTGAAGAAATACAAAACCAACGAGGCGAGGATTACATAGGTGACCAAATATACATTGGTGCTTATGCCGATTCAGCATATCATGTAAGAATTACACTTAATTATATAATTGGTGGTTCCACCCAAGATTTTGAACTTGACGATTCAATATTCTCACTTTATTTGTACAAAGATGGAACTGGACAATTAATGACGTTCAATCAAAATGCAGATAATGGATATATTGCAAGCTTTGTTAATTCCAAAAATTCAGAGGATGTAAACACAAATGCAATTTCAAGAGGAGATGCAAATACCTCAAATTATGTTTATGATATTTACATCGTGTTCAAGTCATTGAGTGAAGGTGACGGATTTAATAGGCTTATTGTTTCGTTAGAGAAAAATCAAAATCATAATTATAGCATAGATAATTCTGCATCGTTATATTTAAATATAAATCCAAATATTCAATTGAATCAAAGCTCAAATGATTTATATTTGAATGTTGCTTATGAAAATCTTGGAAATCATTATGCTTATGGCGAAGCGCTTCTCTTTAGTCCAACTGATGAGAATTCACCAATTGAAATTGATCGCGTGGTACAAAACAACGATAGTAATATTACAATTTCTGATATCGATTATTCTTTAGTTGAATTTGAAATCACTCGTGGAGAAAGTTCTTTTGAGATTAATAAAGTTGGCACAAATGAATTCTACTTACGTAGTATTTCAAACATACACAACAGCTCAAAATTTTCTGCGAACGTTACATACAATGGTGTTGTAATAGGTAGTGTTGAATTTGACGTATATCCAAATATAGTTCGCAATGATGAAACAAATTTATGGGTAAAATATAAAGGAGAATATTATCTAAAACTTGTCAATGGTGAGCAGTATTCATTTGCAGCAATTGTCAATGCGTTTAGAGTTAATAAGGTAAATCCAGATGACTCCTCAATTTCTGTTAGCTTTGAAATGGTAGGGTCACAGTATTTAACCATTGATGATAACAACAGTTTAATAACAATACAAAACGTAATCAATAACATAGTTATTGCCGACCAGGGTACTTTGAGATTAAGTAACGGCGACAGCATAAGTTTTAACGTGATTTTATTGCCATTTGATGTTCCATTTGTTTTGTATCCTAATGTAGATGTTTCCTCCTATGACCTTTATGACTTGCTTGATGCTCAATACCTTATTGCCAACAACATGTACTTTACTCTTGAAGGTGCAGGAAATGATGAGGGTACCGATATCTTGTTCACTTTAGATCAAGAAAACGATGAAAATACATATGGAATTAAATACGTAAGCGGCATGATTTTATCTGTTAGAAATGTAAATACACAAGATAACAACATCTACGCATATTTCGATATGAATGGTGCTAAACCAATACTAAAAACTGAAGCCGTAGGTCAAGATACATTCGTCATTGTTGAAGCAAGACTTAGTATGGCAAGCAACAGTTTGGTAATCCCATATCTTATAATGATTAAGGCTGAACTGAGCCTCAGAACATATTACCCATATGTTGAAGGTCATTCTCAAAATGGAAACATCTCAGGAAATGATCTAATTACAAGTCTTGAAAATGTATCATTTGATATGGAATATCTTAATTTTGATCAAGACGGCAAAGCTCAACTTGACCTATTTGCAAGATTTGATAACATTTTACTACCAAATTATTCTAATTCAAGCAGATTTGTCATTGGAAAACTTAATAGTGAAGGTGTATTTGAACCAAATGATAACAGTGATTTAACTTTGTCATCTAGCATAGTGGTCACTATTTCCGAACTTTGGTATTATTACTATGGTTGGGAAAATGCTCAAAATGTACAAAACTATGCAACTATTACTTCAAATATCAATGGAAATGGCTTGCTTACGGTCAATAAGAATGGTGCAAGTTATTTGCGTATAAAATTGACATTGACTACTAGAAGTGGACTTATTGCGTATTATTATGTAAGTGTTGGCGAAATTCCAGCATTCACTTTGACTCAAAGACAAGCAGACGATACTTTCTCGACGCAAATTACAAATATCTCTTTTAAAGCAGGAACTGAATTTGGCTTGGCTGGAAGATATCGTTTATCCTCTCCACTAGGTCAGTCATCAGGTGTAACAGATGTGACTAATTTACTCAAATTTTATTCTCCTGCAGAACTTGACGACGTGCATGTTCTCTTTATAAATGACCAAACCCAAACATTAGAGGCACAATCTTCAACTGAAAATTGGTCAACAGATCTTGTACTTTACACAAAATATGGACCACTAGTTTCAATAACAGTAGACATTTTGTCAAATTACAATATTGGACTCGTTGAAGGACAAAATGTAGTCACATATAATTCATCTGGATACTATGAAGTTCTTTCTGGAAATGTCATTGATGTATTGTCAACATTCAAAATAAACAAAGATGATGAGCCAGCGTTTGAGCCTTTAAATATAGATGTGGAAATCACACTCGATGATGACATCGACTCAACAAAATTGTATTTAGGTGGAGAGAATAATCAATCCATATTCATTGGTCTATTTACTCAAACCACGATGACAACAATCAACATAAGGTTCAATTTCCAAGACGAAGGGAATGACGCAGTTTATAATTTTACTTTAAATTTAAACATCATAAGCGCACTAACTGTTGCCCAATTAACTGGACAGAGCATCAGCCAAAATAATATGTTGCCTGTTGGTGGAATTGTTGCTGGACAAAATGGACAGGAAATTGATGTGTTGATTTCATCAATTGAAGATGGATTATTTAACTTCAATTCACACAATGGCATAACATTTGATTCGTGGTACAAAAATGTCCTAGGTAGGGGACTGGGAGAATTAAGAGTTGAACTTTTATCACAAAATGTCTATGGAAGTTTTTCTGGTGATATAATTAATAATGGCACTGATGATGCTCCAAACTATGTTATAGGTTTAAACATAAGCGAAGTGGCGACTTCCACGGATTTATCATTTAGAGTTTCATTCTATTCCAGTGGTGGAGATATGATACTTTCATCATACTTCATGTTAAGTGTGGAGCCAAACTTTAGGGTTGTAACAAATTATCCAAGCCCTAATGACATCACTGCTGTAGTGGCAGAATCGTACTATTGGGTAGCTGGGGAAAATAATACCATCAACCTCCAAGAGGCACATGAACTCGCCAACCAATTAAGAGTTCAGGTATTGAGCTTGGATGGCAGCGAATCCACGCAACACGCAACCAACATAAATGTGTATCCATCTACCGGCAGTGAGTTTATAACTGTGGGAGGACAGCCATTTACACAGGGTCAACCACTTGATACCACTTTTGAAATTAATAATATTGAAGAAACATTCACAACCATTGTCTTTGAATTGAGATATGTAAATGGATCAGTGAGTATACCTATTGGAGTATATAATCTCATTATTCTTCAAAGCGATATTTACTCTATGTCGGGCTATAATTACAACACCACATCAAATCAAAATAGTTTAAACAACAGAGAAAATATATATATCGGTGATAATGATAACATACTAAACACCATTACTGCATCGTTTATTGTCCCAACAGACTTAAATCTTGAAGTTGATAAATATCTTGAAATAACTCAAATAAATGGGGTGCAAGTTCAAGCTAGCATGGTCACCTTGCAACAAGGAATGCAGGGCACCACGCAGAGTGTCCGAGTACTGCTTTTGGGAGATTTATCGAACTTTGGTCGAGCTGAATTTAATGTCCAATTTAGCATCTACGAGTTAAACACGAGTGGAGAATACATCCCTTCCAATCTTTATGACGAAGATGGAAATATTTTACCAAGTAGTGAAATATCATTTACATTCCAATCAAGAATCAGAGTGATGTATAGGGCAGTGACATCTTTAAATGATACACAGCCACAATTTAGTGATGCCCAAGTTGAATTCTTTAAACAATATTTATTGATCGACATAAACGCAAGTAATTTAGTAGTAGGCCAAATTCAAAATGAGGGAGAAATTGATCAACCTATCAGTTTACAGAACGGCCGTGAAATAGGAACGTATTACGTCAATTACGACTTTGATATACAATTTGATCAAACTACGATAGAATTAACGACTGGACAAAACACTAATGTTCTCTACACCACGTCACAAGCTGCAAACTTCAGATCTGTCATCAACATGAAAAGGGCATCAAACGGTAGCTATTACACACAAAGCGATTTCTCTAATGGTGGCTTACAACTACGCATTGATAGTGCCGACGTTACGAATATCCCAACAGATTTTACATATGGTTCAGATGCATATAATGATTTCATGAGTGGATCGGCATCTAGATTATCATATTTAACATTCACACCTTTCATGAGTGAAGATGGCACTATTTACGATTATAATTTCATGGCTCAAGGTTCACCAAAGGAAACAAGGGTTACCGTAACCATTCCACTTACCATTGTATTTGGTGCAATAGAAAAGGAATACACACTAACCTTTATTGTTAAACACGACTATAATGAGAGTACATTGACGCTAAGAAATGCAGATAATTCTATAAATTCTCAGACCTCTAGAAATAGGATACAAAGCTTTGATTCATTTATCACATTTGCTACTTGGGGAAGCACTTCTCCATTTGACAATTTCATATTTATCGAGCACACAAATGAAAGTCAAAATGAACCTGGCAATATAGCTTCATTATTCAACGTAACGTATGAACAAAATGGTAGTTATGTTGAGAAGTTGCCTCAGTCAAGTTCGAATTATAACCTATCATTTAAGTTTACCGATGTAATGTTTAATGACATAAATATCGATATAAAACTAACAGATGACTATGGTTACAGTGTGATGTACTATGTGACAATAGTAGCAAGGTACAATATTAACTATACATTATCAAATATCAATGTGTTTGAAGATGATAGTGTTGCGGTTTTTGGTGGAAACAATATTTCTAATTCGCCATACAATCAAACTATTCCAATAACTTTCCAAAAAAGAAATAGTGCTTACAACGACATCACAATAGGTGACCTTGGCGAATGGTCAGCTCAATTTGTTGCCAACTACAATTATGACATAAATGAAGACGGCTACATTAATGATGCCGACAGCTATAATGTTGATTATTCCTTGATTTCACAAGGAAACTATAGGTACTTCATCACAGAATTCGCACAGGCCAAGTACTTTACTCAAACGGGCATGATAAGTGGAACTTTAAAGTTAAAATCCACGTATTCTGATTCAAATGGTACTCAATATGATATTTCATTTGAAATACCTATGAATGTTCGCGAAAGATACTCATTGCAAGCATCTAGTACACCTTATGTTCGTGATGGTGTTGCATTCAGTTTATTGGATGTTGTTGATGTTGTGGACAATAGCAAAAATTATACAGTTGCACAAAGGGAATTGACTGATTCTTACACGATTTATCTTGATTATTCCATACTCGATGAAAGTCTTTCTGAAATTCAAGCTGACCTATCCTCATTCGTTACACTCGGAATTCGTGCTTACAACACACAAAACCAAGGTTACGTAGATATGTCATTGGCTAACGTAGAAAGACAGCAATATGTATCACTCACTGAGTTGTTTGGCATTGATGACATACAAAACTATGAGTTTACATGGATATGCTACTACACTGAATATAATTTTGAAGGTGACGAAGTCATATCATCTGAAGCAAAAAGAGAAACTTTTACTTATACAAATAATGGCAATTCCGTTCCATATGTAATTTCTCTTGAAAATTCTGACGGTTATCAGCTGTCATCGAATGCAATCACATTCAAAACTTCAGATAACAAGACTTATCAAATAAAAATTGACTCTTCATACATAATTGAAGATCAAACATTTACAATAGGACTAAGAGAACTTGACAATGACCAACGCATATCTGTTTGGTTTGTAGACACAGAAGATAGCGCCAATACAAAAGTGCTCAATGTAGTTTCAAATACCAATTCACAAGTGACATATTCATTGAGAGAACAAGGTATTACCTCAGTTAGCGAAAAAGTTTCGCTATATACAAGTCAAGATAAGACCATTGTAAACGGACTTTCAAATTCTGACATTGCTAAACTTAAAGGCATTAGTTTTGAGAGTGTGAGTGGTGGAGACACAATTGAGTCAAATTATCAACTTACAAAATACATTGAGCCAAACCCAGATGGTACTGTAACCTTCAAGACAAGTAACGATGGACTTAATGTTGAATATGTTGATGGTGAAATAAACATTAAAGTTAACTATGCGATTGTTGACGGCGAGCCAAAGAAGACCGAGGACAATTTCAGGGATGACATTTGGATTACACCAAAATTCATTTCTGTTGATTCAACACTAGCATATGGCTCAGGAGTTACTAAAAATGTGCTATTGCCAGACGGGGTGGGAATAGGTTCTCCAATTTCATTGTCCACTTGGGCGGGGACAACCTACAGACAATTTGAATTGATTTCTGGATACACTTCAGCTACATCATTTGTTGACAGTGATGACTCAACATTCAGTGCAAATGTCGATGATCTATACTTTGCTATAAACACCTTGCAGTCTCAAGAAGGTGCTAGTTACGCAAGCATAGATTCTCAATCAGGAGCAATTACACTTAGTGATGAATTTAACTATCAATATCACTACTTAATAATTGACGTATTTGTTAAATATGGAGAAGATCAATCACGCACGAAACAAATTGGAAGTGTGAGAATTCAATTTACGCCTTCTTCGTCCACCAGTTTCACAGTAAGTGCTCCGGTTAAACAGTTGCCATATACATCTAGTGACAACAGTGTGACAATAAAATCAATTGACATATTGCAAATGTTAAGAGTGAGTGACAACATTTCAAACACATATCAAGGTACGGATATTTTAGATGTATTTCCAAGTATAACTGTACTATTTTACTCAAGTCGCACGGGAAATAGTGAGGATGGCTATATATACACCCCTATTAGCTCAGAAATTTCACCGGAAACTACTGAAGATGTGACATTCACTATGTCAACCATTCAACCCGTAAATCTAAGGGTGAGACTTACCAGTGATGGAGAAGATAAAGTCATTGAAGACATAGAATTAGTTAATGATAAATACACGGCGAATAGTCTCGCAAGCAGCAGTGCATATTCATACTTAGACGTTTCAAATGCTGGCGAGAGTGCCATATTTGCTGCAATTTACGACAAAATTCGTGTACGAAATATATATGGCAATCTTGACAATGCAGATACAGTATTTGACATTGAAGGGAATTACGATTACAACGATTTGAAAGATAGTGGAAAAATCACACACTTAGCTGAGACTAGAAGTTCTCTTGTTACAACTCACACTTTCACATTGGGAGATAACTTAAATTCTGATGGTATTGTCTATGGAAAAATAAGTGTTGATGTCTACACAGAGCCCAATGAAATAACTGATAATCTTAAATTAGAAATGACTGTGGGGGATAGTCAATCTGATTTGTTTAGAAATGAACTCTTTGGTTATGAAAGTTTTCCAGTTCATGGTTACATGACAAAATCGACCTTTGGCACAGATGGAGCCGACCCTCTAACAGAGTATTATTTAAGACTGCCAATAGATAGTGGCAATGAGATAGCAGTAGCCAACGCTATTAGTAATAATTACTTTGATATCTATCAAAATGGATCTTTGCTTGAAAATGCGCAGTCAAATGCATTTACTCTTGCTTTGGAAGCTGGAAATCATATATTGTTTACATTCAATACAGCAACTGGCGAAACTGTACCAAATTTGAGTGGGTATGACAATGATATGTTTGTTTTGGTATTTAAAGATTCAAATGAAAGTACCGCAAATATTGTGTACAGCACTGCATTTGTGTTTAAAAATCAATCAGAAGAAACAGATAGCAGAATCTCCGAATTTGAAAACATTTTCCAATTACTTTCATACATGTATGGATTGGATCAAAGCAGCCTTTATGTCAGACTTACTGATGAAACAAACAGTGTAGTTTTGAGGACTGAGAATGGAAACTATAGTTTGTTCGCTATAAAACAAGGTGCTCTTATATCCGTGAAATTAGAGATATATATTTCTATAACCGATGTTAATTCTGGCGTTGAGGATATAGTTTTATACTCCAATGATATATCAATTACAATAAGCCAACCACAAATACAAGGATAAAATTTATTAAAATTGCTTAAGGAGAAAAAATGCCGGCAGGTACAATAATCTTAATTGTAGGCTATGCAATAAACCTATTGCTTTTGCTATTGATGATTTTTGTTGAGCGAAAACAGCCTCAAAGCATATTCGCTTGGTTTGCTATTTTGGCAGTTTTTCCCATTGGTGGTTTCATTTTATACATTCTTTTTGGTGGTGGCTTGAGTATAAGAACAAGAGTATACATACGACGAAAAAGAAGATACACACAGGACTATCTGCAATTTGTGTCTTGGCAGCATATCAATTTTGACAAGCTTCGTGTGAAAAATGAAAAATATGATTATGCCTTTAAACTTATCAAGTTTGTTAAATCCAACGATAATAATGTATTCTCAACAGGGAACAAGGTCGAGGTTTTCACAAATGGAATTGACAAACTTGAAAGTTTAAAAAGAGATTTACTCGCCGCAAAACGTAGTATCAATATTGAGTACTATATTTTTGATGATGACAAAACAGGCAAAGAGATTATGGAAATCCTTTGCCAAAAGGCCAGAAGTGGAGTCAAAGTCAAACTTGTCTATGACAGTGTCGGCTCGCTAAAAGCGCCACGTAGATTTTTTAAAAAATTGAAGAAAGCAGGCGGTCAGGTGGCAGAGTTTTTTCCACCTTTTATGGGAATCAGACTTATAAATTTCAAAATTAATTATAGAAATCATAGAAAAATTGTAGTAATTGATGGCAAAATTGGTTACACTGGTGGAATAAATCTTCGCGATGACCATATGGGTAAGAAAAAGAGGCTTTCACCTTGGAGAGATACCCACATACGAGTGCAAGGCCCCGTTGTATGGGATCTTCAAAACATTTTTTTCAATGATTTTAGGTGTGCAAAAAGAGAAAAATTAAACGCAAAACAATTGGTCAAAGAAGGATATTTTTTGGAGCAATCTTTGTCCGATGTTGGTGATGTCGGGGCACAGGTGATCACCAGTGGGCCTGAAAGCACTCAAAGATACATTGAAGATGCGTATATCAGGATGATTTCGTTTGCACAAAAGAGGATTTATCTTCAAACACCATATTTCATTCCGGATGAAATGTTTTTAAAGTCACTAATAATAGCAAAAAAGTCCGGCGTCGATGTGAAGGTGATGATTCCAGCGAAGCCTGATAAGCGTACCGTATATTATGTTACATTGTCATTTGTGAAAGAGCTTTTAGAAGCAGATATAGAGGTGTATTTATACAACGGCTTTTTGCATTCAAAAACATTGCTTGTGGATGATTTATGTGTATCTATTGGAACTTGTAATGCAGATAATCGTTCTTTTGCACTTAATTTTGAACTCACAACACTTTTATACGATAAAGATTTCGTAAATAAAAATGCGCAAATTTTTGAAGAAGATATGAAATCTAGCAAGTTCTTAACTCTTGCAGACTACAATAGAAAATTTTTTGCAAGCAAGATGGTGCAGGCGATTTTCAGGCTCTTCTCGCCTTTGTTATAATAAGAGTAGTTATGAAAAATATTTTTGCAAAAATAATGAGTGTGGTACTATGTTTGTTTATAGTAGTTCTAATAGTGCTAAGTTTTGTCTTTTCGCCAGATAAATATGTATTAACAGGCGGAATTGTGGTGGCGTTGATGCTACTATTGGTTATTGTTTTTGCTGAAGTTTTTGATCATTTTAAGTTCGGTAAGATAATAGAACTTGAAAAAAACGTTAAAGTTAAGGATGAAGAACTAAATAATTCAAAAAAAGAAAACGAGGTTCTTAGAAATCAATTGTTAATGCTCTTTCAATAACCAGTACAAACACAAATAACTTAATTGTGGGCAAGGAATTTGCAAATATATTTGCCGGAGTAAAATTAGCACAAAATGAAGATGCAGTGGATGGTGTAAACGTCGACCAAGAGAAAAATCAAACCACTGATGACGCTAATGATGCTTTATCTAAACGACTAAAAAACATGAAGCAAACAAGAAATTGGAAAAGTGTTTACTTGATAAGTACATACAAGAAAATCAATTTGATCAGACCTATTTCTTCCAACGCATAGAATTTAAAGAAAGATTTATAGGCATCGATCCAATCATGGATCTAAATGTGAGCTTTGACGGCTACTATAAAGATAATAACATAGAGCAGTTCATCGAGGTGAAAATTTCTTCAAGCATCATGGACTATTATAGGATTTATTACCAATTGAATAAAGTGTATCTTTACAGAAAAACTGCAAATCCATACGCGCAGGTGGTTTTGCTTCTCCCTGCAATTGAGGATGACATAGAGAATTTAAACAAAACGAGACAATCGGCTGTTGAAAGATTAAAAAATGTTTTCATGCCAGCTATAACCAGTGGCTTGTTGGTAATTAAAAATATAAAAGTAACAAACGAAGATATGAAATAAAAAATATCCACGGCAAAATGGATATTTTTTTTGGTGCAACCGAGATGATTCGAACATCCGACCTATCGCTTAGGAGGCGATCGCTCTATCCAGCTGAGCTACGGCTGCACGACCATGATTATATTATCACAATTTGCAAACATTTGCAATTTAAAAATAAAAAATGCTGGAGATTTATATTTATAGTTTCGTTTTTAGAAGTTAAAATGCTTTCGCACAAAAAAACCTCTTGGGAATCCAAGAGGTTTTTTGGCGCCACGTGTCTGGCTCGAACAGACGACCTACCGGTTAACAGCCGGTTGCTCTACCACTGAGCTAACGAGGCATAATTTCAAAAAGCAATATAATCATAGCAAAATAGGTTTGTTATGTCAACAGTTTTTTAAATGTTAATTTAAAATTTTTAAGAACCTGATGTTTGTAAAAAAATAATCTTTGAGTCGCTTGTTTAAGACGTCGTTTGTGTGGCAGGTGACATAAATATTTTCAAGCGAAGGTGTGCCATCTATCTTGGTTATTATAACGCAATGGTTAAAAACCGGTTTGCGCTGGCAAAGTTGGATAATATCTCCGATTTCAAGGTTATCAATTGTGGTAAGTTGCGCTTTGACTCCAACATTTTTATGATTGGAAGTTGAATATGTGAAAAACTGCTCAACCCCTGTGAAAGCAGGTGAGCGATAATTTAAATTTTTATAAAACCAGCCAAGGTATGAAATATCCATTTCAATAAGGCCAAAGTTTAAACACTGAGAAACGAAATTGGTACAATCGCCACCTAAATTGTCAAAATTATAGAACTTGGGATTTCTTGAGTTCCACCATTTTTGAGCATATTCAACTGCCAATTTTCTGTCATACATATAGCTTTATATGCATCTAAAAGATATTTTGCCAACTTGTACCCATGATTTTATGGTAGTCGTCTGCAAGGTGATATATCACTCTTAAGCTGGCTGTAAAGTCCTCATATTGATTTACTTCGATGTTTCCTTCAAGTTTTTGAATTTCTATGCAAAGGTCACGCATATCTTTATGATTTGCAAAGATACATAATACCTCTTCATGATGTATCCAGGTCTCTTTAAGAGTTGCAACCTTTTCTCTTATTTCATCTGTCTGTATGTTTTCTGTACCAGTGGATATTGTAATTAATTCTTCGGTCATATCTTGAATTTCATTGAGGTAATTATTGATAGTTATCTGTTCAAAAATCACCGCTCCCAAAAGTATCAAAACGACAATTATAATTGTTATAAGTTTTTTCATTTCTTCACCCTTTAAGGTTAGTATCCATACTCTGTGCTCTTTTATGCATCTCCTGAAAATACACTTTTCCATTGTTGTCAAGGGTTAAGATCAGTATATTTTTGATTTTAACATTAAGAGATGCTATGAAATCCATAACTTGTTTTTTCTCGACTTTTATCTGTTCAAAATTGTCGTTGAGAAGTTTTCCCTCACTAACAATTGCGATTGGCACTGAATTTTCTTCACCTTCAATATTTAAATCTTGTCGAGTTACCGGAGTGTTGTTTGCCTTTGGAAGTACACTTATCTTTCCATTTGTTTCCATTATTGCAAAGAGCACTTCATCAGGGCTGAAATATCCAGCTGATCGAAGTGACTCCATGATATCTTCAATTGAAAGGTTGAGCTTTTGGACGGCTTTGTAGTCTATACCATTTTGATTGATGACAATCACAGGTTTTCCACTAAATACTTCGCTAAACTTAGGAAAATGTTTTGCAAGAATGGTTATTACATAGTGAATTACCAAAAGTGCCAAAAGAGGAACTATGCCATGAACGAGTGGGACACTCATTTCTGCCATTGGTATAGTTGCGAGGTCAGCTAAAATAAGCGTCAAAACAAGTTCAAAAGGTTGCATTTGTCCAAGTTGTCTTTTCCCCATAAGTCTAAAGACGATTAAAACCACAAAATATATGATTAACGACCTTATGATTAATGTAAGCATAGATTAATTATTGCAATATATTAATTTTTTAAACTTTCTTCTTGCGATGATGAATTTTGAGTGGATTGTTTTGTTTGAACCAGACCATGACGGCATGAAATTGGAAAATATTGAATACAAGACACAAAAGCACAAAGAATAGAACTCCGAGTAAGCATGTTATTAACAAATTGAAAAACAATGGCATAAATAGATTTAATAGGCTTCCAACAAAACTACATAGGGCTACCACAGGGATTGATATGGCAATAAACTTTAAAAAGTATTTACTTATTTTAAGCGATGGACACACTTGTTTTTTTATCATTCGGATGTTGAGCAAGGCAGAGGTCGTAAAGCATCCACCCATTGCCCATATAAGTGCGTTTATTCCAACGTATTTAGGCAAGAACCAAATGCATGCCAGCATAATGATCGCCCCTAGGATATAGTTTTTAAAAGATTTCAGTTCAAGCCCCATTGCGTTTAAAATAGAGGATGATATATTTGTTAAACATAGTGGAATTATCGTCCATGCAGAGGCACTAAGAAGTATTCCACTTGTTGCATTGTCGAAAAAGAATATACCAATAAGTTCTCCCACACCCATAAAGATTGGTGCCACCAAAAAGGCAACAAACAAGGAAAACACGATAGATGTTGTAACTCTTTGACTTATATATTTTTCATCGTTTTTTGCTGAGGCACTGGCAAGGTCAGGCACCAAGGCAAACGATAGAGAGGCAATTATGGTCATAGGGATATAAAGTAGTGGTAACGTCATTCCACTGGCAATACCATAAAGACTAAGCGCCTGAGCATTTGTGTAACCTGCAGCAACTAATCTTAAAGGAATAATGAGTGCAACAACAGGTTGGATCAAACTTGATGCAACTCGCATAAAAGTGATTGGCGAACTCGTTTTTAAAATATCGATATATTGCTTTTTATCTGGTTTTGAAAATCTGCCACCAGTTTTAAAATACCAAATCGTGACAAATGTACATGAAAGCACACATGCGATTGTGAGTGATAATGCGGCACCTATTTCACCACTTATACCAGGGAATATCCCACACAACAAGATGAAGCATACGATGATACGCATAACCTGTTCAAATAGTTCTGAGGAGCAGCACGCAAGATAATTATTTTTACCCCAAAGACTGCCTCTTATTGTGCTGTAAACACTTGAGAAGATGAGTGCTGGAAGCAATACCAAAAGCAGTATTATACAACTTTCATCTGCAAATATGTGGGAAATTGGGCCAGCGAAAATAACTACAATAACCGATACGACTGCACTGATTATTAGCGCTAAAATTAAGGCAGTAGTGACAGTTTTGCTTTCTGTTTTTTTATCTTTTGTTGCGCTGCATTTTGCTGTTATTCTTGAAACAATGAGTGGTATACCACTTGACACTAGTGTCAAAAGTACCATGAAAACAGAAAAACTGATCTGATAGACACCAAGTGCCTCTGCTCCTATTGTGCGAGAGAGCCAAATTCGAAAAATAAAACCAAAAAGTCTTGTGAGTCCACTAAAGATGATGATTAAAAAAACTGTTTTGAATAGAGATTTCATATCATATCTTATTGTATGGAGGCAAAATTTATGCAAATTACGACAAAATCTAATTTGATTTATAAAGTAAAAAATAAGGATACAATTCAAAGCATTTGTCGTATGTTTAAAGTTGACGCAAATTCTTTGAAAGCACTTAATAAAATAGTAGATGTACAGGAAAATGATGTAATTTTACTTCCCAAACCTTATGAACATATATATGTTGTAAAACCACTAGATACTTATGAAAAAATAGCACATGAGCTTGGAGTGAGTGAGGAAAAAATTATACAGGTTACAAAAGGCAAAAAAATGTTTATAGGTCAGACTATTGTTTTTTAAAAATTAGTTGACTAAGTCAACAAATGAATATATAATTAAAGTATGATTAATATAATAGAAGTTAAAACAGCAAAACAAAGAAAACTTTTTGTTGATTTCCCAACAAAATTATACAAAGGCGTGAAGCAATATGTTCATCCACTAAGGTCTAGTGAACTTGAACTTTTTAACCCAAAGAAAAATGTTTCATTTGAAGATTGTGAAGCCGTATATTTTTTGGCTTATAAAGACGGTGAGTTGGTTGGAAGAATCGCCGGAATAATTCAAAGGTTGTACAATAAAAAGGTGAATGAAAAACGTGTAAGATTTACTCGTTTTGATGCGATTAATGACAAAGAAGTTGCAAAAGCACTTTTTGATAGTGTAGAATCGTGGGCAAAACAAAAGGGCATGAACATAGTTCATGGACCAATGGGCTTTAACGATCTTGATCGCGAGGGTATGCTAATTGAAGGATTTGATGAAATTGCAACTTTTGAAGAAGCATATAACTTTGACTATTATAAAGATTTGATGGAATACTGCGGATACGAAAAAGAAATTGATTGGATTGAATTCAATTTGACAATTCCAAAAGAAATTGATCCAAAAATAAATGCCGTTGCCGATGCTGTTATGAAAAAATACAACCTGAAAAATGCCGAAAAACATTCAAAAAGTGCATTCATTAGGCGATATCAAAAAGACATATTCCATTTACTTGATGAGGCTTATGGTCCACTTTATGGCGTTGTTCCTTACACCGATAAGGTTAGAAAGCAGGTTATAGATCAATTTAGGCTTTTTATAAGCCTAGACTTTATGAGTTTGATAGTTGACGAAAACGATGAAGTTGTTGCCTTTGGATTTGCAATTCCTTCACTCAGTGAAGTTATAAATAAGTATGAAGGAAGGCTAAATTTAAAAAGCATCTTCCCACTCCTCAACGCAATAAGACATCCTACAATGCTGGACCTTGCTCTTATAGCAGTTAAACCAAAATGGCAAGCACGTGGAGTTCCCGCACTCATCATGCGTGAAATGCTTGCAAGTTTTATAAGACGAGGCATAAAAACTTGTGAAACAAATTTGAATCTTGAAAATAACGTAAATATAATTCAACTTTGGAAACATTTTGAACATCGCGAACATAAACGTCGCAGATCTTGGATAAAACACTTGGAAAATAAATCAAGCGAGGAGAATAAATCCGAGGATTAGAATAATAAAACAAAAAAAGCAATTACAAATAGTTTTTGCTTTTTTGTTTTTTTGGTATACTCTAACTAGAGGTGTAATTTGGCAAAAAAGAAAAGAGAAGAAGTTGATATAGACAACGCTGAAGTATCAATACAAAATGATAACAACAACATTAAACATAGTTTTAAACAAAAAATTGACGATTTTTTTAAAATTTCACAGAGGGGTAGCAGTTTTAAAAAAGAATTTATTGGTGGTCTCGTAAATTTTATGGTCATAAGCTACATCATGGTTGTTATTCCAGGCTTGTTTAGTGGGATTGGAGGAGAAGGTCTTTGGAAAGCGCTTTTTGTTGCCACAATCTTAACTACTGTTTTGGCAACTCTTTATATGGCACTTTGGGCTAATTTGCCTGTGATTTTAGCTCCGGGCATCGGGGTTGCAAGTTTTATTGTTGGGCTTATTCAAACTGGAGAATATTCATATAGTCAAGCAATGGCGATTAGTTTTATGGCTGGTGTGTTGTTTGTCATTTTAACAGTTACCGGTCTTAGGAAAAAAATTGTAAACGCAATCCCAAAAAGTATTAAATTGGCAATTCCCATTGGTGTCGGGCTTTTTATTTTAAATGTTGGACTTTCATCATCAAACAGTGGAATCTTGGATTTGATATCTGGAACAGCCACTAGTTTTTCGGCAATAGTTGCTCTCGTTAGTTTCATCATAATGGCAGTTTTGTATGTAAAAAATGTCAAGGGAGCCATATTTTTTGGTATTTTGGGCGGTACTGTGCTAGATATCATTATCAAATTTTGTATTGGCATAAATCCATTTGAGGTACTTAGGACAAATAGTTATATTCCACCATTTGGCGAATTTTTTGAAAATAGCTTTTTGCAGTTTGATTTCGCTGGACTATTTGCAGGCAATTTGTTCTCTGCCATATCTAGTGTTGTCTTAGTCGTGTTTGCGGTGGTGCTTATGGACTTATTTGATACAGTCGGAACACTTCTTGCCACTGCACAGAAAGGAAATCTCTTTGATGAAAAAGGAGAGGTCATAAATCAGGGTAGGGCAATGCTCGTGGATGGCTCCAGTGCAGTGGTTAGTTCTTGCTTTGGTATTCCAAATGCATCAAGTTATGTTGAGAGCACATCTGGCATAGCAAGTGGAGCAAGGACTGGACTAAGTGGTATATTCACGTCTTTGTTCTTTGCGTTGTCTTTGTTCATAAGTCCCATAATCATGCTCATACCAGTCTATGCTACGGCTCCGGCGCTCATTTTAGTAGGGATCTTAATGTTTGATGGCGTCAATAAACTTGACTTTACAGATCTAACCGTGGCAATTCCAGCAGTTTTGACGATGATAATGATGCCACTTACAAACAATATAAGCATTGGCATAGCCGTTGGTTTAATTTCTTATACCTTTATAATGATGTTAACTGGTCAATTTAAAAAGATTAATGCCTTTACTTACGTAATCACAGCCTTATTTATTGTTTATTTTGTTACTTTATATATATAAAATTATCCAAAAGTATGATTTAATTACGAAATCATTACTTGTGGATAATTTGTGAACTATATATAAAATAGTTGAGAGTATTTAAGATAATTTTTCTGTTATTTTACTCAATAATTTCAATGTCTGCTCATCTTTGACGTTGTTGGCAAGCGCAGTAATCAGTTTGAGTTGAGCTTTTTTGTCTTTATCTTGCTCTACTTTTTTTGCCATATCATTGAGTGCTTCGCCACAATATGGACAAAAATTGTATTCATTTTCAATGTTTTGATTGCAAAAAGGGCATTTTTCCATTATTTTATTCTCCTTTTTCTTTATCTACAAGATTTTTGAAGTTAGGTTGATTATTATAATAATTTTTTAATGCTTCGTCAATTTTATTTTTGCAAATTTGAGCCAATACATTTACTTCATTTTCTAGTTTTGCTTGTTTCTTTTCAAGTCCATAAGTTTGTGGGTTTATAAACTGTGTGGAACGGGCAATCTCCATCTTGTGGTTTTCATTGCCAAGAACCAATGTAAATGAGTTGTATCCTTTTGTGGATACCGTTGGCACATAACTTCGAGTTGCGTCCTTGTATCTCGCAAGACCAGATGAGAATATGACATTTGAATAACTTCCAACTGCGTTTTCAGAAGGTACAAAGATGTAATCCGCTTTTGCAAGCTCGCCATGTTGATTTACAGCGGCACGTTTGTTTCCTTCCATTGTCCTTGATGTGGTTTTTAAATTTGTGTGAATGGATATATCATAATAATAAACTTTCCCATCAACTGTACGTTTGATATTAAACACCTTTTTGACACCCGGAACATATGACATTTTGACCCTTTTTGATTTCCCATTAGCCTTATTTACTGCATAGGAGAGCAAAACTTTGTTGTATTCGTCCAAAAGCGCATCTTTTAAAATATCACGGTTCAGTTTGCGCTTTGCCTGGTGTTCATCTCTGCCGTTCATTAGAATAATTTCATCTGCACCATTTTTTGCAACATATTCCAAATAATCTATAAGTTTATTTACACGTTTTTGAAGTCCCCAAAAAAGTATTTTTCTATTTTCTATTGAGGCATTTTGCAAACTTGTAATGTTGAATTCTTTTCCAATAATATCTCCACTAAAGAAGACCAATGTCTTATCATTTAGATTTTTATTCGCCAGGGCGCTTTTAATCGCCTTAAATGACGATGCATCATCAACACCTTTTTGTGGATTAGACATGTCATATAAATTGAAATCGTGTAGGAAGACAATATGCAAATTTTTGTCTCCACGTACGTCAATGTCATGCTCCCAAACAAGTGGGATATCTTTTCTTTTGACTTCATTGATGTATTCACGAGTGCCAGCTGGGACGGAATTTGCGACTTCGTCATTTGTGGCTAAATTGACTTTTTCAAATTTCTTTCCGGTTAGAGCATACCAAAGCTGAACAATGTCATTTTGCTTTTGTTGATTGTTTTTCGGATTAAGATCTTGCATTACATATCCCTCCCATCACTTTCTTCTTTTGTTTTTTCACATAATTCTGCTGAAACCTTGTCTAGTGATTGCTTTGACCAATGTTGCTTAAAAGTTTTGCTTGTTTCAAGAGCATACTTTTTTTGATACATAGCAAGAAGCATACTTTTTTCATCTTTTTCAATATCCAAGGCATTAAAAGCATTTATCATAGGTTTGTATTTTGGCTCTTGTGTTGCATTATGTTGTGTATGATAAGGGTTGATTTGCCAACTCAAATCATATACTCTGAGGTTTGTTTTGTCTCCAAACATGTTTTGAGCACCATAAATTGTGCTACCGTTTTGAAAACTATGTCCCATGCCGATAAACACCTCATGATTTTTGTCTCCAAGACGTTTTCCGTTTTTGTCATATACTGGCACAGGGACAGTGTAAAGAGCTTCTTGACCTTGATGAAGGTGTTCAATCATTATACCATCAACTAAAATACCAATTTCGTCCTCAACGACTGTCACAAGCCTCAACGCTTTGTCAAGAGTACCTGCATCGTGGATGAATAGATAATTTTGATACTTGACTTCAAGTGTGTCAGGGGTGAGTAATGGTATGCTGTAAACAAGTGCGTATGGCACATAGTCAATGTCCAAGGCATCAGCAATATGGTGAGATAATGATGTGTCATTTTGTTTGTTTCTATTACCGTATTCGGCATCATGATTTCCACCGAGAATGGCTATTATTTTTGATTTTATTTGATCATCTTTTAATAAGTCATATACTACTTCTGGAGCCTCACTAGGTCTAACTCTATTGCCAAAAACATTTGTTGCGCAATTAGGGTTAGCATTGGCATTGTCAACACTGTCACCACCAATGTATATGTGTGCATTAAAACATTTCGAAACTTCAGAGAGTGCCAATTTGCACCTGTTGGCATCAAAACCTTGACCTCCGGCATGAATATCAGTTGCTGGAACCAACAATGCATGCGAATTAACAGTCAGTGCCTGTTTTTTTATAAATTTTATTTCATCTGCACGAGAATCTTTACTTCGCTCAAGGATAAATTCTTTTTTTGAATTAAGCTCTGTTCTATCTGTCATAATACGAGGATTATTCGTATCTTGTGTAAAATTCGTGCTTTTTATAAATGACATTTTTCCTCCTTAAATTCACACATTTAGTCTAACACAGCACGCCACTTATGTCAACCTACTACATGTTGCAAAGGGGGCATAAGGGCAATCAATATGTGGATTGTGTATTAACAATTAATTATCCTGACCCTTCTTTTCTTTGCGATATTCAATTATGGTTGAGATTAGCATTACAAAATTTATAATGAATATTGCGCTGCAAGGAAGGATGAAGACAAAAAATGTTATTAGATTAAAATTTTCTATATCTATGACTACCGACCATCCTATGATAAAAGCCCAAACGATAAGTGAAAAAACAAAATTTTCATTGTGTATGATACTTTGTCACTTCCACTCATCACCAAATATGTTATCAATAATATAATGACTGCAATGCCAAATAAAATCTCCATAATATATATTTTTTTAATAGCTCCTTTTCCACATAATATCACATTTTTGATTACCAAACAATTTAGATTACAATTTACATTTTAAGTAGCTAAAAAAAAAAAAACTGTGAGCAAGAAAACTATTTTCATATTTGGGTTG
>ERZ1643251.795-NODE-795-length-40794-cov-18.005597_pt1 | contig 40794 bp, 35 predicted proteins | sample MGYA00579261_ERZ1643251 | MGnify/ENA primary metagenome ERZ1643251 (study PRJEB29033, sample SAMEA4952267) | chicken gut metagenome | biome: Broiler Chicken; feature: Gastrointestinal Tract; material: Caecum | place: Ireland | collected 2018 | study: Broiler... | reverse complement strand
AAATTCTATTATTTTTTCAACCTTTGGTGTTCTTTCTTTTTCTCTTTTATTACTTTTTCCTAACTCTTTTCTTAATTTTATAACTGCATCTAAATTTACATTTCCTTCTTTAGCTATATTCTCTAGTCTCTCTCCTGCTTTTATTGATTTTATTACTTGTCTTTTTGAATATATTTTATTTTTTTCTCTTACAATATAAACATAAGCTCGTGAACATTGACATTCGTTTCCGATTTCTTCCGGTCTTTTTATTTCTTTTAGAAGCTCTACTACTCTATCTTTTTTTATACTATTTTCTCTTAATTTTACAACTGCATCTAAATTTACATTTCCCTCTTTAGCTATTTCTTCCGCTGATATGCCATCTTGCAACATTTTTTCTACTTTTTGCCTTGAATATATTCCTTCTCTATTCCTTACACGCCAAACATATCCAATTGAGCTTCCTACTATTTCTACTATCTCTTCATCTCCCATTAAATTCTTCGCAAGTTCTATTATTTTTTCAACTTTTGGTGTTTTTTCTTTTTCTCTTTTTTTGCTTCTTTCTATCTCTTCTTTTAATCTTACGACTGCTTCTAAATTTACATTTCCTTCTTCAGCTATATTTTCTAGACTCTCTCCTGCTTTTATTAATTTTATTACTTGTCTTCTTAAATATATTTTATTTCTTTCTCTTACATTATAAACATGAGCTTGTGAACATTGACATTCGTTTCCGATTTCTTCCGGTCTTTTTATTTCTTTTAGAAGTTCTACCACTTTATCTGATTTTATATTACTTTCTTTTAATTTTGCTACTGCACCTAAATTAACATTTCCTTGTTCTGCTATGCTTTCAGTACTTATTCCTTCTTGTATTAATTCTTTTACTTTTCTTATTGAATATATTCCTTCACTATTTATTATTGACCTAACATAACTTTTGTTACACTTAACTTCCCCTGTAATTTCAGCAATTGTTTTTAATTCTTTAGCCATTTTTATTATTGCGTTTTTTTTACTTGTTCCTTGTTCAATTCTATCTTTCTCTGATTGCTCTAATGTGCTTTCAACAATCTTTCTTACAGTTTCCATATCTTCATTTCTGTATAAACGTCTTATTATACTTTCTAAATCTTTTGTTAGTTGCTCTGTAGATTTTATTTTCATACTAACACCCTTTTTATATAAATTCAAACATATTATAGCATGTTTTACATAAAAAGGCAATTACAAAAGCCTTGCATTTAAATCTTTATGCTTTTTTAACATTTATTTAAATTTATATAATGTTTACTTTTTATACATATTATATCATTTTCTGGAAAAAATAATATAATGTAATATAGTTGACATTGTAGATACGTTGTGTTACAATGTTTATTATAAGAAATATGTTTTGATAGATGGAGGTGTTAATAATGGCTAAAACTGATACTATCAATATTAGAATAGAACCAAATTTAAAAAAGGAAGTAGAAAAAACTCTTGAGGATTTGGGAATGAATATTGCTGATGCAGTAACTATTTTTTTAAAACAAGTGGTCTTGACTGAAAGTATTCCATTTGAAATAAAAAAGCCAAAATACAATAAGGAAACTCTCACAGCTATTCAGGAAGCTTTAGATATAAAGAAAAATCCAGAAAATTACAAATCTTTTGATAGTATTGATGAATTAATGAAGGAGTTGAATAGCGAGGTTGAATAAATACAAAATAGAAATTACAAATAAATTTAAAAAAGACTATAAAAAAATGCGTAGTAGAAATAACTTTGATGATGAAGCTTTTAAAATAGTAATAGAAAAGCTTTTAAATGATGAAATTTTACCAGAAAAATATTGTAATCATTTATTAGAGCCTAAAACATTGCGGACTTTGGGAATGTCACATAAAACCAGATTGGCTTTTAATATATACCAAAATTTAGATAAACTTATTTTAGTATTAACTCGTACAGGAACTCATGCAGATTTATTTGAATAAAGAATAAAAACGACTATCTATAGTGATAATCGTTTTTTATTCTTTATGCTTTATCCAAATAAACTCATTTGATTGCTTTGACTCATACCTTTCAAACATCCTGCTTTATCTAATAGCTCTACTACAGATTTGCCTACTTTTGAACGTATTTTTAAGTCATCTATAGACATAAACTTGCCGTCTTTTTTAGCTTCTTCTATTCCTTCTGCTGCAACCGTTCCAAGTCCAGGTATACTGTTAAGTGGAGGTCTTATTCCATCTTCTTCTATTCTAAATTTTGTTGAATGTGATTTATATAAATCTATAGGTAAGAAGTTTATACCTCTTTCATACATTTCCATAACTAATTCCAAAATTGCATACATGTTCTTGTCCTTTGTTGTTGCACTATTTCCTGCTAAGTCAATTTCTTTCATTTTGTTTTTTACTCTTTCTTCTCCATGGCACATAATATCACTATCAAATTCATCTGCTCTAATAGTAAAGTATGCTGTGTAGTATGCTTTTGGTTCGTGTACTTTAAACCATGCTATTCTAAATGCGTTTGTTACATAAGCTGCAGCATGTGCTTTAGGGAACATGTATTTTATTTTTTCACAAGATTTTATATACCAGTCTGGAACATCTTTTTCTTTCATTGCTGCTTTAAATCCTTCCCATTTTTCTGGGTCCTTTAATGCTTTACCTTTACGAACTGTTTCCATAATTTTAAATGACTTATTTGGGTCTAATCCCATTTTTATTAAATAAATCATAATATCATCTCTACAGCATATAGCATCTTGCAAAGATACTGTTCCTTCTTCTATTAATGTTTGAGCATTTCCTAGCCACACGTCTGTACCATGTGATAATCCAGAAATACGTATTAATTCATCAAATGTAGTAGGTCTTGTATCAACTAACATTCCTCTAACAAATTTTGTTCCAAACTCTGGTATACCATATGACCCAACCTTTGAATGTATTTGCTCTGGAGTAACTCCTAAAGCCTTAGTAGAAGAAAATATTGACATTGTTTCTTTATCATCTAGCGGTACTTTTGTTGGGTCTTTTCCTGTTAAATCAAATAACATTCTTATCATTGTAGGATCATCATGTCCTAATATATCTAGCTTTAATAAGTTTTGATCTATTGAGTGGTAATCAAAGTGTGTTGTTATAATGTCTGAATTAGGGTCATCTGCAGGATGTTGTACAGGTGTAAACTCATATATTTCTCTTCCTTTTGGAACAACTATAATTCCTCCAGGGTGCTGACCTGTTGTTCTTTTTATTCCAGTACAGCCTTGTGCTAACCTTAAAACTTCTGCATTGTTTACAGGTATTCCTCTTTCTTCATAATATTTCTTTACATAACCATATGCTGTTTTATCTGCAACAGTACCTACAGTACCTGCTTTAAATGTTGTACCCTTACCAAATATTACTTCTGTGTACTTGTGTGCTTTTGCTTGATATTCACCAGAGAAGTTTAAGTCTATATCTGGCTCCTTGTCTCCATTAAATCCTAAGAATGTCTCGAAAGGTATGTCTATTCCATCTTTAACTAATTTATGTCCGCATTTTGGGCAATCTTTATCTGGCAAATCAAATCCACATAAATAGCCATAGTCTGTAAAATCTGAATATTTACAATTTGGACATCTATAATGTGGTGGAAGTGAGTTAACTTCTGTAATACCTGTCATATTTGCAACAAATGATGATCCAACACTACCTCTTGAACCAACTATATATCCATCTTCATTTGATTTCCAAACTAGCTTTTGAGCAATTATGTACATAACTGAGAATCCATTTTTTATAATAGAGGTAAGCTCCTTGTCTAGTCTTTCTTCTACAATTTGTGGTAATGGATCTCCATATAATTCATGTGCTTTATTATAAGCGATTTCTTTTATTGTTGTTTCGCATCCATCAATATGTGGAGGACATTTTTCTGAAGAAATTGGTTTTATTCTTTCACACATATCTGCAATTTTGTTTGTATTTGTAACAACTACTTCATATGCTTTTTCTTCGCCTAAATATTTAAATTCTTTTAGCATTTCTTCTGTTGTACGTAAATATATTGGTGCCTGCTCATCACAATCATCATAGCCTTGCCCTGCTTGTAATATTCTTCTATATATTTCATCTTCTGGATCCATAAAATGAACATCACATGTTGCAACAACTGGCTTATCTAATTTTTCTCCTAGTGCTACTATTTTTCTATTTATATCTCTTAATGTTTCTTCATCTGGAACAATTCCTTGTCTTACCATAAACATGTTGTTTCCTATTGGCTGGATTTCTAAATAGTCATAGTCGTTTGCAATTTCTTCAATTTCTTCATCTGTTTTTCCTGCAACAATTGCTCTATATAGTTCTCCTGCCTCACATGCACTTCCCATTATTAAACCTTCTGAATATTTTTTGTATAAAGATTTTAATATTCTAGGTTTTTTATAAAAATAATCCAAGTGAGAATAAGAAATTAGTTTATATAAATTTTTTAATCCTACATAATCTTTTGCCAAAATTATAGCATGATATGTTGGAAGAGATTTATAGTCAGCTTTTCCTATCTCTAAGCTATCTACATCATCCCAGTTTTTAGCTCCTTTTTCTTTAAGCATTGAAATCATAACATTAAATACTTTTACAGTTGTATCTACATCGTCCAATGCTCTATGTGCTACTTCAACTACAATTCCTAACTTATCTGCAATAAATCCAAGTTTGTATTTTTTGAAATCTGGGAATAAGCTCTTGGCAAGTCTTAATGTATCCACATATGTATTGTTAAGCTCATATCCCAATTGTGCAGCATTATATTTTAAGAAACCAATATCAAAATCAGCATTATGTGCAACTAAAACAGAATCTCCAACAAACTCTAATATTTTAGGAAATACTTTATCTATTGTTTCTGCATCTTTTACCATGTCGTCTGTTATATTTGTAACTTCTACAACTTTTTGTGGTATTGGTTTTTCAGGGTTTACAAAGCAAGAAAACTCGTCTATTACTTCTCCATTTTTTACCTTCATTATTCCAACTTCTGTTATTTTCTCAGTTCTAAATGAAAGTCCAGTTGTTTCTAAGTCTAATACGCAATAAGTTGTATCTAAGTCTTGTCCTTTTGAAAAAGATATACAAGATACTGTATCTGGTGCTAAATATGCTTCCACACCATATATTACCTTTAAATCTGGATGAGCCTTTTCTAAATACTTATGAGCTTCTGGAAATGCTTGTACTACTCCATGGTCTGTAATAGCAATTGACTTCATTCCCCATTTTACTGCTCTTTTTAATAAATCTTCTGCTGATGTCATAGCATCCATTTGACTCATTTGAGTATGCATATGTAATTCTACTCTTTTTACAGGAGCATTATCTTGTCTTACTACTTTTTTTATTCCATTGCTTTCTACAATAGCATTAGCAATAACTCCAAGTTCTTTTGCAAACGGATCGAATTGAGCTGTTCCTATTACCTTAACACCTTTTGCACTTGACATTCTTTTTAATATCGCTTTTGACTTCTCAGCTTCTAAAAATACTTTACATGTTATAGTGCTACTTCCATCAAATAAATTAAACATTGCTAAAATTTTGCCAGATTTTAATTCTCTAGTTTCTGTAGCTAGAATTTCACCATCCAACATAACTTTTCCGCTGTCAATAGTTAAATCTGCTACCTTAACAAGTGGCTCACTCATTTTTCCCGCTCTACCATATATTACAGGATTTGGTGTGTCGCTTTCTTCAGAATTTTCTTTATTTTCACCCTCAACTTGTGCTCCAACTTGTTCTGCATTAGTACCTTTGTTGGCACTTTCGTCTTTCTTCTCTTTTGCTTCTTTTTTATGTTCTACAGCCTCTGCCATTTCAGCTTTTGCTTGGCTTACCACTTGTTGCTCTAAACTTTCTAAATGTTCATGATATTCTTTTAATTTTTCTTCAGAAATATTTTCTATAAACTGAATTTTATAATTTTCTCCATATAAATTTTTTATAAGTTCTGAAAGCACTACATTAAAGTTCTTTCCATCTAATAATGCTTTTCCTTTAAAAACTAAATTAACATTTACAATATTATTTTCTACGTCAATAGTGCTTCCTTTAAGCAAAGCTTTTGTTAATGGATGTTTTCTTGAAATATATGAAATAATATCATTCCATTCGTTTATTAAGTCGAATTCAAATTTTTGTGCATATTTTAATTTTACTAAAACACTTTTTAATTGAAATCTATTTTCCAAATATATTTCAAATTTTTCTAAGTCTTTTATTTTTATTTGATTTTCTGCTTCTAAAGTAGTTTCTAATCTTCCACTTTTTTTAAATATATTTATGGATGTAATTAAAGAATTATATAATTCAAAACTATCTGTAGTAAAATCTTTAAAAACATCTCTTATTTTCTTTTTATCTTCTACTACTTTTTTTCTTACTTGTTCCTTTACCATTACGTTTCCTTGTTCCATGTGTTTCTCTCATTTCCTTTCAAAATTAAAAGTAAACTATTATTAAAGTCACAATGTAACATGTAAAAACATTAATAATAAACGCTTTTAAAAGATTCGTAAAATATCATTATATGTTACATACACCATTAAAGCCATTAAAAGCATAAATCCCACTAATTGTATGTTTATCTCCGTTTTCTCTTTTAGCGGTTTTCTCCTAATTGCCTCTATTAATAATATTACAATCTTTCCACCATCTAAAGGAGGGAAAGGTAATAAGTTTGTAAAACCTAGTGAAATTGATATTAATGCTAAAATATATACAAAATCTGCAAATCCATTAGTTTGTGCCACTACTCCAGATATTCCAACAGGCCCCATTAACTGATCCACTGAAACTCCTCCAGAAAATAGTAATCTTAAATTATCCACTATAGAAAATGCAAATTCTCCTGTATCCCAAAAAGCATAATAAAGATTATTTGTAAAATTATTTTCTGCCATTTTTAAGTTTACACCTAACAAATAATTAGACATAACATCTGGAGTTATTGTAATATCTATAGTTTCTCTATTTCTTTCTACAGTAAATTTTATTTCTCCACCTATATTTTCATTAATATAATCTACTAATTTTTGTGCATCATTATCAACAGAATTATCATTAACAGCTATTATTACATCATTTACTTCTAGTCCTTGATTGGCTCCTGGACTATCTGGATATAATGCTGCAATTGCAGTTAATTCATCACTAGCAGTATTTACAGCAATTCCTGTATAATTATACTTTTCTTCTGTTGGTTTGAAATTTAACTCCTGTTCTTCTCCATTTCGTTCTATGACAACACTTAATTCATCACCATTTGATTTTTCTAAAGCATCATCTAAATCGCTCTTATTCTTTATTTTCTTTCCATTTATTTCTAAAATTTTATCGTTTTCTTGTAGTCCTGCTGTTTGAGCACTATAGTCTGGTATAACTGAATCTATTATAGTAGATACATTATTGCCCATACATGACATTAATATAAAATATATAGTTAAAGCAAATATAATATTTACTACTCCACCAGCGGCAACTACAGCAATTCTTTTTGGTATACTTGCTTTACTAAAAGACCCTTTTTCTTCTGAGCGTTCTTCTTCTCCTTCCATGTTACAAAATCCCCCTAAAGGGATTAATCTTAATTGAAAAAGAGTTTCCTTACCTTGCTTTTTCCAAATGACCGGTCCAAATCCTATAGCAAACTCGTTTACCTTTATTTTACATAATTTTGCTACAATAAAGTGACCACCTTCATGAATGAAAATAAGAAAACCTAATATAAAAACTATTTTTAATATTGTAAGTAAAGCCTCTGCCAAAATAGCCTCCTAAACTAAAAATTTTATGTAAGTCTTAATTATGCTCATTTGTAAGCATCTCTAATCATAAAGTTTGTCTAATCATAAATTATATGTATTTTACAGATAATCGTATAGTTACATTAGGCAAATAAGTCTAAATTATATAAATTAAATGTAATAAAATATATGCAAATGGAGCAATAAATATTAAGCTATCTATTCTATCTAACATTCCACCATGACCAGGAATTAAGTGGCTAAAATCTTTAATTTCTACATATCTTTTTATACTTGATGCTGCCAAATCTCCAATTTGACCTATAATGCTTAATAATATTCCAATACCTGCTATTAATAAATAATTTATATTCATACCAAATACGTTATTACAAATTGCAGCATAAGCAACTATTAAAATAGTAGCTCCAACAGTTCCTCCTATACATCCTTCGATAGTCTTGTTTGGACTAATTTCTGAAAATTTATGACTTCCAAAGTATTTTCCAACAAAATATGCGAATACATCTGTTCCCCAACTTGCAAGAAGTACAAACCAAAGTACTATTTTACCATTTTGTAAATTTTCTCTTATTATTGGTATAAACATTAGGAAAATTGCAATATAGCATATTCCAAAGAAAGTAACTGCAATATCTACAATGTTAATTTTTAAATTACTCATTATTACTACTAAAAATAAAGCTAATATTGAAATTGAAAGTAACGCTCCTATAACTTTAAGCATCCATTCTATTGGTATTACATGTATAAAGGCTATGGACGCAGCAGCTATATAGCCAACAATTTTTACTGGGTTTGCTTTTCCCTTGAATGCATTATAAAATTCATGTAAACTTAATATTGCAATTAAGCTTATTAATATATCTACTAAATATTTATTTCCCCATATAAGAACTATAGCTACTAAAGGAAATAAAATTAGTCCAGATACAATTCTTGTTACATTGATTTTTTTCTTTGCTGTTTCCATAGTTTTAAAATCCTTTCACATCTCGTTTTCCAAAATTATTTTTATATTTTTTCTTGTATAAATTTTTTCTAAGCTAAAGTTATATGTAATTATTACTTTTTTACTTATTTTGCTCCAAATTTTCTATTTCTTCTTTCATATTCCACTATTGCCTCATCTAAATCGTCTTTGCTGAAATCTGGCCAATATTTGTCCGTAAAAATGAATTCCGTATAAGATAATTGCCAAGGTAAGAAGTTACTTATTCTTTTCTCTCCTCCAGGTCTTATTAGTAAATCTGGATCAGGCATTCCAGCAGTATATATGTTATTTGAAATTAAATCTTCATTTATATCTTCTATAGATATTTGATTATTTTTAACAGCTGTTGCTATTTTTTTAACTGCTCTAGTAATTTCATCTCTTCCTCCATAGTTAAACGCAACATTAAGCTGTAAGCCAGTATAATCTTTTGTTTTATTTTCTAGTTTTAAAACTAATTTCTGTGTCCCAGAATCTAATTTAGTAATATCTCCAAGAACATTTATTTTTACATTGTCTAAATCTGAGCTATTTAACAAATCATCTAAATACCAATTTAATAAAAACATCAACGCTCCAACTTCTTCTTTTGTCCTCTTCCAATTTTCTGTTGAAAACGCATAGACCGTTAAATACTTTATTCCTATTTCATTTGCATATTTAGCAATTCTCTTTAAATTTTCAGCCCCTTCTTTATGTCCTAGCTTAGTCTCCAATCCTCTTTCTTTTGCCCATCTTCTATTTCCATCCATAATTATAGCTATATGTATAGGCAGATTTTCTTTGTTAAATTCCATGCTTAACTTCCTCTTTCATTTTTGGCTTATTATACAATTTTTGTTATATTCCCCTATAATTAAAACTGTTTTTTACTATATTGACATTACTTCTTTTTCTTTTACTTCTAATACTTTATCTATCTCGTCAACTTTATTATCAGTTAATTTTTGTATATTATTCTCTGCTATTTTTAATTCATCCTCTGTAATAACAGAATTTTTCTCTTCCTCTCTTGCATCATCTATTGCATCTCTTCTTATTGATCTGATAGCAACTTTTGCTTCTTCTGCCATTTTTCTTATATCTTTTACTATTTCTTTTCTTCTTTCTTCATTTAATTCAGGAAAAGCTAGTCTTATTACTTTTCCGTCATTATTAGGATTAATTCCTATATCTGCTTTTAAAATTTCTTTTTCTATTTCTTTTAATAAATTTAAATCCCATGGTTGTATTACAATTAATCTTGCTTCTGGAACAGATATTCCAGCCACTTGATTTATAGGTGTTGGAACTCCATAATAATCTACCATAATTTTATTTAATATCGCAGGATTTGCTCTTCCTGCTCTTATTTCTGCTAAATTTTCTTTGAAAACACTTATTGTTTTATCCATTTTTTCTTCATAAACTTTAATATCCATAAAATCCTCCTAATTTTTTACTAATTTCTTAACATTATGTTTTTATTTCTTCTAACTATTTAATAGTATAGAAATATAATATTGATTCATATAATTATTATATACTCTATCTTATTATTGTACCAATTGTTTCACCTTTTACAACTTTTATTATATTTTCTGGCTCAGCTATGGCAAATACTACTAAAGGTATGCTATTATCTTTGCATAGTGATGTAGCTGTTGAATCCATTACTTTTAAATCTTTATTTAAAATGTCCATATATGTAATTTCGTCATATTTAATTGCATCCGGATTTGTTTTTGGGTCATCTGAATATACAGCATCTGCCGTTTTTCCAACTAATATAACGTCTGCATCTATCTCTGCTGCTCTAAGAGCCGCTGCAGTATCTGTAGTAAAATATGGATTTCCTGTTCCACAACCAAATATAACAACTCTTCCTTTTTCTAAATGTTTTAATGCTTTTCTTTTTATATATGGCTCTGCTATTTCTCTCATTTCTATGGCTGTTTGAAGTCTTGTATAAATCCCCTTTGATTCTAAAGTATCTTGAAGTGCCAATCCATTCATGGCAGTCGCAAGCATTCCCATATAGTCTGAAGTTGTTCTTTCCATTTTACTTCCATATTTACCTCTCCAGAAATTTCCCCCTCCAACAACTATTCCTACTTGTACACCTAACTTTACTAATTCTTTAATTTGATTACAAAGATTATCTAGTACATTAATATCAAGTCCTGTTTTTGCTTCTCCTGCTAGAGCTTCACCACTTAATTTTAGTAGAACTCTTTTGTATTTTAAATTTGCCAAGTTAAACACTCTCCTTAATTCAAATTTTCTTCCTTATTTTATCATACATTTTTAAGAATTTGAATTTTTTTTATAAAATTTATTAAAAATTTTCAAATAATTTAAATATTATAAAAATTTTATTAGTATTTAGCTGTTTTTTTATAATGTTTTATATAAAAATTATAAGCATAAACTTTACCTTTTAATATTTTTTTAATTATTGCAAATAATATAAACAGAACAAATTAGAAAGGATTATATTATGAATCAAATATTAAATAATTTTAATAATAAAAAAAGAAATATAAAAAATATTGGCAATAAAACAAAAGTTCAAAATAGTATTATAAATGGTCCTAATGAAATTAATAAAAATGTTGCAGAGGTTTCCCAAACTACAAATAATGCAATTAAAGATACCTCATTAAAAAGTAGTAAAAAAATAAAACAATATAAACTTCAATTTTTTATTTCTGTTATTATTCTTATTATGGCTATTTCTTTATTAATTAGTAATATATATTCATATGCTCAAAAAGAAAATGTATCAAAATCTTTACTAAACTCTATTAGTATTACTAAATTATATTCAAATGAACAAAATTACACAACATTGGATACAAATATTATGCAAAATACTAATGCAATTCAAGAAGAAGACCCTTTTGTTATAGGAATTATTCAGATTGAAAAGATAAATATAAATTATCCTATTTTGTCTAAGACATCTAGAGAACTTTTAAAAGTTTCTCTTTGTAGATGTGCAGGACCTATGCCAAATGAAGTAGGTAATTTGTGCATAGCTGGTCATAATTTAGTAGATTATAAACTTTTTAGTAGATTAAATGAACTTAATTTAACAGATACAGTTAAAATATATGACTTAAAGGGTAATATGAATGAATATAAAATTTATCAAAAATATGAAGTTGACCCTACAGATCTTTCATGTTTAAACCAGAATACAGAAGGAAATAAAATTATTACCCTTTTAACCTGCAATAATGTAAATGGTAAACGCTTAATAGTAGTTGGAAAAAAGATTTAAAAAATAAAGAATTATGTTTTTTGTGATTAGTATTAAAACATAATTCTTCATCTATTTTTACATTTTTAATTAATTATTTAACATTACTTGTATTTGTTTCTTATTTTCTATACTTTTTGTACTTTATTTATATTATTTATTATCTCTCATTATATTTTCTAATTTTTACATATGCAAATACTGCTGAAGCAACACATAATACTATAAAAAACATTATTGTAATATCTTCTGTTAGACCTGTTTGTGGAAGTGTTTCAGTATTATTTATAACATTGTTTGTACTTGTATTGTTAGTTGTATTATTTGTAGTATTATTAGCTGTATTTGTACTTTGTTGATTGTTTGAAGTTAATATTGGAAGATCTGTCGCTCCAGTAGAGTTACTTCCGGTTGCGTTACTTTCAGTTGTGTTATTAAGTGCACTTGTAATATTTAAAGGTGTTGCACTTACTATACTTTGTAAAACAAATAATGCAAGTACTGCAATTAACATAATTAACATAACTTTTTTCATTTTTTTCATAATTTACCTTCTCCTTTTTTCTTTCGATATTTCTTTACCTATATTATTAATTATTTTCTCAAATTTATGCAAAAACACAAGAAAATAATCTCCTTACTCTTAATATTGTATAATTAAATATTTATATAGTCAAGTATTTTTTGTCAATTTTTAATTTTTTTTGCAAAAATTTATTGTTTTATTTTGTTATATTTTTAGTTTTATTTCAAATCAGTTGATTTTATAAAATTTCTAATATTGCTTAGAAATTTCTGTTACATTCTTTTTATTAAACATTAAATCTAAACAAAACAATGTCTCCATCTTGCATAATATAGTCTTTTCCTTCCATTCTAACTAAACCTTTTTCTTTTGCAGCATTCATTGATCCACATTCCATTAAATCTTTATATGAAACTACTTCTGCTTTTATAAAACCTCTTTCTATGTCAGAATGTATCTTCCCTGCAGCTTGTGGGGCTTTTGTTCCCTTTTTTATTGTCCATGCCCTTACTTCCGGTTCTCCTGCTGTAAGAAAAGACATTAGCCCTAATAAATCATAGCTTTTCTTTATAACTTTATTTAACCCCGACTCTTCCAATCCCAAGGCTTCCAGCATTTCTTTTTCATCATTTTCGTCTAAACTTGAAAGTTCTTCTTCTATTTTAACACATAATGGTACTACTTCTGCATTTTCACTTTTGGCATAATCTATAACTTGTTTTACATATTTATCATTTTCTACGTCTACCAGTTGCTCTTCTGATACATTTGCAATATAGAGAATAGGCTTAATGGTCAATAAGAATGTATCTTTAATAATTTCTTTTTCATCTTCATTCAAACTAAGTGTTCTAGCAGACATTCCTTTTTCCAATGTATCTTTTACTTTTTCAAAAACATCTAACTCTTCTTGATATTTTTTATCTGCTTTTATTTTTTTCTTTACATTATCAATTCTTTTATTAACTGTTTCTAAGTCCGCTAGTATAAGTTCCAAGTTAATTGTATCTATATCTCTAATTGGATCTATATTTCCGTCTACATGAATTACGTTACTGTCTTCAAAACATCTAACAACTTCTACTATGCTATCTACTTCCCTTATATGGGATAAAAATTTATTTCCTAGTCCTTCTCCCTTGCTAGCACCTTTAACTAATCCTGCAATATCAACAAATTCAATAACAGCATGAGTCACTTTTTGTGGATTATACATTTCAGCTAATTTGTCTAATCTTTCATCTGGTACAGGCACTACACCAACATTGGGTTCTATAGTACAAAATGGATAATTTGCACATTCTGCGCCAGCTTTTGTTATAGCATTAAATAAAGTACTCTTGCCCACGTTTGGAAGTCCAACTATTCCCATTTTCATATTTGTCTACCTCTTTCCCATTTTGTTTTCTATATTTATATTTTCATTTTAAAAACATATCTATCTATTTCTATTTAGAACATATTTGCATTCTTATAAACTTTTGTAATTTACTTTTTTTCTGTATTTGTTACATTGTCTATCTTGCTTTTATCTGTTGTGTTTCCCTTATTATTTACAGCATTATTAATTGTATTATTTTCAATAGTGTTATTTATTGTGTTGCTTACTTCTGTATTATTTATAGATTCATTGTTTCCAGATATCACATTATTTTCTATTACATTATTTATAACGTTGTTTGTGACTTCATTTTTTACTATATTATTTTTTACTTCATTCTTCTCTTCATTTTGTTCATTGTCTTCATCATCATCTTGACCTGGCTTGTATGTTCTCCAAGGATTGTTTGGTGCAGGATCTGTTGGATCCCAGTTCTTTAAATTGCCAGGTGCATTAGATATTTTTTGCGCAGAAGGTTTTCCAAAAGGTCCTGGATTTGAACTACTATAAAATTCCACTTTGGTCCATAAAGATACATTGTCATATATCCATTTTGCATCTCTTGTTGTAAGTCTTATACATCCCATAGATGCCTTAGTTCCTAGTTTGTCATACTCCCAATACTTTAGGCTATCATGAACAACATCATTGCCATTTTTCTCTAAGTAAGGAACTGAATGAAATAAAATATCTCCTACTATAGGAGTTACATATTGTCCATACACTCCTCCGTACAACGTCCATACCCTTCTCTTGCTTCCGCCACTTGATGCCATTGTATATGTTCCAGAACTTGGCGTTCCACTTCCTGTTGAACACACAAATGCTTTTACAGGTACAGTATAATTTCCATTTTTATCATAAGTATACACATTAATTACCTGAGCCTGTATATTTACTCTTATAAAATATTTACTTTTAGTATTAACCGTTTGACCGCTTTTCTTTGCTTGTTCTTCAGCTTTTTTTATTTCTTCTTCATTTATTTTCTTTAATTCATCTTCATCTACATTTTCTTGCATTTCTATATTTTCTGAATTTGTAGTTTCTTCTATATTAGTTTCATATACTCCGTTATAATTATTTTTTTCATTCGCACTTGTGTTAACTGTAGAATTCTTGTTAAAAATTGTAGCTAATATCGCAATAAGAATTATTAAAACACTTATCATAGCAGAAACTATAATTATAGCTTTACTTTTACTTACTATTCTTCTATTGTTTTCTTTCATTAAAACATTCCCTTTCGTTCATTTATAACAAAGTTGGAGCTTCCAGCCAGAATCGAACTGGCGACCCCAGCCTTACCATGGCTGTGCTCTACCTACTGAGCTATAGAAGCATATAATTCAATATGGAGATAATTTTTTATCTCCATAAATGTATTTACCTATATCGTTTTATTATTTTTGCTTTTATCATTATTTTATGATTTCAACTTGCATATTAAACTTACTACAAATTTAAATACAATTATTTATTCTTCTTTCTGTGTTAAATCTTTTATTGCCTTTTTTCTTATTCTTTGAATAGCATTATCTACAGATTTAACTGGTGCATCTAGTTTTTCGGCTATTTGTACATAACTTTCGCCTTGTACATATCTATTTAAAACTTTCTTTTCAAATTTACTCAAAGACTTATCTATTGCGTTTTCTACACTTTTATAGTATTCTTTTTTGGTTAAAGTATCAAGAGGATCTTCTATTGTATCATTATTAAATATTTCCATAACCGTTGTATCATTGTCTTCATCATCAGAATCATATGCATTCATATTTAATGATAGATATGAGTTAAGTGGCATGTGTTTCTGCCTATTTGAAGTTTTTATTGCAGTTATTAATTGTCTGTCTATGCATAAGTTTGCAAACGATTTAAAACTACTATTTTGCTCTGGACTGTAACACTTAATCGCTTTAAACAGTCCTATTAGTCCTTCTTGAATGATATCATCTTTTTCTGCTCCTGCAATATAATATTTGCTTACTTTAATATTGACAAGATTTTTGTATCTATCTATAAGATAATTTGCAGCTAATTTATCCCCAGATCTAATTATTTCCACTAGCTCTTCATCTGTCTTTTTACTATAGTCTATATCCGATGAATAAAATATCTTTGTATTATCCATATAATACTGCTACCTCCTGAAGTTTTACTATTTCATTATAGAACATTGTTTTTAATAATGTCAAGAGAAAAGCCTAATTTTTTAGTATTTATAGCTATTTATTTATTGGTAAAATTCGCCTATTTATATTTATAATTTTTTAATCTATATTGCATACTTATATTAATTGATATTTTATGCAATTTGTGGTATAAATTTATTGTTAAAAGAAAGGATATAATTATGGCATTTGATGGTTTAGTAATAAAAGGAATTATTAATGAATTAAATAATAATATTTTAAATAGTCGTGTTGAAAAGATTTATCAACCAGATCAAGATGAAATATTAATAAAATTATATGGTACAAATGGAAAAAGCAATTTAAGGATTGTTACCTCTTCTGATAATTATAGAATACATTTAACAAACTCTATAAAAAGCAATCCATTTACTGCACCTAATTTTTGCATGGTATTAAGAAAATATCTTTCTAGTGCTCGTATACGTAACATATATACAAACGGATTAGAAAGAACTGTTTTTGTTGACTTTGATGCAATGTCTGAAGAAAATAATTTAGAAAAATATACTCTTGTTATAGAATTAATGGGAAAATATAGTAATGTTATATTAATTAATTCAAACAGCATTATTATAAATTCATTAAAACATTTTAAAAAAGACGAAACTTCCGAACGTAACATATTGCCTGGATATAAATATGAAGAGTTAAAGTCAGATAAATATGATTTAACTAAAAATTCTAGCGCAGATGATTTTATAAACTTTGTTAATGCTGTTTATGATAATACCCAAAATGTTAAAGCTGACTTGTTAAACATTTTCACAAATGAGATAATCGGAATTAGTAAACCTTTAATACAAAGTGCACTAAAGGAATTACATTTAAACAATTATGTTTCCAAAAATTCTATAAAAGAAGTATACAGTTATCTTTATAATTTATATTTAAACGTAGAAAACTTGATCTGTATAAATCATGAGCAAAACTATACAGTTAAATTGTCTCAGAACAAAGAGAATTCTCTTCAAATGAACAATTTTATTGATGAATTTTATGAGGCTAAAGAAGAAAGTCAAAACTTTATTTTGTATAGAAACAGCTTGTTAAAATTAATTTTAAATAAAGTAAAAAAACTTACAAATAAATTAGCAAATGTTAACAAAAAAATGTCTGAGTGTAACAATATGGATACGTATAAACTTTATGGCGAATTGATAGTAAATAATATGTATAAACTTGATAATTCGCATTTAGATAGTATCACTCTAAATAACTACTACACAGGTGAAGATATAACAATTCCATTAGATAAAAGCATATCCCCTTATAATAATGCTCAAAAGTATTTTAAAAAATACAATAAGTTAAAAAATGCTTTATCTATTGTAAAAGAGCAAGAAAATGAAATTCAAGAACAACTTTCATATTTAGAAAGTATAGTTTATGAATTAGAGGCTTCTAATACTATAGAAGAAGTTACCGAAGTTTATGACGAAATATCTAATAATGTATTAATTAAAGATATCAATACTCAAAAGCAAAGTAAAGTAAATGTTAAGAGAAAAAAACCTAATAATAGATTATATAAATTTGACAAAGAACAATTTATACGTTTCAAAATTGATGATTTTGATGTTTTTGTTGGAAAAAATAATGTTCAAAACGATTATTTAACATTAAAATTTGCAAGTGACAATGATTTGTGGTTTCATACAAAAGACATTCATGGAAGCCATGTAATACTAAGAATAAATAATGAAAAACCATCTCAAGAAATAATTAATAAAGTTGCTTCTATTGCCGCCAAATATAGTAAGGCAAAATTTTCTTCAAATGTTCCTGTTGATTATACATATGTAAAATATGTAAAAAAACCTAATAAGGCAAAACCTGGAATGGTTATATATACTCATGAACAAACTGTAAATGTTCAACCTGAAAAGTAAAGTTTATTTAATACTTAGAAGTGTATTAGATATTAATATCTTAAAAGTAAAATCTTTAAATTTATATTAACATTGCTTATTTTATAATAAAGTGGTATAATATATTTAGTTGTACTCATGTGGTACAGCAAATATATATAGAGAAGGAGTGTCGTAAAATGTATACGACCGACCAGAAGGTTTCTGAAGCAACTGTTGTTATCCAGATTCGTCCCACGGGCGAATACGGTCAACGCCGGCGAGTGGCAATCACAGTTCCCGCCGACTTCGACATCAATGACAGGACCTCTACTCAGGTATATTACCAGTCGTGGAATCTTCGTCATAATCTGCCGGAGAGTCATCCGTTCTTTGCAGCTATCGAAGCTGTACAAGATAAGGAGAAAGCTAATCTCCGTCTCCGTGAGTTGATACTCACTTCCCGCAGAGGTAAGAGCTACGTCTCTGTTATCGGAGAAACTCACGACAACACAAGTCGTATCATGCGTAAGATGTCCTCAATTTTTGGTGAGGACGTTGATTTCGATACTGACACTATCTCACCCTAACCCAAGTGACACTGCCACTTGGAAGAAGCCTCGGACTTCGGTCCGGGGCTTCTTCTTTGTATTCTATAGTTTAAAATTAACAAATAATTATTATCCAATATATAATTATATATTTAAATTATATAATTTATTAAACTTATCTTACGCCAATATATTTTAATAAGCTTCTCTATATAAATTAATGAAATCTTCTTTTGTCACTTCTCTTGGATTTCCTGGTTTGCATGGATCTTCCATAGCTTTATCTGCAAGCATTGGAAAATCTTCTTCTTTTGCTCCAGTATCTTTTACTGTTTGAGTAATACCAACTCTTTCTGATAAATCTTTTATTTTATCACATAGAGTTTTTATTACTTCTTCTTTTGTAAAATCTTTTGCATTTATATCAAATCCTTCAATTAAGATTTTTCTAAATTCTTCATAGCTTACTTCTCCATTAAATTTCATAACTGTTGGAAGAAGAATTGCATTAGCTAGTCCATGAGGTGTATCATAAACAGCACCTAATTGGTGAGCCATAGAATGTACTATTCCTAGTCCTACATTAGAGAATCCCATTCCTGCAATATATTGTCCTAATCCCACTTGATTTATTGCTTCTTGATCTTTTTCATTAACTGCTTTATCCAAATTGTGATAAATTAATTGAATTGCTTTCATTGAAAACATTTGTGACATTGTATTTCTGCTTTTGGTTATATAGCCTTCTATTGCATGTGTTAAAGCATCCATTCCTGTAGATGCAGCTATTGATTTTGGCATAGATGCCATTAATTCTGTATCAACAATTGCAATTATTGGAATATCATGTTCATCAACACAAACCATTTTTATTTCTCTTTCTGGATCTGTAATAACGTAGTTTATTGTTACTTCTGCTGCTGTTCCTGCAGTTGTTGGAAGTGCTATAATTGGAAGTCCTTTATTTTTTGTATTTGATGCTCCATTTAGCGAAACGATATCTGCTCTATCTGGGTTTGTCATAACAATAGAAATTCCCTTTGCTGTATCTATACTTGATCCTCCTCCTACTGCAACTATTAAATCAGCACCAATTTCTTTGCACATAGCAATACCTTTGTTTACATTATCTATTGGTGGGTTTGGAAGTACCTCATGGAACACTCCATATTCAATATTGTTTTCGTCAAGTAAATCTGTTATTTTCTTTGAAACTCCAACCTCATATAAAGATTTATCTGTAACAACTAAAACTTTTTTAAATCCTCTCTTTTTTATTTCTTCTGGAAGAACGCTTCTTGCTCCTTCTCCAAAATAAGATGTCTCGTTTAAAACAAATTTTGTAACGTTCATTGTAAACTCTCCTCCTAATTTTTTATCAATTTTATAATATTAAATTTATCAAGAGCAACTACATATATTTTTCGCAGCGAGCTCGTGTGGGGACCGGCAAACTATAAGCTGTTATAAACTTAAGCAATACTTTGCGAGAAGTTTATTACAGCTTATTGTGTAGTTGGGACGAACAAGAAAAATATATATAGTTGCTAAATAAGTTTCGTCCATTATAATTTATAAAATATTTTTTAAAACAATTGTCTTTGTTCTAGACATTTCTTGTAATGTAGATAGAACACCTTCATTTCCTATACCACTGTGTTTCCATCCACCAAATGGCATTTCAAATGAACGATAGAAGCTTGCTCCATTTACAATTGCTCCTCCACATTCTAATTTATTTGCTAGTCTTAATGCTCTTCCAAAATCTTTAGAGAATACGCATCCGCATAATCCATATGAAGATTGATTTGCAATTTCTAAAGCTTCTTCTTCAGTATCAAATCCGATTACAGGAATTACTGGTCCAAATATTTCCATATCTTTTGCAACTTCCATATCTTTAGTTACATTATCTAGTATTGTTGGTGTATAATAAGCATCTTCTCTTTTTCCTCCACAAACTAATTTAGCTCCTTCAGAAATTGTTTTATTTACTTGTTCTTCTATTCTTTTTGCAGCATTTATATTAATCATAGGTCCCATATCTGTTTCCATAGATGAAGGATCTCCTACTTTTAATTTGCTTATAACGTCTTTCATTTTTTCTATAAACTCTGCTTTTCTAGAATTGTGAATTATAAATCTCTTACTTGCACAGCAAACTTGTCCACCATTATATAGTCTTCCCCAAATTGTTTCTTTTATAGCTAAATCCATATCTCCATCTTCTAGGAATATAAATGCATCGTTTCCGCCTAATTCTAGTGTAACATGTGTTAAGTTTTTAGAAGCTGTTCCCATTGTTTGAATTCCTGCTGCTGTTCCACCTGTTAGTGATACCAAACTTACTCCTGGATGACCTGCTAAAGCTTGTCCTACAACTGGTCCATCACCTGTTAATATTTGTATACATCCTGCTGGTACTCCAGCTTCTATCATTAATTTTACATATTCAATTAATGTTAATGGATTGTAATTTGATGGTTTTACTATTATACTATTTCCCATTAATAATGCTGGTGGAACTTTTTGGCAGAATAAGTCACTTGGGAAGTTAAAAGGAATAATTGCTGCGATTACACCTAAAGGTTCTCTTTGTGTAATTTGCATTGTTTTTTCTTGTCCTGCTTCTGTTCCTGCTGGAATGCTTTCATCATATAAATGTTTTGCTCTTTCAGCAAATGCGTATATTGCTATTTTTACATTAGCAAGTTCATTATGCGCTTCTTTTATAGGTTTTCCTGTTTCTTGTGATAATAGTTTAGCTAATCTTTCTTCGTTTTCTTCAACTAAACTAGAAAATTTATATAAAATGCTTGCTCTTTCATGTATTGGTCTTTGAGCCCACTTCTTTTGCTCAATTTTTGCAACATTAACTGCTTCATCAACATCTTCTAATGTTACATTAGGTACTGTATCTATAAGTTCACTTGTAGCTGGATTTACAACTTCTATTTTAGCTCCATTTGAAGCTTCTTTCCATTCGTAACCGATTAAATTTTTCATTCCGGTACCTCCTTTTAAATTATTATTTGTTCTGGACATTCCTGTCAAGTCTGATGCCAGACTTTTGTTTAGATTTAGAAAGCCAGTATCAGACTCGGCTCTTCATTTTCCTATTCCAGTAAATGATAACATTAATCCTCCACATGTATTTGCACCATGATCTACTGAACCATATTCTCCAAATGTAAATATAGTAATAAATGGAACTCCTTTTGCTTCTTTTTTTATTAATTTAGCAACTTCATCTATTCTGTCGCCTATTCCTAATTTTCTGCCACCACAGTGTACTAATAAGTAAGCTCCTACTTCTCCACCTAGTCCTTTATTTACTTCTTTTACAGCCTTTCCTGTAGATTCAATTAGCTCATCTACTGTAGCTTCCATTTGAATAACAGCTGTATTTACTGCTAGATGATTTCCAACATTTATTGAATAATCTTTATTTCCGCCCATTGGATGGCGAATTGCAATTAAATCACCAAGTCTATCTTTAACTCCAAGAGGTGCTAAAATAGATTCTGCAAGTAAGTTGCCTCCCATTAATTTCTTTACATCTTTACCTGTCCATTTAGCATATTTTTTAAGAGCAGGCTCTCCATCTATTTCTTGTAATACTCTTTTTCCATCTAGTTTTGTAATAATTCCTGATTTTGTTGTTTCATGATATGCACCTGTGTATACATTTGCCATTGGTTTATCTGTATAGAAAAATGCTACTGCTACACCTTCACTAAATACTCCATCGTTAGTAAAGATTTTCCAATCTCCTGAAACTGTATTATCTGCTGCACTACCACCAAAGAAAGGAACTCTTCCTATAACATCTTCAATACCTTTTAAGCAATCTTCTTCCTCTGCTGGATTTGCTACCATATAGAAATATGCTGGTGGGCAAGTTTTTCCTGCCTTTTTCATAGCTTCTATTGCTACTTTTCTACCTGTTTCTCTTGCAGATTTTACTTTTTTAGAGCCTGCAACTCCAACAGTTGTATCTGGATCTCCTATTGCTAAAGTTCCTACAAATCCGTTTTCTGAAGAAATGTAACCATCTGGTACTATAATTCCTCCACTTGATGTACACCCAATTATTGGTGCTGTTCCAAACTCAGAAATAGCGCCTTCTAATACCTTATCTACATCATTATCAGATGAGGTATATAAAAGCGCTACCTTTGTCTCCATTAAATCTACTACAGCTTTTGCTGCTGCATCCTTTCCTGCCTTATAATTATCTGCTTCTGTACTCCAACCTATGTTTGCTTTTAACATAATAAAATCCTCCTTTGTAAAAATTATATATATCAATTTTTAAATAATAAAATCGAAATATAATACATAGTTTTATTATATATCATATTTCGATTTTTTTGTATAGTTTATTTGTAAATTTTTTGTGATTTTTTGTAAATTTTTTGTGATTTTTAAATTTCATATATTTCGCTCGACATTATTTTGCATTTTTCTGTCTTTACAAGTTTTATTTACTGGTATTAATTATTAAATTCCAGTTTTGTATTCAATTTCTTCCATGTGAGGAAACATTTCTTTTATACGTTTAAATGTTAGCATACTATGTCTTGGTTGAGGATTTTTTTCGTGTTCTGTAAGAAGTTTCTGTGTATAACAATTTTCAGCAGTTTTATATAATAAATACCTGTTTCTTACATAAGTATAATAAATTTGATAGCCATTATCTAAATTATCACAAAATTCATCAAATGTATATTTTCCATCCATTGTTTTTTCTCCTTTTAGTTTTTCTTGTTATTGTATATCTTTTTTATTTTTAATATATAGAATATTTTAAATAAATTTTTTAATAAAATATTTCATTTAAATTCAAGACCTGTCCCTAATTTCTAGATTTTAGAAGTTTGGACCTGTCCCCAATTTCTAAATTCTCGAAATCTATCTTTCTTGTTTGTTTATCTGCTGCTATTACTCGTATTTTTATTTTATCTCCTATATGATACATTTTCTTTGTTTTTTCGCCCATTAATGTCTTATTATCTTCATCGTATATAAAATATTCATCTCCCAAATTTTCAAATCTTATTAATCCTTCTACCGTATTTTCAAGTTCTACAAATATGCCAAATGATGTAATACTTGAAATTATTCCGTCATATTCTTCTCCAATTTTGTTTTGCATATATTCTGCTTTCTTTATATCTTCTGCATCTCTTTCTACTTTTTGTGCTGTTTTCTCGCATTCTGATGACTGCTCAGCATATTTTTCTGCTTGTCCTACATATTTTTCATAAGATTTTTCAAGCAATTTAGTTTTATTTAATTTGGCATCTTCTGCTTCTTTATTATTTTGTTTATTCATAGTAGTTTTAGTTTCTATTTTATTGTTATTATTTTTTAAGTATTCCGATATAACTCCATGAATAAATAAGTCTGGATATCGTCTTATTGGAGATGTAAAATGACAATAACATTTGCTTGCTATTCCAAAGTGTCCCTTATTTTCTGGTTCATACTTTGCTACTTTTAATGTTCTTAATATAAGTGTTGATATTACTTTTTCTTCTGGCTTTCCTTGTACTTGCTTTAACACTTCTTCAAATGCTATTGGCTCAACTGTATCTTTATTTGTTTTTATTTTGTATCCTAAATTAAACAAGAATTTATTTAATTCTTTTACCTTGTCCATGTCTGGAACTTCATGTACTCTATAGATAAATGGTGCTTTTAGTTTGTTAAATGTCTCTGCAACGACCTCATTTGCGGTTAGCATAAATTGTTCTATAATCTCATTTGCAAATGATGTTTCATATTTCTTTACATCTATTGCTATTCCATCTTTGTCTAATATAATCTTACTTTCTGGAATATCTAAACTTAAGTATCCATTTTTTTCTCTTCTTGCTTTTAAAATTTTTGCTAACTCTTCCATTCTTTTAAAATGAGTAATATATTTTTTGTATTTATTTATCACTAACTTTTCATATTCTTCTTTTTTCTTTAAATCCTGTTCATCTAGTTCTTGCTTTTCCTTGCTATTAGTCAAATTTTCTTTATTAGAATTTTCAGTTATGTTTAAGTCTTCCATGTTTTCTATGGCTTCTATATTTTTAATAGTATTTTCAATAAATTCATTATCTTTTTTCTTTTTGTTACTGTTTTCTAATATAATTCTAACATTGTTATATGTCATTCTCTCATTTACATTTATTACTGATTTTGCAATTTTAGATTTTACAACATTTCCTTCTTTATTTATTTCCATTATTGCAGAAATAGCGAACCTATCTTGACCTGCATTTAAACTGCAAATTCCATTTGAAAGTTCTCTAGGAAGCATCGGTATTACTCTATCTAGCATATATATACTTGTTCCTCTTACAATTGCTTCTTTGTCTAGTTTAGAGCCATCTTTTACATAGTAGCTAACATCTGCAATGTGTACGCCTAACTCATAATTACCATTCTTAAGTTTTTTTACACTTACTGCATCATCTAGGTCTTTTGAATCATCTCCATCTATTGTAAACATCTCTTCTTCACGCAAGTCCAGTCTGTTTGGAATATCTTTTTTATCCACTTCTTGTTTAATTGCCTTTGCTTCTTCTAAAACTGGTACAGGAAATTCATAAGGCAAATTATACTCTTTAACTAAACAAAGCATATCTACTCCTGCTTGATTTATATTTCCTATTACCTCTATTATTTTACCTTCAGCATTTTTATTTTTCTCAGGATATTTAGTTATTTTTACTAAAACTTTTTGATTATTCTTAGCTTTATTTTTATTCTTTTTAGATATAAAAATATCTGTACCAAAACTTGCATCATCTGGCACTACAAAACCAAAGTTTTTACTATTTTGATATGTACCAACAATAGTATCTTTTTTATGACTTATAATTTTAATAATTTTTGCTTCATCTTGTAAATCTGACTTGTTAAACTTTTCTATAATTTTTATTTGTACTGTATCTCCATCTAATGCATTTTTCATATTTTTTTCTGAAATATGATACTCGTCTTCTTTTCCTTCTACTTTTACAAAACCGAAGCCTTTTGAATTTCTTCTAAGAACTCCTTCTAATATTTTTTCTTTATTTTTCTTCATAATATACACCTTTACTACAATAACACAAAAGCGACAGATAAACCGTCGCCCCAATGCCTATATTATTTACTTATATCATATATAAAATTCCTAAAATAATTGCTAAAACTGCAAATAGAACACCTAGAATAATAGTCCATCTTTTCATTCTTCCTTCTTTTGTTCTACCTTTATTTTGTTCATAGAAATTATTTGTACTAGATCCCATTATTGTTCCAGAAGCACCTTGGCTATCTTTTGATTGTATTGTAGCTAATATAATTAAAGCAACACAAACTATTACATATAAACCTAAAACAATGTATTTTACTATTTCCATACTTACACTCTCCTACTTATGTTTCTCATATCTTACAACGAATTATATTGTACCATATAAGTTAGAAAAATGCAAATACTTTTTATTTTATTTTAACTTGCCCTTTCTATATTGTTTCGCTACTAATGTTTTTATAGATAAACCATCAGATTTTATCTTCCGCATCCACATCCAAAATTTGTGAATAACAATAAGAAAATTATTATAAAAAATAATATTGTGCTGTCATTATTACAACATCCAAATAAATTGTTAAATAACCCACCATTATTACAATTATTGCAGCAGCCACAATCTCTTACTTCGTCTTGCATAAACTTACCTCCTATTCATACTTTTATTTTTGAATAATGTAGTCTTTTATATTTTCTAATTTATTTCTATATAAAATTTCACATTATTAAAACTCTAGAAAATAAAAGACCATATTTTCTTTATACAATATTAGTATGCAAAAATTATAATTTGTGTTACAATAATATTGTCGAAAAAATATTTTACTTAATAATTACAAGTTTATATCCTTAACAATTAAGATATAAATCTAGTTAAATATTTTATGGTTTATAGGTTACCAATAAAATCTAAATATCTATGTAAGGATTGAAATTCCAATGAAAAAAATCGAATTACTAGCACCAGTCGGAGACTTTGAATGTCTTAAAGCGGCTGTCCAAAATGGTGCAGATAGTGTATACTTTGGTGCAAATATGTTTAATGCCAGAGCTTCTGCTAAAAACTTTGATATAAATGCTTTAAAAGAAGCTATAGAATATTGTAATTTAAGAAACGTAAAATCACATTTAACTTTAAATATTTTAATAAAGAATAACGAGTTTGAAGATGCAGTTTTCTTAGCTAAAAAAGCTTATGAGTTTGGAGTAGACTCAATAATTGTACAAGATTTTGGCTTAGCCAAATTTTTAATAGAACATTTTCCTTATATGTCTATACATGCAAGTACACAAATGTCAGTACATAACTTAGAAGGGGCCATAGAGCTTCAGAACTTAGGTTTTAAACGTGTAGTGCTTGCAAGAGAGCTTGCTATAAATGAGATAGAATACATTTGTAAAAATTGTAACTTAGAAACAGAAGTATTTATACATGGCGCTCTTTGTATATCATATTCTGGACAATGTTTATTTTCTAGCCTAGTTGGAGGTCGTTCTGCAAATAGAGGAAAATGTGCAGGACCATGTAGACTTCCATATCAACTAATTTCAGAGAATGCTGAAACTAAAGAAGGATTTATTTCTAAACTTTCTGGTAAAAGAGATAAAGTTATAGATAAAGGATACTTATTAAGCACAAAAGATTTATGTGGTCTATCTTATATTCCTAAATTAATTGACGCAGGCGTTACTTCTTTAAAAATAGAAGGCAGAATGAAAACTCCTGAATATGTTGCTACAGTTACAAAAATATATCGTAAATATATAGACCTAGCCTATTCTAATGAAGGATATAAAATAGATGGGCAAGATTTAAAAGAACTTATGCAAGTATTTAATAGAGGTGGATTTTCAGAAGGTCATCTTAATGAGAAGGAAAATAAAGAATTAATCTACTCTAAAAAGCCAAATAATATGGGATTATACTTAGGAAATATAAGTCATTATAATAAATTAAAAGGACTAATTACTTTGGACTCACACGAAAAGTTATCAATTGGCGATACAGTAAGTGTTGAAAAAGAAGATTATACCTACACAGTTTCAGAATTAATGATAAAAGATAAAAACGTAGTCTCTGCCTCAGAAGGAAAAACTATTACTTTTGGAAGAATGAAAGGAAATATTTCTGTTGGAGATAAAGTTTATAAATTATCTAGCAAGACTTTAGATAATGCAGTTAAGTATTCTTATGAAAACTATGAAAATAAGAAAATTAAACTTAACGCTGTTGTAACTATAAAAAAAGGAAGAAATATATCTCTTGAAGTATCTACAGTAAATTCACAAATATTAGACTTAAATTATAAAGAAAGTTCTCATACTAATGAATCTGAAAAAACAACTCCTTGTAATGATACGTCAATTTACAATGATATAAAAGTTAAACTTACATCTGGCATAGTTCCAGTAGAAGCTATAAATGCCCCTATTACAGAAGATAGAATTATAAGCCAAATTTCCAAAACTAAAAATACACCATTTGAGTTTTTAGCTATAGATGTAATACTTGATGATGGACTTTACATACCAAGTATAGCTTCATTAAATGAACTTAGAAGAAAAGCTTTAGATGAAATAACAAATAAAATAATAGATAAATTTATAAAGAAGTCAGAGCTATCTGATGAGAAGATTAATGAAATTATAGAAAAAGAAATTAATTTGATTAATAATAATGAATCTAATGCAAATAAAAGTAACGTAAATGCTGACAGAAACAACAATAAAGATGATAGCAACATAAAAATAACAAATAATAAAAAAGTTGCATCTAATAGTAAAAGTAATAGTAAATCCAAGATATCTATTCTACTTAATGACATAAATAGAAACGCTGACTACAATAAGCTTGATTTTAATAACATAGAAAATATTTACATACCTATACCTTTCTTTATGAATAAAAATTATACAGATATAATTAAAACTTTTGAAAAACGTACAAATATATATATTTATATGCCAGTTATATTAAAGACAAACTATAAAAATCTTGTGACAAACATAATAGATAATATTTTAAAAGACTATAGAATAAAAGGTTTTGTGGTATCTAACATTTCAGGATTTAAAATGATAGCAAATGTTGTTAAAAATAATAAACTTAAAGATGTAAAACTAGTTGGAAATCAAAGTTTAAATGTATTTAATTCGGTTTCAATTGAAGAGTATAAAAAGCTTGGATTAACTACTATTACTATGCCATTAGAATTGGACAAAGACAATTTAATAAGTTTAGCAAATTCATCTTGTTTAGATACAGAATTAATTGTTTATGGTAATATGCCACTTATGTACTGCAACTACTGTTATTTAAGCCATAGCAATAAGTGTTACCCAGACTGTGGTACAAAATGCTCTTTAAATAAAAAATACTACTTAAAAGATAGACTTGGCATGAAATTTAGAATTATGCCAAACAATATTCAAACTATAACTACTATTTACAATTGTAAAAAACTTTCCATCTCACCTAAAGATTTTAATGTAAACTCTTTGAGAATTGATATATTAGATGAAAGCATTGATGAAATTAATAAAATTATTAATACTGTTAAATTAGGAAATAAACTAGATGGAAAGAATTATACAAATGGGAATTTAAATAGAGAAATATGAGTAATAGCCTTCTTATGATATTTTATCATGAGAAGGTTATTTTTATATAATTTTTAATATGCTTTTCGAACTAAAACATCTTTAAAGTTTAATTCTCTTATTATTCTTTTACTCATAATATACCAAGCCATATCCTTCCTATTGTGTTTTTGCATTTATTTTTAGGTGCATATTTATTTTGTTTTTAATTATAAAATTGTCGCAGGAGGTAGGATATGAATAAGTTAAAAATTCCAGAAAATCATAGTGGCATAAGTAAAACATTACGTCTTCCTGACAATATCGTAAGCGATGTTCAAAACTTAGCCGATTTGAAAAATTTATCATTTAATAAAACAATAATTACTTTGCTAGAATTTAGTTTAAGCAATTTAGATGAACAAGATAGATTGCAATTAGATAAGATGCACAAATAAATGTAAAAGTATATTTTTTGTTTTATTAAATATTTTTACATATTATTAAACGGAGATATATTCATATATCTTCTTTTTTAATCTTCTGAAATAATTATTACTGTATCATTATCCAAATAAATTTTTATTTTATTATCGCTAATTTCATATTTATATGCTTGATTTAAATTGATGCTTAAATAAACTCCTTCTCTTTCGTCTTTTATAGTTAAAGTATCAATTTCTATTTCATAACTCAAACAATTTACTAAAAATTTAGTAGATATAAAACCTGTTTGACATATAACTATTCTTTTTCCATTTTTTCTTTTTAACTCATTTAAGATATTCTCTCTCATTTTATCTTGCATGTATTTCACTCCTATCTTTTCTTATTTTTCCTATTTTTGAAAATTTTATTCAAAATAATAAAGCCATATCTATTTTTACTAAACAGTAATTGATACGGCTTTTAATTTGTTTTATCCTTTTATTAGTGTTCTATTTATTATTTATTATTTCATTAATTTCTTTTTCTGTAAGCTGAGTTATTTCTATAATAGTTTCTATTGGCATGCTTTTTTCTAACATTCTTTTAGCTGTTTCTATCTTTTCTTTTTTCTCTCCTTCTTTTTGTCCTTCTATTTTACCTTCTTTTATTCCTTCCTTTATTCCTTCTCTCTTTCCTTCTCTCTTTCCTTCCTCAAATCCTTCTTCTATTGCTTCTTTTTTCATTTGCTTCATATCCATCCTTGCTAACTTCTCTTTTAATAACATCCTTCTTAACGTTTCATCTTGACTTATTCTATCTAGTTCGTTTTTTGCTTCTTTTATTTCTTCATTACTTTCCATAATTTTCTTTACCTCCACATCTTCTGGATTATCCAAAAACATCATCCACTGTAGCATCCCATCTTCTTTGTTCTCTTTATACTCTTTTATTGCTTTGGATAACTCTATTATAACCAGTTGGAAGTGGTCTGTCAAAATTATATTTTTGTACTTTTCCTCTGTTATTCTCCATTTTGTGCTTGCTTTCTTTATTTCTCTAAATTGTTCTATATTTTCATTTACTATTATTATACTTATTGTCTTTCTTAATTTTTCATACTCTTCTCCTAATTTTAAACTTGCTGTATATATTTTTGCCCAGTAATATAAAAATCTTTCTAACATCTTTTTATGTGTTGATAACTGTACTTCTATGTTGCACTCTATGTTATCATCTATTACAGCTCTTAAGTCTAGTCTTCCATTTTTATCTTTTGTATTATCATTTAATAAATCTTTATTTTTGTCTAAATCTAATTTGCTTATTTTTATCTTTAGTATATTTTCTATAAGTGATTTTGTTATACTTTCTTTTCCTCTCGTAAACAATGTTTGAAAAACAATATCATTTTTAGGAAGCAATAAATCACTTATATTTACTCCTTCTTCTGTTATTTCGTTTTCTGCCATAGGCATTTCTCCTCTCAATATGTAAATTTATATTACTAGCCAAAAGTGCTCTATGTTTTACAATTTTTCTTACCATTTTTTCTAATTTTATTTTAAAACAATGTATTGGGAAATTTTTAAGATAAATTTAGATAACTTAGATATTAATTTTCTTTGATTATTAATTTTATGTTTTTGAAATTTATTAATTTTTATTATAAGAATTATTAGAATTAAATAAGATTTAATAAAAACGCCGAATTAATAAATATTTTAGAAATGAAACTTTTAACTTTTGCATATTAATATCACAATTCTCAATTATAAATAAAAAAATAATAGAAGCCTTTGGCTAGAAATATGTAATTAAATTATACCTGTTTATAATCCATTTTTCAACAAAAATCATATTGCATTTTTCGACAAAACAAAACGATATAGAAATTGAGGACAGAACATTAAAGATTTATATTTATAATTGGATTCAATCAAAAAATGTAGTATTTTGTAGTGAAACAAGGTCTTGAAATTTGTGCATACAAATTTTAAGTAGCTGTGCGTCCGTAGTTGAACGTAAAAATACTACATTTTTTGATTTTATATAAATCTTAAAAAGATGGTTTGTCTCTAATTTCCAAATTGTCAAAAATTGCATTATTTTGCTTATATTTGTTTACAAATTCATGTGTTTAATATAAAATAACAATAGTTAAAAGGAGTTGTTTTATGTACAAATTTATTTCAAAAAGTGAAGATGATACAATTAATTTTGCAAGTGATTTTGCTAATAATTTAAAAACTGGAGATATTATAATATTATCTGGTGAACTTGGTTCTGGCAAGACTAAGTTTACACAAGGAATTTTAAGACATTTCGGTTTAGAAAATGAAATTTCTAGCCCTACTTTTACCATTGTAAATGAGTATAACGCAAAAGATGTAAATATTTATCATTTTGATTTATATAGATTATCTGATATAGATGAATTTTATGCCATCGGTGGTGAGGAATATCTTTCTAATGGCATTTGTATTTTTGAATGGGGAGAAATGCTTGAAGATGTTTTAAAAAAGGATTATACAAAAATTACTTTTAAAAAGAGTAACTCTAAGGATGATCTTAGAGAAATTTCAGTTGAAAAATTTTAAAATTAATATTAATTTTATTTATTTTTAATTACTCTTTCATTTCGTAAAAAATTCATCAAAATAAAATTATATAAAATAATTAAAGGAGACTTATTAATGAAAATATTAGGAATAGATACATCTTCTAAAAGATGTACCACTTGTATATTAGAAGATAATAATGTGATTGTAGAACTACATAATGATGATGAAAAGACACATTCACAAACATTAATGCCATTAATAGATAAAATGTTTAAAGAAACAAATCTATCATTAAAGGATATAGAAATGCTTGCTTGCTGTGTTGGTCCAGGTTCTTTTACAGGAGTAAGAATTGGTATTTCAACAGCTAAAGCTTTTGCTGATGTATATAATTTTAAAACTATTGGCGTTAGCTCTTTAGAAGGATTAGCTTATAATATAAAAGATGACATTAAATTATTACAAAATAGCAACGCCACTAGCATTAATTTATCTAAAGAAAATGATAAAAATACTAGTGAGCACACTAGCATAAATAATTCTCTTATAATCTGCTCGCTAATTGATGCAAAAAATGAAAATGTGTATTATGGCATATTTGATGAAAATTACAATGAACTTGAAGAACTTTCTACTTGCTCTATTGATGAATTAATTGATAAACTAAAAAAAATTAATAGCACCATTGTATTTGTTGGAGATGGCACTATTGCTTATAATGAAAGGTTAAAAAATTCTCTAACTTCTACTAAATTTTTTGAAGGAGAAAAAAACTTAGCTTCTAGTATAAGTATTGCTAAATTTGCTTATAATAAATATGCAAATGGCAGTTACAACTCTTCTCTTTCTCCTATGTATCTAAGAAAGTCACAAGCAGAAAGAAGTTTAGAAGAAAGAAAGGATAATTAATGGATATTAAAATTTCTCAAATGACTGAAAAAGATTTAAACATTCTTAAAGATATTTTAATTGAAAAATTTGATGAGTTTTGGAGTTTTAATACTTTAAAAGAGGAACTTGCATGTACTAATTCATATTACATAGTTGCAAAAGAAAATAACAATATAGTTGGATTCGCTGGAATCAAAAAAATTTTAGATGAAGTTGATTTAATGAACATAGTAACACAAAAAAGCAAAAGAAATTTTGGCATAGCCTCTATGTTATTGGAAAACTTAATAAATAAATCAATAGAACTAGGTGCAAGCACTATGACACTTGAAGTTGACGAAAGTAACTCCCCTGCCTTACATCTTTATGAAAAATATAATTTTAAAAAAGTGGGCTTGCGAAAAAAATATTATAATGGTATAAATAATGCAGTTATTATGACAAAAGATTTAAAAGTTTTACAAAATAATTAAAAACTAAAAATATTATATTCTTTACAAATCTTTAAAATCAACTTAATATTGATAAAATATTTTAGATCAAAAACTAATTTTAAGTTAATTTTTTAACAGTTATAACAAATAAAATAAAAAATTGGAGGTAAAAACAAATGAAAAACGAATTAAACGCAAAGGATTTAAAAAATATATGCAATCCAAATATTTTTGATTTTGAAACAACAGATGAGCTAGAGCCTATTTATAGTGGCATTGGTCAAGATAGAGGTATTAAAGCCTTAGAATTTGGCTTAAATGTTGATGTTAGAGGAAATAACTTATACTTAGAAGGTCCAAGTGGTGTTGGTAAAACAATGTATACTAAAAATTACTTGGATACTATTTCTAAAAAGAAAAAAGTTCCTTCTGACTGGTGTTACATTTATAACTTTGATAATCCTAACGAACCTATAGCTGTCTCTCTACCTGCTGGTGAAGGAAAAGAATTTACAGACATGATGGATAGATTTATTACCGATATAAAAAATGACATTAAATCTACATTTAATAATGAAGAATTCGAACGTGAAAGAACTCTTATAAAACAAGAATTTGATGCAAAACGTACCGCATTAATGGAACAATTAAATGCTAAATCTGCAGAATATGGTTTTCAAGTAAAATCGTCTCAAACAGGTATTTATATGATGCCAATTATGAATGGTAAAGCCATTGCGGAAGAAGAATTTGATAGATTAGATGAAGAAACTAAAAAAGAATATGAAGATAAATCTAATATAGTTCAACAACATATTATGGAGGCAATTAGTCAAATTAAAGCTATAGAAAAAGAATCTGAACAAAAGGTTTCTGAATGGCAGTCTAATGTTGCACTTCTTACAGTAAATGCTCATATAAATTATATAAAAACTAAATATAAAAGAAATAAGAAAATTGTTAAATTTTTAGAAGACATAAAAAAAGATATCTTAAAAAATATATCTTACTTTGTTGCTGAAGATAAAAAGGATCAAAGGCAAACACCTCAACCAAAACCTGAAATTGTTCAACCATGGCTTAATTACCGTGTTAATCTATTTATCGACAATAGTAAACTAGAAGGTGCTCCTGTAATAATGGACTCTAACTATTCTTATCACAATATATTTGGTAAGTTAGAATACGAAAACTACTATGGTGCTTTAAAAACAGATTTCACAATGTTAAAACCTGGTTTGCTTCATATTGCTAATGGTGGATATATTATATTCCAAGCACATGATTTATTAAGCAATAATTTATGCTATGAAGCCTTAAAAAAGGCTCTACGTTCTAAGGAAATTGGTATTGAAAATACAGCAGATGCTCGTTCTTCTATGGTTATGGTATCTTTAAAACCTGAACCTATTCCTTTAAATGTAAAAGTTATTTTAATTGGAGATGATAACATTTATCAAACTCTACTTGCTATGGATAGTGACTTTAAGAAGCTATTTAAAATAAAAGTTGAATTTGAAGAAGAAGCTCCAAGAACTAATGAGAATATGAATAAATTAGCTAGATTCGTTAAAAGTTACTGCTCTCAAGAAAGCCTACCTCCTCTAGATAAAGAAGCTATGGCAAAAGTTGTTGAATATGCTTCGAAACTTGCAGATAGCAAAGATAAGCTTTCTACTAGATTTAATGATTTAGCACAAATAATTGCAGAATCTGCTACATGGGCTAAACTTGGACATTCAAAAATAGTTACTGCAAAATTTATTGAAAAAGCCTTAGAAGAACGTGTTGAAAGAGTTAAAAAATATGACTCAAGGTATATGGAAATGATAAAAGAAAATACATTATTAATAGATACATCTGGTTCTAAAGTTGGTCAAATTAATGGTCTTACAATAATGAATGTTGGAGATTATACCTTTGGTAAACCTGTTAAAATCACAGCTAACACATACACAGGAAAAAGTGGTGTTGTAAACATCGAAAGAGAAGTTTCACTTTCTGGTTCTTCTCACTCTAAAGGAGTTTTAATACTAAGCTCATATATTGGAGAAATGTTTGCACAGAACATTCCCCTCTCTCTAACTGCAAGTGTTTGTTTCGAACAATTATATAACGGAGTTGATGGAGACAGTGCTTCAAGTACAGAACTTTATGCTATACTTTCGAGCTTATCAGGTATACCAATAAACCAAGCAATAGCAGTAACAGGCTCTGTAAATCAAAAAGGTGAAATTCAACCAATTGGTGGAGTTAATGATAAAATTGAAGGATTCTTCCAAGTTTGTAAAATGCGTGGGTTAGACGGTTCACACGGAGTCATAATTCCAAAACAAAACGTTATGAACTTAAACCTTTCAGATGAAGTAATTACAGCTGTAAAAGAAAAGAAATTCCATATATATGCTATAACTACAATCGAGGAAGGTATTGAAATATTAACAGGAGTTCCTGCCGGAAAAAGAGATTCTAATGGTAACTTCCCTGCTGGTAGTATAAATTACCTAGCATCTGAAAAATTAAAAAAATTCGCTAGATTAGTAACAGAACAACGTGGTTGGAGCTGGTAATGAATATATGCCACAATTTGTACTATTTTCTCTTTTTATGTGAGGTCATGCACTTTTAATTTCTTTAAACATATAATTTGTTATAGTGATTTTGGAGGTGCAATATGCTTGCTATTTCTTTAGGTGGTTTTTTAGCTTTCTTACAATCTGCTGTTTTTTTAGTTGGATATATTTCGAACAATAGTCTTTTCCCTGAACCCTTAAGTAGTGAAGATGAACAAAAGTATTTAGAATTATTAAAAAACGGCGATGAGGAAGCTAGAAATATATTAATAGAAAAAAATTTGCGTTTAGTTGCACACGTTTGTAAAAAGTATTCTTCTACTAATATAGATTTAGATGATTTAATATCAATTGGTACAATAGGTTTAATAAAAGGAATTAATAGTTTTGACCCTTCTAAAAGTGTTAAACTTTCTACTTATGTTTCAAGATGTATAGATAATGAAATTTTAATGTTCTTACGAAGCAATAAAAAACTTGGTGCTGAAGTATTTTTAGAAGACCCTATTGGTAAAGACAAAGACGATAACACCGTTACATTACAAGAAGTTTTAGAAAACAATGAAAAAAACATTGAAGACGAGGTTGACCTAAAATTTAAAATAAAAAAGCTATATCAAAAAATGAAAGATGTATTAAAACTTAGAGAAAAAACAATTCTCGAGTTAAGGTTTGGTTTAGACGGTAACAAACCTAAAACCCAAAATGAGATTGCTAAGTCTATGGGCATAAGCCGCAGTTATGTTTCTAGAATCGAAACCAAGGCCATAGAAAAGTTGGCTAAAGAGATAAAGGAATAAAAGGATCTCCTTTTATTCCTTACTACTCCTCTATGTACTCCTTCAATTCTTCTAAACATTGATTACAATCGCTTATTCCTAAATCATACATTGCTTGTAGCTTATCTACATCTTTTTCTATTCTTTTTATTCCTAAGTCCTTTGACGGTCTTATTACAAATATTTCTTTTTTGTTTTCCATATCTATAATTTTTTCTACAGTTTCATTATATTTTTTATATCTATTTTCCATTGTCCTTACTAATTTAGGATATTTTTTATACTTAACTTTTGCTAGCAGTCTGTTTGCTTTTTTCTTTCTATATTCTATTGTTCTAGTTAGTACAACAATGATTTTGTCATATCCCATACTTTTACATTTTTCTACAGGGATACTATCTGAAACACCACCATCTAAATATTTTTTATTATCCCATTCAACAATTTTAGAAACTAGTGGCATAGCAGAAGTGGCCCTTAATACTTCCATCTGATCAATTGGTTTTTCTAATTTTATATATTCCGCTTCTCCTGTCTCAATATTTGTTATTGTTGCCCAAAAATCTGTATTAGACTTTTCAAATGTTTCTTCATCAAAAATATCTAATTTAGTTGGAATTTCATAATAGGCAAAGTCTTTATTTATTATATTTCCTGTGGTAATAAGTGACCTTATACCCATGTATCTCTTATCTTTAGCAAATTTTTTATTATATCTTATAGCTCTGCCTTTTTGTTTAGATACATAATTTACACCAAATAATACACCTGCAGAAACTCCTATTATTCCATCTACTTTTATATTATTGTCTAAAAAAACATCTAACACTCCTGCTGTATATAAACCTCTCATTGCTCCGCCTTCTAATACTAATCCAATACTCATTCTTATCACTCTTTCCTATCTTTCTTCATCATCGTCGCGACTTTTTTCTTTATTTAATAAATTATCTATTCCTATAGTCAATGCTCCCATGGCTTCATTTCCTATTCCATTTTAGTTAATTTTATCATATTATAATTATTTTTCCAATATCGTATCATATTTTTAAGTGTTTCTCATATTTATTACAAGGAGGATTAAATACTTTGAAGTTTTTGTTTGATTATTTAAAAGGGATTGCTATAGGAGCTGGCGCAATACTTCCTGGTATTAGTAGTGGCGTTCTTTGTGTAATTTTTGGAATATATGAAAAGTTAATAGATAGTGTTTTAAATATTTTCAAAGATTTTAAAACGAATTTTAAATTTTTGCTTCCTATAGGACTAGGTGGAGTTACTGGTATATTATTATTTGGTAAAATTTTAAAGTATCTTTTTAATACATATCCAATGCAAACCAAATTTGCTTTTATAGGCTTAATTATTGGTTGTATTCCTATTTTATTTAAAAAGGCTAATTCTAAAAAAGGTTTTAGATTACATTATCTTTTGTATTTAATAGTCGCTTTTGCAATTGGTACTCTTTCACTTTTATTAGAACAATTTTTAGAAAACAATATTATGTACGAAGCAAATAATAGTTTCTTATTCTTAGTTATTGCTGGATTTTTTATGTCTATTGGGATTGTTGTCCCAGGAGTTAGTAGTAGTGTTATTCTAATGACATTCGGCGTATATTATGAATATTTAGATGCTATTTCTACTTTAGATTTTACAATATTAGTTCCACTAGGAATAGGTATTATATTAGGTGGATATTTATTCTTAAAAATAATAAAATACCTTTTAGAGAAACATTTTTCAGAAACATTTTATGCAATAATTGGATTTGTTTTAGGATCAGTATTAATTCTTTATCCTGGATTTACTTTTAATATTACTGGGTTTGTCTCTATATTGTGCTTTGTAGGTAGTTTCTTAATATCTCTACAATTTGAAAAACTAGAATGAAATAAATCATTCTAGTTTTTATATTGTTTATTAAAATAAGTTATATCAGCCCATTAAATGCTACTGTTTTCCTTTACTACTCTACATGGATCTCCTACAGCAATTGAGTTTGATGGTATATCTTTAGTTACAACACTTCCAGCACCAATTACTACATTATCTCCTATTTTTACTCCTGGTAAAACTATTACATTCCCACCTATCCAAACATTATTTCCCACTTCTATGGGTTTAGCATATTCTAAAAATTGTTTTCTTAAATTTACATCTGTTGGATGTCCAGAAGTATAAAACGAGCAGTTAGGACCTATTAAAACATTATCACCAAATTTAACTTTATTTGCATCTAATATTATTAAGTTATGGTTAGCATAGAAGTTTTCTCCTATTTCAATATTGTAACCATAATCACACATAAAAGGTTGTTCTATTATAAAATTACCCTTTATATTACCTATTATTTGCTTCATTAGTTCTTTTCGTCTTTCAGTATTTGATGGTTTTGTATTATTGTATTCAAAGCAAATATCTTTTACATTTGTTCTTTCTCTCATTAGCTCTTCATTATGGTCTGCATCATATAATTCTTGTGCAAGCATTTTTTCTTTTTCTGTCATAGATTCCTCCCAATTATTTTTTTCTTCTTAAAATCCATCCTTTTTCCGCTTTTATAGGTAAATGCATTTTTACACTTTGACCTGCTTTCCCTGGATTTACTGTTTCTATTTCTTCGTCTGTCTCTGCATCCCATAATTTATCTATTGTAAATGTTACAACATCTATTTGGTTTGGAATTAATATTTCCATTGTGTCTCCAATACTTAATTTGTTACGTATTTCTATTAATGTTTTATCTTCATTATATTCTGTTACTTTTCCTCCAAATTCATAATGTGCATTATATTGTTTTCCCTCATAATCTTGAAAGTCCTTATTATTTCTATCATTAAAATAGAATGTTGTAAGTCCACGTGTTTTAGTCTTTTCTAATTCTTTTAAATATTTTGTATAATCATATCCATCTGGATTTTTGCAGTAATCATCTATTGCATTTCTATATGCATTTACTACAGATGCTAAATAATATTCTGTTTTTAATCTTCCTTCAATCTTTACGCTGTCTACTCCCATTTCAACAATTTCAGGTATCTCTTTTACTAAACATAAGTCTTTAGAAGAAAAAATGTATGTACCTTTTTCATCATGTTCAACTGGCATTAAATTTCCGGGATTATTATGTTCTTCTACATAGACATTATAAGCCCATCTACAGCTTTGTGCACAGTCTCCTAAATTTGCACTTCTATTTGCTAAGAAATCACTTAGGAAGCATCTTCCTGAATATCCAAAGCAAATTGCTCCATGAATAAATATTTCTACCTCTAAGTCTTTTTCTTTATTTTTAATTATATCTTTTATTTGCTCTTTATTTAATTCTCTACCTAGTATAACCCTTTTTGCACCATTTTTATACCAGAAATTTGCTGTATGATAACTAACTGTATTTGCCTGTGTACTTACATGTATTGGAACATCTGGTGCTTCTTCTTTTATTACATCTATTACTCCACCATCTGCTGCAATTATTGCATCTACTTTTAATTTGTTTAGCATTCTTGCTTGCTTTCTTATTTCATCATAAGTATTATCCCACGCATAAATATTAATTGCAGCATGTACTCTTTTTCCTATACTATGTGCATATTCTATTGTTTTTGCTAAATCATCATCATCAACTTCTGCTCTACTTCTAAGTGACAAAGACGATGTTCCACAATATACTGCATCTGCTCCATACATAAATGCTGTTTTTGCTTTTTCAAATGAACCTGCTGGTGCCAATAACTCTGGTTTCTTCATAAATTATTTCTCCTTTTATTTTTAATATTATCATTTCTAGTTTTTTATAACTCCAATGATTTTTATTATTTAAAATATGTAATCTTTAAATATTCTGTATTTTTATTTTCTATATTTTTCCTATAAAATAAGCAATTATAATAATACCATAATAATTGCTTATTTTCAAGTTGG
>ERZ1643251.794-NODE-794-length-40837-cov-9.443039_pt1 | contig 40837 bp, 40 predicted proteins | sample MGYA00579261_ERZ1643251 | MGnify/ENA primary metagenome ERZ1643251 (study PRJEB29033, sample SAMEA4952267) | chicken gut metagenome | biome: Broiler Chicken; feature: Gastrointestinal Tract; material: Caecum | place: Ireland | collected 2018 | study: Broiler... | reverse complement strand
TTAGTGACTGAAAGTAGAAATCCTAAAACAATGAATTTAGACGATATGAGTATCCATGAATTTTTAACAGTTATGAATGAAGAAGATGCTCTTGTTCCACAACGTATTCATGATGTTTTGCCTCAAATCGAAAAGGCTGTAGAAAAAATTGTTGAGGCTTTAAATCAAGGTGGAAGACTCTTTTATGTAGGCAGTGGAACAAGTGGACGTTTAGGAATATTAGATGCTGTGGAATGTCCTCCAACATTTAGTACAACAAATGAAGTGAATGGTATTATTGCAGGTGGTCCGTCAGCTTTCGTTAAAGCTAAAGAAGGAGCGGAAGATCATGAAGATGATGGTCAAAGAGAAATCATGGAGGCTGGAATCTGTGATAAAGATGTTGTAGTAGGTATTGCTGCCAGTGGAAGAACGCCACATACTATAGGTGCTTTGAAACAGGCCAATAAAATAGGTGCATATACAATCAGCATTGCTTGTAATCCAGATAGTGAGATTGGGAAAGTTGCAAAGTTAGCTATTGATATGAATTTAGGTCCAGAAGTCATTACTGGTTCCACACGTCTTAAAGCAGGAACAGCACAAAAACTTGTCTTAAACATGTTATCAACAGCTTCCATGGTAGGAATAGGAAAAACATATCAGAATTTAATGGTTGATTTAAAACCTTCTAATGAAAAACTGGTTGAAAGAAGTAAAAGAATTATTATGGAAGCAACAGGATGTAGCTATGAAGTAGCTCAAGAAACATTTGAAGAATGTCATCGACATGTCAAAGTTGCGATTATTAAAATATTATTAAATTGTACTGTTGAAGAAGCCAAGTCAAGATTAGAAAGCAGTCAAGGCTTTGTAAAGAAAGCAATTCAAAATCAATAACAGACTGATTTCAGTCTGTTATTTTTCTAGGAGAATAAAAATGAGTGAACAAATCAATGATTATATTAATAAAATAATAAACTTAGATTTTATTCAGGCACTTAAAATGACATTTGTACATATGACATTATGTTTTGTTGTTTTAGGAATTATTGTCTTTTTTCAATGGTTTTCTATCTTTTATCCATATATAGAATATATATTTTTTTTGATGATACAAATGATGTATGCGTTTCAATATATTCAAAGAAAAAAACTGAATCCTGTTTTCATGTTGTTCTCTGTGCTTTTGAGTATGCTTTTTATTTATTATGGAAAACAATACTCTATTTTGACTTTGACTCTGCCAGTTTTATTTGTGCATATGATATATTTGGCCATGATTCATCGTATGTCTCTCTATTTAGAAAAGAAAATCCATTTTTTTATTGAACCGATTGAAGCCTATTTCAAACAGCTTGTACCAGTTTTTATCGCAGCTTTATTGATTATGGGATTGATTTATTGTCAAAATATCTATATAGGTCTTTTCATTAGCTGTGTTCAATTATGTTTATCTTTTTTAACGTCTATAATAGGGATTTTACTTATAGTTGTATTGACATGTGGATTCTGGTTAAGTGGGATTCATGGTGTGGCTATGGTAGGAATCTTGGCTAGACCTTTTTGGACACAAATGCTGATGGTAAATTTAATATGTTATATCAATCATCAGGCTATTCCTTATATTGGAGTTGAAGGTTTTTATCAATGGTTTGTATGGATTGGAGGTTCAGGTGCTACATTAGGATTAGTTCTCTTATGTCGATTTTTTGCGAAAAGTCACTATCTTAGACAAATGGGTCATCAGACTCTTCAATCAGGACTTATCAATATTAATGAACCTGTGATTTTTGGTGCACCCATTGTTCAAAATCGCTATTTAAGAATTCCTTTTCTTGTCGCTCCAATCGTTATGAGTCTTTGTACTTATATAATGATGGCTTATCATTATATCAATATACCTGTTATGCTTGCACTATGGGTATTACCATCTGTTTTTGGAGGCTTCTGGGCAACGGGTGGTCAAATCTTTTCAATTCTTTATATTATAGGAATGATTATTGTTTCACTGATCATTTATTTACCATTTTTCATTTGTTATGATCGTCAATTAGTTAAGGAGGAAAACGCATGAGAAGATTAGGTATCTCTATTTATCCAGAAAAATCATCATCAGAAGAAATTAAAGCATATATTGATCAGATGTCAAAATTAGGTTTTTCACGTATTTTTTCTTGTCTTTTATCCGTTAATAAAAGTAAAGAGGAAATTATTCAAGATTTTAAAGATATCAATCTTTATGCTCAATCAAAAGGATTTGAAATCATTGTAGACGTATCACCAAGAGTTTTTCAGGACTTAGATATCAGTTATCAGGATTTACACTTTTTTAAGGAGATAGGAGCAGATGGTTTACGTTTAGACGCTGGTTTTTCAGGAAGTGAGGAAGCCTTGATGACTTATAATCCTTATGGATTGAAGATTGAAATCAATATGAGTAATGATGTTCATACACTTGATACAATTATGGATTATCAGCCTAATAAGTATTGTTTATTGGGATGTCATAATTTCTATCCCCATAATTATAGTGGATTATCATTAGATTATTTTATGAAGTGTACAGAGCGTTTTATCAGCTATGGCATTCCTACAGCTGCTTTTGTCACAAGTCAAAACGAAAATACATTTGGGTCTTGGCCAGTCACAAATGGTCTACCAACCTTAGAAATGCATAGACATCTTTCATTAATCACGCAAATCAAACATATGCTGGCTCTCAATGTCATTGATGATATTATCATTTCTAATTGTTATCCTTCTTTAGAAGAATTAAAATCATTGGAAAATTTAGACTTAAATCTCGTTACTTTTGATGTTGATCCTATAGAGAATTTACCAGCAATGGAAAGAAAAATTTTGTTTGAAGAACTCCATTTTCAACGTGGAGATGTAAATAGCTACATGATACGTTCTACACAAAGTCGTGTTAAATATAAAGCACATCATTTTGAATTGATCAATACTCCACAAATGATTCATCGTGGTGATGTTATTATTGAAAGCAGTCAATATGGACATTATGCTGGAGAACTTCAGATAGCTTTAAAAGATATGCCAAACAGTGGAATGTCCAATGTAGTTGGTCATATTAAAGAAGAGGAAATATTTATTCTTGATGATATCAAACCATGGCAAAAATTTAGATTGAAAGAAGTGAAATAAATATGAATTATATTTGTATAGATGGTGGTGGAACAAAAACAAAATTTGTGCTTTATGATGAAAATGGACAAGTTATAAAAGAAAAGTCTGCTGGATCCATTCATATTTTGACACAGTCAAAACAAGAAAGTGTATGCATTCTTAAAGAGAATGTTACGTTATTGGATCCTTCTAAACAATCTTTGATTGTTGCAGGATTGGCTGGATATGGAAATCAGGAAGATTTAAGAAAACAAATAGAAGATATTTGCCAGGAAGCTTTCGAGGGCTATACGTATCTTTTATATAATGATGTTCAAATAGCTTTGGCAGGAGCATTAGCTAATCAGGATGGTATTGTTGTGATTGCAGGAACAGGCAGCATCGCTTATTCATGCTTGAATGGACAAACAAAAAGATGTGGTGGCTGGGGCTATCAGTTAGGTGATGAAGGTAGTGCTTATTGGATGGGAAAAGAGCTTATGAAAATATATTGTCAACAAGTTGATGGAAGATTAGAAAAGACAAAATTGTATGATAAAGTTAAAGAAAGTTTATTATTAGAAAATGACTATGATATCATTTCATATCGTCATCATCTTCAAAACGAACGAAAAGACATTGCACTTTTAGCAAAAATCAATTATGAATTGGCTTTAGAAAACGATCTGTATGCTTTGCAGATTTATAAAAATGCCGCAAGTTATCTTGGTCAACTGATAGAAGTTCTGGCTCGAGATTTTCATCAACCTATACCAGTATCTTATATAGGAGGCGTTTTTCAGGCAGGTGAATATATTTTAAAGCCATTAAAAGAAACATTACAGACGACATCATGTTATTTACAGTCACCGCTTTATCCACCAGAATATGGAGCATATTTATTAGGGTGTATGTATACTCAAAAGATACTCAAAAAATAAAGAGTATCTTTTCTTTTGAATTATGTTACAATAATAAAGAAATGAGTGTGATAAAATGATAACTCCTAAACATTTGGTAAAAACGATTAAAGGTCAATATAGAATCATAGTCATTAGTGATATTCATGGTCATTTAGATAGATTTCAGGCACTTTTAAAAAAAGTCAAATACACACCTGAAGATTATCTGATTATTTTAGGCGATTTTGTAGAAAAAGGTGACCAGGTTATTGCAACCATTCATTATGTTCAAGAACTATCTAAACGTGATCGTGTTTTTGTACTCATGGGAAATTGTGAATGGGCATTAGACGCATTGCTGACAATACCTGAACTGGCAAATCAGATAGAGGGTTATTTAAAGCGTGTTTCCAGCAATGGCTGCATACGTGAAGTTTATCATCGTTTACATTTGGATCAGGGGCATGAAACAATGCTAGGTATTCAAAAACAGATTGCTGATTATTTACATGATGAAATTGCGTTTATATCTCACTTACCTGTTACATTAAAGTTGAATCAATTTCTATTTGTTCATGCAGGTATTGAAAAAAGAAAAGATTATAAAAACAGTTCTTTATCTTCATTGTTGGAAATGAAATATTTTTACCATCAGGGACATCTTTTAGATAATATGGTTATTGTAGGACATTTACCTACATCCAATTATTATCCAAATCAAATATGTAATGATATTATCATTGATGAAAAGAAAAAAATCATTTGTATTGATGGGGGAACGGGTGTCAAATCTATTTCACAATTAAATGCATTAATTATTGAATCTAAAGATGGTGTTATTCATTACTCACAAGAATATGTTCAACCTTTGCCGTATCATCATGTTATATCTGATGTAGAAATATCTCAAAATGAGAAGCATAAAATTGCATATCCATACTTTGAAGTGGAAGTCATCAAAAAAGGTGAGGAATTCAGTGAGTGTTATCAAAAGGAAACGCAACAATATTTAAAAATAAAAAACGAGTTTTTATATAAGCGTCATCATCAGACATATTGTTTAGATGATTATACTGATTATTTTATTTCAGCCAAAAAAGGTGATCTTGTGAAAGTTATAGGAATCTATAGTCATTATGCATATGTGATTCATCAAGGAGAAGTGGGCTGGATTGATGTCAAATGTATAAATTTATAAAATGAGTTTATACTTATATAGGTGATAATATAATGCATAATGAAATATATATTGAAGAATTGTTAAATGGTTTAAACATGGGCTTGCTGGCTATTGATCATTTGATTGATAAAATTGAAAATGATCAATTACGGGATATCGTTTTACATCAAAGAAAAGCCTATGGAGATTTGAAAAACAAAATAACACGTGATGACTCTCATACTGAAGATCATTTGAAAAATAAGATGATGTTAGAGTCAATGATTGAAATCAAAACATTATTAACAGACGATGCTAAAATTACAAAGATGTTAATAGAAGGAAGTAATCAGTCAGTTATGACAATGGCACATTTATTGAATAAAGATCATCATGTCGATTTAAAGGTGAAACAATATAGTGATGAATTTGAGGAAATTTCTCAAAAATACATAGATGAATTGAAAGCCTTTCTTTAAAAAGTTTATGAGTGATGATGAATTTATTTGATTGAGTCACTATAAGATGTTTTGTATTTAAAAAAGGTGTAGAATAAAAGAAAGGGAGGAAAAAGATATGAATGCAAAACAATTAGATGAAGTGGTACATAAAACACAGGAGTTAATCAAGACACCGACTTGTTGCCAGGAATTAAAAGAAATGGCGGAACAATGGTTAAAATCAGTAGGAAGCGAAAATGAAGCTTTGATGACACAACAATATATGGCAGAATTAAAAGAAGATCTCATGCCTATTGACAATTTAATTGCCTTTGCAAGTTCAAAGGATGGACAGATATATTTTGGTGAAAGTAAAGCCAAAGAAATTGTACGTCATAGTCAGGAAATCCAAGCACAGGGAGCTCAATATTGTGATTGTCCAGCTTGTGCTATTGTAGAAGACATTTTAAAGACATTAGAAGGATAATAAAAAATAAGCAAGTCTAAATGGCTTGCTTATTTTGTTAACATTTTTTTCGCTTGAATAATAATTGTTGGTAAAAGAGCGAATCCATAAATAACAAGAAGTTGATTTATAGAAATTGTATGAATCATAAATAATCCATGCATTGCTGGAACAAATAAGATGAAGTGTAGTAATGCAAAACCAATAATAAATGCAATAATGCTTGAACGGTTTGTAAAGAAACCAATTTTTGATAGTGGTTGAGAACTACGACAATTGAAACCATGTAATAAACGAGCTAAACAGATTGTTGCAAAGGCCATTGTAGAAGCTGTTAAAGGATCTCCTTTTAATCCAGTTAAGTATGCACACATTGTACAAATAGCAATAACAATACCTTCATAACTGATTTGGAAGAAAGTTGATTTGTTAAGAATAGAATCATCAGCTTTACGTGGTTTTTCTTTTAAAACATCATTACGTCCAGATTCCATACCAATCGCAATTGCAGGTAAAGAGTCGGTAATAAGATTCATAAATAATAAGTGAACAGGGAAGAAAGGTGTAGGTAATAAAAGAAGTGATGCGACAAATACACAAATAATTCCTGCAAAGTTACCAGATAATAAATAATTGATAGAGTTTTTGATATTACGGTAAACATTACGTCCAGTAATAACAGCTTTGACAATAGTAGAGAAGTTATCATCTGTTAATATCATATTCGCAGCATCTTTAGAAACTTCAGTACCCGTAATTCCCATAGCAACTCCAATATCACTTTGTTTAAGTGCTGGAGCATCGTTGACACCATCACCAGTCATGGCTACAATATCTCCGCGTTTTTGCCAGGCTTTGACAATACGAATCTTATGTTCAGGAGCAACACGTGCATAAACACTGATGTGTGTTAATTTTTCATCTAATTCTTCATCACTCATTTGATTTAATTGTTGACCATCAATAGATAAGTCACCATCTTCATAAATACCAATCTTTTTCGCAATGCTTCTGGCAGTCACAACATGGTCACCCGTAATCATAATAGGCTTAATACCTGCCATTTTACATTTCGCAACGGCATCAGCACTTTCTGGTCTTGGCGGATCCATTAAGGAAACAAGACCAACAAATGTTAGATTGTTTTCATCATCTAATTGAATATCATTACTATCTAAATCTTTATATGCAAAACCTAAGACACGTAATCCTTCATTCGCATAATTTTGATTTTGTTGAAGGATTTCGTTTTTATAACGTTCTGTTAGTGTTTCTTTTTGTCCATTGATAAGGATAGATGTACATCTTTGTAAAATAACATCTGGTGCTCCTTTTGTATATAAATGATTTAAAGAAGAAACACTCATTAATTTACGATCTGAATCAAATGGTAATTCGTTTTGACGAATAGCAGTATTTTCAAATTCTGGATCATTTTGTGTATGAAGATGAACCAAATCAATTAAAGCTAATTCAGTTGGATCTCCAATTCTCTGATCTCCATTAATCACAGCATTATTACATAATAAACATGCTTTTAATAAAACATTGTGATCATGATGATGACTATCTAAATCATCAATTTCTAATAATTTGTTATTTAAATAGATTGTTTGTGGTGTCATTTTGTTTTGTGTTAAAGTTCCTGTTTTATCACTACAGATAACAGATACACAACCTAAACTTTCGACTGAATTCAAATTTTTAATAATGGCATTTTCTTTGACCATTTTTTGTGTACTCATAGATAAAACAATTGTTACAATTGAACTTAAAGCTTCAGGAATAGCAGCTACAGCTAAGGCAACAGCAATCATTAAAGCATCAAGTAAAGATTCATGAGCTAAGAAAATATTTAAAGCCAAAACAAAGGAACAAATAATCATAATCGCAACAGATAATTTACCACTGAAATCATCTAAACTCTTTTGTAAAGGTGTTTTACGATCTTTCGCTTCATTTAACATAGAAGCGATTTTACCGATTTCAGTATTCATTCCAATGCTTGTTACAATATAACGTCCTGTACCATTTGTGACTAAACTTCCAGAAAAAGCCATATTTTTCTGATCTCCAACAATGACTTCCTGTTCAATAGTATCAGTGATTTTATCAACACTATCAACCTCACCAGTCAAGGCACTTTCGTTAATTTGAAGAGATGCTGATTCAATAATACGACCATCACCACTGACAACATCACCTGCTTCAATTTGAACAATATCACCAATTGTTAATTCATTAGAATTTAATTCACATAATTGTCCGTCACGTAAAACTTTGACTTTAGGAATAGAAAGTTTCTTTAAACTTTCTAATGATTTTTCAGCTTTTAATGTTTGAACTGTTCCTAAAATTGCATTAATGACAATGACCACAACAATAACAAGTGTACTTTCCAGCTGACCACTTAATCCAGAGATAATGGCGGCAATAATTAATATAATAACTAATAAATCTTGAAATTGTTTTAAGAAAATCAAGAAAGGACTTTCTTTTTTCTTTTCAGCCAATTCATTTTTGCCATACTTTTCTTGTCTTGACAAAGCTTCTTGAGTTGATAAACCCGATTTTGTTGTCTGACAATCATTTAATGTTTGTTCAATACTTTTTTGATAATACATACTTTTTCCTCCATTTTTCATCTTCAACGAATAAAAAAGACAAGCTCGCTAAAGATTTATATGTCTTTAACGAGTCTTGTCTTTAAGATGCACCAGAATAATAAATTATTCGCGATTGTTGATAACATCACACATATTGTGAGACTACTCCCTCATTGCCATTATATTAACATACTCGTCAAAATATGTAAATAGAAAATCTTTGAATTATTTTTGTGAAGAAAGTTGACTGTTATTCATCATGAAATAGATATAAATGGATAAAAATCAATACTATGGAAAGGTTATTTGGCTTTGATTATGCACTATCTTTAAACCAATAAACAAGTCCATTTTCCTGATAATCTCCAGTCAATGGGTTGATTGGTATTTTTTTGAGTTCTGATGATGGCTCATACCAGAGTTCTTCTTTTTGCATAAAGTTTGCCATTGTCTGGAAAATGACTTTTGGAATTCTCGTATCTGAAGTCATATTCATTTCACGATTATCATCATAGCCACACCAGCTTAAAATTGTATATTGTGGATTATAGCCCGCACATAAAGAGTCATAAGGTGTTGAACCAGTTTTCGTGGCAAATGTTGTGTTTGTAGGATAATTAATCATCGTAGGTGTTGTATAGGATTGAAAGGACTTTTCAAAAGGTGCAGTTAATAATTGACTCATCATTAAACAGCTATCCTTATTTAAAAGCTGTTTGTTTTGAGGCTTATATTCATACAAAACATCACCATTATTATTTGTAATCTTGGTAATCGTATGAACATCATTGTAAATACCTTGATGAGCAAGTGTGGTATAAATAGCAGAAAAATCATAAACATTGGTATTTAAAGTTCCTAAGGCAAGAGATGGATGAGGAGAAATATGTTGATATCCAAATTGAGAAAGTGTATTGACTAATGCCTGTTCTCCTAAAAACATATGTGTTTTTACTGCATAAATATTATCACTCACCGCAATCGCCTGTGCCATTGTAACATCATCATTGGCATATTTTTTGTTGAAATTGGTTGGTGTATATGTTTTTCCATTTTCTAATTGAAAAGTAGTGGGTTCACTTTTGAATTTGGTAATAGGCGTAAAACCATTTTCTAAAGCAATATAATAAAGTAATGGTTTGATAGTAGAACCAACCTGACGTGAAGCTTGGGTTGCACGATTGAATTGTGAAGTCGCATAATCTTTACCACCCACCAATGCTAAGACTTCAGATGTCTGACTATCTAATATGAGACTAGAGACTTCTAATTCCTCTCGATCTTTCATTTGTTCGGTAATGGTTTGATTAAGCTGATCTTGAATTTGGGGATTTAAACTTGTCTGTATATTTAAACCTTGATTGACATATTCTTCTTTATAAAAGCCAAGCTCTTTTAGCTCACTTATAACCGTATCACGATAATAGGGATAAGCACATTGGATGGTAGAAGATGGATGAGGATTGAGTTTGAATTCACTTTGATAAGCCTGATTTGCCTGTTGTTGTGTAATCTGTTTTTCATGAACCATTGCATCTAAAACGATTTTCTGTCTTTGTTTAGCTGCTTTGATATCTTTAAATGGTGAATAATACTCAGGACCATTAATCACTCCAGCCAACATACTGGCTTCATTTAAATCTAAATCACGGGGTTGTTTATTAAAATAGTATAGACTGGCATTTTGAATACCATAAATACCATGTCCAAAATAAACAGTATTAATATAACCTTGTAAAATTGTATCCTTATTATAATGTGTTTCTAGACGAACAGTTAAAAAAGCTTCTTGGATTTTTCTGGACCATGTCTTATCATTATTTAAAAACATTAATCTGGCATATTGCTGGGATATTGTGCTGGCTCCTTCGACACGACCATTTTCACTGATATTGGCTTTAATAGCACGTAAAATACCAACGGGATCAAAACCACGATGTTCATAAAAACGATGATCTTCAATAGCCACAATACTCTTTAAAAAATAAGGTGAAACATCTTTGAGCTGTACATCATTACTTTGTTGTTGAGATTGATAAAAAAGTTGTTGATTTTGATCATACATTCTAATAATATGACCACCATTCAAATCAGGAGCTTCAATGATATAACTTATAGAATAGACACTTATCATAAATACAAAACCAGCAATAATGATTCTTCTTAACCATTTGATACATTTGATCATGACTTATCACCTCATTTTTTCATTTTTGCCGATATTTATGAATAATATTCATGATTCATGGAAAATATGGGAATAAGAAATAAAACGTGACTTTCTCGTTATGGTTTTGTTATAATGTAGGCGGTGATGTCAAATGTATCAAACAAAACAAATTCATTATAAAGCAATTTTTAAGCAAGATCATGATCAGCATAAAATTGAATATAAAGCCAAAGGATTATTTCATCAAAATCAAAAAACAAGTCTTGATTTTGATACACCTGAAGGACATATTCAAATATCTTATGATGATCAGGAAGTGCATTTACAACATGGAAATTCACTTTTAAAATTTCATAAAGAAAAACCACTTTGGAATCAATATCAATTACCTTATGGTTCAGTTGCTTTAAAAACAAAGTTACTGAAATTTCAAAATAATCAAGATAGCATGAAATTGAAATATGAATTGTATGATCAGCAAGGGTTAATTTCTACAGTTTATATCATGATTACAATGAAAGCCTATTGTCTGGTGGACGAACATGAAAATATTTAAAATATTTTTAAATCGTATTTTTGTGTTTGGTTTTCTTATCTTGATTCAAATATTATGGGTATTTTTTATAGGTAGAGAATTATTGGAACATTATTCTTGGATTCATTATCTGATGCGATTGATCAGTTTGATGGTTGTCTTATGGTTAGTTAATAAAGATGAAAATCCTTCTTATAAGATATCATGGATTATTGTTGTTTTATTATTCCCAATGTTTGGGGGATTATTATATTTATTGATTGGAAATAAGAAACCATCTCATAAGATACGTAGAATTTTACAGCCTGCTTTAGATGAAATCAGTCAAGTTGCGATATTAGAAGATGATGTTTCCAAAACCCTAACAGAGTCCAAACAGGATGCGCTTCATTATTTATCTGATTTGGGATATGGAACTTATCTCAGAACAAAGTGTCGCTATTATTCGTTAGGTGACTATTGTTATAGAGATTTATTGAAAGATATCAGTCAGGCTAAAAAATATATATTTATGGAATATTTTATTGTATCTGAAGGATTGATGTTTGAAAATATTTTAAAAATTCTCGCTCAAAAAGTTCAGGAAGGTGTAGAAGTTCGTTTTATTTATGATGATGTTGGCAGTATAACAACACTTCCTTATCATTTTGAAAAAAAGTTAGAACAACTGGGAATTCAATGTGTTGTCTTTAATCCTTTTATACCGCTTGTTTCTGCCAGGATGAATCATCGAGATCATCGTAAAATTTGTATTATAGATGGAAATATTGGATATAGTGGTGGCTTTAATCTGGCTGATGAATACATTAATGTGAAAGTGCGTTTTGGGCATTGGAAAGATACAGGTATTCGTTTGGAGGGACAAGGTGTCTGGAATTTAACAACCATGTTTTTATCAACATGGAATGCCTATAAACATCAAGATGATGATTATACACAGTATCAACCTCATCAATTGCCACCGATTCAGCAGGATGGATATGTAGTGGCTTATGGAGACTCACCTGTTGACCATGAAGAAACGGGTGAAAACATATATTTGAATCTTATTAATCAGGCTCAAAAAGAAATTCTTATCATGACGCCTTATTTTATTATTGATGAAACAATGATGAAAGCTTTTTTACTGGCAAGAAGAAAAGGGGTGCGCATTCAAGTCATTACTCCTGGGATTCCAGATAAAAGAAATGTGTATCATGTGACACGTTCTTATTATTACTCGTTAATGAAAGAAGGGGTTGAATTCTATGAGTATAAACCTGGTTTTTTACATGCCAAAATGGTTTTATGTGATCAAAGAATAGCAACCGTTGGTACCATTAATTTTGATTATCGTAGCTTGTATTTACACTTTGAATGTAATGTGATGGTGACCCAAAAATCTGTCATTAAAGATATTTCGAAAGATTTTAAAGAAACATTAGCATTAAGTCAAAAAGTCACGCTTAAAGATAGTCGTCGTTTTAGAGGAATATATGAAGCTTTTTTAAGGTTATTTGCACCATTAATGTAGAAAAAATGTTGACTATATCGTCAAATATGATATTGTATTAAAAGTATGATAAGAAGGAGGATATTATGGCTGTTAATAAAATAGAACTTTCATTAAAGAAGGTCTTACAAAAAGCAATTATTGATTTAAAATTTGTGGAAGATTATCCCCTTGAACAGATTGTAATAGAAATTCCTAAAGATAAAGCTCATGGAGATTATTCTACAAATATGGCAATGCAATTAACAAAAGTTTTAAGAAGAAATCCAAGAGAGATTGCTAAGTCTATTATTGATGCATTAGATTTAGAAGCAGGACATATTGAACGTGTAGAAATAGCTGGACCTGGTTTTATCAATCTCTTTTTAAAGAAAGATGCTATGACATCAGTGATTAAAGATGTTTTAGATGAACAAGATCATTATGGATATTCTGATTTTGGTCAAGGGATTAAATATAATATTGAATTCGTATCTGCTAATCCAACAGGTGATCTTCACTTAGGACATGCGAAAGGAGCAGCGGTTGGTGATAGTATTTGTCGTATTATGAAAGCTGCTGGTTATGATGTGACAAGTGAGTATTATATTAATGATGCTGGTAATCAGATTACAAATTTAGCTTTATCATTATATGCCAGATATTTACAGGCTTTTGGACAAGATGCCTCACTTCCAGAAGATGGGTATCATGGACCAGATATTATTCAAATTGCAGAAAATTTGAAAGAAGAATTTGGTGATAAATTCTTAAATATTCCTAAAGAGGAAGCCATTGCTTATTTTAGAAAAATTGGGACAGAACATGAATTACAGAAAATCAAAGATATTTTAAAGGAATTTAGAGTTCAACATGATGTCTGGTTTAGTGAAACATCATTATATGAAAATAATAAAATTGAACCCACAATTCAAAAGTTAAAAGATCAGGGATATACTTATGAAAGTGAAGGGGCTTTATGGTTTAAATCTACTGAATTTGGTGATGATAAAGACCGTGTTTTAATTAAAAGTGATGGAAGCTATACATATTTGACTCCTGATATTGCATATCATTTAAATAAGTTGGATCGAGGATATCAGTATCTTGTTGACTTGTTAGGTGCAGATCATCATGGTTACATTCAACGTATGAAAGCTGCTATACAGGCATTAGGTTATAATGCAGATCAACTCAACATTGATATTATGCAGATGGTTCGTATGGTTGAAAATGGTGAAGTTGTCAAAATGAGTAAACGTACTGGTAATGCTGTGACAATCAAAGATTTAATTGAAGATATCGGAGTTGATGCAACACGTTATTTCTTTGCATCTAAAGCAGCAAGCTCACCATTTGATTTTGATTTAGGTTTAGCTAAATCTCAGTCAAATGATAATCCTGTTTACTATGCACAATATGCTCATGCAAGAATGTGCTCAATTGAAAGACAGGCTATGCAGGCTCATATCGAAGTTGCCAATCATTATGAATTATTGGTTCATGAAAAAGAAATTGAATTGGTTAAACACATTAATGAATTTAGAGATGAAGTGATTGAAAGTGCTAAACAAAGAGCTCCTCATAAAATCGCAAATTATATTCAAAAACTTGCGCAATTATTTCATTCGTTCTATAATGATTGTTATGTAATTGATGAAAATCATCTTGATTTATCATCACAAAGATTAGCTTTAGTGAAAGCTGCTCAAATTACTTTAAAAAATGCATTAAATTTAATTGGTGTGAATGCACCAGAAAAAATGTAGGAGGATATTATGATTGATTATAGACAAAGTTCAATGGTAGATGTTGCATTTGATTTAATGACAAAGAAAAAAAAGCCAGTTGATTTTTATAAATTATGGCAGGAAGTTTCTGAAATCAAAGGATTTAATCAAGAAGATAAAGATGAAAATGAATCTTTATTTTATACAAACATTACTTTAGATGGACGTTTTATTACAGTAGGTGAAAATCGCTGGGATTTAAGAAGTCGTCATAAATTTGATGAAGTGCATATTGATATGAATGATATTTATGCTGATGATGAAGAAGATGCATCTGAAGAAGATTCTGATGATGGTTTAATTGAAGATGATTATAATTAATCAAAGAAGCAAATCACATTGAAGTGATTTGTTTTTTATTAATGATGTTATTGAAATAGAGTTTTCAGGATTTTATATATTTAAAAAGAAAGTGTTTTACTCAAACAGGAAAAATGATTATAATGAAAAAGGTGAACCAAAATGAAAGACATTTATTATCAAGTGACTGGACAGGGATTTCCTGTAGTATTTTTACATGGTAATGGCGAAGATCATCATATTTTTGATCAGGCAGTCAATCTCTTATCAAAACAATATCAATGTATATGTATAGATTCTCGTTATCATGGGCGAAGTGTTCATGCAGGGGAACTCTCATACCAGCAGATGTGTCAAGATGTTATGGCTGTTATGGATGAATTAAACATTGCTGCATACGATGTGATAGGATTTAGTGATGGTGGTATTGTTTCACTTATGTTAGGAATGCAGGATTCACGTTTAAAGCATATTATATCTATTGGTGCGAATACCAAACCACGCTATATCAAAAGATTTTATCGTTTGACTTTTTATTTACAAATGATATGTCTAGCTATTTTTTCTATTTATCAAAAGAAAGCCAGATTAACATTTCGACTATATAAATTAATGTTAACACAGCCTCAAATTGAGTATAAACAACTTCAACAGATTCATGTTCCTGTTTTGGTTTTAGCAGGAGAATTTGATATGATTGATGCAAAAGATACAAACCATATAGGGGAGTCATTACCTTATGGAATTGTGAAAATTATTCAACATGGCAATCATTTTTTATTAAGAGATGCATTTCAGGAAACAGTAAAAGAAATTTCTTTGTTTCTAGAAGCATGTCATCAGGAGGAGAATTATGAGTGTATGTCAAGTTCGACAATTGAAGATAGGTGAAGGAAAACCTAAAGTTTGTATTCCTGTTGTAGAAACAACAACATCTTCTATATTGAAACAGATTCAGTTTTTACAGTCCTATCTATTTGATATTATTGAATTACGTATTGATTTTTATCAGGATATTCATGACTTACAAAAAGTCCAGGATTTACTGATGCAAATTAGAAATCAAACTGAAAAACCACTGTTATTGACATATCGTTCTGCTAGAGAAGGGGGACAAATCCAATTAAGTGATGAAGCATATCTTGCACTTATCAAAACAGCATGTCAAAGTCAATGTATTGATATGATTGATGTAGAATTGATGAGTGGCAATGTGTTGGTTTGTCAAATGGTTGATATAGCACATCAAAATCATGTAAAAGTTCTGATGTCATATCATGATTTTGAACAGACACCAAAGATTCAGGAAATGAAACAATATTTAGAGAATATGGAAATTCTCGGTGCAGATCTATGTAAAATAGCTGTTATGCCACATCGTTATCAAGATGTGGTCGACTTATTAAATATAACAATGGAAATGTCACACAGACTTTCTCGACCTATTGTCACAATGTCTATGGGATCAATCGGGAAAATTTCAAGAATTGTCGGAGAATTAACAGGTTCTGCCATGACATTTGCCAGTGTGAATCAAGCGTCTGCCCCAGGTCAAATGGAGGTAGAAGATTTACAGAAACTTTTGGAGGTGATTCATCATGATTGATTTACTAAAGGCTCAAAAGGCTTTTCAAAAATATATCAGTCATTATGATTCTACAATTCCATCTATTCGTTTAAAAATCATTCATACTTATAAAGTTATGGAGTGTAGTGAATATTTGTGTCATAAGCTCCATTTGTCAAAAGAAGATTGTGATTTAGCTTCACTCATTGCTTTGCTTCATGATATTGGACGTTTTGAACAATGGATGAGATATCAAAGCTTTGCTGATCATAAAACAATTGATCATGCCTTATTTTCTAGTCAGTTGCTGTTTGATGAAGGGCTTATTAGAGAGTTTATTGAGGATGATCAATATGATGATATCATTAAGCACGCTATTGAACAGCATAATCGTTATCAGGTAGAAGATGGTTTTGATGAGAAAACATTGTTATTTATTCATTTAATTAGAGATGCAGATAAACTAGATAATTTTAGAGTAAAAGAAGAAGAAAAAATAGAGGATATATTATATATATCTTTAGATGAGGTGAATCATGAACAGATTTCTGAAAAAATTTATCAACAGTTTTCACATCAACAGTTGATTTATGCGCCTGATCGACACACACATATTGATATGTGGTTATCTTATATTGCTTTTATTTTTGATTTGTATTTTCAAGAAAGTATTCAATATATTCAAGACAACCATTGGGTTGAACGCTCATTTCAACGTTTAAATCCTGTAGATTTTAAAGTGAATAAACAATATCAAACTTTAAAGCAGATTGCTTTAGATTATATACAAAAAAGGAGTGCAGTATGAATCATAAAAAAACAAGAAAAATGGTTTATTTAGCCCTGTTAAGTGCGATTGCGATTGTCTTACATACAGTAGAAGCAGCAATTCCTGTTCCTTTGCCAGTTGGTGCAAAGCTAGGGCTAGCTAATATTATTTCTTTAGTCGTTATTCATCTTTATGGTATTAAAGAAATGTTTATTGTGAATATATTTAGAGTTCTGGTTTCTAGTTTATTAACAGGTATTTTTATGCAGAATCCATTCTTTATTAGTTGTGGTGGTGTTTTTTTAAGCAGTTTAGCTTTAGCTATTATTTATAAATTTGTAAAACTACCAATGGTTTCTACATCTATTGTGTCAGCTATCTTTCATAATATAGGACAAGTCGCTGTTGTTGCTTTTATATTTTCATTTGCGGGTATCATGGTTTATGTTTTACCATTACTTATCACATCTATTCCAACAGGAATTTTAACAGGACTTGTTGCAATTGAGATTTTAAAACGTGTTAAAAAGGAACAATTTCAATAGATTGTTCTTTTTTTATATCATTAGATTTCATTTATAATTGTGTATAAGACTATAATCACTTGAAATATGACACCTAGAAAAATAAAATGATGAAAGGAGAAGGTAAAAAGAAATAAATAAATGGAAAGCTTACTTGACATAAATCATTGTATATTTTAAAATAAAATAAGAAGAATGGAAAGTAAACTTTCCGTAATGGGGTGATTGTTCTGAAAAATAGAATAGAAGAATTAAGAAAGGAAAAAGGCATAAAGCAAGAAGATTTGGCAATTGCTGTTGAGGTTTCTAGGCAAACAATAGGTTCTTTAGAGAATGGACGATATAATCCATCAATCATATTAGCCTTTAAAATTGCGCGATATTTTCATATGAGCATTGAAGATATTTTCATTTATGAGGAGGAGATTGAAAATGAAAAAGAATAAGAAGATTTGGTATGTCGGTTATCTTGTGTCATTGATTATCATTATTGTGATTGCTTTTACTGATCTTGATACCAATATAGATATTGCTTTATCTCTACTTTTTTCAGCAATAATCGGAGTATCACTTTCAAAGCTTTTGCATCAAAAAATGGCAAACTATAATCTAGATTATAGAAGAAATGTTTTCGATGAGCGTTTAATTGCTATTAAAGAAAAATCTGGAAATATTGTTAATGTTATTAATATCATTTTGTTAGGATTTGCAATGATATTATTTATAGGGTTGGGATATATAATTCCAACGATAGTTACTGCAGTTATCCTAGTTATTCAGCCAATTATGCTTATTATTGTAAGCAATGTAATGGAAAAGAAAATGTAAATAGGAATTTATCTTATATATTCTATAATATAAGAGATTGGAAAAGTAATCAATTTTCACATAAAAAGATAGATAAATACAAGGAAGTGAGTTGATTTCACTTCCTTTTGATATCATTAGATTAGTAAATGAGTTAATCTTTTTATCTTATTTTACATTTTAGAAATGTAATTATTTAGATGACTTTTCATTGTGAGTTCATTTGTGGAGAAGTATGATTAAAGTAAAATATATTCAGTCACTTCAAGTTGAAAATGTTATTTAGCTAGTAATAAAAAAGGGAAGAAGCTATAAATGAAAAAAATAAAGTTCTGTTAATAGATGTATAGTTTTAGAAAGGTAAATAGCATAATGCATGAATGAACTCATAAAATTTGTAAATACATGTTTAATATAAATTAAAATCAGTGGAAATAAATTATTGGAAATCAACAAAAGATTATGCTCAAATGGATGAGATATAAAGGAGATGTACATGAGAGAACTATTTGATTTTATTGTTTTGTTTTTCATATATATTTTTATGTTTTATAGAAAATGGAAAGTACAAGGAAAAGATGTATTATTTATAAATACGATAATGTATATATACTTATCTTTTATATTATATCTGACTTTAATGCCTATATTAGTATCTTTACCATTTATATTTAATCATCCTTATGAATTGATGAACTTAGTTCCGTTTGTTGATGTAACAAATGGAAGAGGTGATTTTATAAGACAGGTAGTATTAAATATAGTCATGACCATTCCTTTTGGATTTTTATTACCATTAGTAAGAGAGAAAAAGATAAATTTATTGAACGTTATTTTTTATACTTTTCTATTAAGTTTAGGTATAGAAATCTTACAACCATTTATAAATGGTGTAAGATCATCTGATATAACTGATATAATAACAAATGTGACAGGAGGTATGATTGGATATATCTTATATTTATTATTCAAACCACTTGTAATTAAAATACTTCATTGTGTAAAAATGGGAGATGTTAATTAAATTAAAAAAATATTGATATGGAATTAGTAAATTTGAAACGATTGATATGGAATCAGTCGTTTTTTATTTACAGACTTGTTATAATAGAGTGAGGAGGGTATTTATGAAAGAATATATTTTAGCAATTGATCAGGGAACGACAAGTACCAGAGCTATTTTATTTGATCAACATGGACATTTATGTCATATGCAACAAAGAGAATTTAAACAATATTTTCCTCATCCAGGATGGGTAGAACATGATGCTAAAGAGATATGGAACTCGGTCGTAGAAGTGGTTCAGGCATTGTTTACGATTGATAATATTCAGTCTTCACAGATCAAAGCTATTGGAATAACCAATCAAAGAGAAACAACGGTCGTATGGGATAAAACAACAGGAGAACCTGTTTATCATGCCATTGTCTGGCAATCACGTCAATCACAGGATATTTGTGATGAATTGATTGAAAAAGGGTATAGTCCTATGATTCAAGAAAAAACGGGATTAATTATTAATCCATATTTTAGTGCCAGCAAAATCAAATGGATATTGGATCATATTGATTATGAACATAAGGATCAGTTACTATTTGGAACGATTGATACATGGCTGATCTGGAAATTGACTGGTGGAAAAGTACATGCGACAGATTATACCAATGCTTCAAGAACAATGTTATATAATATTCATGATTTAAAATGGGATGATGATTTATTAGCGTTATTTGATATTCCTAGAAGTATGTTACCAGAGGTGAAAGAATCTTCATGTATATATGGATACAGTGATGAAACGCAAATGAGTGGATTGCATTTTAGAGCACCTATCTGTGGAGTTGCAGGTGATCAACAGGCATCATTATTTGGGCATACTTGTTTTCAATCAGGAGATATCAAAAATACTTATGGAACAGGATGCTTTATTTTAATGAATACTGGTCATACGCCTGTAACATCAAATAACGGTTTATTGACAACAATTGCATGGGGACTTCATGGAGAAATCACTTATGCTTTAGAAGGGTCTGTTTTCATTGGTGGAAGTGTTATGCAATGGTTAAGAGATGGTCTTCATTTAATACAAAATGTTGGAGAAACAGAAGCTATGGCTCAATCTTTAAAGAATAATGAAGGTGTGTATCTCATCCCAGCATTTGTTGGGTTAGGCACGCCCTATTGGGAAAATGATGTCAGAGGAACAATCTTTGGCTTAACACGAGGAACTTCAAGAAATCATATTGTGCGTGCAGCTTTAGAGTCTATCGCTTTTCAAAGTTGCGATGTGATCGAAGTGATGAAACAGGAAGCACATATTTCTTTAAAAAGTCTATCAGTAGATGGTGGAGCAACAAGTAATGCATTTTTAATGCAGTTTCAAAGTGATATGCTTCATATTGATATATTACAGCCACAAGTTAAAGAAACAACAGCTCTTGGAGCAGCGTATTTAGCTGGTTTAGCTATAGGTTTTTATAAAAGTCAGGATGATATCAAGAAAAATCATCACTTTGCTCAAGTATATCATCCAGTCATGAATCAACAAGAAGCTTTACAATATTATAAGCAGTGGCAAAAAGCGATTGCAGCAACATGTGTATTTAAATAGGAGGATTTTATGAAAGCAAAAAGAATTGTGGCTTTGACTTTATTAACATGTTTATTGATGGGATGTCAGCAAGCCGATGAAACAGCTAAAAACGATCAGTCAACTGTTGAATTGATTCAAACTGATGATAGCTGGGGAATTGCTTTGTCTTCGACAGATGTCAGCAATACAGGCTTAACATTGATTTGTAGCCAAAATGGTGGAGAGATCACAGGTGAACTTCAAACAGGTGAAAAATACTGGATTGAAGAAAAGGTAGATGGAAAGTGGCAGGAACTTTCAACACCAGAAAAACCTATTTGGCAAGATTTGTCTTATACCATTAAAATGCAAAACTTAACACAATGGGATATTCAATGGAGTGACCTTTATGGGACATTACCACAAGGAGAATATCGTATTGGTAAGGAAATTCAGGATTTTCGTGGTGGCAGTGACTATGATGAAAAAGCTTATTATGCTGAGTTTGTGATTGAATAGAAGTTTACGCTAGACGTAAACTTTTTTCTATGATACAACAATGATACAACTTGTTGATATGGTGATAAGGGGTGATGGTTTTGAAGGTATTAGTAGTAGAGGATGAATTGCCAATTAGAGATTTTATTGGAATGAATCTGACGAGAGCAGGATATCAATGTGAATATGCTCAAAATGGTATGGAAGGGGCTAATATGATTGAGAAAAATCATTATGATTTGATTCTATTGGATATTATGTTACCTTTTATTGACGGATATGAACTCATGCAATATATTGAACCGCAGCACATTCCAACAATTTTTATTAGTGCCAAAGGAACAGTTGAAGATAGAGTGAAAGGATTAAGAATGGGTGCTGATGATTATCTGGTTAAACCATTTTCTATGGATGAATTGTTAGCTAGAGTTGAAAGTGTTTTAAGACGTTATCATCAAAGCATGAATACGATTCAGGTTTTAGATATTACGATTGATGTTCAACAAAGATCAGTTATACAAAATCATCAAAAAGTCGAATTAACACATATGGAATATGAATTACTAATGTTTCTGATTCAAAATAAAAATATCGCCTTGTATCGTGATGTCTTATATCAAAAAGTCTGGAAAGATGACAGAGATCAGACAAGAACGCTAGATTTACATATTCAACGTTTAAGAAAAAAGCTAAATTGGCATGAACATATCAAAACAGTTTATAAAATTGGTTATATGTTAGAGGTTCCAGTATGAAATTTTCTGAAAAAATTATATGGAGCTGCTTTCTTGTTTTGACTTTTGTCTTTTCTTTAGGTTCTATGATTATGATATATCAAAATCATCAGGTCTTATTCAATCATACTGTTGATCAATGTCTTTCAGATTATCATATTCAAATTTATTCTTTGGAATCAAGATTATTTCAGGACGCTCAGCGATATGAAACAGAATATGGAAAAAATGAAGACAAGATGCTAGAAAGAATAGAATATTATTTAAATCAATTTCAAAAAGCTTCACCCCAGCAAATAGAAAACTATACACTTTTATCGGTAGATAATCAAAAATTAGCCAGTAATATGACCACTTTACAACAGAATTATGCTTCCACACAATATGATCAGACATATTTTATTGAGTCTCTGGAAGGGAAACAATATCTATTTGTGACTTCATCTTTTCATGCTGGAAAGGATACGTTTTATTTGTCATCTAGTTATGATATATCATCAGTTTATCAGGAACGTCAGCGTCAGCTGCAAAGTTTTTTAATCATTGCGTTGTTGCTGCTGGGAATGGCATTCTTTATTTTAAGATATGTTTCTCGTTATTTGACAAGGTCTATTTTGAAATTAAATGAAGTGTCTAAGCGTATTGCAGAAGGACAATATGATGAACGTACATGTATTGAAAGTTTAGATGAAATTGGAGAACTTTCACATAACTTTGATCGTATGGCAGAAATGAATGAACAAAAAATACATCAATTAGAACAAAGTGTCATTCAAAAAGAAGAATTTATGGGAAGTTTTTCTCATGAAATTAAAACACCCATGACAACCATTTTAGGATTTGCGGATTTATTAAGAACTTGTGATATGGATGAAGAAACACGTCAAAAAGCTGTTCAGTATATATATCAGGAAGGACAACGCTTGGAACGTTTATCTTATACGTTGATGAAACTCTTATCTTTAAGTGAAGAGAAAATAGATTTAGAAAGAGTATCTATTCATGAGTTTGTTGTAGAACTTCAAAACTATTATCTGCAACAGAAGCTTTCACAAAAGTTGATTTTTCATTATGATTCAGGAGAGGTTTTATCTCATCATGAACTATTATTTGTTCTTATGCGAAATCTGATTGATAATGCCAGAAAAGCAAGTCAGGATAATCAAAATATTGAAATAAGTATTTATTATCAGGAGCATGGTTTTCTTTTTGTTGTATGTGATCATGGTAGAGGTATGAGTCAGGAAGCTATTGAAAAAGCGACAGAACCTTTTTATATGGAAGATAAATCACGTTCACGTATGCAAGGAGGAGCAGGACTCGGATTGACGATTGTGAATAGAATTTTAGAATTACATCATAGTCAATTGAAAATAGAATCCCTTTTGCATCAAGGAACAACGATTTCTTTTTGGTTGGAGGAATATCATGAAGTATAAAAAAAGAATTCTTTATATATGTCTTATTGTTTTATGTTTATCTCTGCCATTTTTGGTTATCTATGTGAGTGATTATTATACTTTTCATCAACAGGGGTCAATTGAAAATCAGGCTTTAAGTCAAATTGCTCAGTCACATCCTATCATAGAAGAACTTTATCAAAGCTACTTTGGCTATGATGCTGAAGATTCATCGCAGGAAGAAACATATGTGATTAGAGAGAAGGATTCATATACGGCTTCACAACAAGAAGAAATTGAGAAATATCAAAAGATTTTTACTCAAGAAATTAAAAAGTTGGTTCAATATCATATTTTATCCGAGAGTATTCTTGAAATTGATGATATCAACCAATATCAGGTTGATTTTGGAACTTTTAATATTTCTCAAGAAGGAGTTTTAGTACAGACTTTTAGAATGGGGGAAGATTATAAAGAACTGTCTTTTATAATGAATTTAAAAACCCAGAAAATCATTTCTGTCTCTTTATGGGATGATCAGTATCAAGCTTTAAGTAAAAAAGATATTCAAACAATGACATGGGGGATGATTCAATATTTAGAATTAAATGATATAGATGATTGGTATTATAATCAAAATGGATATGAATCTCAGTCAGTGAATTTAAGAGTTCATTATGAACAAAATGAATATGAATCTCCAGGTATGAGTATTCAAGTGAATCTCATTGGAAGAATGCGTGGATTAGGAACAGTTTTAGAATAAACTGTTCTTTTTTTACAAGTTAGATACAAGTCTTTGATAGTGTGGTGATGAGGTGATAGAAGTGAAAAAAATGATGATTTGTTTATGTTGTTTATTATTATGGGGATGTCAAGTAGCACCAGAGCAATCCGCTCAAGAATCAGTCACAGTGAAGAATGATTTAATCATTAAGGATGCTCAAGATGGCGATGGCAATGAAGAAGGGTATTACTATATTAAAAATGAAAATGAATTGAATCTGCTTTGTTATTATGATTATCAAAGCAAGCAGGAAATTTATGTGTGTCATCAGGTTGAATGTCAACATCAGGATGAAACTTGTCAGGCTGTACAAGAAGGACTTTCATTTTCAGCAGATGTTGTGGTTTATCAGGATCACTTATATATCTTTGATCTCATCGGTGGAACAACTGTAGATCTATTCAATGAAAGATCGCATTCAGGGCCACAGATTATTCAATTGGATTTAGATGGACAAAATCGTAAAGTTTTATATGAACTGGAAGAAGGTTATGAATTTGAAAGCAGTCATTGTGCCTTTGACAATCAATATTTATATGTGAGTGTACGTCATGATCAGGGATATACAATGGATGATGGAACCAATTTATTTGTTGCTGATAAGGAAACTTTAAAACGTATTGATTTACAGACGGGAGAAAGTGAAGATGTACTTAATACTTTAGATATGACACTGATGGGTGTTCAAGGTCGACAAATGATTTTTGAAAAATTCTGTTATAGCGAAGATCCTTATCCTTATTTAAAAGAAAAGAATTTTAAAAAGTTTGATCAGATTACAATGAATGCCAAGATAGGATATTGTGTTGTTGATATTGATACAAAGGAAAGTCAGAACATATCAAGTGATGTAGAAAATTTTGGAGAATATTGTGATGGTATGATTTATTATACACAAGAACATTCTCTTTATGGTTTAGACTTAAAAACTCAAAAAGTAATAACACTTCAAACATTACCTGAAGTTCAAGATTCAAGTGATTATTATATTTCATATGTGATTGATCATCATTTGATTATTGAACAATATGATGCCAATCAAGAAGCAGTTGTAAAGATGTATTCATTTAATATTGATACAAAAGAGCTTCGTACTTTACATCAGTTTACACGAGATCCTCAAGAAGTTGTACAGATTATCAATCAGACATCAGATCATTTATTAGTTCAATATGATAGAGAAGGGCATGAAGAAAAAACATGGGCAGGAACCATGCAATATGAAGTGGATAAAATTTATGTTGGACTCATTTCAAAAGAAGACTTTTTGAATGATCAGAATCATTATCAGAATATTCAGTTGTTAGGTGATGGCTATGTTGAAAATTAAAGATGTCAGTGTCTGTTATGGAAAGTATCATGCTTTAGATCATGTGAGTTTTGAAATGAAAGCAGGTCTTTATGCTCTGTTAGGACCTAATGGTTCAGGAAAATCAACATTAATGAAAGCTATCTGTAAACAATTACCATTAACAAGTGGCTGTATTCAATGGCATGATTATAACATTGAAAATATGAAAGAAGAATATTTTCAAATTTTAGGATATGCACCACAGATTCAAGGGTTATATGAAAATATGACAGGATTACAATTTTTATATTATATGGCTATTTTAAAAGGAATATCAAAAAAGAAGTTAAAAGATGAAGTATTAAGAGTGGCTCAATATGTGCATATGGAAAGTCATTTGAAACAAAAATGTAAAACTTATTCAGGAGGAATGAAACAACGTCTTTTGATAGCACAATCATTATTAGGTCATCCATCTTTACTTTTGTTAGATGAACCGACAGTTGGTTTAGACCCTAAAGAAAGAGTAGCATTAAAGAAAGTTTTAGCCTCATTATCTCAAAATCATATTTTACTAGTGACCACACATGTTGTTTCAGATATTGAGGATATCGCACAAGATATATTGTTTTTAAAAGATGGTCAAATTGTGATTCAGGGATCAAAGGAAGAGCTTCTTGATTGTTATCATGTGACATCTTTGGAAGATGTATATTTGTGCATATTTGGAGATCAGCAATGTTAGCACTTATCAAATATGAAGCTCTCAAGCTTTTACAAAATAAAAAATGTTTACTCATCTTAGTGGTGATGATTATCGTTCACATGCTTTTATTTATTTATCAGCAAAGTCTTTCTTCTATTCCTTCATCCAGTTACCAGCGTCTTCAAGAAACACTGGATTCTATTGATAATGAACAAAGATATACTTATATCCATAATGAATACAAAAAATATCAGGCTTTTGAAATCTTAGAACAATTATCCTATTTGCGTCAAAATGAATCTGAAAATCAAATGATGATTGAAAGTATTTTAAGTGAAAATCCTAACATTGAAAAAGAGTATTTGGCATTATATCGTCAAAATCATCAGCTACATTATACTGATTCTTTAGAGGCTGAAGTTCAATTTCTTAAAGGGATAAATGATGAAATGACATTGCTTCATCAATATCCTCAATATATCCAACGGATTCAAGAAAAAGCGCAGACATTTTCACAAATTTCTATTTTTCAACAGGATTCACAAACACAAAATGATATTCAAAAATCTGCTCAAGATTATCAGGGGCATGAAGATATTGACATTATCTACGAAAGTGAATATGGAATTCAACAATCTCTAACTTTCCCTATGACATCACTTTTTCTATTCATTATGATTTTTCTTCTCTCTTCAACAATCCTGATTGAAGAGAGGGAAAGTGGATGTTTAGGATTTATGAAAACAACTGTGAAAGGTAGTACTCTAAGTATCATTGCTAAAATGGTAGTATTGATTGTCGGTATAGGACTGATTTGTATTTTCATATATAGTAGTTTATTGTTTTATATGGCATATCAATGTGGATTGGGAGATTTATCTAAAAGCATACAGTCATTAGCCAGCTACTATCAATGTCCATTACGTATCAATGTCATTCAATTTATAGCTTTGTTTCTTTGTTTAAAAATCATCTCATTATCTTTTGTTGGTTTGTTGATGATGATTTTCTGTCTGACTTTCAAAAATCAGACTATACTTTGGATAACGATGTTTCTCATTGTTTTGATTGAATATGTTTTTTATATTTTTATACCACATACAAGTTCTTTTTCTATCATCAAATATCTGAATATTGTGGCTTTATTACAAACGCATCTTTTCTTTGGAATATATCAGAATATTTCTGTTTTTGGACAGCTTATGTCTTTATACTCACTTATATGGATCATTGTTTTATGTGCTTTTATGATGAGTGCAGGAATTTGTTATAGGATATTTATTTGTCCAAGAGATTTAACAATCATCACTTCCAAGCATACAACATTTACACCTGTTTTCACGTCTTTAAGACAGTTTGAATTTTATAAAATATTGATTCTTCAAAAAGGATGGTTTGTGATTGTTTTGTGTCTGTTTCTACAGCTCTATAATAATCAGCATACTTCACTTTATACTGATTATGATACAACGCTTTATCTACAGTATTTAACACAAGTAGAAGGACCTTTAACAGAGGAAAAAGAATCCTGGATTTTAAAACAGCAAACCTATTTTCAAGATTTACATCAACAATTAGATCAAATCAGTCAACAGAATCTTCCTTTACAACAACGTCAAAAACAACAGGAACTTATTGAAAATAAATTAGTGGGAGAAAACGCCTTTTTAAAAATCGTTGAACAGTATGAATGGATTCAGGAACACCCACAGGCACAATTTATCTTTTCTTTACCCTATGAAAATTATCTATTATCTGATACATGGATGATGACACCAATGTTTGTTTTATGTCTGTTTATCATTATATGTCTGTTTCAGGTTATCTCCTATGAATATCAATTTCAGACACATTACATAACTTTATCAACGCTCTATGGCCAAAAGAAAGTCATTATGCAAAAAATAATCTGTAGTCTTGTGATTACGCTTGTTTTATGTCTGTTGATTTTTGGAACAACCTTTTTGATTTTTCAACAAAAATATGGTTTTCATCATTTAGATGCCAGTGCTCTTTCTATACCGGAGCTTGTTTGTTTGCCATCATGGCTTCATTTGGGTGTGTTGATGATTATAGATTTTTTACTGAAAATCATCGCTGTAATTTGTCTGGTTATGATCCTCCTTGCGCTAGGCTTATACTTTAAAAATGCAATGTTGACATTATTGGTGAGTTTATTTGTATTCGTATTACCTTTAAGCCTTGTTATAATGGACATTTCATGGATTAAAGTTTTGAGCCTTTATCCATTATTTTGTAGTGTATATTGTTTTATACAGGAACCAATGATTTTAGCTATGAGTATGATTCTATGGGTAGGTTTAGCTTTATATTCTGCAAAGTATTTAAGGATGCATTATCGTGCTTAAATATTTATATATCACATCTTAAATAAAAAACATGACTTCATTTCAAAGTCATGTTTTCATTTTAGCGGACACCGCCTCCGCCACCACCAGAGAAGCCACCTCCGCCTCCTGTAAATGATGATGAACCGCCACCACCACTTGCAGCTATAGAAGCATCATGTGAAGCTTTCATACTGTTGTGTGAGAACATATGAACCATATGCATTGTATAGATCGTATCTAATTGTGATTGTTCATTGAAGGTTGGACATAATCTTCCTAATTGTTCCTGAACTTTATCGGCAATCTGTAAAATAGAAGCAAAGATGAGATATTCTTCCCATAACTTGACTTCAATCACTTCTTTTTCATCAATCATGCTCATTTCCTCTAAGAAAGTCTTTAAACCTATGATATGTTCCATTTCTTCTCTAATAGATGCATCATAAGTATCAGTGCTATGTGAGAATCTGATTTTTAAAAATGATGTATATGTTGTTTCTAATGTTAATAAATGTTGTTCTCTTAGCTCATTTTCAATATATTCATCAATGCTTTCAAACCATTCATCAATTTTTTCATAATTTTCTTTGCACCACGATTCAAACTCATCTGTTTCTAAGACCTGATTAGAACCAGCTGCCTGTCTAAAAAATTGAAATAACTTTTTCTCTAATGGATGTGTAATAGGAATATCGTTATTTAAATCTACTGAATAGCCTTCTTTTTTAAAGAAGAGGAATTGTTTGACTTCTTCTTTTTGAAATTCAATATAGTTTTCTTTAATCCATCTTAATAGAATAGCAGCAATCAGGCCATCACGATCTTGATCAGTAATCAAACCTAATTTTTTAGCATAGTAATAGAATTGAAATAAATCTTTTTGACAAGGAATGTCTCTAAACATTGGTGGTTCATGATTTAATGGAATATGATCGTTGAATTGAAAATCAACACGACCTCTTGTATAAGCCACAATCAATACGACGACAACTGCACCAATCAATCCTATCACTGCAAAGACAATAGCGATAATCATCGCAGTATTATCTTTATACATGAAAGAGTTGTAATAATCTCCCTGATCATAAAATTCGTCTTCATATTCACTGCCATCAATCGCATCTTCTAATATCTTTTGAAAAGATTGATCATTCACATGAGCGTTTGTAAATGTTTCATTATCAATTTGCATCAATAACTGCATCTTAGCACCTTCAGGTACAGCACTTTGTGTTTCCATAATGACATCACCATGATCAAAATAGACAACACCCTGATATCCAAAGGCCCAGATTTTCGCATTGTTTTTGTTGAAATCATGTGAAGATGAAACGGTAATCTTGACATGTTGAGGTTCTAACTCCATTTCTGAAAAGAAAGCATAGTTAAATCCTTGAGTGTCCTGATATTGTTGAACAAAATTGGCTATATCATATTCAAATGTATAAGTTCTTCGTCCATATTCGCCAATACCAAAGCAGAGTTCATAGCGATCACCATCTTGAATCATCCCACATTTGCCATCTTTGTCTTCTTTATCAAGATCAACATCCCATTCACCAATATTTTGATAACGCTTGCCTTGATCATCAACAACATTAAAATTCGATATATGAGAATCTCCCATATTATCAAAAACTTTATAAATTTCTGTTCCCTCTTCAATATTGATATCCCAAATTTCCTGCACATGTGCACTTCCATCATTATTTAAAGTTGTATGGATAGAGATGTCATTTAAATGGGTATCAGCTCCATAAACCAAAGAAGATAACGATGGTATGAGAATGAGTAGTAAAGAAAATATCAGACATATTTTCTTTTTCATATTAAAATTTCACCTCAGGAATCTCTTTATCATTTTCATTGATTTCAAAGTAATCAAATCTTTCAAAATGAAATAGACTGGCAATTATGCTAGAAGGGAACATCTCTAACTTATTTGTATAACTATAAACGGAATCATTATAGAATTGTCTAGCAAAACTAATCTTATCTTCAGTTTGTGTTAATTCATTTTGTAAACTGACAAAGTTTGTGTTCGCTTTTAAATCAGGATAAGCTTCACTAATAGCCATAATCTTATTTAAGGCCTGTGTCAATTCTCCCGCTGCTTCCATCTGTTCACTTGGAATAGAAGCGTTCATATATGTGTTTCTGGCTTGCATGACGCTATCCAAAGTTTCTTTTTCATGTTTAGCATAACCTTTGACAGTTTCAACTAAATTAGGAATCAAATCAGCACGTCTTTTTAAGACAACATCAATTTGTGCCCAATTTGTTTTCACTTTATTTTTTTCTCTCACTAAGGCATTATATGAGACAATCACATATAATACCAAAACAACAATGAGAATACCTACTATTATTAATATCATAATCCTTTCCTCCTATAACAACATTATATACTATTCTTTGATGAAAATTGTAAATTTTTTGTTAAATCATCAGATAAATAGAATTGTTTTATGGAATATTTATTTCAAAAAAGTAGATAAGTATTTGATCTTATATACTTGGTTTTGTCCAGTTTTCTTTTTTTATACCATAAATAATACCAATAGTATCAGCTAAGAACCAGCCAATAGGAATAGCCCACCATATTGCAACAGTACCTAATATTGGAGCGAAGGCATAAGCCAAAGCGACTCTTGTTCCTAAAGAAGCAATTGTTAAAATAACAGAAATGCCAGGCTTTCCAACACCACGATAATAGCCATAGAGTAAAAATAAGCATCCAATTCCTAAATAACACATACCTTCAATCTGTAAGTATTCAACACCTTGACGAATAATTTCAACTTCTTCAGGATGAATGAAAATCAGCATGAGTGTAGGTGCAAAAATATAGACAATTAAAGTAATGAAAATACAGAAGATACCAGAAATCAGGATAGCTGATTTAAGCCCTTTGTGGATACGTTCTGGTAGGTTGGCACCTTGGTTTTGAGCGATGAAGGTTGAAAAGGCATTGCCAAAATCCTGAACAGGCATATAGGCAAAAGAGTCAATCTTCACAGCTGCCGCAAAAGCAGACATTGTGATGACACCAAAACTATTGACTAATCCCTGAATCATTAAAATACCAAAGTTCATAACAGATTGCTGGATGCATGTTAATAATGAATAATCTTTAATCTTTTTGATAATGTCTTTATCAAAATAGCAGTGTTGACGTGTTGGTAATAAATCTTTTTGTTTGATGAAAACATAAATCATAATACCAAAACCACTCACCGCTTGCGCAATAATTGTCGCAAGGGCAGCACCACTGACTCCCATATGAAAAGAGACAATGAAATAAACGTCTAAAATAATATTGATGATGGTTGCAATCGCAAGAAAATAAAGAGGCACTTTAGAATTTCCTAATGCTCTTAATAAAGAAGCAAAATAATTATAAAGAAAAGTAAAAAAGAAACCGATAAAGATGATAAATAAGTAATCATAACTTTGTTGATAGATATCTTGGGGAATATTCATAAAATGTAAAATAGGATGAATAAAAATGAGACATAATATTTCTAGAATGACTGTAAAAATCATAATGCCAATAAAAGAAATAAAAAAAGAAGTTTTCATTTTATCTATTTGTTGACCACCATAATACATTGAAAATAAGATTCCACTTCCCATACATAACCCTAGAATAACAGATGTTAAAAAGGTCATTAAAGTAAAAGAAGATCCTACAGCAGCTAAAGCATTGGAACCAAGAAATTGTCCAACAATGAAGGTATCTGCGACATTATAGAACTGTTGAAGAAGATTCCCAATAATCATCGGTATCGCAAAGAAAATTAATGATTTGGTAATAGAACCATGTGTTAACTGATTATTCATAAAAACCCCTATAAATTATGAAGAATGAGATCAGACATTGTATGGGCATATTCTTCCATAGATTCAAAATTTTCATTTTGAAGCCATTCTCTTAATAATATCATAAAGCCACCAATGAATATATGAAGTCTTCTTTTGGTTTCTGGAGAAAGAGAAAACTCCTGTTGTAATTCTTGAATCATTGCATCTCTCATTTCATTATAAAATTCAAATGTAAAATCCTGATTAGATAAAATACAGTATGTTTCATAGTCATTCTTTAAAATATCTAAAATTTTCATTAATAATGTATTGAGCTGTTCAACTAATGTCAGCTTATGATTTTTACGTGTAAAATATAAAATCTGTTCAATGAATTCACGCTGAAAACTCTCTAGTAAATCCTTTGTATCTAAATAATGGGCATAGAATGTCCCACGACTAATATTGGCTTCATGAATAATATCAGTGACTGTCACTTTGCTGGCAGGTTTTTCTTTTAAAAGATCAATAAAAGCTTTTTTTATTAATAATTTTGAACGTGTTGCGTTACGATATTCAGTTCTCATTCAAATCCCCTCCTTCAATATTGGACAGTTTGAACCAATGTGTCTAATATTGTATAAATCATGAATATGTGTACATTGTATACATATTTTAAATCTATTATAATATATTTAAATAAGAAAAGTATATAAGAATTTCGTAATATACTCAAAAAGGAGGAGAGCTTATGATGAATTTTTATCGCTTGAACCATCGTCTACAACAGATGACTTTAAAGATTTTACAGAATCTTTGTCATCGTCATGATATTGTAATTGGAGATGGAGATTTAAAGATTATTTTACATCTCATTCAAGATAATCCTCACACAGTCTTAAATGATGAGTATACACCTATCTTATTGTCAGAAATATCTCAAAAAACAAGTCGTGAAACTTGTTTGAATTTTAAACCACTTTTAGATGAGAATTATTTACTTCAAGAGATAGAATAGCCACCAAACAGGTGGTTTTTTTATTGTTTCATCAATCATAAAATGATAGAATGTCCTGTGGGTGAGAGAATATATGAAAACAATTGCAATTGTCGCAACTGGTGGAACGATTGCTGGGAGAGGACAGATAGGAAAAGCTGTAGCCTACCATGCAGGAGAAATGGATGTTAATGAAATTATTGAATCTATTCCAATGTTAAATCAAGTTGCACATATTAAAGAATATCAATTAATGAATGTAGATAGTAATGAGATGACACCACAAAGATGGATTATGTTGTCACGTCAGATTAATGAACTGGTTGAACGTGATGATATTGATGGTATTGTGGTGACTCATGGAACAGATACTTTAGATGAAACGGCTTATTTTTTGAATTTGACATTACATACATCTAAACCAGTCGTTGTGACAGGGGCTATGCGTCCTGCCACAGCAACCAGTGCTGATGGGCCTTATAATTTATATCAGGCTGTTTGTCTGGCAGCTAATGATGAAGCCTATAATCAGGGTGTCATGGGGCTTTTTTCGAGTACGATATATTCGGGTAGAGATATCCAAAAAGTCAATAATTTTAAGGTAGATGCTTTTGAACAAAAGGCATTTGGATGTTTGGGTTATATGCAAGACCATGAAGTTCATTTCTTTTCAAAAACATTTAAAAAACATACTCTTCAATCTCTTTTTTCTAGCCAAAATTATAATGACTTACCAGCAGTAGGAATTGCTTATTTTTATGCGGGTGCAAGTCATGAAATTCTCTATTCATTAGCTTTAAATCATCAAGGAATTATATTAACAGGATCAGGAAGTGGGAATTATAGTCAGGACTGGTTACATGCGATTGAAGATTTATCAAAACAGGGCATTATTTTTGTCCGTTGTTCAAGAGTGTCACAAGGTATTGTTTTTGATGATGAAGTGTTTGATCCTCATCATTGTTGTATACCAGGAAATACTTTAACACCACAAAAAGCCAGAGTTTTATTAATGCTGGCATTAACATATACACATGATCGTCAAAGAATTAAGGAGTTTTTTAATGAATACTAAACGCAAAGGTATTATTTTTACAATGATTGCCACTATTCTTTTTGGAGTAACACCAGCTATTGGGAAAATGACATATGCAATGGGGAATAATGGTATACAATTGGCTTTTTTAAGGCATTTATTTGTCTTGCCGTTATTTTTATTTATTGTTCTTTATCAGGGAAAATCATTACGATTGAATCGTCAGCAGCTTTTAGATGTTTTCAAAGTAGGCTTTTTTGGAAATACATTGACAATTGTCTTATTGTATTCATCTTATGAATATATAGGAGTAGGAAGTGCAACGGTTCTACACTTTTTATATCCATTGTTTGTATGCTGTATGAATTTTTTGTTTTATCAGCAAAAACTCAACAAGCAACAGATTTTATGTCTTGTTTTAGCCATCCTAGGTATTTTCTGTTTTATGGATTCATCTGCATCTTCTTTATTAGGCGCTTTATTAGCAATTTTATCAGGTGTTTTCTTTGCTTATTATATGGTGGGTATGGATCATTCTTCGATTCGTTATATGAGTCCCTATGTTTTTAATTTTTATCTGGTCGTTATGAATACGATCGTGATACTGATTTTAGCCATGGTATTGGGACGTATCCATATCATGCCAATAGAAGCATATATTTTATCAGCTGTTGTTGCTGTACTGACATCTTTAATTGGTGTTGTTTTACTACAAAAAGGTATTTATTGTTTAGGGGCATCTTTAACAGCTATTTTGTCAACTTTAGAGCCTATCACAAGTATTGTTGTTGGTGTTTTATGGTTGAATGAAGGATTAACATTATTGAAAGTAATAGGATGTATACTTGTTTTATTATCGACTTTTATCTTAGTGAAAAGTCAAAATCAAGAAGGAGAATCTTAAATGAGAATGGATGAACTGATGGATGATTTATCTAAGCAATCATCATTTTTACTTGCTATTGATGGGATGAGTGGCAGTGGTAAAACAACTTTAGCTCAAAGTTTACAAGAAAAATGGCATGCACATGTTTTTCATATGGATGATTTCTTTTTGCCATTAGAAATGCGTACACCACAAAGGTTACAGCAACCTGGTGGTAATGTGCATTATGAACGCTTTTTAGAAACGGTCTTAAAACCTTTATCTTTACAACAATCTGTTTTTTATCAGCCTTTTGACTGTCAGACGATGTCACTTCAAACAGTTCAGGAAATACCTTATTCACCCTTTAACATTATTGAAGGTAGCTATGCATTACATCCTTCTTTACAACGTTATTATACGCATGGAATTGTTTTAAAGATTTCGCCACTTACGCAAAAAGAACGTTTATTCAAAAGGAATCCCGAAAAAATAGATCAGTTTATTCATCGCTGGATTCCGATGGAAAATCAATATTTTGATGCTTTTGATATTTTTGAAAAGTACCCTGTTTTAGAACGATGACATATTTGATCACGCTATACATATAATATATGGGTGATATAGTGATTTTAAATGAAGCAGAAGTGCAAATAGGATTATCCTTTATTTTACAGTCAGTTTTAAAAAAGTATGATGTTGTTTTACAGGAAATGAATTTGAAAATAAAAGAAGATCATCTCTTGATGACATCAGTTGTTTTGTATAATCAATATCATGTTGATGTTTTGTGTGAGTTCAATTTGAAATATGAAAATCAGCACTTTGTATTTGAAAATATTCAAGGCAAGGTTGAATATTTATTTTTACAGTTTCCTATTATGAGTTTTCTGAAGTCTTTTTTACAAGACTCACATATCATTTGGAAAGATAACCAGATTCAATATGAGATTGATTTACCTATTGAAAGTTTAAATCTAGCAGATGGACAATTACAAGTTATACTAAAAAACAATCAAAGTGTTTCACCTTGATTGTTTTTTAATACTTCATCAATTAATCCATAATCTAATGCATCATAGGCATTCATAAAATAGTCACGATCAGTATCTTTTTTAATACGACGTAAGGGTTGATTGGTCATTTGAGCTAATAAGCGATTGAGCTTTTCTTTTTGTTTTAATATATGACGGGTAGAAATCTCGATATCACTGGCTTGACCTTGTGCTCCACCTAGAGGCTGATGAATCATAATTTCACTATTTTCTAATGCATAGCGTTTTCCTTTTTTTCCAGCAGCTAATAAAAAAGCACCCATACTGGCTGAAAGACCAATACTGATGGTTGAGACATCACATTTTACAAAATTCATCGTATCGAAGATAGCCAAACCAGCGGAAACACTGCCACCTGGAGAATGAATATACATATCAATATCAGCCTGACTGTCCAATGATTCAAGATAGAGAAGCTGACTGACAATGGAGCTTGCCATCTCATCATTAATTTCACCACAGAGCATAATAATGCGATCTTCTAATAATCTTGAGAAAATATCGTAAGCATATTCTTTAGAATTCTTTTTTAATATCACAGTGGGTATAAAATGCATAAGTGTACCTCCATAATTCATTATAGAGAAATTTGTGTTGGATTATTCATAGAAAATTGATTTTTTCTTGTGTTAATATTGAGTTAAGCGAAGTTAAAAAACGAGAAAAGATTTTCATTCTTGTGAAAAAAATTATATAAAGCGCACAACTTTTATTGATTTCTTTGGGTTTGTGGACTATAATATAGACATAAATTATTAGTAAGGAGGATGTCATAAAAATGGCAGTAAAAGTAGCAATTAACGGTTTTGGACGTATTGGACGTCTAGCATTTAGACAAATGTTTGGAGCTGAAGGATATGAAGTTGTTGCAATCAACGACTTAACAGATCCTAAAATGTTAGCACACTTATTAAAATATGATTCAGCTCAAGGTAAATATGCTTTAGCTGATACAGTAGAAGCTAAAGAATCTTCAATCGTAGTAGATGGAAAAGAAATCGAAATCTACAAAGAAGCAGATGCTTCTAAATTACCTTGGGGAGAATTAGGAGTAGATGTAGTATTAGAATGTACAGGTTTCTATACTTCTAAAGCTAAATCTCAAGCTCATATTGATGCAGGAGCTAAAAAAGTTGTTATTTCTGCACCAGCTGGAAATGATTTACCAACTGTTGTATTTGGTGTAAACGAAGGAACATTAACTGCTGATGATACAATTATTTCAGCTGCATCTTGTACAACTAACTGTTTAGCACCTATGGCTAACGCATTAAACAAATTAGCACCAATCAAATCTGGTATCATGTTAACAGTACATGCTTATACTGGTGACCAAATGGTATTAGATGGACCTCATAGAAAAGGTGACTTAAGAAGAGCACGTGCTGCTGCAGTTAATATCGTGCCTAACTCAACTGGAGCTGCAAAAGCTATCGGTTTAGTTATCCCTGAATTAAATGGAAAATTAATCGGTTCAGCTCAACGTGTACCTGTTCCTACAGGATCTACAACTATCTTAACTTCAGTTGTTGAAGGTGAAGTTACTGTAGAACAAGTTAACGAAGCTATGAAAGCAGCTGTAACTCCATCATTTGGATACACTGAAGAACAATTAGTATCTTCAGATATTATTGGAATGACTTATGGTTCATTATTTGATGCAACTCAAACTATGGTTAAAGCATTAGATAACGGAACTACTGAAGTTCAAACTGTTGCTTGGTATGACAACGAAAATTCTTATACTTCTAACATGGTTAGAACTATTAAATATTTCGCTGAATTAACTAAATAATTTAGAAACTTCTTGGGAGTACATTGTATTCCCAAGATTTTTTTATGTCAAAAGACGATTTGATTCTTGTGTCAAATGTATGACAGATATTTTTTATCATATATTTTGAAAGATAAAATGATATATAGTAAGATAATACCTAAAGAAAAGAGGTGTTAAAACATGAATACATCTGTTTTGATTGGTATTATGATACCATTTATTGGGACAACATTAGGTGCAGCCTGTGTTTTCTTTATGAAACAAAAAATGGATAATCGTGTTCAAAAAGTTCTGCTGGGATTTGCTTCTGGAGTGATGATTGCGGCTTCAGTCTGGTCACTTTTGATTCCGGCTTTAGATATGTCAGCAAGTTTAGGAAAATTGTCTTTTATACCTGCGGCAGTTGGTTTTTTATTGGGAATTTTCTTTCTATTATTTTTAGATCGTACTATTCCACATATGCATTTGGATCATCAGGTAGAAGGAAGGAAATCGCACTTGCAACGTACAACAATGTTAATTTTAGCAGTCACAATGCATAATTTTCCTGAAGGGATGGCAGTTGGAGTTGTTTTTGCAGGAGCCTTGATGGGCAATAATGATGTTTCTATTGCTGGGGCTATTGCCTTATCATTGGGTATTGCGATACAGAATTTTCCAGAAGGGGCTATTATTTCTATGCCATTAAAAAGTGAAGGAGTGTCTAAAGGAAAAGCTTTTTTGTATGGGATGTTATCTGGGATTGTTGAACCTATGGGTGCTATATTAATGATTGTCCTGTCACAGTTTTTTGTACCGATCTTGCCTTATCTTTTATCGTTTGCCGCTGGCGCAATGGCATATGTCGTTGTAGAAGAGCTGATTCCTGAAGGTTCGCAAGGGACACATTCAAATATTGCGACGATTGGCTTTGCGATTGGTTTTGTCATCATGATGATATTAGATGTAGCATTGGGATAGTGAAGTGTGATATAATGATATAAATTGATATGAGGTGACAAAAATGGACTTGCATGAATCAGGTGAAATGTATTTAGAAACGATATTAATCTTAAAGAATCAAAATGAATATGTTCGTTCTATTGATATTGCACATACTATGGATTTTTCTAAACCAAGTGTATCACGTGCAATTAAACTTTTAAAAGAATCTCAATTGATTGTTGTAGATGATAAGGGATATATTGATTTTACTGATGAAGGACGTCGTATTGCAGAAAAAGTTTATGGTCGTCATCAGATTTTAACAGAGTTCCTTGTTTCTATTGGTGTGAGTGTTAAACAGGCCGAAGAAGATGCTTGTCGTATTGAACATATTATTAGTGACGAAACACAACAATGTATTCAAAACTTTTTAAAGAAGCAGTCTTAGGATTGCTTTTCTTTGTTTGTAGAAAAAAAGGGTTTATGAGTTAAAAATAATTGTCATCTATGATAGAATAAAAAACGAGGTGTATGTATGGACGATTTTCAGTTTGAATATGATCAAAAAAAGAAAACAAGATTAAAAAAAGGACCTATCTATATGATGGCTTGTATTTTATGTCTGGTGATTGGAGGTGTTGGTGGTTATTTTATTCATGACTTCCAGTCCAATCGTTATGGCACTGATAGTGATGTCTATAATGAAATTGCGCAAATTATTGAAAATGATTTTTTAGATACAAGTGATAATGATACAAGTTTACAGGAACGTATGCTAAATGGAATGGTTTTAGCATTAGGAGATCCTTATTCTTCATATTTATCATTGGAACAGTCACAGGAATTAGGCACATCTATTAATGGGACTTTTGAAGGTATTGGGATTACGTATACAATGGTAGATGATGGTGCTATTGTGTTGGATGTATATCAAAATACGCCAGCTCAAAAAGCAGGTATACAAAAAGGAGATATTATTACGCACATTGAAGGAACTTCAATCGCTGGATATACATCAGATAAAGTTAAAGAAATGATACAGGGTGAAAGTCAGAGTCAAGTTGCTTTACGTCTATTAAGAGATGGAAAAAGTCAAAATCTATCAGCAACACGTCAAAATGTGGATACATCAATTGCTTCTTCTATTATGACTGTAAACCAACAGAAAGTTGGTTATTTAAGAATTGTGACTTTTGGTGAAAATATTCATGAAGTTATTGAAACGAAGCTGCAAGATATGAAATCACAAAAAATCAACCACATTATCATTGATTTAAGAGATAATAGTGGAGGTTATTTGAATGCTGCCCAAGAGATTCTTGATTTGTTTGTGCCAGAAGGACAAACATTATTTTCTCTTCAGGATAAAGATGGCAAAACGGAAGAATATAAAGCAACCAGTCGGGAAAAATATGTATTTGAACA